>Ga0210394_10005341_pt1 | contig 14446 bp, 15 predicted proteins | sample IncBWC12MmetaG_FD_160121 | JGI IMG/M metagenome (GOLD analysis project Ga0210394, IMG submission 160121) | Forest soil microbial communities from Barre Woods Harvard Forest LTER site, Petersham, Massachusetts, United States - Inc-BW-C-12-M | ecosystem: Environmental > Terrestrial > Soil >...
GCGAAGATATAGGCGCCGAACAGAGAAACATGGCCCCGCCCCGCTAGATTTGTCGCTTGGTCTTAAGTCGTTTGGCAGCAAATAATCCCGATAGGAATAGGCCCGATAGGAATAATTGATGAGCCAAGAACAACTGCAGCAGCTCGTTATCGATTGGATCAAAGCCAACAAACGCACTTCGAATCACGTTGAAATTGCGATTGACACGGAGCTCCTGGGGACGGGAATTCTTGATTCCTTCGGCTTTCTCGATTTGATCATGCATATCGAAAGTAAAACCGGTCTTCAGGTCGATTTGGCCGATGCCGATTCCAGCGACTTTGCGGTCGTGCGCGGTCTTTGCAATCTCGCGCTAAAAAGCCAGGCGGCGCAACCATGTCCACAGGCCTGAGTCCCATAAGCCCCGTAAACCCAATCGTGGAAACATATTCGCGGCTCGCGCGCGAATATGACGAAGACGCCAATTTCCTCTCGTGCTGGGGCCGCGCTTCAGAACGCGCTCTCTCTGTGATTCGCCTGCGTGACGATTACAAGGTTATCGTCGATATGGGCTGCGGCACCGGGAGGGCCGTCCACGCTTTGGCTTGTGTCGCGCCAGCTGACGCTCGGCTCATTGGTATCGATCCTGCCGAGAATATGTGCACGATAGCCGCTCAAAAAACGGCCGAACGGCAAAACGTCGAGATTCGGCAGGGCTCATTTGAAAGAATTCCCCTGGAAACTGACTCGGTAGACTATCTATACAGCATTTTGGCCTTTCACTGGGTGACCGATCTCGCCGCTTCAGTTGCCGAGATTGCGCGCGTGCTGAAGCCAAATGCGGAAATGGACCTATTCTTCATCGGGCGCGACAACGGCCGCGAATTTATACAAAAAACCAGCGCCATTTTCTTGAAGTATATGGGGCCGGCTCTTCTTTTGGATTCAGCCCGGCTGCGAAAACAAATTACGCGGGAAGCTGCTTACGGGCTATTTTCAAAGGCCTTCGAACCATCCCGTCTTTCCGTCGAAGAATCCTTTACGACCTACTACGACACCTTGGAAGGGCATTGGTCCTGGTGGGTGCGCGTCGAGGGCCATTTCGTCAAGATTCCGTCAGAAAAAAAGGCTCAGTGCGACTGCGACGTGCGGGCTGCACTGCAATCTCTGGCAGAGCCGCGCGGAATTCCATACACGATTCATGAGCTCCATGTGAAGTTGCGTCGTCCAGGCCTTCTCCACTAATCCGTCTGAGCGATTCGCTTTTTGCGTGGATGCAGCCTGCTCGGAGTCAAAACCCGAGCGGTAAAACGACCAGGTCGCGCACCCACACATTCTTTGCCTTGTTCTCCACGATGTAGACGATCGCGTCCGCGATTGCGCTCGGTTCGAGGTAGCCTTCGTGTTTTGGCGTGGCGATATTCGTTTTTGTGCCGCCAGGAGCGAGGAAGGTTACTTTGATTCCTCGATCTTTCACTTCCATTGCCAGCGCTTTCGAGAAAGCATGTATCGCTCCCTTGCTGGCCGAATAAGCCGTGGTGTTCGGATGCGGGTCGAGCGCCATGCGCGAGCTGACGTTGATGATCAAGCCTTCACCGGCGGCCAGCATGTCTGGAAGCACGGCGCGCGTCATATGGACGGCGCCCATAACATTGACGTTGAACATGCGCAGCCACTGGGCCGGTTCGATCTCCAGAAACGGTGCGAATCGGCCGATGCCCGCGCAATTGATGAGAGTGCCGGCGCCTCCAAATTCGCTTCGGATTTGCTGCCATGTACGTGTCACCGCCGCCTGGTCGGTTACGTCGCACGTGAAGCCTCGCGTCCGCGCGGAGCTCTTTTGGCATATTCCCGCGGCCTCTTTGAGCATGTCCGGATTGACGTCAATCAGAGCCAGGGCATGCCCCTTGGCCGCTAACGCTTGCGCCGACGCCCGTCCGATCCCGCTAGCAGCGCCAGTTAGAAGAATCGGCCGTTCAGACGGCATCGTCATCCTCCGGATTTCGCCGCGGCCCGCCGCGCAGGCTGTGCAACTCACACCAATCAGCCGCTTCGAAAAGTTGAATTAGCGAGCCTAATATATAATGGCGCGTTCCGCGGTCGAAAGAGGCGCTCCGGTGACGACGGCTTCAGTAGAATTGCCGCGCATAAAAACCCGCCTGAATGCCAACCAGATCCGCAGCTTTTGGGCTGCTTGGGGCGGTTGGACCATGGACGGCATGGATTCATTTATCTACTCGCTTGTCTTGGTGCCCGCCCTGCGCGAGTTGTTGCCAAGGTCTGGAATTGAAGCTACCACCGCGAATGTAGGTCTGTACGGCAGCTTGCTCTTCGCTCTTTTCATGGTGGGTTGGGGAACAGGGATGATTTGGGGGCCGATCGCGGACCGCTTCGGCCGCGTGCGGACGATGATGTTCAGCATTCTCTCGTTTTCGCTCTTCACGCTTCTGGCCGCTTTCTCTAGCGGTCTTTGGAGCTTGGCGGTTTTTCGATTCCTGGCTGGGGTCGGGATCGGCGGAGAATGGGGAATCGGAGCCGCGCTCGTTTCCGAGGATTGGCCCGAGGAACGCCGAACCATGGGCGCCGCCCTGATGCACACGGGCTATTACATCGGATTCTTCCTGGCGGCCGCGGCCAATTATTTCATCGGCAGCCGTTTTGGCTGGCGCTATATGTTTCTGGTAGGCGGCATTCCGGCGATTTTCATCGCCTGGATAAGAAAGAACGTGCGCGAGCCGGCGCGGTGGGAGAACAAAGCCGAGCAGTTGGGAGAAAGATTGTCGATGCGCCGCTCTTTTTTCGTGCTGTTCTCGCCGCAATACCGCAAACGCACCATCGTGAATTCGATGTATCTCATTGTGTCGCTTATCGGTTTGTGGGCTGGTTCCGTATATACGCCAGCGGCGATGACGTACATCGCCGAACGCTTCGGCCGCACCGAAATGCAAGTCGCTCGGTTGGCATCTTATTCGACGGCATTGCTGGGCATCGGCACTGTCATCGGCGCTCTGATTGTCCCGTTTCTGGCTGACTGGCTCGGGCGGCGTCTCACCCTGGCCATTTTCTACATAATCATGTCGCTGTCCGTCTGGTTTGCCTTTGGCCATGTGTTTTACATGGAGGTGCACGCGATCGGCTGGTTCATTTTCTGTTCATTTCTGCTCGGTTTGGGAGGCGCCAACTTTATCGTGTATTCATTTTGGCTTCCGGAACAATATGGGACGGAATGTCGCGCCAGTGCATTCGCCTTCACCACAAATTTCGGGCGCTTCGCTGCGGCGGGTTTCACTTTCCTGGTTGGCGCGGGCGTGAATCACTATCAAACTCTGGGCACACCGGTTGCTCTTACGGCCTTGGCTTTCATAGTCGGTTTACTGCTCTTGCCCTTTGGCGAGGAGACGAAAGGCAAGCCCCTGCCCGCCTGACGCACTGCCCGGCGGATCGATATCCAATCGAGTGCGAAGGAGTCCTGGCTCCTCAGGTGGCCCAAGTCACTCCAGAAATCATCATTAAAGTACGGTGCAATCAAAGAAGATGGCCGGGCAGCAGAAGATCGTCGTGTCTCACAACTCTGTCGCCAGATCTCTGTACTCCTCGAGCGCGCGAACTTCCTTTCTGCGCTTTGCTCTTGCGGCACTGTGGATTGTGCTCCTCTGCGTGCCGCGACCCGCGCAGTCCCAAACTCAGACCACCGAGGTGGTCGATGTTGATCTCTCGGCAGGGACTCATCCTTTTCCTCATTTTTGGGAACGCATGTTTGGATCGGGACGTGCGATCCTCAGCCTGCGCGAAAGTTATCGTCGCGATTTGCACGACGTCAAACAAATTACCGGGTTCGAATTCGTCCGCTTCCACGCAATCTTTCACGATGAAGTCGGGATCTACAGCGAGAACGTCCACGGCGCGCCAGTTTATAACTTTTCTTATGCCGATCAGATTTATGACGGACTCGTGCAAAACGGCGTGCATCCCTTCGTGGAACTCAGCTTTATGCCGCAGCAGCTGGCCGCGGCTCAGACTTTCCAGTCTTTTTGGTATAAGCCGATTATTGCGCCTCCAAAAGACTGGTCGAAATGGGGTGATTTGATCTCGCATTTCTCCCAACATCTGGTCGAGCGTTACGGCATCGACGAAGTCTCTCAGTGGTATTTCGAAGTGTGGAACGAGCCGAATCTCGATTTCTGGGCGGGAGATCCCAAAGAGCAGACTTACTACCAACTCTACGACGTCGCGGCTAAAGCGATAAAGGCGGTGAATCCACGCCTGCGTGTGGGCGGGCCGGCTACAGCCCAGGCAGCTTGGGTGGATCGCTTCATCCAACACGTGACGGAAAACAAGATACCCGCCGACTTCGTCTCCACTCACGTCTACGGCAATGACTCGGCCGAAAACGTCCTCGGCGTCACTGAAGCAGTGCCACGCACGCAAATGGTGTGTCGTGCCGCGCGAAAAGTACACGACCAGGTTGCAGCTTCGTCGCAGCCGAATCTGCCGATCATCTGGAGCGAGTACAACGCCAGCTACAAAAATGAGGCGGACGTAACCGATTCCACGTTCATGGGGCCTTGGCTCGCCGACACCATCCGCCAATGCGACGGCCTCACGCAAATGATGAGCTATTGGAGCTTTTCCGACGTCTTTGAAGAGCAGGGAGTCGTGAAGGAGCCCTTCTACGGCGGTTTTGGTCTGCTGGCCGAACGCGGTTTGCCGAAGCCCGCTTTCAATGCGTTCAAGCTGCTTCATTATCTCGGCAGCGAGCGCATTCCTGTCGATTCCAATGACGCTATCGTCACGCGACGCATCGACGCCAGCCTGGTGATTGCTCTGTGGAATTTGTTTCTGCCTGAAGAGCACGGGCACGCGAAGCAAGTGTCTCTTTCAATCAGGGGATTGACCGGCAGCCATCATGCAGTGATCTCCAGAGTCGATGACACTCATGGATCACTTCTAAATGCATATGAGGCCATGGGCCGGCCTCAAAGTCCGACCCTGGCCGAAATCGAGAGGCTCCGCGAAGCGGCCCAGTTGGGATCGCCCGAAACTCAGGATGTCGAGGGCGGTCAGTTGATGATTACGCTTCCACCGCAGGGTTTGGCCGTCATCGAAATTCAGTGAAGTGTCAGCTCAGCGACGTGTCAGCTCAGAGAAGTATCAACGTCGATCTTGCAGTTTGTAGGGCACTCAATCTACCCACAGGCGGCAACAAAGCCCGCTAGCGGCTGACTGAGCGTTCGCTCGGAAGGGATAAACCTGTCTCCTGAGTCAATGAGGGCTGATAGTTGTGGAAACCGGCGCGTTCCATGGCGCGCTGAGCCTCGGGATTCCTCATGAACGTATCCCACACAAAACCGGTTCGCGCATTTTCCGCCATAACCATGGTGATTCCGGTATCGATTCCGATGACGTCGCTGTCGTACCAATTCTTTAGCGGGTTGAAAGCATCCACGAATCCGTAGCGGCTCCACGCTCCCGCGCCATATTGGTTCTTGATCGTTCGCAGTACGCGCATCGCGGGCTGCGGCAGGAATGGCAGGGAACCCGCCGCCGCGCAAGGCGCGATCGTGCCGTCAATAGGACCTGTCAAAGGCGGTCCGCCCCACACGGCATAGCCGCGTATCGAATCCGAAGCCGTAATTCCCCAGAGGTCATCGCTGTAATCCGGAAATTGTTTGGCGAGTTGTAAGCAAAAACGGCGATGCACATCAGTAGCTAAAATTGAATTCTGAAAATAATCTGCATAGCGGTCGCGCTTGTCCCGGAAATCGAACCAGGCCTGCGAATACTGGTGGATGAACAAAGGCGCGAACGAGCCGATGTACCGGATCCCGTCAAATTCGAATGTCGTTCGCTTCCAGGCGTCCCACGCCGGAGGTTTCAACGGGTGAGTTGGCGACCCCAATCCCAGCAAATACATCATCATCATTTCGCTGTAGTCGTCCCATCGATAGGGCAGGAAGCCGCTTTCCGGAGTCCAGCCGTGCGGCAGGAGTGGCGTATCTTCCGAGAGCCAGGTCCAATCGATGCGGCTGTAGATGCGATAAGCGAGGTCCGCGATTTCCGCATGCTGGCGAAAGTGCTCGCGGCAACTCAATACGCCGCACAGCAGGATGGCAGTATCAATCGATGAAACTTCCGATTCCCACAGCCGTTCGCCCGTATTGATGTCCGCCCAATGGTAAAAAAAGCCGCGGTGCTGCGGCAATTTCGTCCAGAGGAAGCGCAAGGTCGTGAGAGCCCGGGCGCGTGCCTCGCTGAAAGAGATAAAGCCCCGTTTGTCCCCAATGCACAAGGCGGTTAGGCCAAAACCGGTCGCCGCGATGCTGCTGAGCACCGAACTGCTGGGATTCCTGACGTTGGCACGATCTCGAACCATGCCGGTTTCGGGATTGGCTTGCTCCTTGAAATAGAGGAAATTGGCCTTCTCCAATTCTTCAAGAAAGGCCTCATCGTCTGGCGAAAACGGACTTTGCTGGATGAATCTTGACGCCTGAGCCGCCGCTGGGGCCGCCCGCAACGCCGGCATGGCTAGCTCGGCTAAGGCCAGATAAAGACCTGTCGTAGAGGTCTTCTGCAGCCATTCACGCCGGGTGAGTTTATATCTGGGGTTGCTGCGGTTCACCTGAGCCATCGGAAAAAACAGTGTTGAGCGTCTCTAGACGCAGCATTCTTCGTGCGTTCAAAGAGTTAACAGGTTGGACAACTTCATCCTAGCACAAACCCGAAGCCTGATGTACCTTTCCAGAGCCAAAGTTGTCCCGCAGATTTAGCCGCCATCGGTAGCTGAGTTGCTGGGAATTGCCCCTCGCACATACAGTTGCGATATGCGGTCCTGAATAACTTAAAAAGGTGGTTGCATGAACGTTACAAAGAAGGTGGCCTTGGCTGCCGTCGGCTTGGTTGTTCTGGCCGCGGCCGTCGCTAGACTGCCAATTTCAGGCTGGTCCCGCCCGACCGTTACGCAAGCTCTTTACATTAGGGGAGCTGTCGTCGAGCAAGAGCCTGACCCGGCCAAGCAGCTGCCAATCTCTGATGTCGACATAACTGCCGCGGATAATGCGGCGGTATCCCGTGCCACTTCCGATAGTTCTGGCTTTTTCAGCCTCTCGTTGCGGCCAGACGTCAAGCCCGGCACGCCGATCAGCCTGAAATTTCGTAGCTCTGATCACAAGCCGCTGGATCTGAATGTAGTCGCGGGTGACGAAATCAACATCGCTCGCATGGTTCCGGTCCGCCAGGAAGCTCAGAGCCACGGTCCCGTAGTGAGCGTGACGGGCATTTCTGTGCGTTATTCGATCGAGACGACAAACGCAGTCAACGTTGGAAGCGCGGTCAAGACCTTTGAGGTCATGAATACGGGGAATCTCCCTTGCGCCGGGAAGCCTCCTTGTTCACCGGGAATGAGGTGGAAGGCCGCTGTTGGTTCGGCAACGCTTGACGCAGGTGAAGGGAAGGAGTTTCGAAACGCCAGATTATCCTGCATTGCGGGGCCGTGCCCCTTTACCACCATCGAATCGGACAATTTTTCGAAAGGAGGCCGCACTATCAGCGCCTCTGTTCGTAATTGGTCGGATACGACCACGTTTCTGCTCGAGGGAGACGTTTTCCGCAGGCAGGTCGCGGACGTAATCCGCCAGGCTTTCCCGGTCATTATCGATCAGGCGATGAATTTTACCCTGCCGGCTTCCGCCGAGGGAGCAAGCATTGACGCGAAACTCGACGGATCGCCAATCGTTTTCCCCTTGGGTCCCACTCCGACATTAAGCTGGGCTAATTGCAGTGTCCGGACGGGCCAGGACCAGGCGCGTGTTTTCTGGTGCGAGGTCAAACCCGGTTACCGCTTTTCTTGATTTCATTCCGATTTCATTCACGACAGCACGAATCCCAAGCCTAGAAGCCCGATAAAAATAAAAGGAGGCGGCCCAGGTCAAGCAATGGGCCGGTCACAAACCGGTCACACTTTTTAGTCGCGGCGTTGATACGAAGTTGGGAAACTCGGGGGACGGCATCGAGCCATCTACAAACGCAAACAGGGCGGCGGCTCTATGATGGTAGCCTGGAGGGGCCTGATTCAGCGCTTTTGCGCTCATATGCCTCTGGCCACCTACGAGCCGTCTCCAGGAAACCCTCAAGATCGTGGTCCTCTGTGGCAATGAGGATGCTGTCCACGTTCTTGTGGGGAACGAAGAGGTCCCAACTTGCCGCCCTTCCCGTGACCCAATCCATCGTTGTGATTCGGAACCCCCTTGCGTCCGTAGCTTGAACTTCGCCCACATAGCAACGCCGCGGTGCTGTGCCGGGTTTCACAACCACAGCTACAAACCATCCCTCTTTTAGCGCCACTGGTTTTGCGTTTTTCATGCGCGTGATTCTATCACTGCTATCCCGGTGTTTTATTTCTTCAAGTGAGCACCACACCGAGGATACGCCTCATGGGCTCACTCCCTCCCAGTCAAGCGGCCATCCTTCGCTGAAAAAATCAAAGTTCATTTTTCGAAGCTTTCCACCATCGTTTGGATCGTTTACCAGGATGTTGATCGTCTTACCCTTGCGGAAAGGTTCTTCTATCTCCCCTTGGTATGCTCCGGGACTGAGTACCGGCCAGTCGTGATGCCCTAATCCAATGAAGTTGCAGTCATTTTTGCAAACAACGGTATACGGTTTGCCTTCGGCGTTGTCTGCTGTGGTGATGTTAATTTGCTCCCATACCGACGAGCCGCCAAAGCCGAGAAGACCGGAACCTGCGCCAATATGGGTCCTGATTACCTTCACGGAGACAGGATGATTGGGTTTGGCGTTTGCGGCGAAGACTACAGCAAAGACGAAGAGCATGCTCAACAGTGGAGCACGTCCCATCGGGGCACCTCCGCGCGGGAGTATATCACCAGCGTAGAAATGCACGTTTTGCTCCCTTGGAACGGTTTTGCTTTTTCGTGAGAACTTGGATGTTCTCTTCGGAGTTCCCGCCGCCCCGGGAATGCGGGAGCTTGTGGTCAAGCTCATGGATGCGCCGGTTGAAAGTTTCGCCGGTCTCCTTTTCAAATCTGGCAACCGCTTGCCGCTTGGCGCGCGCGGAAATGTGTCGAGATCGCTTCGGCTCTGCTCGCCGTATCAGTACGCCAATCACGAGTGCCGCTATGTACGCTGGCAGCGGGGGCAATCCGCCCTTCCACAACAGGAAGAATGCCGCGCCCGAGCAAAGCACAGCGATTAGCACACGCTGCGTAGCGTAGGCAAACGCTTCCCTTCGCCGGTAGACGAAGGCCAGGGCCACGAATCCACCGATGATGTACAGAGCGTTTGTCTGGTCTGCGGTCATTAACGTAAGCTCGTGCGGCAGATTCTATCGCTCATTGTTTCGCCAAGAAAGCTTGCGTCTCGGTTGCCGATATTACCGGCCAAAGCGGAGACGCGGACGGCCCCGCAGGTCGTATCGCCACGATGTGCACGTGGCCGGGCTTGTGCCTTCGATGCAACCGAAGAATCGGCTACCGATGTCCATTACGCCTTGGAGGCAGGCACCGATTACGTTGGCGTAGCCGCCGACAAGGTCCCATCCCGCGCCGGATGGGCTTATGCTCAAGGTATTAGCACCAGTCCAGGCAGTCCAAGTTCCCGTTCCAGTTACGTTGAAGTTCTGATCTTGAGCGATGTTGAGGACAACACTTCCAGTCCCGTAAGTGCCAGTGACGGCATGCACGAGCGAAGCACTGAAGTTTCCAGAAGCAACATTGAAGAAGAGACACGGTCCGGTTGTATTCAAAACGGTGTAGGTTCCGGACACGCTGCCGCTGGCCGTGATGCTGCCCGTAAGTGAGAACGTCGGTGTTCCGCCTTCAGACACGGTCGCGGAAAAGTTGCCGTTTGTTTGGGTCACGGCCATTTGTGAAGCGAAACAACCTCAAAATGAACCGGTCACAAACGGTCACAAAAGCGTTCCGCGACGGCATGGGCATTCAACAAATGGCGTTTTTATTGGCTTTTTGACGATAAAAAATAAAAAGGAGGCGGCCCAGGTCAAGCCGCCTCCCGTAGTCCCCGGTGAGGGACTGTCCTTGCCCGTCGGAGGAGGGCAGGGACTTGTGTGTGCTAGCCTATCGACTTAGAACCCGGCGGCCGGCGAATAGTTTCGGTAAATTTTTGCGGAATAGCCCGAAACTCTCCCTTTCTGTTAACTCCCTTCTCTAGAGTATCCTGCATATATGTCGCGAACCGAGGTTTTCACCGAGGAGGACGTTCTAAACTTTCTCGGCAATGCGCGACATCCGGCGTCGGTCCGGGAAATCGCCTCAGGTTTGAGCTTAAAGCACGCCGCGAGGCGCGCCCTCGCTAGCGTGCTATCGCGGTTGAAGCGGCAGCGACTCGTGGAAGAGTTGCGAGGTGGTCAATATCGTCTCGCCGGCGCTCGGCCCGAATCGCGCTCGGAAACAAAAGCCACGGCAACTCCTGGCGCACAAGCCAAGCCGGCCAAACGCGATCCTAATCTGCTCACAGGTAGGTTGGTGGCACATCGCGATGGATACGGTTTTGTAGTCCCCGATTCGCCACGAAACGACCTCGATGGCGACCTCTTCATCCCCCCGGACCAATTGGGAGACGCCATGCACGGGGATCGGGTTGTCGCTCGCATCGAGCGCCGTGACACTCGCCATGCCCCTGGCTCTCCAGCACGTGCCGAAGGACGCATAGTGAAGGTCCTGGGCCGCGCCCATCCGACCGTCGTTGGTATCTTCCATTACGGCCACCGCAATAACTCCGTGACTCCTTACGAATCCCGCCTTCATCACGAAATCGTAATTCCGCCGGGCGAGGAGCTGACTCCTGAGCTCCTTGCCAAACACAAGGCCGAGAAGCTTCCCAAGCCGGGGTCTTTGCGGCTGCCTGAGTTGGAAGGCGCCGTCGTGAACGTTGAGATCACCCGTTTCCCTCGCGCCGGCGTTCCGGCAGTGGGCCGTGTCGTCGAAGTCCTGGGGAAGCCTGGTGAATTCGGCCTCGACGTAGAAATTCTGATTCGCAAACATCATCTGCCGCACCGATTTCCGGACGATGTCCTGGAGCAAGCACGGCAAGCCGCCCGGCCCGTCGGGAACGCCGAACGCGAGGGCCGCCGGGATTTTCGTCATCTCCCGATCGTAACCATTGATGGCGAAACGGCGCGCGATTTCGATGATGCGGTATACGTCGAAAAACGGCCTGAGGGCTGGCATCTTCAAGTGCACATTGCCGACGTAGCCCACTATGTCGCGCGGGATTCGCCTCTCGACCGCGAGGCTCGTTTGCGAGGCACTTCCGTCTATTTTCCCGATCGTGCCGTGCCGATGCTGCCCGAGCAACTGTCGAACGGCATGTGCTCGCTGAATCCTCATGAAGATCGCCTCGTAATGAGCGTGCTCCTCGAGCTCGATCATCACGGCGAAGTCAAGGATGCGGAATTCACGCCGGGCGTCATTCGTTCCGCGGAGCGCATGACTTACACAGCCGTGAATCAGGTAATCGAGGGTGATCCTGTTGCCACATCGCGCTACGCGGCACTGGCCGGGCGGTTTCGCGATATGCGCGATCTTGCGTTGATTCTCAATGCCCGGCGCACGCGGCGTGGCTCCATGGATTTCGATCTGCCCGAACGCGTGCTTACCTTCGATGCCGAAGGCCGCATGACAGGAATTGTCCGCAGTGAGCGCAATATCGCGCATCGATTGATCGAAGAGTTCATGCTGGCCGCGAATCAGGCCGTGGCGAACTACCTGGAGCTGCGCGGGATCCCCTCGCTTCACCGCGTTCACGAAAAGCCCGATCCCAAAAAAGTCATCGAATTTGAAGAGCTGGCGCACGCCTTCGGTTACACGCTGGGTGTCCCCGGGCTCGCCGAGAAAAGCATCGCCGTTCGGCATGGACGGGTTGCAGCGCCGGGGCGAACCGGACGAGGCGCGGGCGCGCGCGAGCGGCCTATGGTCGTCAAGCTTCCAAGCTCACAGAATTTTCAGATTACGCCGCAACACTACCAGCGCCTCACCCAAAAAATCGCCGGTAAGCCGGAAGAGCGAATCCTCTCTTATCTAATGTTGCGTTCGCTGAAGCAGGCGCGCTATGCCGTCGAGCCGCTGGGGCATTTTGCACTGGCTTTTGACCAATACACTCATTTCACTTCGCCCATTCGCCGTTATCCCGATCTGATCGTTCATCGCGTACTCAAGTGGGCCCTCGCGGACCCCGATGCGCGCTTTGGAAAAGCCCATCCCGATGCGCGCACCAAACAAGGACCGCATCCTGATGTGCGGGCCGAACGAAAATCACATCGTGAGCAGTCTGGCGCAGCGCATTCTGATGGAGGCGGAGGGATCGGTCCTTATAGCCAGGGCGAGCTCGCAGCCATTGCCGTCGAATCCTCCGAATCCGAACGGCGCGCTGACACAGCCGAAAGAGAGCTGATGGATTGGAAGACGGCGCAATTCATGGAGCAGCATCTTGGCGACGAATATGACGCCTTGATCATCTCCGTGCAGAAGTTTGGCTTCTTCGTGGAACTGATGGAGATTTTTGTCGAAGGGCTTGTGCCCATAAATCGGTTGGAAGAAGAGACCGGGACGCATTGCCTTTACCGGGAACGCGACCATGCCATCGTCTGCGGCCGGGGCGGACATACGCGCATCTGGAAGCTTGGCGATCGCGTACGCGTCCGCGCCGAGCGTATCGACCCCATGCGCCACCGCGTCGAATTCGCGCTGACGACGTGATTCCGCGCTTTTCCTGTACAGCCTATTGCGATATCTTTGTGTGCTTTTTCGCGAGGTGAATAGTGGCCAGTCGAATGTGCCCGCATTGCGGAAACACGGTCCCGGCGGGCCTTGTTATAGCGTTTTCTGACGGTCTGGAATGCCCGCATTGCCAAACGCGGCTGCAGGTCGCGGACGGAAGCCGTATGATCGCCGTCGCGGTGGGACTCGTTGCCGCCTGGATCGCCTGGTGGGTGACGCGCGCTTCGACGAATATACTCGGCTTCGCCCTCCCGGTTTTGTTTTCATTTCTCGCTTTCGGGATCGTTTCGCCTCTGGTTTTGATGTTCGCAGCGGCATTGCGCATCGCGCCCGGCGCGCCCGTTTTTGAGCCTGTTCCCGCTCACGGCAGTCACGCGCCAGGCGTGCACGGTCACGCAGGCGGCCATCATTAAGGCCATCACTAAGCCATCATTAAGTAAGAAGTTTGATCAGCATGGATTTGTTCGCTGCGACACAACATCGCAGATAGAGGAGGATCGGTGAAACCTTCAGTAGGGTTGATCGGTTTGGGCTTAATGGGCCGCCCCATAGCGGCGAATCTTCTCAAAAAGGGATTTTCCTTGACGGTGTGGAACCGCACAGCCTCGCGCGCTCAGGAGTTGGTATCGCAGGGTGCGAAAGTAGCGGCCACGCCTCAAGAGGCGGCAGCCGCTTCAGATGTGCTCATGATGATCGTGAGCGATCCGCCGGCGGTGGAGCAGGTGCTGTGGGGCAAGGATGGCGTATTCGGCGCTCTGCGTCGCGGAAGCGTGCTGGTGGATAGCAGCACTGTTTCACCTGAACTGGCCCGCCGCAGCGCGGCCGCATGCTTGGAACGCGGCATTGAATATCTCGATGCGCCCGTGACTGGCGGAACATGGGGCGCGGAGAAAGGCGAATTAGTGATGATGGTCGGCGGCGCCGCGGAAACCTTGAAGCGCGTCGAGCCGGTCTTCGAAGCCATCGCCAAGCGCTGGTTTCATCTCGGCCCCGTTGGCGCCGGCCAGACCGTAAAGCTCGCCATGAATTTGCTACTCGCGCTCGAAGTTGAGGCTTTCGCCGAAGCCTTGGCGCTCACCCAGGCCGGAGGCGTTGCGGGCGAGCGTCTGGTCGAAGTAATGCAGGCCAGCATGGGCCGCGCGCCGGTCCTTGACGTCAAGGCGCCCCTGCTCCTCGAGCGCAAATATCCCCCGAGTTTCCCGCTGCGGCTCATGCACAAAGACATGGCCCTTGCGCTGGAGCTTGCCAAACAACTTGGAGTTTCCTTGCCCGCAGGCAGTGCGGCTCGCGAGGTTTACTCGAAGATCTTGAACTCCGCTCGCGAAGACGTGGACTACGCGGCGATCGGCCGGTATTGGGACAAAGCCGGCGTCCAGGGACGCTAGATCTAGGGCTTGGCCGTCGGCGGAAAAAAGCACAGCGGCAAATCGCGCGAAGTTTTCAGGCCTGCCGGCGTCGCCAGAATCGCCGGTATCGTATTTACCACCAGCGCCGCGGTCGCTATATCCCCGTGCGTTCCGCCGGGAATGGTCAAAGTAAGGTTCGGCTCGCCGCGCAATTCAATTTGATCTTTTGACTCCGCCGCGCCGACGTACATCTGCAGCTCCATGTAAATCTTTTCCTTGCCTCCCGAAATCCCGCGCCCAATCTGGTGTACTCCGGCGGCCCGCCCAGGCGCCACCTCAATGAATTCGGTTCGACCAACCTCGTGCGCG
>Ga0210394_10005344_pt1 | contig 14442 bp, 11 predicted proteins | sample IncBWC12MmetaG_FD_160121 | JGI IMG/M metagenome (GOLD analysis project Ga0210394, IMG submission 160121) | Forest soil microbial communities from Barre Woods Harvard Forest LTER site, Petersham, Massachusetts, United States - Inc-BW-C-12-M | ecosystem: Environmental > Terrestrial > Soil >...
CGCGGCGGTGCGCGGCGCGTCGCCGCGCTGGCCGGCGGGCTCGTAATAGGGCGCCGCGCGCGGCCGCGGATAGCGGCAGGCCTGAACCGCGTTCCGCGCCTCCTCGACCGTCGAGACATGCGGCCAGACGATGCCGTAGACGCCGATGTCGAGGACTTGCTTCGCAATGAACTGATTGAGTTCGCCCCCGTTGGGCGGGATGCGCACCATCGGCGCGACCGCCGGCGCGAGGCTGCCGAATTTGAGGATCTGCGCGCGGTCGAGCATGTACTGCATGCAGTCGCGCAAGGATCGGATGTCGTAGGGGTTGTGCTCCATCTCGAAGACGACGGCGTCGTAGCCGGCGGCGCCGATCGATTGCGCTGCGCCCACTTCGGCCGCTGAGAAGGTGACGAAGGCCGGCTTGCCGCTTTCAAGGGCGCGGATTGCCGGATTGAGGCGGGAAATTTCGGGCATCGCTGTCTCCTTGGTCGCGATCAATGGCTCTTTGCCGCCTGCCAGCGCGCCAGCGATTCGTGCGGCTTGGAAATCGCCGGGTCCATGATTTCCTGGTGGACGCCGGTGCTGGCGGTCAATTCGATGACGTAGCCGTTGGGATCGCGGAAATAGATCGAACGGACAAAGCCGTGATCGACCGGGCCGCGTACCTCGATCCCCTCCGCCCGGCCCTTTTCCAGCATGCGGTCGAAGAATTCGTTTTCGACGCCGAGCGCGATGTGGAGATCGAGATCGTTCTGCCGCTTGAATTCGAAGGGCCGGCCCGGCACCTCGAAGAAGGCGAGGCAGGAGCCGTCCTCCATCTCGAAGAACGTATGCAGGCCAGCCCCCTTATCGATCTCGAAGGCGCTGACCAACTTGAGGCCGAGAAAGTCCTCATAAAAGGCGCGGGTTTCCTCGGAGTCGCGGCAGCGGTAGGCGTTATGGTGCAAACCCTTGATCATCGGAGCCTCCAGTAATGGGCCGTCTTCCCGGCGAAAGCCGGGATCCACGGTGGTAACAGGTACCGAATTTAGCAGCGTGGTTCGGCCGATGGGCTTCTTTGCGTGGATTTCCTCGGTTGATGGATGGGTCCCGGCCTTCGCCGGGATGACGGTTTAGTGGGAATCCTAGAAGAAGATGCTGACGTTCTTTGCCAGCAACACGTTCTGGTCGAGGATCATCTTGCGATGCGCGATCTTCCACGCGCCCTCGACGCGCCGCAGGACATCCCGGCGGGCGCCGACATAGAAATCCGCTTCGGTCTCGGCGCGGTTGCGGTAGACGATGAAGTTGGAATTGACGCGGAGTTCGGATTCCACATCGCCCGGTTCGATTTCGATATTGCTGATCATGTGGCGGGTGCGCGACGGCGGGTCCTCCGCCCAGGCCATGCCGGTGTCGAGGCGCGCGACGCGGCCGCTTAGCGTCTCCTTCGACTCGTCGAGGATCGCCAACTCGTCCTCGCGGCCGACATCGTCCTCGACGTAGCGGTCGGGATCGAGGATCGAAATCGCCTTGGATGATTTGGGATAGCGATTGCTGCGGGCCGCCATCCAATAACGCACATCGTCCGTGAAGAGCTCGAGCCAATCGTGAAACCGCCTGTCGTCGAGCAGGCGCGCTTCCCGGTAGAGGAACTGCTCGACCTCGCGGATGAGGTCTTCGTTACGCATGCGTTGTTCTCCCCTGGGTTCTCCCCTCGGCCTCCCGTGCCGCGCCGTTCGGCAGTTCGGCCCAGTTCGCGGCGCCGATCAGCTGCGCCCAGCGCCGATAGAACTGGCGATGGTTCGATTCGCTCATGCGGTATTCGCTGGCAACGCCGCCGAGCGCCGGATCGAAGCGCTCGTGGCCGAGCCCCATCTGGGTGTTGAGCGGCATCTTCCGGGCCATCACGCCGCGACAGGTGCGGGTGCATTCCTGCCAATTGTCCATGTCGTCCTGCTCGAAGGTGCCCGACGGGCTGAAGCCGCGCACCCCGGCGAGCCGGATCGCCTTCTTGACATGGGCCGGGGCGGCCTTGTCGGTGAACACCCAAGACCAGACCTCGGTCTTGTCAGGGCCGCGCGGGTGCCAGACGCGGAAGGTCCGCGAGGTGGCGCGCAAGAGCGAGAAATTCGGGAACACGGTGCCGACGATCGGGTTGACCAGGCGCGAGCGCGGTCCAAGGCGCTCTTCGACCTCGGGGCGGGTCTCCTCCTCATAGGCCAGAAGCTCGGGCATCGGCGGCTCGCCGATGTCGTTGGGCCCAACGCAGATCGAGATATGCCCGTTGCCGGGCGACACCATATGGCCGGTCGCGTTGGGCTTCGTCGTCACCCCGGTGCTGAACGCGGTCTTGACCGCCGAGAGATGGCTCCACGGCACGTGATAGGCATCGCCGCCAAAATTTTCGGCCGGGAATTTCCAGTTGCACGGCATGATCCATTTATGGGTCGCGACGATCTCGATCCCGCCCTCGCGGCGATCGACAAAGGCGTCGAGATACCAGGTCATCTCGCCGAGATACTCGCGCAAGGGCGGCGCCTCGGCGTCGAAGGTGGCAAACAGCAACCCCTTGTAACTGTCGAGCTGCGCGACGGGCACCAGGCCCCAGTGCTCGCGCTCCAATTCGCCGTGGTAGGCTTCCTTCAAATAGGGGACACCGGTCAATTGCCCGTCATTCTTGTAGGTCCAGCCGTGATAGGCGCAGGTGAAGCTGGCGGCATTGCCGGTATCGGCGCGGCAGAGGCGATTGCCGCGGTGGCGGCAGACGTTGAGAAAGGCGTGGACTTCGCCCGCGCTGTCGCGCACCACCAGGACCGGGTCTTCGCCCATGGAGGTAGTGAGGAAGTCGCCCGGCCGGGGGATCTGGCTGTCGTGGCACAAAAACAGCCAGCAGCGCGCAAAGATCTGGCGCTGCTCCTCTGCATAGATTTCCGGCTCGATGAAGATGCGGCGATTGATGAGGCCGCGATCGGCATCGACGAGACTGGCGAGTTCTGTTGCCATCAGACGCTCCTTCCGTCACACAAGGCGCACCAACTCACACTCATTTGCCCAGTTCGGCCCAACTCTCGCCCGCCATCAGCTGCGCCCAGCGCCGATAGAAGCCGCGGTGGTTCGATTCGCTGTAGCGATAATCGCTGGTGACGGCGCCGCGCTCCGGGTCGAAACGCTCGTGCCCGAGGCCCATCCCGTAGTTGAGCGCATAGCGGCGGGCGACGACACCGCGGCCGGTCTGGGTACAGCCCTGCCAATTGTCCATATCGTCCTGCTCGAACGTGCCGCCGGGGCCGAAGACCCGCGCGCCGGCCAGCCGGATCGCCTTTTTCACTTCCGGCGGCGCCGCCTTGTCGGCATAGACGAACGCCCAGACTTCGGTCTTATCGGGGCCGCGCGGGTGCCACACCCGAAAGGTGCGCGAGGTCGGCCGCAGGATCGACAGGTTCGGAAATACCGTGCCGGCGACCGGGTTGCCGAGGCCTATCCGCGGCCCGAGGCGGCGCTCGATGTCGGGGCGGATCTGTGCCTCATAGGCGAGGACTTGGGGGTCGGGCATGTCGGCGACGGTTTGCGGACCGGAGAACATGACGCTATGGCCGTTGCCCGGCGACATTGCCCGGCCCGCCTCGTCGGGCCTCGTGCGGAACTCGCCCCCCGAGCCGGTCTGCACCGCCGAGAGATGGCTCCAATGGACGTGATAGCCGTCCCCGGCGAAATTCTCGGCCGGGAGCTTCCAGTTGCACGGCATGATGAATTTGTGCATGCCGCCGATGACCTCGATGCCGCCGTCGTTACGGTCGAAGAAGGCGTCGAGGTACCAGGTCATCTCGCCGAGATATTCGCGCAGCGGCGGCGCCTCGGGGTCGAAGGTGGCGAACCAGAGGCCCTTGTAGCTGTCGAGCTGCGCGACGGACACGAGACCCCAGCGCTCGCGCTCCAATTCGCCGTGGTAGGCCTCCTTCAGGTACGGCACGCCGGTCAATTGCCCGTCATTCTTATAGGTCCAGCCGTGATAGGCGCAGGTGAAGCTGGCGGCATTGCCGTTGTCGGCGCGGCAGAGCCGGTTGCCGCGATGGCGGCAGACGTTGAGAAAGGCGTGCACCGCGCCGGCGCTGTCCCGCACCACCAGCACCGGGTCTTCGCCCATATAGGTCGTGTAGAAATCGCCCGGCAGCGGGATCTGGCTGTCGTGGCACAAAAACAGCCAGCAGCGGGCGAAGATCCGGTGCAGCTCCTCTTCGTAGATCTCCGGCTCGATAAAGATGCGCCGGCTTATGAGGCCGCGGTCGGCATCGACCAGCGGTTCGAGGTTGCTCATCATCGGCCTCCGTGCGGGGAACGCGGGCGCGGCATCCTGAGCATCGCCCCGGCATCGACCGTGACGATGCTGCCGGTCACGCCGCGGCCGCTTCCGCGCGACGCGAGGAACACATAGGCCCAGGCCAGGTCGTCCGGCACCAGCGCGATGCGCAGCGGATTGCCGGCCTGCAGCCGCTCGCCCATGTCGGGCGCGGCGAACTGCGAGCGGTCGTCGTTGCCAAGCGACTGGAGCCCGCGCAGATCGGTCATCGTGCCACCCGGGGCAACGCCATTGACCCGGATATCGGGGGCCAGCTCGACCGCCAATTCGCGGACGAGACCGACGACGGCATGTTTCGACGCGGTGTAAAGCGCTCCGCCGCCGCCCGAGTTGAGGCCGGCGACCGAGGCGGTAAAGACGATCGAGCCCTTGCTCTTGGCAAGTTCAGGGAGGGCCGCCTTGACGCCCCACAACAATCCCTTGACGTTGACCGCGAAGAGCTCGTCATAGGCCCGCGACAGCTGCTCCTCGGGCATTTCGGCGACCGCGGCGTAGACATCGAACACGCCGGCATTGCCAACGAAAATGTCGAGACGGCCAAAGGCGCGCACCGTTTCGGCAACCGCGCGCTTATTGTCGGCGAGCCGGGCGACATCGCCGGCGATGCCGATGACCGCGTCGCCCAATTCGGAGCCCAGCTGGTCGGCCCGGGTCGCGACTCGCTCCATGACCCCGACACGGGCACCTTCCTCGATAAAGCGCGCGACCACCGCCCGGCCGATGCCGGAGCCGCCGCCGGTCACCAGCGCCACTTGCCCGTCGAGCCAACCCATGACGCATCCTCCTCGCGATCGGCGCCGCAGTTCCGATCATACACGGAAAGCCCGGGGTAATGCTCGCGCAACAGGCAGCCGTAGCCGGGGACCGGTGTCGTAACCCCGGCGAGCCGCAGCACATGCCGGAGGGTCGCGTTGGTCGAGGTCAAAGCCCATGACCGGCTATTTGTCGAGCCAGACATCCTCCATGCGCCAGCCGTTGTAGATGCTGTTGACCATGATCGTCAGCCCTTTTACCGCCGGGTCCCAACAGATGCCGCCGCGATTGAAGAAGATCAGCGGCCGGGCGCCGTCCTCGACCAGGCGCCGCTCGATCTCCCACACCATCTGTCGGCGCTTATCCTGGTTCGGTTCGATCGACTGCTGGTCGATCAGCTTGTCGACCTCGGGATTGCAGTAGCCGTTGTAGTTGCCGATACCGCCGCATGCGTAATTCTCGTAAAGCATCGCGTCGGGATCGTCGGCCAAGGTCCCGGTCAGGTTGAGCCCCACGGTGTAGTCCTTGCGCTGGACTTTGGGATACCATTGCGGGGTGTCGATCGGATCGAGTTCGGCCTCGATCCAGATCTCCTTCAGCTGGTCGATGAGGATCACCGCCGGGTCGCGATAGGGTGGGATATCGCGTGTCGTTACCTTGATTTTCATTGGCTTATCCGGGCCGTAACCAAGCTTCTTCATGATCTCGCGCGCCGCGGCGCGGTTGGCCGCGACGTCCGGCCCGTAGCCGGGCAGCTTATCGAGCATTTCCCGCGGCATGCCCCATTGTCCGGCCGGCGGCGGCTGCATCGCCGCAGCGCGGAAGCCCTTCCCGTCGGTGAGGATGTCGACAAAGGACTGGCGGTCGATGGCGAGCGCCATTGCCCGGCGCAGTTCGGGATTGTCGAAGGGCGGCTTCTCGCGGTTGACGATCAGATTGGTGCTGACACTGCCCGGCGGCAGCTCGCAGACCGCGTCCGCCCGCTGGCTCTGCAGATCACGGGTCAAGGGGATGGTCAGCGTGCCGGCGAAGGTCAGCTCGTACTTCCCGGCGACGAAGGCGAGGATCGCTGTCGATCGGTTCTTTGCGATCGTGTACTCGATGCCGTCGAGGTAAGGGAGGCCGGGCTTCCAGTAATCGGGATTGCGGGCGACCTTGATGTATTCGTTGGGCTTGAATTCGACAAATTTGAACGGCCCGGTGCCGATCGGATGCTGGCGCATCTGCGCCGGCGAGACATGGCAGGGATAGACCGGCGACATGCCCGTGGCGAGGAGGGCGAGAAACGCCGGCTGCGGCCGCTTCAATACGAAGCTCACCTGATAATCGCCGCTAGTGACGGTTTCCGCGAGATTGTTGTACCAGGACTTGCGCGGGTTGACGCGCAGCTTCTCCGGGGCTTTGCCCTGCACCAGGTCCCACGTGCATTTGACGTCGGCCGAGGTGAAGGGTTTTCCGTCATGCCATTTCACTCCCTGGCGCAGGTGAAAGGTGAGCCTGGTGCCGTCTTCGTCCCACGACCAGTCGGTGGCGAGGTCCGGCACGATCGCGGCCATGCTGTTCTGCGCGACGTGCTGGTCGAACACGACGAGGTTGTTCATGACCGCCATCATCGGCCGTTCGGCGACGACGGTGGTTTCCTCGTGGATCGACATGCTCGCCGGACTGTCGATGATGTACTGTCGAAGGATGCCGCCGCGCTTTTGCGCGAGCGCCGGGCTAGTGGCAGCCATCATGGCAAAGAGGCCGAAAAACAGGATCACCAAGCGCGATGTCGGTGCCATTCTCTTCCTCCCAGATCCGGGCTTTCCGCCGGTTTAGAGGCCTCGCCCGTTTGTCCTCTCGGCGCGTTTAGGGCGGGTCTTGCCCGTGTTGTCGCGCTTAGGCGTATCATAGGACCGGAAGCCGCAGGTGTCAGCCGATGATCAGTGATCCGATCGAGTTCGAATTGTTCAAGAACGCGCTGTTCGGGGTCGCCGACGAGATGGCGCTGACGGTCTTCCGCACGACCTATTCGGGCGTCTTGAAGGACAACATGGATTATTCGACGGCGCTCTTCGACGGCGCCGGTGTGCTGGTGGCGCAGGGGCTGACGCTCCCCGGGCATCTCGGGTCGATGCCGACCGCGATCGCGGCGGTCAAGGCTGCCTTCGCCGGCGAGATCCAACCAGAGGATGTGTTCATCCTTAACGACCCGTTCGCCGGCGGGATGCATCTGCCCGATGTCTTTGTGTTCAAGCCGATCTTCCGGGCCGCCGAAGAAGAAGCCGCCCCGATCGCCTGGGCCGGCACGGTATGCCACCACACCGATGTCGGCGGCCGGGTGCCCGGCTCGAACGCGTCGGATTCGACCGAGATCTACCAGGAGGGGCTGCGCATCCCGCCGTTGAAGCTCTATGAAGAGGGAAGACGCAACGAGACCCTCTTTGCGCTGATCGAGAAGAACGTCCGGGTGCCGGTCAAGGTGTTCGGCGATCTCAGGGCCCAGCTCGCCGCCTGCCATATCGCCGAAGCGGCGATGCGCGACATCGCGGCGCATTACGGCGACGACAAGCTGGCGCAATACATGACCGAGCTCGTCGACTACGCCGAGCGGATGACCCGCACCGCGATCCGCGAGCTGCCCGACGGTGTCTATGATTTCCTCGATCACATCGACGATGACGGGATCGACGTCGGACGGCCGATCCCATTGAAGGTGACGATCACCAAATCGGGCGACCGGGTCCTTGTCGACTGGACCGGCACCTCGCCGCAGGTCAAGGGCGCCATCAACAACACATTGAGCTATACGAAATCGGCAAGCTATTGCGCGATCCGCTCGATCCTGCCGCAGAACATCCCGACGAATGAGGGCGTGTTCCGCGCGATTAGCGTGACCGCGCCCTCCGGCACCATCGCCAACGGCGTCTTGCCGGCGGCCTGCGCGGCGCGCGGCCTCACCGGCTTCCGCATGGTCGACTGCCTTTTCGGGGCGCTCGCCAAGATGCTGCCGGACCAGGTGTTCGCGGCCTCCGACGGAGGCAATACCGGGGTCTCGATCGGCGGCTATCACACCGACCGGACGCCCTTCATCTATGTCGATTTCACCTGCTGCGCCTGGGGTGCGCGGCCCTATGCCGACGGGCTCGATGGCAACTCCCACATCTACGCCAACATGGCGTCCCAGCCGATCGAGGTGACCGAGACCGAGCAGCCCTTGCAGATCACCGCCTACGAATTCATCCAGGACGCGATGGGGCCGGGGAAGTGGAGGGGCGGCGCCCCGTTCCGCCGCGAATACAAGCTCCTGGCCGATGAGGCGATCCTGCAGGTCCGCTCCGACCGCCGCGATTTCCGCCCGTTCGGGCTTTATGGCGGCGGCCCCGGCCGGCCCTCGATGAATTATCTCAACCCGGACGACAACCCGGCGCCGCTCCCCTCGAAGCTGACGCTGAACATCAAAAAGGGCGATCTCTTCCGCCACGAGGTCGCCGGCGCCGGCGGCTGGGGTGACCCCTTGGAGCGCGACCCGGCATTGGTGCTGACGGACGTCCGCAACGAATTCGTCAGCCTGCGCGCGGCGCGCGAGGATTACGGCGTTGTTCTCGGCGGCCAGCCGCTCGCGGTTGATGCGGCGGCCACGGCGGCCTTGCGCCAGCGGATGCGGGCGGCGCGGAAATGGGGCGAGGTACCGGTGTATAGTAGGGGGCTGCCAGTGGCGGCTGAATGATACTCTCCGCTCCGGCGGCAGCATCGCCTAGGTGTTGACGGTGATCTCGACGCGGCGGTTTTTTTGCCTGCCCTCCGGGTCATCGGCGCCGTTGGGTTTGGTATTCGGCGCGATCGGTCGCGTTTTGCCCCAACCGTGGGTGGTCATCGCCGTCGCGACGCCGTGCTCGACAAGCCATTGCCGCACCGAATTGGCGCGCTGCTCCGACAGCCGCTGATTGTACTGGTCGTTGCCCTTGCCGTCGGTGTGGCCCTCGATCAACACCGCCGCCTTCGGATAGGATTGCAGCACCGCGACGACCTTGCCGAGCGCCGACCCGGCCTCCGGCCGCAGCGTCGACTTGTCGAAGTCGAACAGCACGTCGGCGGCCAGATTGATCTTGATCTCGCGGCCCTTGACGGTGGCGCCGAGGTCTTTCAACGCGGCTTGCAGCGGCTCGATATGCGCCTGCAATGCCGCCGGCGCGCCGCCGAGCCCGCTGCCGAAACCGCGCAACTCCAGCACCGTCGCCTTCAGCGGCAGGATGGTCGGCTTGAGCGTGAGGACCGTCGCCTTGAGCGGCAGGATCGTGGCCTTCGCGCCGGGCGGCAGCTGCTCGTCCGGCTGGAACTGCTGGGCCGCGGCCCCCCGCAATCCCAGCACCAGGCAGAGGGCCAGCGCCAGAGCGAAGGGGCGCCGACGGCCCGAGAACACCGGCCGGCCCCTATTGGGCCACGGGCGCATCCTCAAATGGCGAGAAATTCGGGATGGAGATGCTGATCTTGGTCGAACCGGCCGGCGGCGCCGGAAATTTTGCCCAGTTGAGCCGTTGCTGACCGGGCGCCAGATCTATGTTCCAGAACATTTCCAGGATGCGGTTGTTGGCCGAATCGGTCAGCGGTAAATACTTCTTGTTTTCGGCTGGGTCGATGTAATAGAGCTGCTCCCACTGGAAATCAGGATAACGGATTGTTTTTGCCTGCGTCGGGTTGGCGAAGCCGCCGGCCGAGGCATTGGGCTGTCCAGCGGCGTTGATGATGCGCCAGCGGATCAGCAATGCGCCGCCGCTGATGCGCTTCACCTCCAGCAGGTCGCAGCGCAGATCGGGGTCCTGCGAGAACTGCGCAGTGGCCAAGACAGCGGCCGCGGCCGCCGGCGCCTGCGCGATCTGCGGCGGCGTATTCTGCGCCGCTGCTGCGGTCGCAAAGACCGCCACGCCGGCGAGCATGGCGACAACGCACGATACCCGAGCCCTGATCATGATTGCTGCTCCCCTACAGTGATCGTGGTCCCGATCGGAACCCCCCACATTCCCGAAATAGCGGCATGAATTCCTCAGATCAAACCGACAATCCTTCGGATGCGCACGCCGACCAGCATCTATGATGCCGACTTCGGTTTGATCCACGGGGCCCGCCATCAGCGTGATGCCCGATCGAATGTATAGTACAACCCTCCGGCACTTGTGAATGGCGGCCCATGAACAGTTTCCGCGCCGGTGTCGATATCGGCGGCACGTTTACCGACATCGTGCTCATTGGCGAGGACGGCGCGCGCCATACGAAGAAGGTGTCGTCGACGGTCGACGATTATGCCCGGGCGATCGTCGACGGGCTGGCGGCGCTTTTCGGGGAAATCGGCGCCGAGGCCGCCGGCATCGTCGAATTGCTGCACGGGACGACCGTCGCCTCCAATGCGATCCTCGAGCGGAAGGGCGCGCGGGCCGGCCTCATCACCACCAGGGGCTTTCGCGACGTCCTCGAAATCCGCAATTTGCGGATGCCGCGGCTCTACGACATGTCATGGACGAAGCCGGTGCCGCTCGTCGAGCGGCGCCTCAGGACCGAGGTTGACGAGCGGGTCAATGCCGAGGGCGGCATCGACATTCCGCTCGACGACGCGAGCGTCGAGTGCGCGGTCAAGTTTCTGGTGGGGGAAGGGGTCGAGGCGATCGCGGTCTGCCTCCTCCACTCCTACCTCAACCCATCGCATGAGCTCCGGGTGAAGGAGATCGTCGCGCGCCTCGCGCCCGAGGTGAGTTTGTGCATCAGCGCCGAGGTGCTGCCGGTCATCAACGAGTACGAACGCACCTCGACGACGGTGATCAACGCCTATGTCCGGCCGATCGTCGAGCGATACCTCAACCGCCTCTCCGACGAGGTCGCGAAGAGCGGCATCGATGCGCCCTTGTTGTTGATGCAGTCGAATGGCGGCCTCACCACAGCGAAGGCGGCCGCGCTGACGCCGATGCACATCATCGAATCGGGGCCGGCGGCGGGGGTCGTCGGCGTCCAGGCGCTGATCCGCCGGATCGGCATCCGGAAGGCGATCTCGTTCGACATGGGTGGCACCACCGCCAAAGCCTCGCTCATCGAGAATGGCGAAGTGACGCGCGCCACCGAGTATCAGGTCGGCGCCGGGATCGTCCTCGGCTCGCGGCTCCTCTCGGGCGCCGGCTATACGTTGAAAGTGCCGGCGATCGATCTTGCCGAAGTCGGCGCCGGAGGCGGCTCGATCCTGTGGATCGATGCGGGGGGCGCGCTGCAGGTCGGGCCGGTGAGCGCCGGCGCGGTGCCCGGCCCGGTCTGTTACAATGAGGGCGGCGAGGAGCCGACCGTGACCGACGCCAATGTCGTCCTCGGCTACATCAACCCGGCGCATCTCGTCGGCGGCGCGCTGAAGCTCAATGCCGCGAAGGCGCGCGCGGTCATCGCCGACAGAATCGCGCGACCGCTTGGCCTCTCCGTCGAGGAGGCCGCCTATGGCGCCCACCTGATCGCCGGCTCCAACATGATCCGGGCATTAAAGGCGGTGTCGAGCGAGCGCGGCCGCGACCCCCGCGAATATGCCCTCGTCGCGTTCGGCGGCAACGGCCCGGTCTTCGCCGCCGGGATGGCCGAGGCGATGCGGATCCCGCAGGTGCTGATCCCGCCGTCGGCCGGCGTCTTCTCGTCCTTTGGCCTCCTCTATGCCGAAATCGAGTACTACTTCACCCGCACCAGGAAGCGGCTGCTGCGGGCGCTGGATCCTGCCGAGGCGCAGGCCGTCATCGACGCGCTCGAAGAGGAGGCGCGGGCGCGCCTCTCCGAGGACGGTTTCGCTGCCGATCATATCGAGATCCGGCGCAGCGCCAGCCTGCATTACCAGGGGCAGTCCTTCGAACTGCGCGTGGCCTTGGGCTCGGGCCGGCTCGACCCTAATGCGCTGAGGGCGCTCGAAGAAGCCTTCGGTGCCGAGCACGAGCGCACCTACGGCCACCGCGCCGGGGTCGAGGAACCGGTCGAGCTGGTCAGCCTCGAAGTCATCGGCCGCGGGATCCCCGAGACGCCGCGCGCCGCCTCGGCCGCCGCCGCGGGGCTCGCCCCCGACATCCAGATCGCCGAGGGGCGCCGCCGTGCGTATTTCGGGCCGGCGGGGTGGCGCGATGCTGAAGTCATCAACCGCAGCGCTCTCAAGACACCCCGTGCCGGCCCGTGCATCGTCGAGGAATACGACGCCACCTGCCTCGTCCCCCCCGGCTGGAATGCCCGGCTCGACGAATACGGGAATATCGTGATGAGCCGCGCCCCGGCCGAGTAAAGCCCACACCCTAACCCTCCCCCGCAAGCGAGGGAGGGAATATTGACGCGCCCCGACATTACTTCCTCCCCTGCTTGCGGGGGAGGGCAGGGGTGGGGGCTATTGTCCTAAGCCGCCACCTTCGCCAGCTTGTGGATGACGCGAAGCTTTTTCGGGATCGGGTCTCTCGAGAAGCGCGACCAGGAGCGGCCGGTTAATTCGCCGACAAAGATGTTGCCGCGGCTGTCGACGGCGATGCCGTGGGGCGAGGTGAATTGCCCGGGGAGCATCCCGCCATGCGGCTTGCCGAGCCGGGCCACGACCTTGCCCTTCAGCGTGTGGATCGAGACCCGGGCGCCGATATTCGGCCAATCCTTGTTGATCTCGCCCGCCGGGCCACCTTCCCCGATATAGCACAAGGGGTCGGTCCCATGGCCGCCATTGGGGCCCAAACACATGCCGTTCGGGCGGTGCAGATTGTTCCACTGGGTCTCGAACTTGCCGTTGCCGTCGAACACCTGGACGCGGTGGTTCTCGCGGTCGGCGAGGTAGACCCAGCCTTGTGGATCACAGCAGACGTTGTGGGCGATGTTGAACTGCCCCGGGTCGGTGCCGGATTCGCCCCACGATTTCTCCAATTTACCGTCGATCGAGTAGCGGTGGATGCGGGCGTTGCCATAGCCGTCCGAGACGTAGAGATGGTCGCATTGCGGCGATAAAGCGGTGTGGGTGCAGCGGTGGAACGGCTCGCCGCTCATGAAGGGCGCGGGCTTTCCGGGGACCCCGAGGGTCATCAGCACCCGGCCGTCGAGCGTGCAGTGCCGCACCGTGTGGTCGCCGTCATCGGTCAGCCAGATCGTGTCGTCGGGCGCCACGTGGACCCCGTGCGGCCGGGTGAAGACGCCTTCCCCCCAGGTGCGCAACAGGTTGCCGGATTTGTCGAAGACCGCGACCGGGTGGTCGCCGCGGTTGAAGGCATAGACGTTGTCATGGCTGTCGACGCCCACCGCGGCGCAATCGCCGAGCACGATCTCGTCCGGGATCTTCGCCCAGCTCTCGTGGACCTCGAAACTCCACTCGCCGCCGCCAAGCCGCTCCGCCATCGCTTCCTCCCGCGCCCCGAATTAGCGACATCATAGATCCGCCCTGTTTCCCGACCACCCCATTATTGTCATCCCGGCGAAAGCCGGGACCCATGTGTCAGTTTGCGAGTTGGCGGAACGGTGGGTCCCGGCTTTCGCCGGGATGACGGTTTTTCTCAGGCCACCCTCGCGCGAGCCTCCGCTGCGCGGCGCGCCAGCACGATCTTTTCGGCCGAACGGCCGAGGAAATGCGGGGCCGAGCCGCCTTCGGCGAGGAGGTCGAGGAAGGCATCGGGCGCGGTGATGCGCACCGCGCCGAGGATGTCGGCGCCGCGCGCGAGAAAGGCGTCGGGCAGCATGCCGACGGTCGGGCCGAGCACGGTCACGCGCGCCTCGGGCCGCGCAAGGGCGAGGAGGTCCTCGAGCGTATTGTTGAGGAGGGTCGCGCCGGTGATCAGGAGAACGTCGGCCGCGGGCACGATTTCTGGCGCCGCTGCGGCCGGGCGGTAGAACGCCATCTCCTCGGGTTTGAGGGCATCCGGGTTCTGCTCCAGCACGAGATAGGCCTGACGGCGCCGCTTCAGCTCCTTCAGGAACGGGATGAAGGCGCCGACGAGAACGACCCGGTCGCTCGCGTGGAATTGGGTCGCGTCGAAGGCGTCGGTTCCCGCAAGCAGCTCGACCCCGGGAGCGGGGCGGCGGCACCAGCACAATTCGGCGAGCGCATTCAAGGTGGCGATGCCGACCGCGCGGGCGATCCCGTTCTCGGCGAGCGCGTATTCGATCAGCTCGGATGCCGGACGGCCGGCGAGGCGCTGAAAGGCGACGCGGTGCGCCGAGATCGGGCAGCAGATATCGCCGGGGATGGCGTCGCGCGGCGTCGCGCAGGTCCCGGCGGTCGCTACGCCACCTGGCCCGGCGGTGAGCTTGACGCCGGTGAAATAGAGGCCGATGACCGCCCGCTCGACCGCGATCAGCCCAAGCTCGCCACCGAGAATGTCGGTGACGCCGGCGATCGTCTGGTTCAGGATGCCGTC
>Ga0210394_10005345_pt1 | contig 14440 bp, 12 predicted proteins | sample IncBWC12MmetaG_FD_160121 | JGI IMG/M metagenome (GOLD analysis project Ga0210394, IMG submission 160121) | Forest soil microbial communities from Barre Woods Harvard Forest LTER site, Petersham, Massachusetts, United States - Inc-BW-C-12-M | ecosystem: Environmental > Terrestrial > Soil >...
ATCGCCGGTCAAATGAGCGCCATCGGGCGAGGCCAGCGCCGCGCGCTTCTCGCCCTTGAAGTAGTCGTGAAGAACAAGTTCTTTGGCGTCGTCGGAAAGGACGAGATCGACCCCGGAGCGTTTGAACTCTCCGCCGAAAAGCAGACGGGCATCGGAAACAATGATCGCGCCCGACGGAGCGTGGGTGGCGTGAACCGTCTCGGTGTGGACGTGGCCGCCCGAATGCAGACCTAAAGCATCGGGGGAATCCTTGGCGTCAAATTTGCCGAAGTAATTCACTAGGTCACCGCAATGGTTAATAAATACATAATTTCAAAGGTCTAAGCTTCCTTATCATCAGCGAACCGATCGCGAAACCATCTCTTGCTTGCAAAAAGCCTGCCCAGGCTGGATTGGCGTGGATTTTCCCCAAGAGCCTATTCTTCGTGTATGGAAAGACGACAAGTAAACGCCCTAGGAATCTTCGTATTTATCTGTATTAATCCCCTGCGGAAAAGCTTAACATGTATTCTTATGTATAGATTTTTTCATCTATACTGTTGATAGCTTTTTCGTGCTTTTTCATTGCGGGATACTGCCCCAGTTACGGCGCCAGTGACTGTGAACTGGATCACAAAATCGACAACTTTCGTCAAATTAGCCATATCGGGCGGAAGCCGGCTCATCGGCTCGCCGACATCAATTCCACTCAAATTTTCGGCAAAATCGTAAGGCTGGCTTCAGTCTGTTTCCGACATTCGCACCGCCGGTGCGCGGCTTTTAAGCGGAATAAAACCACGCCCGCCCATCATCCCCGGCAAAACGACCTGGTCACACGCGGCTGAAAAGCCCCGTCGATGCCCGGGCGAAAGGGGTGTCGAATGGGTTATTTCAGTGCCAGGCGGATTTATCGGCATACTTGGCGTGCCGTCGTCCTTGCCTGCGGCTTGGCCTCGTTCGGGCCTACCGCCAATCTCAACGCCGGCACATTGATTTCGCCGGGCACGCTGGATTTGATCCAAAAATCCGCCGAGCCCTTCGGGCTGTTTGCGACAAAACTGTCCGGCGGCGGCCTGCTGGAAAAATGGATGGGCGTCGAGCGCAAGCTCGAGGACGAAATGGTGCAGTTCGCGTTGTGCGATGGCGATCGCGCGGGCTGCGTATCGCCGGCCGCCCTGCGATTCCTGGCCATCGTGGACGGGGCAAGGGCCCGTGAAGGCCGCGCCCGGTTTGGCGAGATCAACCGTGCCATCAATCTCGCGATCAGGCCAATGAGCGACATGGCCCAATATGGCCAGATCGACGTCTGGAGCTCACCGCTCGACACTTTCGCTACCGGCGCGGGCGATTGCGAGGACTATGCCATCGCCAAATTTGCCGCGCTGCGCATGGCGGGCGTCTCCTCCGAGGATATCAGGATCGTCGTCTTGCGCGATTTGATCCGTGGTGAAGACCATGCCGTCGTGCTGGCGCGGCTGGACGGTCATTGGCTGACCCTTGATAACCGGCGCATGGCGATGATCGAGGACATCGACATCAGGAATCATCGGCCGCTGTTCGTCATCGATGATCGTGGGGTCATGCGGTACGATGAACCGTCCCCGCCCGCCAATCTGGCGCGCCAGGATCAAACGCCGGCGGTGGCGGCTAGTCTGATTACCCAGGTCAGTCTGATCTCGACGCCAAACTGAACTTTTGAAGTCCTGAACGGCGGCTGCTATTCCCCGCCGTTCGGACCGCGTATGCGGCTGGAAGCATGACCGGCCCGGTCGCGGATCACTTGTCGAGGCATTCGTTGATGTGGGTGACGCGATCCCTGCGCAGCACCTTGGCCTCATCCGCCTTCTTCGTGCAATCCAACAGCTTGACCTGTTCCGCACGGCGCTTCTCGGCCGCGGCACGATATTCCGGCGCAACCGTATTGGGATCGACGAGCTTCTCGGCCATGCTCGTTCCTGACCAGGCCACAAGGGCGGCGATGAGGCCGAGCTGCAATACAAATCCGACGAAAAATCTGCGCACCGATGCGCCAACCGGCAAAGTCATGGCTCTAAACTTCGTCCCCTTCAAAACGGACATACTCAACCAAAGCGAGTGCGGGAATGATCGGCCCGCAGACGGCAATAAAAGCCACGTTATCATTGGCCGCGGCCGGTATCAAACTGGTGGTGCGGATTTGCCGTTGGCCGCTGAGAAGGCATGCAAATGCTGGAGCAAATGCCAGAATCGGACCATTGGGGCGAACGGCATCGGCCCCGGCCGAACAATTTCATTTCGCCGCGACGGCCGAATAGCTACCATGGCACGGACCATGGAGATCGGGATGCGGGCATTCGCGCTGGCAATATTGGCTATACAGGTCACCCTCGCGCTGCCTGCGCGGGCGGATGACGCATCGGATTCGAACCGATCGATGACCGATATCCTGCCTCTGTTCGTCAAGAACCATTGTGAGGAAATCAAGGTCCCTGCGGATCAGCTGTTCTGCGGCGATCCTGAACTTGACGCCGCCGGGGCCAAACTCGGCAGCGCAATCGCCGAGCGCCTGAACAGGCTTCCGAACCGCAGCCTGGCGATCGAGGAAAATGCGGAATGGGTCAGAGACCGCAACTCCAGTTGCGGCATCCTCGGCAGGCAGCCTATCAGGAGTCGGGATATTAAGGCGGTCAGGGACTGCCTGTTGAAAGAAACCGTAGAGCGGATCGAAATATTGAAAGATCCGAACTTCGACTGCCTCGCCGCCAATACGACCGCCGGCCTGTTGATTTGCAGCGACCCGTCGCTGGCGCTGGCCAAGGTGGAGCTCAACGGACTGGCGATGGGGTTGATTGCCAAGCTGAAGGAGAATGAGGCCCGTGATGCGTTTGCGGAATTCGACCGTTGGGGCCGCGAGCGGGATCGAAAATGCAGGCTGGAGGACAAGGATAACGTTCCGCTGCAGGAACTTTCGCCCTCGGAGGGCTGTCTGGCCGACTACTTTACGCGGAAGATAGACGAGGTCGCCGCGGCCAAGGGCGATCCGAAAAAGATCTTTGGACGGCAACGTATGTCGCCGCAGCCGGACGCCGATGCGGTCGACCTGTGTGTAGCGCAAATCCACTCAACAGGATCATGCGGGAATTTCCTCGCCGTGCACCGGATCCTTCAGATCAACAGCGAGCTGGACGGCGACAGCGCTGAGGTGATGGCCGAGATTGAAATGGTCGTCCTCTCGCCTTTCACCGCCTGCAGCCCGATCGCGACGAGCTGTACCGGCACCTGTTGGGACTTAAGATCGGGCAGACCCAAGTCCACACCCGGCAGCCGCGAGCAATTCCAGGTCGGATATCGCGTGCGCATTGAGAAGCCGTTCGCCTTTCAAAAGAACGACAGCGGCTGGCGCTGCGGCTCAACTGCAATGCAGCCGGTGGAAGTCGGGGTAGCCCTCAGCGGCCCTTGACGCTGCGAGCGCGCGTTTTGCGGGCCATTGAACTGCGAACGATGGCAATTTCGCAAGGCGAAACCGTCATGCGAAGCGCACGTGACATTTTTGTGCGCGCTTATTTCGCCAGACGGAAGAAGCCGCGACACAAGACGCATCCTCCACACAACGGCTCTGATTGACGCCGCACTTTGCCGGCGCATACGATCATGCCAGATCCGTCAGAGATCAAAATGGGAGAAACAGATGATACGCCGGTCGCACACCGATTCCGCTCGCCGTTTTTTCCACACGGCCAAATTGTCCAAGCCGGAACGCCTCGCACGCGTTGCCGTCGCGGTTGGCGTGGGTCTTGCGATTTCCGGCGGCATCGCCGTCGCTCAGAACACGGGAAAGGGATCGGCCGGCCACATCAAGGCTGCGACTTCCGCCGTCGACGCCAACTTCATCAAGGCCAATACGCCGACCTCGAAGGACTGGCCCACCATCGGGCTCGACTACGCCGAAACCCGCTTCAGCAAGCTCAACCAGATCAACACCGACAACGTCAAGAAGCTCGGCTTGAAATGGACTTACAGCCTCGAGTCAATCCGCGGCGTCGAGGCAACGCCGCTCGTGGTCGATGGCATCATGTATGTGAGCGCGTCGTGGAGCGTCGTTCATGCGATCGACGCCCGCACGGGAAAACGAATCTGGACCTATGATCCCGGCGTCAACCGGGAAATCGGCTACAAAGGCTGCTGCGACGTCGTCAATCGCGGTGTCGCGCTCCACAAGGGCAAGGTCTATGTCGGCGCCTATGACGGGCGCCTTGTTGCCCTCGACGCCGTGACCGGCAAGAAGGTCTGGGAAAAAGACACCGTCATCGATCACTCGCACTCCTACACCATCACCGGCGCGCCGCGGGTCGTGAAAGGCAAGGTGCTGATCGGCAACGGCGGCGCTGAATATGGCGCGCGCGGCTACATCACCGCCTATGACGCGGAGACCGGCGAACAAGCGTGGCGCTGGTTCGTGGTGCCCGGTGACCCCGGCAAGCCGTTCGAAGATGAATCGATGGCGAAGGCCGCCATGACGTGGGATCCCGCCGGCAAATGGTGGGTTAACGGCGGCGGCGGTACGCCTTGGGATTCCATCACCTACGATCCCGATCTGAACATGATCTATATCGGCACCGGCAACGGCGCGCCGTGGAACCGCAATCTGCGAAGCCCGGCCGGTGGCGACAATCTCTACCTCGCCTCGCTTGTCGCGCTGAATGCCGATACCGGCAAATATGTCTGGCATTATCAGGAAACGCCGGGCGACAACTGGGACTACACATCGACCCAGCCGATGATCCTCGCCGACATCAAAGTCGACGGCGCGCCGCGCAAGGTTATCCTGCACGCGCCGAAAAACGGCTTCTTCTTCGTGATCGACCGCACCAACGGCAAATTCATCTCTGCCAAGAACTTCGTCGACGTGAACTGGGCGACCGGCTACGACGCCGACGGACGGCCGATCGAAGTCAACGCCGCGCGCTCGCCGGATCAATCCTTCGACAGCATTCCGGGACCCTTCGGCGCACATAACTGGCACCCGATGTCCTACAATCCGCAGACCGGTCTCGTATACTTGCCGGCGCAGGGCGTGCCGCTGAATCTCACCGGCGAGAAGGCGCTGACGCAGAATGCGCCGGCGCCCTTCAAGTTCGGCGCCACCACCGGCTGGAACGTCGGCTTCACGCTCAATGCCACTCCACCGAAGAACCTGCCGTTTGGCCGATTGATTGCGTGGGATCCGGTGAAGCAGAAGGAGGCCTGGCACACGGAATATGTCGCGCCGTGGAACGGCGGCACGCTGACGACCGCCGGCAACCTGGTATTTCAGGGCACGGCCGACGCTCGCTTCATCGCCTACAATGCGACCACGGGCGAAAAACTCTGGGAGACGCCGACCGGCACCGGCGCCGTCGCTGCCGCCGCAACCTATTTGATCGACGGCGTGCAATATGTCTCGATCGCCGTCGGCTGGGGCGGCGTGTTCGGTATCACGCAGCATATCGCGGACAAGGAAGCGCCGGGCACGGTCTATACCTTCGCCATTGACGGCAAGGCACCGTTGCCGGAATTCACCAAATACCAGATCGGTAACCTGCTTTCGGGTGTCAAATACGACCCTAAGGATGTTCCCGAGGGCACCGCGCTTTATGTCGAGGCTTGCGCCACCTGTCACGGCGTGCCCGGCGTCGACAAGGGCGGCAACGTCAAGAACCTCGGCTATGCCGCGCCCGAGCACATCACCAATCTGAAGGACATCGTCTTCAAGGGTCCCTACACGGGCAAGGGCATGCCGGACTTCTCCGGCAAGCTTACCGAGGCCGACGTGGTGAAAATCCAGGCTTTCATCCAGGGCACCGCGGACGCCGTACGCCCGAAATAAAAACCTGATTTTCTTAGGTAGATGGCCGGGCCACGCATGTCCCGGCCATCTGCTTTTTCAAATGTGCGTGTAACCTCGGACGTATTGAGGGGATTTGGGCCTAAGGATTCACCGCGCCGAAACGGTTTTCGGTCCATGGTGCCATGGTCCGTAATCCAGGATCGTCCGACATCATGGCCTCCGATCAGTCGGCCCTCGAACTGCGAGGGTTAACAAAGCGTTTTGACCGTCTGGCCGTCGATGCGCTCGACCTCACCATCCGTACCGGGGAATTCTACGCATTGCTTGGCCCGAACGGCGCCGGCAAGACGACCACGCTGCGCATGGTCGCCGGCCTGTTGCGGCCCGACGCCGGTTCCGTCGCGATCATGGGGGTCGATGCGCTCAAAGACCCGGTCGCAGCCAAGCAGATCACGGCATGGGTATCGGACGAGCCGATGATCTACGACAAGCTGACGCCGCTTGAGTATCTCGAATTCATCGCAGGGCTTTGGGGCATCGAGCCGTCGGTCGCGGAGCCCTCCGCACGCGAACTGCTCACTTCGCTCAGCCTTGAGGCCAACATGCACGAGCGCTGCGAAGGTTTCTCCAAGGGCATGCGTCAGAAGGTCGCGCTGGCGGGAGCGTTGGTGCATGGACCGCGCCTGATCATCCTGGACGAGCCCTTGACCGGACTCGACGCGGTATCCGCCCGTCACGTCAAGGGTTTGCTCGGCGAACGCGTGCGCAGCGGATGCACCGTCATCATGACCACGCATATTCTGGAAGTGGCCGAGCGCATGGCCGATCGCATCGGCGTCATCTCGTCGGGCCGGCTTGTCGCGGAAGGCACGCTTGCCGAGCTTCGTCAGCAGAACGGAAAGAACGATACCAGTCTCGAAGACATGTTCATCGCACTCGTCGACTGCGAGGCGGCTGCCGCATGACGACAGCCGCATTGACCTGGTTTGCCCGGCACGAAATCCGGCTGGCTTGGCGCGAATGGCTTGCGATGATGACGGCCGGGCGGCGCAGACGCCGCCGCGCCACCATCATCGGCCTGTTGGTTTTTGCCGCGTTGCTGCACGTACCGGCCTACGCTATCATCGGACGCTATGCCACGCTCCAGGCGCCGCTCGACACCTCGGCGCTGATCATCCTCACCGCGACGATTTTCCTGGCCTGGACCTTGATGCTGTCGCAGGCGATCGAATCCGTCACCCGGGTATTTTATGCCCGCGCCGACCTCGATCTCATCATGTCTTCGCCGGTTGCACTCACCCATGTCTTCTCGGTGCGGCTTGCCGCGATCGCGCTTTCGGTCACCGCCATGGCGATGCTATTGGCAACGCCCTTTGTCGACGTGCTCATGTTCGGTGGCGGCTTCCGCTGGCTCGCGGCCTATGGCGTTGTCGTCGCCATCGGCCTTTCCGCCGCGGCGGTAGCCATCGCCGTGACCATCACGCTGTTCCGGCTGATCGGCCCGCGCCGCACCCGGCTGGTTGCGCAAATTCTCGCCGCGATCATCGGCGCCGGCTTTGTCATTGCGCTGCAGGTCGCCGCAATCCTGTCCTACGGCACGCTGTCGCGGTTCGCGGTCCTGACCTCGGATACAGCCAGGGCATTTGCACCGGATGCCGATAGCCTGATCTGGTGGCCGGCACGCGCGGCGCTTGGCGATGGCGAAGCGCTGCTGCTCATGCTGGCTTGCGGTCTTCTTCTGCTGGGAACGGTGATGGCGGCCTTTTCGGGAGGCTTCGCCGATACCGCCGTGCGCGCCTCAACGGGAACGGCATCGACCCGGCGCAACTCGCATCTCGCAATATTCCACTCGGGATCGCGGCAACAGGCATTGCGGCGAAAGGAGATCATGCTGCTGCGCCGCGACCCCTGGCTGGTCTCGCAAAGCCTGATGCAACTGCTTTATCTTGTGCCGCCGGCGCTGTTGCTGTGGCGAAGCTTCAGCGACAGTTCAGTAGCAATCGTGCTGATCACACCGGTGATCGTGATGGCGGCGGGGCAACTCGCCGGCGGCCTCGGATGGCTCACCATCTCCGGCGAAGACGCCCCCGATCTCGTAGCGAGCGGACCGCTGCCACCCTCGCGCATCATTCGCGCCAAGATCGAAGTCGTACTGATTGTGATCGGCGCCCTGTTCACGCCGCTCGTCGTGGCGTTGCTCTTCGCCTCGCCGCAACAGGCCGCCGTTACTGCGGTTGGCGTTGCCGTCGCAGCCGCCTCCGCGACGGCCATCCAGCTCTGGTTCCGCGCGCAGGCACGCCGCAGCCAGTTTCGTCGACGCCAGACATCGTCGCGACTGGCGACATTCGCCGAAGCTTTTTCCTCGATCGGATGGGCTGCGACCGCAGCGCTCGCGCTGGTTACTCCCGTAGCTGCGCTTGTCACGGGAGCAATGACCGCGGCCATTCTCGCGGCAACCTGGAAGCTCAGCCCGCGGCGGGATTAAGCTCGCGCCTCTCCCTCTTACGTCCTGATCAGTTCTATCACCGCGTCGGCAAATGCTTCCGGCTCCTCCTGCGGCAGGTTGTGGCCCGCATGCGGGATCACGTGATGGGCGCGACGGTTGCTGAATTTCACTGCCGACGACGAACCGTCGGTTGGAGGGGCGACGCCGTCCGCATCGCCGTCAAGCGTGATGGCGGGGACCGCAATCGCCGGCTGCGCCGCCAGACGCCGTTCCAGCTCGGCGTAGCGCGGATCGCCATCGGCGAGGCCATAGCGATGGCGATAACTGTGAATCACGACGTCGACATAGTCAGGATTATCGAAGGCCGAGGCGGTCCGCTCGAAGGTCGCATCGTCGAAATGCCAGTTCGGCGACCACTGCCGCCAAAGTATACTCGCGATCTCGCGCCGGTTGGCGGCAAGGCCCGTCCGTCCGCGTTCGATCTGGAAATAATATTGATACCAATAGGCGACCTCGCGCATCGGCTTTGCGGGGACCATCGCGTGGGCGATGTCCTGGATCAGATAGCTGTTCACGGTCACTAGCCCGGCGCACCGATCCGGCCACAACGCCGCGCCAACGCAGGCGGCGCGACCGCCCCAATCGTACCCGGCGAACACTGCGCGCTTGATGCGAAGCGCATCGATCAGCGCAATCAGATCGGCGCCAACCGCCGCCTGTTCGCCCGAGCGCGGCGTGGCGGAATCGAGAAAACGGGTCGGGCCATAGCCGCGCAAATAAGGCACGATGGCGCGGCACCCTTTGGCGGCGAGAGCAGGCGCAACGTCGACATAGGAATGAATGTCGTAGGGAAAGCCGTGCAGAAGCACGACCACTGGGCCGTCGGCCGGCCCCTCTTCGTAATAGGCGATATTGAGGACGCCGGCGTCGATCGAACGAACCGGCTCCAGACGGCGCGACGAGGCTGCGCGCGGCGGAAGCGTGGTTTGGCCGGCAACACCATCGGCTGCGCGCGCCTGATCGAACTTCATGGCAAACCCTCCGGTAACGACCGCGCCGAGCGCAAGGATATGACGGCGCCGATGATCGATGGTTTCTGGCATTATTGCTCCGGGATCGACAGCGCACGGTGATCGCGGAAATTCTAGGCGGAAATGGTCAATGCGGTCATTCAAATCTTCTCGCGGTGGCTACGCCGGTCTCAGCCCAGACATGCGCGAGCGCCACCATGACGCCTCGAAAATTGGGCGCTAGAGTAGCCAGCTTGCGAATAGCCCTCGGTTGTGTGCCACCCATGCTGCGAGTCGTTGCCGTTATTCTTGCTCTGTTGGGCCCTGCGATCTCGACGGCGGCCGCACAGGAGGCCCCGCGCGGCAGCGAATGCCTGGCCATGGCGCAAGTGCCGCCGCGCGCCAAGCCGGTTTCACTGCGCCGGCTCGCTGCGAAGGTCGAAGAAGTCACGATCACCTATGCCGGCCATTCGACTTATTACATCGACACGCCGGGCGGCGTGCGGATCGCCACCGATTTCAGCGGCGCCTATACGACCGGCCGCTTGCCGGACGTCGTCACCATGAACCGGGCGCACAGCACCCATTACACGCTGTTTCCCGACCCCCGCATTCCCCACGTGCTGCACGGCTGGGGTGACGACGGCAAGCCGGCCCGGATCAATGAACGCATCGGCGACGTTTTGATCCGCAACGTCACCACCGACATCCGCCGCTACTTCATGGACGATTCGAGCGGAGAGATGATCAGGGACGGCAATTCCATCTTCATTTTCGAAGTCGCCGGCCTTTGTATCGGACACCTTGGTCATCTGCATCACAAGCTCGACGACAGTCATTTCGCGGCGATCGGCCGGCTCGATATTGTGATGGTGCCGATCGACGGCGCCTATACGATGTCGCTGGATGGCGTTTCCGAGATCACCCGGCGGTTGCGAGCTTCCGTGGTGCTGCCGATGCATCGTTTCGCAACCCCGCTCGACGAATTCATGCTCAAGATCGGTCAGCAATTCGAGATCGACGAGCACACCGAGCGCAGTTTCTCGATCTCGCGGGATTCGTTGCCGGCGGTGCCGACCGTCATCATTCTGCGCGGCGTCTGAACGGACGGCGCGAATAAACAAAATGCCGGGAGAGAACGTTCATGGCCGTCAGCACCTTGCCCGCCACCAAGAGCGGCCTTTACGCCGAGCCCCGGCCGGACTGGCTGGCCTTGCGCCGGGAGGAAATCCTCGATCCCTCGCGGAAGATCGTCGATCCCCACCATCATCTGTGGGATCGCGGCGGCCAGCGTTACCTGATCGACGACATCACCTCCGATATCGCCTCGGGCCATAACGTCGTCGCGACCGTCTATGTCGAGGCCCGCTCAATGTATCGCGCGACGGGGCCGGAAGCGTTTCGGCCCGTCGGCGAGGTTGAATTCGCCAATGGCGCGGCCGCGATGAGCGCGAGCGGCGGCTATGGGCCGGCTGCCGTCTGCGCCGGTATCGTCGGGGACGTCAACCTGCTGTTGGGCCAAGGCGCGCGTGCGGTGCTGGAGGCCGAAATTGCCGCGGGCCAGGGCCGCTTCCGCGGCATCCGGCATTCTTCCGCATGGGATGCCGACCCAAACGTCGGCCACATGTATGCGACCCGGCCAAAGGGTCTGTTGCTCGATCCGACATTCCGCAAAGGCTTCGCCTGCCTTGCGCCGCTGGCCTTAAGCTTCGATGCGTGGCTGTTTCATCCGCAGATCGGCGAACTCACCGACCTCGCCCGCGCCTTTCCGGATACGCGAATCGTGCTTGACCATTGCGGCGGGCCGGCCGGCACCGGGCAATATGCCAACCGGCGCGAGGAGATTTTTGCAACCTGGAAGGCGTCGATCGGCGAGATCGCGAAATGCCCCAATGTCGTCGTCAAGCTCGGCGGGCTCGCGATGTGCCTGCTGGGCTTCGATTTTCACAGGCGCACGAGGCCGCCATCCTCGGACGAACTGGCTGCGGCCTGGCGGCCTTATATGGAGACATGCATCGAGGCGTTCGGTCCCGACCGCGCCATGTTCGAAAGCAATTTTCCGCCCGACAAGGGCCAATGCAGCTATCAGGTAATTTTCAACGCGTTCAAACGCATCGCCGCTTCCATGAGCGAGACGGAGAAAGATGCGCTGTTTTCCGGGACGGCGATAGACGTCTACCGGTTGAAGCTTGGGAGACCGATAGGTGAATCAGGTCGAGGCGACTAGGCTCGCCGAGGTTCGCTTGCCCGATGGCATCAGCATGCGCTTCATCTTGTTGAATGCCCGCAGCGCGAAGCCCATTACGAACGGCTGGGTTGTACGGCAGAACGCGAGCTTGCGGACGTGGCCCTCGACATGCCAGCGCGCATGCGCCCCGTCCCGGAAGAAAACCATGTCGCCTGGGCCGTAGCGGGTCGGGCGCATGGTATCGCTTTCGAGCACGATTGAACCCTCAAGGATCATAATCGTTTCGTCGAAATCGTAGTACCAGTCGAATTTGCCCTCGCTGCACTCCCACACCATGGTGGAGGCCAACCCATCGGCGCTCTTTGAAAGCACGCACCACTGCGCGACTGGGCTGCCCTCGATGATCCAGGACGGCTCGATCGGCTTTGGCGTCAGATTGACAACGAGATTGGCCGTTTCGATCAATGACATCTTCGACCCTCAAAATGCCCGGAAAAATCGCCTAAAGTACGACCGGGTTTTAGCATGACGCCGCCGAACGCCAAGCTAATAACAATCTTTTAAGCATTCCTTAGCGCCTCTGTAACAATCCGCCCCGCACATATCGAACCGGCGAGACTTGCTGGATCGTTCAGGCCCACTCGCCCTTGCGGAATACCGGCACCCGCCTGCCATCGGCATATAGACCGTCGATGTCGATCTTGTCCGACCCGATCATCCAGTCGATATGGATCAGGCTGGAATTGCCGCCTTGCGCGGCGATCTGTTCGGGCGCGAGTTTCGCCCCGTCAAGGAAACATTTGGAATAGCACTGGCCGAGCGCGATGTGGCAGGCCGCATTCTCGTCGAACAGGGTGTTGAAAAACAACAGCCCGCTCTTTGAAATCGGCGAGGAATGCGGCACCAGCGCCACTTCGCCGAGGCGGCGTGCGCCCTCGTCGGTATCGAGGACTTTGTTGAGAACTTGTTCGCCACGCGTCGCCTTGGCCTCGACGATGCGTCCCTCCTCAAACCGTACCGCGATGCCTTCGATCAGCGAACCCTGATAGGAAAGCGGTTTGGTGCTGACCACATAACCGTCGACCCGTCTTGCATGTGGCGTGGTGAAGACTTCCTCCGTCGGGATATTTGCGTTGCAGGTGATTCCGTTCTTTGCGGTGGAGCCGCCACCCTGCCATTCATGTCCGTCGGCAAGGCCGACCGTAAGGTCAGTACCGGGTCCGGAAAAATGCAGCGCGCCGAACCTCTGGCCGTTCAGCCACTCCCTTCGGCCGCGCAGTACCTCATTGTGCTTTTCCCAGGCGGCGATGGCGTCATCATTATCGACCCGGGAGGCCGAGAAAATCGCAGCCGCGAGATTTTCGACTGCGACATTCTCTTCATCCTGCGGAAATACCAGCTTCGCCCATGACGGCGATGGATAAGCAATGATATTCCAGTTGATGTCGAAATTGACGATACGCTCCAGCGCCGGCCGGTAGGCGATCGAATTAGCCTTGTTGGCGCGCGCGACCTTGGCCGGGTCCTCACCGGACAACAGCATCGGATTGTCGGCAACGATGGCAAGCCGCGCGGTGTTGGCGGCGCACGCGTTCGACATCCCCTCGTAAAGCCAACTGGCTGCACGGTCGAAGCCTTCATCCCGCCCAAACCGATAGCGCAGCAACGTGATCGCCTCATCCGACAGGATCGGGGTCACAAGCCCTGCGCCGACCTTATACGCATGCTCGGCGACCTTGCGGACCAATGGCAGTGCGACCGAAGGGGCCGTCACCAGAAGATCTTGTCCCGGCCTTAGCCGCAGCCCAACCTTGATGGCGACTTCCGCGAGCCGGTCGAGTTTCACGGGATCGATCGGCGTCGAGGGGGTGGGTCCGGAAACATTCATGGTGGATCGCCTGTCCTTGCTGCACATCCATTATATCAATTTTATATCAGTTTTCGCGCCCGGCGCAGGGGTACGATGCCGCCGGCCGCGTCAACATGGAGAGCATACGATATTTATCAACAGCCGCAGGGTGACGATCAGTTGAACGAATTCAAGATCAGCGCGAGATTTCCTCAAGCCGCAGGTTCCGCGTCTCGATCATCCGCGTGGCGGCGATCAGTCCGATGATGGCGACAACAGCGAACATCAGAAATACCGAATCGACGCCGCCCTTGGCCAGCATGAAACCGATCAGCGTCGGCCCGATTGCGGATGCGATCCGAAGCCAGGAGGTCGCAACCCCCGTTCCGATCGCCCGCATCCGGGTCGGGTAGATTTCAGGCGTGTAGAGATAGACCACGGCGGCAATGGAGCCGATCAGCCCGTAGCTCAACGTGCTGAAGACAATCACCCACGAGACCTCCTGCGTGCCGCCGAGCGCCAGCACGCCAAGCATCACCGCGCCAACACCGAAGGCGCCCATCATCCAGTATTTGCGGCCGGTTCGGTCGATCACCAGCGCACAGATCAGTACGAGGCCGACCTGCGCGACATTGGTCATCGAGGCGGCGCGCAGCGCCTGCGGGAGATCGAGATGATAGACCGTGGTGTAGAGCGTCGGCATCCAGTTGTTCAGGCTGTTGGCAATGAGATAGGCGGAAGCCCACAGCACCCAGGCGATCAGCGTGCGTCCGCGATAGGCGGGCGACAGCAACTCGCTCCATTTGCCCCGTGCCCGCAAGGGAATCTCGACCTGCTCCGGCAGGCTTACCGCCGGCGAAGCGTCGATGGCAGCGCCGGACTTGTCCGATGCCGCTTCAAGCCGGCTGATCACGGCGTCCGCAGCGGCGAACCGACCCTTCCCGATCAGCCAGCGCGGCGATTCCGGCAGCCGCAGCAGCATCAGTGCGATCACAAGACCGGGGATGCCACCGATCAGGAACATGATCTGCCATCCCATCAGCGGCACCAGCACCGCGCCGACCTGGCCGGTGACCATCAGCCCGATCGGGAAGATCATCTCATACAGCATGAAAAACCGGCCACGGCCGCGCGCCTTGGAGAGCTCACTGATATAGGTCGC
>Ga0210394_10005346_pt1 | contig 14438 bp, 9 predicted proteins | sample IncBWC12MmetaG_FD_160121 | JGI IMG/M metagenome (GOLD analysis project Ga0210394, IMG submission 160121) | Forest soil microbial communities from Barre Woods Harvard Forest LTER site, Petersham, Massachusetts, United States - Inc-BW-C-12-M | ecosystem: Environmental > Terrestrial > Soil >...
GCAGGACCACTACAACCTGCTGGCACGCGAGGAGGAGCGCGAAATGCTGCCGCTGTGCGCCGACCAAGGCGTTGGCACGATCGTGTGGAGTCCGCTTGCTCGAGGGCTCCTGGCCCGTGAGAGCGAAGCTCGCACCACCCGATCAGGGAGCGACCCCTTCGCCGCCATGCTCTACACGCAGGAATCGAGCGATCGACTCATCATCGATGCGGTTGCGTCGATCGCCAAGGCGCGCGGTGTCAGCCGTGCGCAGATTGCCTTGGCCTGGTTGCGGCGCAATCCGGTCGTGGTCGCGCCTATCGTTGGCGCAAGCAAGACATCTCACTTGGACGATGCCGTCGCCTCGCTCGACATTGAGCTAACCGATGAGGAGGTTGCTCGGCTTGAAGCTCACTACACGCCGCGCTATGACTTCCAGGGAATCTCCGACGACGCCGAGCTAGCGCGCATCTCAGCCAGACTCGGGATCAAACCCGCGGGGGCCTGATACGTAGGGCAGTACCCAGCCGCGGCGGGTCGTGACACTTGGTCTCATAAAGCCGGGGTCGAGGGTTCGAGTCCCTCCCTTTCCATTATGAAGGCGGGCAGCCGTTGCGCTGGCCATCGTGGTCGTGAACGCGAGCCGGACCCGCAATCAAGCCTAGCCGGGGATAAACATCCTTACCGCGGCCGCACCCATGACCACTGTCGCAATCCAGCCGAGGATGATGAGCGGCCGACTCGCGGTGTAATCGCCCATCACGGACTTTTTCGATACCAGCAGGATGATGACGATCATGAGGGGTACCGCGACTACCCCATTAATGACTGCGCTCCAAAATAAGGCCTTCATCGGGCTGATCGGCGAATATTGGATGCCGAGACCCGCGAGCACGCTGACCGCGATGACGGCGTAGAATCCGCGAGCGTCAACTGCCTCGCGTTCGAGACCCCAGTTCCACCCCATGGCCTCGCAAAGTGCGTAGGCTCCAGAGCCCGCGAGCACCGGCACGCCGATCAATCCGACCCCGAGAATGCCCAGGGCGAAGAGAAGGTAGGCAAAGTTACCGGCGAGTGGACGAAGCGCGCTCGCCGCCTCCGCTGCAGTATTGATGTCGGTTATTCCCGCGACGTTGAGCGTCACGGCGGTCGCCAGAATGATGAAGTAAGCGGTAAGGTCGGAGTAGAACATTCCACTCCAGGTGTCCCAGCGGATGCGGCGCAGTTCCGAGGCTGCGGCGCCGGCATCGCGCACGAGCGGTGCGCTTCCACGTCGTGCCCGCATGTCTTCGACCTCTTCGGATGCCTGCCAGAAAAACAGGTAGGGACTGATGGTGGTGCCGAATACGCCGACCACCACCGCGGCCGTCGTGGAATTCACTGTGAAGCGCGGCCACACCGTGCGCAGCGCCACTTCACCCCAGGGGACGTGAACCGTGAAAAGGACCGCCGCGTAGGCCAGCAGCGAGAGCGTCAACCACTTCAAGAAGAAAACGTAACGGTGATAGGGGACGAACACTTGCAGCAGCAGGGTTCCGATCACGAAGAACCCCGTCATGAGATGACGATTGAAACCCGTGACCAGCTCCGCGACTTCCCCCATCGCAGCAACGTCGGCCGCGATGTTAAGGGTATTGGCGATGAGCAGCAGCAGCACGACGCCTTGGAGCACTCCGGGGGGAAACGCGCTCTTGATATTCGCGGCGAGTCCTTTCCCGGTGACCCGACCGATGAACCCGCACATCGACTGGATCGCGGCCATCAGGGGGAAGGCCAGCGGCATCGTCCATAGCATGTTGAGGCCGAACTGCGCGCCCGCCTGGGAGTAGGTCGCTATCCCGCTTGGATCGTCATCGGCGACGCCGGTAATGAGGCCAGGTCCCACGCGCGCCAAGGGATGCTCTTTCAGCCGAGTCCAAAGGATCCAGAGTGCGGACTGACGCTGCGGCTCATGGGTCCCGTCTCGAGAGCTGCGCATACGCTTTACTCTACGCAACACTCAGGTGTTCTGTGAGTGGTCATATCAGCGCAGTTCGAACCCGCGGTGTTCAAGGCAGAGCGTGGCAAAGTGTGCAAGCGTTGAACATTGGGGCGTGCCGAAAGGTCGGGTTAATGCGCCGAGAGCGCAAGCGTTCTCGCATTGGCGCTCGCCGACTCGTGCGCCGAGATCGGCGCCACTCGCCGTCGGTTCGGGCGATTATCGGCGACAGGCGCTGATACTCGAGATTCCAGGTCCGTCCAACCCAGATGCGGTCGCCTTCACTGACGCGGCTTTGCCGGACCGCGAGGCGCTCGCTTGGAAGCGCGCGGGGAGGTCGCCCCCGCGGCCCTCGCCGCCAACGCGCGAAAGCCCCCCGCCACGTACGGCGCCAGGCGCTCGTGGACACTGTCGAGGTCCGAGGAACGGCATAGCCCGCCCGACAGCTTGTCGATGCGTCCGGTCTCCGCAAAGGTGAGCGTGAGAGCCCCGGTGAGGAACTGGTAGCTCCAGTAAATCTCGCGCGGCGGGCAGCCGGGCAGCGCCTCGCGCAGCACGGCGATGAAACGGTCGACCAGCGGGTCGAAGTGGCGGGTCATCATCTGCGGGCCGAACTCCGGGGAGTTGTTCACCCAGGCGACCAGCGCAAAGTAGCTCTTCCACCCGGGACCGCCGCGTGCCGAGCGCTCGAGCAGCGGCTGAGTGAAGGCGTTGATGATGGCCTCGAGCGCCGGGGCGGCCGGGAGCGACTGCTGCCGCACCGCCTCGAGCAACTCGAGGCGCTCGCGGTTCAGGACTTCGGCGCGTCGCTCGAACACCGCGGTAAAGAGCTCCCGCTTGCCACCGAAGTGATAGCTGACGAGCGCCACATCTACTCCCGCCGACTGGGTGATGTCGCGCAGCGACACCCCGTAGAAGCCGCGCTGTGCGAACAGCCGCTCTGCGGAATCGAGAATGCGCTCCTTACCGGACAGCCCGGCGGCCTTGCGGGTGATCTTACTGCGCTGCAACACGTTGCCTCTGCTCCCCCCGACAGTTTCCTGTGATTCGACACGCGGAGCAACGTACCCCGCGTCTTGACGTACTCAACGAATGTTGAATATATTCTCAACAGTTGTTGAGTAAGAGCTCGGAGGGGGAATCATGAGCCGTAACTCACGCACGTCGCACGCGGCGTCGCTACTGGCATTGGGCATGGCGCTGGCACCGGCGACTCTGCCGGCACAGACGGCGGCAACGGGCGCTGCGGCCGCGGCGCCTGAGAGCACCGGGCTCCAGGAGGTGGTGGTGACCGCGCGGCGGCGCACCGAGAACCTCCAGGACGTGCCGCTCACCGTGTCGGCGATCACCGCCGACACCATCCAAACGCAGGCCATCACCAACATCGAGGATCTCAACAGCTTCGTGCCGAACCTGAAGATCTCGCAGGATCGTGCCACCAGCAGCACCATCAACATCTATATCCGCGGCGTCGGCCAGAGCGATCCGCTGTGGGGCTTCGACCCGGGGGTTGGGGTGTACGTCGACGACGTCTACATGGCGCGCCCGCAGGCCGCGCTCCTCGACGTGCTCGACGTCGACAGGCTCGAGGTGCTCTCCGGACCCCAGGGGACGCTCTACGGCAAGAACACCATCGCCGGCGCACTCAAGTACGTGACGCGCGATATCGCCGGTCCCGCGACCCTCAATGCCTCCGTGACCGCCGGCAACTACGACGAGCGCGACTACAAGCTCTCGGGGTCCATGCCGCTGATCGCCGACCACGTGTATTTCGGCGTGTCGGTCGGGTACCTCAAGCACGACGGTTACGGCGAGGTGCTCGCCCAGCCGGGCGTGGTCCCGGGCGGCGCGACCGAGATCGGCGCCGAGGTCTCCAACAAGGACGTGCTCGTCGGCCGCGCCAACCTCACCATCACCTGGGGCGAAAGCTCGAAGCTGCGGATCGTCGCCGACGACATCCTCGATAACTCCAACGCCTCGGGCGGCCAGCGGCTCAACAGCTACCTGGTGCCGCAACTGAGCAACCCGTTCGATATGTACGACGACATGCCGGTGGACAAGGACTTCTTCCACCGCGATGGCTATTCGGCCACCTATACGCAGAGCCTGACGAGCCAGCTCGATCTGAAGATCGTCGGCGCCTACTACGAGGGACACGGCCAGCAGTTCATCAGTTTCGATCACCTCGATGCGAACCTGTTCGAGGTTCCGGGCCTCTACAAGGACCACCAGTCCTCCGGCGAGGCGCAGCTGACTTTCCACAACGACCTCGTCAAGGCGGTGGGCGGTCTCTTCTACATGGACAGCACCGCCTGCGGCGACTACAACGCCTCGATCGGCACGCTGACGCTGCTCGGAATTCCGGCCTTCGATCTGTACATCACGGAGCTGGTGAACGGTTGCGTGCATACCAAGAGCGAGGCGGTGTATGGCGATACCTCCTGGAAGCTCTCGGACCGGCTGAATTTCGATGCCGGGGTGCGCTGGAACGAGGACCAGAAGACCGCGACCGTCTACCAGGCGGATTACGCGAGCTTCGCGCCTGCGCAGCTCGTGCCCGGCACGACGTTTTTCGATCCCAGCCAGGTGCCGGCCGGGTTCTTCCCGGATCCGGGCGTGGTCACCAATTACACCGGCAACCGCGCCTTCGTGAACGTCACGCCGCGGGTCGGTTTCGACTATCACCTCGCGGACCACGTGATGGGCTACCTGAGCTACAGCCGCGGCTTCAAGAGCGGCGGCTTCGACATGCGCGGCAACGCGCTGGTATTCCCGGGCACGCAAAACGGCTACAACTCCGAGACGGCTGACAACTATGAGCTCGGCCTAAAGTCGACCTGGCTCGACGGCACGCTGCTGCTCAATGCGACGCTGTTCTACGATCCGTACACCGACGCGCAGATCGGCATACAGCAGTTCGTGAACGTGGGCGGGACGCCGACCAACGTGACGGCGGTGCTCAATGCCGGTAAGCAGGTCAACCGCGGTGCGGAGCTGCAGGCCGTGTGGCAGCCCACTCGCCCGCTGACCTTTGCCCTCAACACCGGCTATCTCGATTCCTACTATGAGGACTTCCTCGCCCCCTGCAGCGTGTTCACCGCCGCACCCGGGTGCGGGCCGGGCGTCGCCAGCATCAACTATGCCGACCAGAACCGGCCGCTCAATGCGCCGGCCTGGACCGTGTCCGGCAACGTGCTCTACAACTGGCAGCTGCAGCCGGGCAACGTGACCGCGCGCGTCGGCTATGACTGGCGCAGCTTCACCAAGGTGGCCAACACCACGCCAAGCGTGACCGACCAGCCGGCCTACGGACTGCTCAACGCTGGGCTGGCTTTCCAGACCGTGGACAAGACCTGGCGGGTGTCACTCGACGGCAAGAACCTCAGCAACAAGTACTACCGGGTGGCCGGCTACGATTTCGGCGATCCACCGCTCGCACCCCCGGGGTTCATCGGTGGCATCAGTCAGATCGGTTTCTACGGGCCGCCGCGCACCTGGTCTGTGACGGTCCAGTACCACTACTGACGGCGGCAGGCCCATGGGCTGGTTCGAGGCGCCGCAGCCGCTGCTGCCGGAGTTGATCGCCCGTCACGGCAGGTGGCGCGCGGCGCGCACGGCGCTCATCGAGGGGCCGCGGCGGCTCACCTGGGGCGAGCTCGAGCGCGACACCGCACGGATCGCCAACGGACTGGCGGCGCTCGGGCTCGGTGCCGGGGATCGTATCGCCATCCTCATGGACAACAGCTTCGAGATGGCGCTCGTCATGCTCGGGATCCTGCGCTCGGGCTGCGTTGCGGTGCCGCTCAACGTCAGCGTCAACGACGCCGCGGTCGGCGCAATGATGGAGGACGCCGCCGTGCGCGCGGTGTTCGCCTCCGGCGCGCACTGCGCCCGAATCGACTCGCTCACCGGCTGCGCCCGGGCGGCGGCCGCGGTGCGCATCGCGCACGGCGCTGCGGGAGCGCGCTGGATCGAGCTCAACCCCTGGCGCGCGCAGCAGCTCGATGCCGCGCCGCGCGCTCTCCCCGCTCCCGAGGACGAGTGCAACATTATCTACAGCTCGGGAACCACCGGGGTGCCGAAGGGCATCGTCCACACGCACCGCTGTCGGCTTAACTGGGCGATGGAGCTGGCGCTGACGTTGCGCTACCGCAGTGACTGCGTGACGCTGTGCTCGCTGGGACTGTTCTCCAACATCAGCTGGGTGGCGATGCTATGCACGCTGCTGCTCGGCGGTACCATCGTCGTCATGCCGCATTTCGAAGCGCAGGCGTGCGCGGCGCTTATCGAGGCCGAGCGCATCACGCACGGCACCTTCGTGCCGCTGCAGCTCGCGCGCCTCCTGGCGCTCGCCGACTTCGCGGGGCATCGCCTCGACAGTCTCGACACGATCATGTGCTGCGGGTCGCCCCTGCCTCTCGAGGTGAAGCGCGAATTTCCACGCCGCACCGGCGCGCAGCTCATCGAGCTCTACGGGCTCACCGAAGGGCTGTGCACGATCCTCGCGCCCGAGGACTTCGCGGCCAAGACGGCCTCCGTCGGCAAGCCGTTCCTCGGCTCGGAGCTGCGCATCCTGGGAGAGGACGACCGCGAGCTGCCGGCGCAGGCGACGGGCGAGATCGTCGGTTTCGGGCCGCTCCTCATGTCGGGCTACCACGGCCGCGACGACGCCAACGCCGAGGCGACCTGGGTCGGCCCGGACGGGCGGCGCTGGCTGCGCACCGGCGACCTCGGGTACCTCGACGCCGACGGTTTCCTCTACGTGGTCGACCGCAAGAAGGACATGATCCTGTCGGGCAGCCAGAATGTGTACCCGGCCGACATCGAGCAGGTCATCGCCTCGCATCCGGACGTCGCGGAGGTGGCGGTGGTGGCGGCGCGCAGCGCCAGGTGGGGCGAGACTCCGGTCGCGGTGGTGGTCGCTCGCGCGGGCCGTGCGCCCGACACGCGGGCGTTGATGGAGTGGACCAACGCCCGGGTCGGCAGGCAGCAGCGCATCGCGGATGTCGTATGGCGCAACACCCTGCCGCGCAACGCCAACGGCAAGATCTTGAAGCGCGAGCTACGTGCCGAGCTCGCCGAGCGCGAGTACTGAGCTTTCCGAGGGAGGAGGGGGCGATGGCAGCTTCGGAATACTGGTTCGACAGTCAGGAGGGCCTGCGGCTCTTCAGCCGCGTATACCCGGGACCCAGCCCTGCGGCGCCCGTGGTGCTGTGTCTGCATGGACTCATGCGCACCGGGCGCGACTTCGAGGACCTGGCGCAGCACCTCGCGCCGCGCTTTCGCGTGATCGTGCCCGACGTGCGCGGCCGCGGCCTCTCGGCCCGCGACCCGAACTTCAACAACTACCAGATTCCCGTGTACCTCGCGGACCTGCAGCGCCTGCTGGCCGGGCTCGGGGCGGCGCGCTTCACGATCATCGGCACCTCGATGGGAGGTCTCATGGCGATGGTGCTCGCGGCCATGCAGCCGGCGCTGCTCGCGGGGATCGTGCTGAACGATGTAGGGCCGGAAGTCGACCCGGCCGGGCTCGAGCGCATCCGCGGCTATGCCGGCAAGGCCCCGCCGGTGCGCGACTGGGCGGGGGCCGTCGCTACCGTGCGCATGGTCTACGGTCCGGCGTTGCCGGGTCTGAGCGAAGCGCGCCTGGAGAAGCTCGCGCGCGCCGGCTACCGGGAGGACGCGCGCGGCGTGCCGCAGCCCGATGCCGATCCGCTGATCAGCGAGCCCCTCAAGGACACTTCCAAGGCCGCGCCCGATCTCTGGCCGCTGTGGGGGGCGATCGCCAAAGTGCCGATGCTGGCGATCCGCGGCGGACTCTCGGACATCCTGAGCGCGGCGACGCTTGCACGCATGCAGCGCGAGAAGCCGGATCTTCAGGCGCTCACGATCGCCAACCGGGGACATGCGCCGCTGCTCGATGAACCCGAAAGCCTCGCCGCGATCGACGCCTTTCTCGCTTCAGGCTCATCAGGGTTGCAGCTGTGATTCAAACACCGGCGCCGGCGCCTGCGGAGTCTCCGGCGCACCGGCTCCCGGGCGCCTATGCGCGCTACGTGCTCGGTTTCCTGACGCTCGTTTACATCACGAATTTCATCGATCGCATCGTGCTTGGGATTCTGGTGGGGCCGATCAAAGCGGAGCTCCACCTCAGTGACAGCGAGCTGGGTCTCCTCGGAGGTACGGCCTTCGCGCTCTTTTATACCGCGCTCGGAATCCCGATTGGCTGGTGGGCGGATCGTGCCAATCGCGTGCGCATCATGACGTCCGCTCTTGTCTGCTGGAGCGTGTTCACTGCCCTGACCGGTTTTGCACACAGCTTCCTTATGCTGTTTCTTGCCCGACTCGGCGTCGGTATAGGGGAAGCCGGCGGTGTGGCGCCCGCCTATGCATTGATCGCGGATTACTTTCGGCCTGGCTCCCGGGCTCGGGTATTGGGCTTCTACTCGCTCGGCATCCCGATTGGCAGTGCGCTCGGGTACCTGCTGGGAGGCTATCTCACGACGGCGTTCACCTGGCGTATGGCATTCATGCTGCTGGGCGCCATCGGCGTGCTGCTCGCGCCGATTTTCCTGCTGACGATCCGCGAGCCCGAACGCGGAACGTACGACGATTCGCCCAGGGGTCGCACGGCGCCACCGCTTTCGAGGGTCTGGAGGGTGCTCTCCGCCAAGCCCTCTTTCTGGCTCCTGTCTCTTGGGGCGGGTTGCGGCTCAATCATGGGTTACGGGCTGCTTTTCTGGCTCCCATCGTTCTTCATACGGAGCGACGGCATGAGTGTGCTGGCGGTGTCGCAGCTGCTCGGCGCGCTGCTGGTATTTGGTGGAATTCCGGGCATCCTCCTGGGCAGCTACATCGCCGACCGGGCTGGCTTGCGTGATCGGCGCGCCTATGCCGTCGTGCCGGCGGTGGCATTCCTGTGCATTCTTCCCTGCTATGCGATTGGTACCACGCTTCCCATGGGGCCAGCCGCGTTCCTGTTCTTCCTGGTGCCCGCGGCCTTGCAGCTCGTGTGGCTGGGACCGGTCATCATGGCCATTCAACAACTCGTGCCACCCAACATGCGATCGACGGCCTCGGCCATCTTCCTCTTCATCAACAATCTGCTCGGTCTGGGGCTGGGCGCACTCATCATAGGGTTTGCTTCGGATCAGCTCGCTGCCAGGTTCGGAAGCGCCTCACTGCGCTATGCAATTCTGGGAGGGACCGTGTTTTACGTTCTCGCCGCTGGGCTCTTCCTCGCGGCCGCGACCCGGATTCGCCGCGATTTCGAATCGTTCGCGGCGTAATCCGTCTCGATTCACAGCGTTGTGTCATTTCATCCACGCGCTCGCGCGAGGCTTCGTCACGGAGGGCGGTCGCCGTTTCGAGTGACCTATCCACTGGACCGGCTGGTCGAGGTCCACAGCTCGCCGGTAACAAGTTGCAGGCTCTCACAATGCCGGGGGGTCGAGGGTTCGAGTCCCTCCCTTTCCACCACTCGATCAAGAACTTACAAAGCCCCGAGTCCGCACGATCGCGCTTGCGGGAGCTATGTCTGCACACACCTAGAGGTCAGTGGTGTCAATCACCGGGTTATGCTTGTGCTGGCAGCGGCAGATTGCGCCCATTGGTGCCCAAGTGGAAATTGAAGAGCTTCGCGACGAACTACGGCGTTTTGCCTCTGAGCGTCAGTGGGATCAATTCCACTCACCCAAGAATCTTGCGACGGCCCTGACGATAGAGGCGGCCGAGCTCCTGGAGCATTTCCAGTGGCTCACCGAAGCCGAAAGTGCATCATTACCTCCGGATGTGCGAGAAAAGGTCATTCTGGAGATGGCTGATGTGTTTCTGTACCTCGTGCGGCTAGCAGACAAGCTAGATGCGAACATCATCGAGGCAGCCAAACGTAAACTCGTCATCAACGCCCAGAAGTACCCCGTGTCGTTAGCGAAGGGTAGCGCCAAGAAGTACACGGAGTTTTGAGCGTGCGGCTCTACTCCGGAATGTCGCCCGATTTCGTACACGACACCGTGCGAAATCAGATTGCTGACAAACTTTCGACGGCTTTCTTTTCTTACTACCGATACAAGCCGTCGCCCGGAGAGGTGAATTCCTGGCGGAATTCACTGCGCGCCATGGCGCAGGTGATCGAGTACGCCGGCCTTAACGATCACGGAATACTCCTCGAGTACCAGCTTCCATTAACGTCAAAACGTCTCGATTGCCTAGTCTGCGGCAATGACGGCGATGGCGCGCAGCAAGCAGTCATTGTTGAACTCAAGCAATGGGACAAGTGCGTGCCGTCTGAGGCTGAAAAGCTTGTCCGAAGCTGGGTTGGGGGCAGAGAGCGGGAACTCCTGCATCCGTCCGTTCAGGCCGGGCAGTATCTGCAATACCTCGAGGACACGCACTCGGCTTTCTACGAAGGCAATCCGCCAATTCACTTGAATGCCTGTTCGTACCTTCATAACTATTTTGCCGCCGTCGACGACCCGATTCGATCGCCGAAGTTCTCGGAGGCGCTCAGGAGCTATCCACTCTTCGATGCAGATGGAGTCGATGGGCTTCAGGGATATCTGAAGGAGCGGCTTGAGGGCGGGAAAGGGCGCCCGGTCCTAGACCGCGTTGAGGCGAGCCAGTTCCGGTCGAGTCGCAAGCTCATGGATTTCGTCGCAGAGACGATCAAGAGCAAGTCGCCGTGGGTTCTACTAGACGAGCAACTCATCGTATTTGAGAGGATCCTCGCAACGGTGCGCAGCGAAGATCTCGGCAGACGCAAGCAGGTCATACTCGTTCGGGGCGGCCCGGGAACTGGAAAGTCGGTGATCGCAATTAACCTGCTAGGTGAGCTGTTACGGAAAGGTCGCAACGCGCACTACGCCACGGGCTCCAAGGCTTTCACGGAGACGCTCCGCGACACGATCGGAAGCCGGGCTCAACCATTGCTCCGCTATTTCAACAGCTATGGCCACGCCGAGTTCAATGGCATCGACGTCCTTATCTGCGATGAGGCGCACCGAATACGCGAGACCAGCAATAGTCGATTCACAAAAAGGGAAAAACGATCTCCCAAACCGCAACTTCGCGAAATTCTCGACGCTGCGAAGGTCAGCGTGTTTTTCATTGACGACAAGCAAGGAGTACGACCGAACGAAATTGGCTCATCGCTATACATTCGTCAGGTCGCGCTTGAGCTGGGGTGCGATTTCACCGAACACGAGCTCCAGGTTCAATTCCGATGCGCAGGGTCCGATGGCTTCGTCAATTGGGTGGACAACACGCTCGGGATTGCGCGAACTGCTAACGTTCTTTGGGACGGAGCGGACGGCTTTGATTTCAGGATTGTCGATTCCCCCCAGGCCCTGGAGGACGAAATCCGGCGCACGAACACGCAAGGCTGTACGGCGCGCGTTGCCGCGGGGTTCTGCTGGCCATGGTCCAATCCAAGACCGGACGGAACACTGGAAGAGGACGTGGTAATCGGCGACTACCGCAGGCCATGGGACGCCAAGCCGGGGAATTGGAAATTGGCGAAAGGGATCCCTACGGCGTCGTTGTGGGCCACAGATCCGGACGGAATTAATCAGATCGGATGCGTTTACAACATTCAGGGCTTTGAGCTGGACTATGTGGGTGTCATCTGGGGCAAGGACCTCGTCTATAGGTTCGACGAGGGAGGCTGGGTGGGGGTCAAGAAGGAATCTGCGGATCAGGTGCAAAAGCGGTCCAAAGAGCGCTTCGCGGACCTGGTCAAGGCTACTTATCGCATCCTTTTGAGTCGCGGACTGAAGGGCTGTTTTGTGCACTTCTTGGACAAAGAAACTGAAAGGTTTGTTCGCAGCCGTATGGAAAGGCCTGCGGTGGATGATCAGCTACTTCTCAAGGTCGCGGAGCCCATTCCTACCTACGGTGACCACTCGGACCGCGAAGTGCCTGGCGGGTCTTGAGGACCTCGGCGTTCGGCAACCCGAAAGCTCCCGAGCCCAACCAAAGCGACAGCCAGTGAGGGAACCGCCACACGAACGATCCTCCAGTGCCGACAGGCCTGATGCTCGGACCACAGCGCGACTGCCTCGGGCATGGTTTCACGCAACGATTGACCGCTTCCTAGAGATGCCCCCGAGCGCGGTTGTCGGTGAGCTAACCATAAACGCTGATATGGACATCGTCCCCGCGCAGGTCGAGGCGTGGACTCACCAGATCCAGTTCTTGAAGGCGAGGATATCGGGCCTTACCGGCGCTATTTTCCTGGAGTTCAATATTCCCCGAATGGGGCGAAGAATCGATACCGTCCTCTTGATCGGCCCCGTCGTTTTTATCGTCGAGTTCAAGGTGGGCGCGGCGCGCTTTGAGCGCAGCGCAATCGATCAGGTGTGGGACTACGCACTTGACCTCAAGAACTTTCACGAAGCAAGTCACCGAGCTTCGATCGTGCCGCTGGTAGTCGCCACCGAGGCGACGACGTCCCCTCCAATTAACTTTCAGTTTGCCCCAGACCAGGTGTGCCGCCCCATTCGGGTGTCGGGAGAGACATTCCGCTCGGCCATCGATCGAGCGTTTCAATACGTTGCCGATCAGACGATTAACCAGCTGGGATGGGCGGAGGCTCCGTACAGACCCACGCCGACAATTGTGGAAGCTGCCCGCGTGCTCTATGCGCAGCACTCAGTCGACGCGATTGCTCGCAACGATGCCGGTGCGATTAACCTGCGGGTTACATCGGTAAGGATCGAGGAACTCGTAGATCAAGCGAGAAGCGCCCGTAGGAAGGTCATCTGCTTCGTGACGGGCGTGCCGGGAGCCGGAAAGACGCTCGTCGGACTGAATATCGCCACGCAACGCCGAGATGAAACCAAGCCGACCCACGCGGTATTCCTGTCCGGAAATGGGCCCTTAGTAGCAGTACTGCGAGAAGCCCTCACGCGAGATGAACTGGCCCGACAGAAGGCATCCGGAATCAGAGCAACGAGGGAAGGTGTCGCGAAGCCCGTTAAGGCCTTCATACAGAACGTGCATCACTTTCGCGACGAGGCGTTGCGCGACCCGGCTCCGCCTGCCGATCACGTGGTCATCTTTGATGAAGCTCAGCGCGCCTGGAACGCGCAAAAGACTTCAAGCTTCATGAAGCGGCGAAAGAACCAGCCGGATTTCAGACACTCTGAACCCGCGTTCTTGCTTTCTTACCTTGATAGGCACAAGGACTGGGCCGTAGTGATTTGCCTCGTCGGCGGTGGCCAGGAGATCCACACCGGAGAAGCGGGGATTGGAGAGTGGCTGGGAGCTCTGCGGGCCGGATTCCCTGATTGGGACGTATACCTCTCTCCACATCTTACGGATAGCGAGTATGCGGTTCGGGAGTCGGATGTCGCTAGCGGATTGCGCAACGTTCACTTAGACGAATGTCTTCATCTTGCGGTCTCGATGCGGTCCTTTAGGGCCGAGAACGTGTCTGGTTTTGTGAAGGCGCTGCTAGATTGCGAGACGGAACAAGCCCGCAAGACATTCGCGGCTCTCCTGCGGTATCCAACAGCGCTCACACGGGATTTACATCGTGCGCGAGAATGGGTCCGCAGCCGTGCACGTGGCTCAGAGCGATATGGACTCCTTGCATCTTCGAAGGCTATGAGATTGAAGCCCTACGCGGTGGACGTCCGTGTGGCAGTCGACCCGGTGCACTGGTTTCTTGATGGACCGGAAGACACGCGATCCAGTTATTATCTCGAGGACTGCGCCACCGAATTTCAGGTCCAGGGCCTGGAACTTGACTGGGCATGCGTTACTTGGGACGGCGACTTACGTTTTCGTGAGTCGGGGTGGGCGTTTCACGATTTCAGAGGTAGCCGGTGGCAGAGCATCCGGAATGCGGAGAATCAAAACTATCTCCGCAATGCGTATCGGGTTCTTCTGACACGTGCCAGACAAGGGATGGTCTTGTTCATCCCGCCGGGGGACCCATCTGATCCGACGCGACTCCCCGAGTTCTACGATGAAACCTTCCGATATCTAGCGGACGTCGGTGTCCCGGTGCTCTCCTGACGCGCGCAATACCCCCAAGACGCGGATGCCGGGGCCTGTTCCGTGATAAATGTAGAGAAATTGTATGCAGCAGCGGCTGTTGGCCATCGTCGCGTGAGACGCGCACACGGCCTGCGGTTGGTTAGGCGACGCGCTGCTCACGCTTCCGGCTGCCGCCTGGCGCGCAGGTGTGTGTCGAAGAACGCAACGAGGTCGGCGAAGGCCTGTCGCGAGTGATGATCAGCCGACGCATGCGGCGCGAGGCGGTATTCCTTGGTGAACGTGGCGTGCGGGCGTTCACCGAGACTGTTACGCGCAGACACTTCCGCGTACTCGCGGATCTCGAGCCCTACCAGAAATTCCCGCCGCAAGCGCTCGATCTTGGCGCGCGGGCAGATGCGGTCGGGGCGGCACCGGACCGACAGCAGATGTGCCTGGCCAGCCTCGAGTCGCGCGCGCGCCTGGGCGATTTCGCCGTCGCTGA
>Ga0210394_10005347_pt1 | contig 14438 bp, 10 predicted proteins | sample IncBWC12MmetaG_FD_160121 | JGI IMG/M metagenome (GOLD analysis project Ga0210394, IMG submission 160121) | Forest soil microbial communities from Barre Woods Harvard Forest LTER site, Petersham, Massachusetts, United States - Inc-BW-C-12-M | ecosystem: Environmental > Terrestrial > Soil >...
TTATCGAGGGCGACGAATACGATTCGGCGTTTTTCGATAAGGGGCCGAAATTTCTGCATTACCGGCCGGACGATCTGGTCATCACCTCGCTGGAATTCGATCACGCCGATATCTATGCGGACCTCGCCGCTATCGAGTTGCAGTTCCGCCGGCTTGTCAACCTCGTACCACGGCGCGGGCGAATCGTGTGCTGGGGCGAAGGCGACACGGTGCGCGGCGTGGTGGCCAAAGCGCTCTGCACGGTGGAGACGTACGGTTTCGGCGCCGGCAACGATTGGGTAGCCGGCGATGTGGAGTATTACGAAGAGGCTACGCACTTTCGCGTAGCGTCAGGCGGAGTGGATCGTGGCCGCATTCGTCTGCCGATGACCGGCCGGCACAACGTGCTCAACTCGCTGGCGGCGATGGCCATTGCGTACGGCCGCGGCATTCCGCGAGAGGCCATCCAGGAAGCTCTGGCTACGTTTCGAGGTGTCGAGCGGCGCATGCAGGTGCGCGGTGAAGTTGCCGGCGTAACGGTAGTGGACGATTTTGCCCACCACCCGACCGCGATTCGTGCCACGATATCGGGTGCGCGAGACCGCTGGCCGGGACGCAGGATCTGGGCGGCGTTCGAACCGCGATCGAACACCATGCGGCGCAGGGTCTTCGAAAGCGACCTGGCTGACGCGCTCGCGACGGCCGACGGCGCTGTGCTCGGTGCAGTGAATCGCGCGAACCTTCTCTCGAATGAGGAACGGCTCTCGCCGGAAAGAGTGTTGGACCGAATACGTACCGCTGGCCGCCGCGCCGAGGGATTCGATTCCGCCGACGCCATAGCCGATTTTCTGGCGGCTGAGACAAGGGCGGGAGATGTCGTTCTTGTCCTCTCAAACGGCAGCTTCGACGGCCTCTGCGAAAAGCTGATCACCCGCTTGGGGACGGCTGTCACGTCCAAGGATCAGGCCCGTTGATGTCGCGGCATCGACTCTTGGCGCCGGCGCTGATTTTGATAGGTGCGCTCGTCGCAGCCCGCCCGGTACAGGCGACGATTCACTACCAGGTCGGACTCTCTCGCTCTGCTGAGCACACCTTTCAAATCGGCATGACGATTCCGGATGTCCGCGGAAACGTCACTGTGCAGATGCCGGCCTGGGACGCCCTGTATCAAATTCGCGATTTTGCGCACCACGTCATCGAGGTGCGTGCCACCGATTCGTCGGGACGAGGATTGCCGGTGAATCGTATAGACAAGCAAACCTGGCGCATCGACGGTGATGGAAGCGTGAATGTGCAATATGCGTCGTATTGGGACGAGAGCGGACCCTTCGGAACACAGTTGGACGCCGAACACGCGTTCCTCAATCTGGCGATGGTTCTTTGTTACATTCCCGAGCGCCTCTCTGAGGACGCCTTGGTTCGCTTTGAGAATGTCCCTCAGGGCTGGCGCGTCGCGGTTGAATTGCCGCTGGCCACGGGACGCGACGCCGCGCCGACTGCCTACGCAGCGGCAAACTACGGCGCGTTGGTAGATGCGCCAGTCGAGATTGGGCGCTTCGAAGAAGTGCAATTTGTCGCCGGCGGTCGGCCCATTCGGGCGGTGCTGCACGGCGATGCCGTGGACCGCAACCGGCTGATCGGCACACTGACCTCCATCGTTAACTATGAGACCGGCCTGATGGGCGAGGCGCCATTCAGCGAGTACCTGTTTATTTTTCATGTTGGCCGCCGCTACGGCGGGGGAGGCATGGAGCACAGCAATTCCACGGCGATTGGAGTCGACTCAGGCGCGACGCTCGCAAACGTGAGCGCGCATGAATTCTTTCATCTGTGGAACGTCAAGCGTATCCGGCCGCAATCGCTCGAACCGCTGGACCGGACACATGAAATGTTGACCCGCGCGCTTTGGTTTGCCGAGGGTGTGACCAACACCTACGCCTCCTACACGCTGGTTCGCACGGGATTGTGGACCAAGGCTGAATTTTTCGATGATCTGAGCGCACAGATCACTGCGGTTGAAACGCGGCCGGCTCATCGCTGGCAAAGCGCCGAGGAATCTAGTCTGACTACGTGGTTCGATAAGTACGCGCTTTATGACCGCCCCGAATTTAGCATCTCCTACTACGACAAGGGCCAATTGCTGGGCGTCGGCCTGGATTTGGTGATTCGAGACGCGACGGACAACCGCGCCAGCCTTGACGACGTCATGAGGAAGCTAAATCAGCAATATGCCCACCAGGGCCGCTTCTATCCCGATAGTCAGGGCGTGCGGATGGCTGCGGAGGAGGTAATCCGCGAGGCAAAGCCGGACGCCGGCCCGGACTTGGGGGATTTTTTCCGCCGATACGTGGCTGGAACCGACGAACCTCCATATGCGCAATGGCTGTCCGTCGCAGGTCTGACGCTAAGGGTGTCGGGCGACCGCCGCCAGATCGACGAAGTACCACAACCCACGGAGCGGCAGCGGCGCATCCTGGCGGCTTTGCTCGGTGGTGCAGTCGCGAGCGGTGCGGCGCCGGTCGCGGGCAGGGCCAGCGCGCGCTGAGATGCGTTGCCCGTCGGGAAACCGGAAATGATCCGTACTGTTCTGGCGCTCTTGTTTCTCACGCTTTACTCCGTTTTTATCGGATTGCCGGTGATGTTTTACACGCTGCTCACCGGATCGAAGGAAACGCTCTTCCGCAGCGGGCAGCTCTGCGGCGTATGGACTCTTCGCATAGCCGGTGTAACAGCCCGCGCGGAAGGCCTCGAGAACATTCCCGCAGGCACCTGTCTTTTCGTGGCCAACCACGCCAGCAATACGGATCCGCCGGCCATCGTGGGCGTGATCCCCCGGCGAGTGGCCCTTCTGCTCAAGAAGTCTCTGTTGTCCATTCCGATTATTGGTCCTGCGTTCCGCATGGGGGACTTCGTGCCGATCGACCGCGAAAACGCAGAAGACGCTCTCAGCAGTATCAGTCTGGCGGTCCAGCGCGCTAAGACCGGCCTATCGTTTCTAGCCTTTCCGGAAGGCACTCGTAGCCGCGACGGACGCCTGCAGCCTTTCAAGCAAGGCGTTTTTCGGATGGCCATACAAGCCGGCATACCTCTTGTGCCAGTGGCCTGTGCGGGTGCACATCGAATTCTGCCCAGAGACAAGTTCGGCATTAAACCAGGACAGATGGTTGTTCGGTTCTGTCCGCCGATCGAGACGGCCGCGTATCAACCGGCGCAGAAGAGTGAACTGGCACGGCGCGTGCACTCGGCGATCGCTGCAGCGCTGCCTCCAGATCAGCGTCCGCTGCAGTGAGGGCCTGAATGGATGCTAGGCAGAGCGATCGGCTCGATGCTCGCCCAGGCGCGCAACTTCCTGTTCCAGGCGCCGCACCATGTTCAGGAGTTCGGGGAGGCGCTTGAACGCGGCCGAGCCTTTCAGCCAAAGTCTATGCTCGACTGCAGGAGCGCCGGAATACAGTGAGTTCGGTGGAATATCGTTCGCCACACCGGTCTGCGGAGTAAGCATGGTCCCGTCTCCGACCGTCAGGTGGCCCGAGCAGCCCACTTGCCCGCCAAGTATGCAGCCTTTGCCGACGGTGGTAGTACCGGCCATTCCTACTTGACCGCACAAGAGCGTGTCTTCGCCAATCTTGCCTCCGTGTCCCACCAGGACAAGATCGTCGATCTTAACGCCGCGCGAGATGATCGTTTCTCCCACGGTGGCCCGGTCGACGCAGGAATTAGCCTGTACCTCGACGTCATCACCCAATACGGTCACGCCGGACTGAAGAATCTTGTACCAGTGTCCGTCGGCTTGCTTGGCAAAGCCGAAACCGTCGCCGCCGATGACCACGCCGTTCTGTAGGATAACGCGATTTCCGATGCGGGAGCCCTCCCGCACCACAACATGCGAGTGAGCAAGGAAGTCGTCGCCGATGCGCGTATCGCGATAGATAGTCACCAGGCTGTGCAGGACGGCGTTTCGGCCGATTTCTACGTTCTCGTCGACGAAACAATGCGGACCCACATGAGCGCCGGGTCCAATCCGCGCGCCCGGCGAAATCACTGCCGTGGGATGGATACCCGGGACGTATCTCGGCGGCTTATAGAAAAATTCCAGTGCTCGGGCGAAGTCCAGATAGGGATTCTCAGAGCGCAGTACGGTTAGCGCGGGAAGGTCCGGGCCGCGGTCGATTGCGATGTCCTTGCCGAGGAGCACGGCTGACGCCAATGTCGTGCGCGTCGACTGCACATAGCGGGGATTGGAGACGAACGTCATTTGGCCTGGCCCCGCGTGCTCAATCCCCGCGACGCTGTGGATTTCGACGGCCCCGTCGCCCTCGACGAGGCATCCCAGACGCTTGGCAATCTCTGCGATTTGCATTGTTGCTCCTTGCCTTCCGGCCGAAAACGCGCACTCACTCTACACCATCCCGGTCGTCTGCTGGACTGGCTGGAACATTCGGGAGCAGTAAACCTATTCCGAGAAAAGTTTTGGCTGCGCGGGAGCGGGTACAGGAGGCTTTCGGCGCGCGACACCCACTACACCCAAGACGGTCAACTCCGCCAGAGCAGTTCGGGGCACGTAGATGCGCACAGCAGTGCCATTCAGGTCGGGCGGGGTAATCTGTACGCCAGAATCGAGCAAGGCTAATAGGTCGTTCGGCACCACGCCTTCGAGGGTCTCAAGGTCAAGGAATGTCAGACGCACCCACAGGCCCTCGAGTTTAGGACGGCTGAGGAACGCTTTGCGCTCCGGCTCGTACTTGCCGGTAAAATCTCTGACGAAGTAAACCGCCCTCACTTCCTTCATATCGATCAGACGGTGCTCGCCTTCGGCCGTCAATAGATCGAGAGCCTGGTCCGGCCGGAGCCGGGCAGGGTTTAAGTATCCATGGATGTTCGTCCTGTCCTTGAGAACGACCACAACCTTCTTGTGTGTGGAGCTGGTAGGTCGGCTTTTCACAGCTTCCCGCTGCGTCACCTTGCAAACGGCGAGCCGAGTATGCTATGTTATGCGCGGATTTTCTGTCAAGTCTAGGTTTTTCAGAGGCTTAGGAGGGGTGCAGCCTCTTGACCGAGACTCCCTGAGCCTTTAGGCCCATCTAAAACGTGTGCACGTTTCGGCCGGTGGGCTGGTTGGCCGCCGTGGTCAAATCAGGGTGTGGTGGGAATGCAGGACAATACGTGAAAATTGAATCTCTCATCCGCGCCTTTCTGAATCATTCGCAGGTGGAAAAAGGGCTTTCGGAGAATACAATCGCGGCCTATGCCCGTGATCTTGCGAAGTTTGCGGCGTTTGCGGAAAAGGGCGGCCTGCCGCTCGAGTCCCTGAACCGCAATCACCTGGTGGATTTCCTGGAGAGTCTTTATCGACAGAACCTGGACAGCCGCACGGTAGCACGCGCGCTGGCCTCCCTGCGGAATCTATTCCGTTTTGCTCTGACCGAAGAGGTGATCTCAATCGACCCCACGCTCAACTTGGAATCGCCGAAGTATCGAAAGTCGCTCCCGTCCTTTCTTCGCGTGGATGAGGTGGACAGGCTGCTGGCACAACCGGATGAGAAGACCGCGCACGGAGTGCGAGATAGGGCCTTGATTGAACTACTGTACTCGACAGGCCTACGTGTGTCCGAATTGACCGGCTTGCGGGTCTCCGACCTCGATGCCCGCATGGGCTGCTTGCGCTGTGTCGGAAAGGGTGATAAGGAGCGGCTCGTGCCGGTGGGGCGGCAGGCGCTGGCAGCGGTGCAGCGATATTTGGACGAGTCGCGTCCCGACTTGTCGCGCAGGCGGCGGGGGAATGCGCAGGCGGAGGCATTCCTGTTCCTGAATCGCTTCGGAGGCAAAATCAGCCGGATCACGGTGTGGCGAATCTTGTGCCAGTATGGCCGGCGCGCGGGGATTCGCACTCACCTGTCGCCTCACAAGTTGCGGCATAGCTTTGCGACTCACCTTCTTGAGCGGGGCGCAGATCTTCGTTCGGTGCAGATGATGCTGGGGCACGCGGATATTTCCACGACGCAAATTTACACGCACGTTCTGGAGGAGCGCCTGAAACAAGTCTATAAGGCCCATCATCCTCGGGCCTGATAGCGTCGGGCGGCGCTGCGGTAGGAAACGGACAACTCGATGCCTGATTACATGTTCATGTTGGAAAGCCGACTCTCGGCCGAGCAGCGCGCCGCGATGATGCGCATGCAAGAACTCGCCGGAGATGCGGGTGCGAATATCTATCTGGCCGGCGGAGCGGTGCGCGACCTGATTTCCGGAATGCCCATTCGCGACCTAGACTTCACCGTGGAAGGGAATCCCTCTCGCCTGGCGGGTGAACTGGAAAAGGGCGGAGCGCGCGTCACCGATCAAGACGAGAAGCTTCGTGACATCGAACTGATTTTTTCGGGCGATGTGGACGGAAGCATCTCCGCGGCTCGCGACGAAGTCTATGCCAGGCCGGGGACGCGGCCGGAAATTCGCTGGTCCACCATCATGGAAGATCTGCACCGGCGCGATTTCTCGATCAACGCGATCGCCATCTCGCTAAATCCGGCCTCCCGTGGACTTCTGCTCGATCCCACCAACGGCCTCGCGGACCTAGAGAATCGCGAGGTTCGCGCGCTTTCCATTCACAGTTTTACGAACCAGCCGATCCGTTTGATGCGTGCGGTTCGCTTCTGCGCGCGAATGGACTTTAAGATGGAAACGCGCACCGAGGAGTGGTTCGCCCTGGCGTTGGAGCGCGGCTTGCAGCAGAACATGGGGCCGGAGGACGTTGGAGACGAACTGCGGCAGTTGGGCTCGGAACAGAAACCGGTCGCGATCCTCAAGGCCTGGGAGGCAAGGGAACTGCTTGGCGCTATCCACCCACAACTCGAGCGGCGTCATCCGCACTACGATCTACTGAACCGATTGATGCGGGCGCGCGAGGAACTGTCTTCCGTCGGCCTTCGCCCCCGCCTGTTTGCGCCAGTGACGGCGGCCGCACTCGGAAAACTCAAGGCCCGCGAGCGGTCTGTCACCCTTCAGCGGCTGGGCTTCCGCGCCAGCGAAGTGGACGCGGTTACGCAACTCGAACTCGAGGTGCAGAAGATCATCAAGATGCTCGCCGGACGAAAGACGGCGCAGCCTGCCGCCGCATTCGCCTTTCTCGAAAAGGCTCGCGCGGAACTGATGGTTGCTGCCCTGGCGGACACTTCCAATGCCAAAGTCGGCAACAAAATCAGGAATTATCTGAGGCGCTGGCGACCATTGCGGCTGGCGCTTCCCGCAGCTTCGCTTGAATTGGAAGCGCTCGGGATGCCGCGAGGTGGCAAATTCGACAGGGTGATGGAAGCTTTCTTCCAGGCGCAACTCTTGGGGAAGGCGCGCACGCCGGAAGAACGAACGAAGCTCCTTCGCAAATTGGCGGGGATCAAAGAGCCGCCCAAGGTCAAGGAAGAAAAGAAGCGGCTGCCGGACAAGACGAAAAAGAAGCCGGCCGGACGGAAGGAAGAATCGTCGTCCCCTGTGGCACCTGATAAGCCAGCCGAGCCCGCAGCAACGTCTGCGGCGAGCAAGGGCGCGCCAACCGCCGGCAGCAAACAGCCCCGTGAGCGAGAGAAGGGTGCGCCGGCCGGGCGGAAAGCTGGCCCCAGCGCAAACCGCGCGCGACAGCGCTGACAATTTCGTTTTCCGCTCTGACGCGGCCATCCGCGGCTTGCTGGAAAAATTGTTTCTCAGCGACTACAATTTAGCCGGCATGAGCACACCTCGTTTCGTTCATCTGCATCTGCACACAGACTACAGCCTGCTGGACGGCGCCTGCGGAATTAAGGAACTGGTGAGCGAGGCGGCGCGCCGCGGCATGCCCGCGGTCGCGGTAACGGACCACGGCAATCTGTTCGCCGCGGAGCAGTTCTATCACGTTGCGACTACTCGGGGCGTCAAGCCGATCATTGGGTGTGAAGTTTACGTGGCGAGGGGCAGTCGCCACGACCGCGGTGCAGAGCCAGGCGCGCCTGCCGGACGGGGCTCCGTCGCCGAGCCCGGACAGCGCAATACCAATCACCTTGTGCTCTTATGCGAAAATGCCGAAGGCTATCGCAACCTCGTTCGTCTGGTCTCCGCCGGCTTTCTCGAAGGTTTCTACTACAAGCCGCGCATTGACTACGACCTCCTGGCAAAGCACAGCCGCGGCTTGATCGCACTTTCAGCGTGTCTGCGAGGCTCCGTTGCGGACGCCTTGATCGAGGGACGATACGACCAGGCTCGAGCCAGCGCACACCAGCTTCAGGACATCTTCGGCAAGGGCAATTTTTTCCTGGAGGTCCAGGACCAGGGGCTCGAAGTGGACCAACCGGTTAATCGCGATCTGGTGCGCCTGTCGCGGGAGAGTGGAATTCCCCTGGTCGCCACCAACGACTGCCACTACCTGACGCAGGCCGACTCCCGCGCGCAGGAAGTGCTCATGTGCATCCAGACTGGCAAGACCATTTCCGATCCGCAACGCATGCGCTTTGCCACCGACCAGTTCTATTTTAAAACTGCCGAGGAGATGGCGCGCGTGTTCGCGGAACTGCCGGAAGCGTTGGAGCGCACCGTGGCTATCGCCGAGCGCTGCAATGTGCGTATCGAACCAGTGCACAACTCCTTTCCTGAATTCAAAGTGCCCGCCGGGCATACGCTCGATAGTTACTTCGAGCGGGTCGTCCGCGAAGGTTTTGCCGAACGCCTCCCGAATCTTGAAGCTTTCGCGCGCCAGGGACTCCTGCGGACGCCCTTGGTCGAATACGAGCGGAGGCTCTCGAACGAAATCCAGATGATCAAGAAAATGCGCTACGCCGGATATTTCTTGATCGTGTGGGATTTCATTCGTTACGCGCGGGCGCAGGAGATTCCAGTGGGACCTGGGCGCGGCTCGGCGGCTGGCAGCCTGGTAAGTTTCGCTCTGCACATTACCGACGTGGACCCGCTCCAGTACGGCCTCCTGTTTGAACGGTTCCTCAACCCCGAACGCGTCTCAATGCCCGACATCGACATCGACTTTTGCATGCGCCGCCGCGGCGAAGTCATCGAGTACGTGACCAATCTGTACGGCCGCTCGAACGTTGCGCAAATCATCACCTTCGGCACGCTCGCAGCCAAGGCGGCGATCAAAGACGTGGGCCGCGCCATGGATCTCCCGTACGGCGATGTCGACCGGCTTGCTAAACTCGTTCCCAACCAGATTAATATTTCTCTCGAGGAGGCGCTTAAACAATCGGGACAGTTGCGCTCTGCCATTGAAGCCGACGAGCGCTTTCGTGATTTGATGGCGGTGGCGCGACGCCTGGAAGGCCTGGCGCGACACGCCTCGACGCACGCGGCGGGTGTGGTGATTTCGCCGCAGCCTCTCACGGACCTTCTCCCGCTCTATAAGACCAATCGCGACGAAATCACGACGCAATACGACATGAAGGGCCTGGAACGAATGGGCCTGCTCAAAATGGATTTTCTAGGACTCACCACACTGACTGTATTGTCGGATGCAGTGAAGCTAGTGAAGGTGAATCGGGCCGTTGACCTCAACCTTGAAACCCTGCCGCTCGACGATGCTCCCGCCTATCAATTGTTTGCTCGCGGCGAAACCACCGCCATCTTCCAGTTTGAATCGCATGGCATGCGCGACATTCTTCGCCGCTATCAGCCCACGCGCCTGGAGGACCTCACGGCACTGAACGCCCTGTACCGCCCGGGACCCATTCAAGGCGGCATGGTTGACGACTTCATCGCGCGCAAGCACGGAAAAAAGAAGGTAACCTACGATCTACCGGAGCTGCGCGACCTCCTCGAAGAGACGTATGGAGTTATCCTGTATCAAGAGCAGGTGATGCAAATCGCGAATCGCGTGGCCGGCTTCTCGTTGGGAGAAGCCGACATTTTGCGCCGCGCCATGGGAAAGAAGAATCGGGAGGAGATGGACGCGCAGCGGGAAAAATTTCTCGCCGGCTGTGGCGCAAAGAAAGTGCCAGCTAAAAAGGCCGAACGCCTGTTTGACCTGATCACCGAGTTTGCAGGGTACGGCTTCAATAAGTCGCACTCCTGCGCGTATGCGCTACTGGCCTATCAAACTGCCTGGCTCAAGACGCATTACCCTGTGGAGTTCATGGCCGCCCTGCTCACATCGGAAACGGGCAATACCGAGAAGGCCGTCAAGTACATTCACGAGGCGCGCGGGATGGGCATCACCGTTCTGCCGCCGGACGTGAATAGCAGCGAACTGAACTTTACGCCGGTCGGCGAGGCCATTCGTTTCGGATTGCAGGCGATCAAGAATGTCGGCGAAAACACCGTTCTGGGCATCCTCGAGTCCCGCGCGCGCCTCGGCTCTTTTCAATCCATTTTTCAATTCTGCGAATCGGTGGATTCCAGGCTTCTGAACCGTCGCGTCCTCGAAAGCCTCATCAAATCAGGCGCCATGGACTCTTTTGGTGCGCGCCGCTCGCAACTGAGCGACCTGATTGACCGCGCCATGGAGCGGGCGCAAAAGCTGCAACGGGAACGCGCCGGCGGGCAGTCCGGTTTGTTCGCGGGCGCCGCTTCTTCCGCCGCAGCACCCGAGCCGCCTCTTCCGGAGGTCGACGAGTGGCCGGAACAGGTGTTGCTCGACGCCGAGCTCTCCACGTTGGGCTTTTACATTTCGGGCCATCCACTAGCCAAACATTCTGCCCGTCTGCAAGAAATGGGTGCCATCGAATTGGCCGCCGTTGAGGGGCGGCGTAACGGGGAAGAAATCACTGTGTCGGGAATGGTCATGTCGATGCGTCCGATGCGATCGCGAAAAGGGGACCGCTGGGCAATCGCCACTCTACAAGACATGACCGGCGGCCTGGAGGCCCTCGTGTTTCCCGAGGCTCTCGGCCGGCTGGAAGGCATCCTCAAGTCGGGCGCCCCGCTGCTGTTTCGTGGCCGTGTGAACGCCGAGGAAGCGGGTACGCGTATCGCCGTGCAGGACGCCAAGCCCCTCGACCAGCTTGGATCCGGCGAGACAGGCCTGATGCGCGTCCGCGTGGAACTCGGCTCGATGGACGAATACACGCTGGATGAACTGAAAAAGGTTTTTGCCAGCGCGCCCGGTCCTTGTCCGATCGCCTTTGACTTGCTGCTCGCGGATGGTTCGATTGCCACGTTGCGTTCCAACCAGCGGGTCCGCTTGAATGACAAACTGGTCGAGGACGTGCGCAAATGGTGCGGCCCGGATGCCGTGCAAGTGATACGCTAAGGGCCCATGGCTACCGAACGAGCCAAACGCCAACGGGACATTGAAGAGCTCGAGCGCGAGGTAGCCAAGCTGCGCCGCTTGGCAACTCAGGACGGCACGCAATCCGATCTCGAGCGCCTGCACGAGCAGATCGGTGAATTGCGCCGCGAATTTTACGCGCACCTCGGCGCCTGGCAGCGCACCCAACTCGCCCGTCACCCGCAACGGCCATACACGCTGGATATGGTCCGGCTACTGTTCACCGACTTTACGGAACTGCACGGGGATCGCTGCTTTGGCGACGACCCCGCCATCATCGCCGGGTTCGCAAAGTTTCACGGACGCCCGGTTCTCGTCCTCGGCCACCAAAAAGGGCGCGACACCAAACAGCGTCTGGCTCGCAACTTCGGTCAGGCCAAGCCTGAGGGTTATCGTAAGGCCCTGCGCATGATGAATCTTGCAGCGAAATTCGGCCGGGCAATATTCACGTTCGTCGATACGCCGGGCGCCTACCCTGGAATTGACGCCGAGGAGCGGGGCCAGGCCGAAGCCATCGCCCGCAACTTGCGCGAGATGGCCCGCCTGCCGGTTCCCGTCGTCGTCACCATCACCGGCGAAGGCGGGTCGGGCGGCGCCTTGGGCATTGCCGTGGGTGACCAGGTCAATATTCTGGAAAACGCGATTTACTCAGTCATCTCTCCGGAAGGTTGCGCCTCGATACTCTGGCGCGACTCCGGCAAGGCCGAGACGGCCGCCCAAGCCTTGCACATTACGGCCAATGACCTGAGGGAGTTGGGAATCGTAGATGAAGTGATCCCTGAGCCGGAAGGCGGCGCGCATCTTGACCACGAGGCCACCGCTCGACTGCTTGACCCTGTTCTTGTTCGTTCGCTCGATAGCCTTTGTTCTCTGGGCACTCCTGAGTTGCTCCGGCGCCGCTATCAGAAATTTCGACGTATGGGACAGTTTCTTGAAGTCGCCGTGAAATGATCGCGCCGAAGGAGTTGGAGCGGAATAATCAGAACTTTGGCCCCGCTTCACCCCGTTCCACTTGATTGCCCTTTTAGCCACTCGACACTGGGGCGAAGATTGTCGCCGCCCTTGACTTAGTCTAGGCTTTGTTTATATGGGAACAATTACGCATGACGGCCCCGTGGCCTCCGGCCCGTTTCGGCCTTACGAGCAGCTGGTCAAGATCAAGATCCTCGGGAAGACCGTCGAAGTGCCGGATAGGAATTCCCTGCTACGTTGTTTCCAATTTCTGAGCCCGGAAACAATACCCTACGGTCGTTTCTGCTGGAATCAGGATTGTCAATATTGCCGCGTTCAGGCCAAGTTGCCGGACGACACTGAATCTCGGGAAATGCTCAGCTGCAAGTTTATCGTGATGCCCGGCATGGAGATTACGGATCTCAGCCCTGAACTCCGCATCTGTCTTCGCGGTGCGCTCTGCAAGTAGCCCGCCTGGGGGAAGCGTCCCGCTTCCCAGCCTCCTCTTGAATCTGTTCTAAGATAAGCACTAGCGCCAGCGGTGTGCTAAAATGCGACCAGTTGAGGAGCGCCTGACAGGAGGCCATGCATGCAGGTTAGGACCAAGTTTGGCGTGGGTATAGGAATCATAGTCGTCACACTCTCCGCGCTTGCCTGGACCGGTTTTACGCAGAGCCAGACCTATTACCATACCATCGCTGAGCTCTCCTCTTTGGACGCTGCGTCGCAGCACCAACGGATGCGCGTCGGCGGCGATGTTGAAGCCGGTTCCATTAAACACCTTCCGGGCCGCGTGGATTTTGTGATCAAGGCTGAGGGACACAGCCTGCCAGTGAGCTATGTTGGAAGCGACCCATTGCCTGACACCTTCAAGGACGGAGCCCAGTGCCTGGTGGAAGGCCGCTCCATGCCGGATGGGCGCTTTGTCGCCGAGCAGGTGCAGGCTAAATGCGCCTCCAAGTACGAAGCGGCCCCGGGCCAGGACAGCATCTCATCGCCACAGGCAGTCACCGGCACAAGCGGTCGAAGTTAGAGCGGGGGAGCAGTAAGTGGACCTGTTCGGCTCATTCACTCTATTACTGGCTTTTCTCTGCGCGATTTACGCGGTTGTGGGCGGCATCGCGGCGATTCGCACGCGGCATCCTCTGCTGATTAAGAGCGCGCGCAACGCCGGCTTCGCCGTGTGCGTGCTCATTTGGCTGTCGATCGCCAGCTTGGCCTATCTCTTCGTTACCGACAATTTCGCGATTGCCTACGTTGTCGAGCATAGCAACCGCGCCCAGCCGCTGTTTTTCAAGTTCGCCGCCATCTGGTCCGGACAGGAAGGCTCGCTGCTCTTCTGGAGCTTCATACTTTCGATCTACGTCTTCTCCGTGCTGTTCACCTATCGCGGCAAGCATCCCGAGTTGATGCCCTATGTTGGCGTGGTGATGGCGGGCGTCCAGTTCTTCTTTTTGATGATTAGCAATTTCGTCGTCAACCCATTCAACGTTCTCGGCGCGCCGGGCGCGACAGGCGCAATGGACTTTGTGGCTCGCGCTGACGGGCACGGCCTCAACCCGCTCTTGCAGTACACCGAGATGGTGATCCATCCGCCGATGCTCTATTCCGGCTATACCGGATTCACCATTCCGTTTGCATTTGCGCTGGCGGCCCTGCTGGGTCGATATCCTGGCGAGAAATGGATTCATCTCACCCGCCGCTGGACCATGATCGCCTGGTGCTTCCAAAGCATCGGCGTTCTGCTGGGAATGCACTGGGCATACGTCGTGCTCGGCTGGGGCGGCTATTGGGGTTGGGACCCGGTGGAAAATGCTTCAATCCTGCCCTGGCTCACCGGCACGGCCTTCTTGCACTCGGTGATGATGCAGGAAAAGCGCGGCATGATGCGTGTGTGGAACGTGTGGCTGGTGTTCATCACGTTCCTGCTGACCATCTTCGGCACCACCATGACCCGTACGGGCCTGGTCAATTCCGTTCACGCTTTCGCCCAGTCTCCCGTCGAGCCCTGGTTCTACGGCTTCATGGGTGTGGTGCTGGTGGTTTGCTTCGCCGCCTACTGGCAAAATCGCGACTACCTGCGGAGCGATAATCACCTCGATTCGCTGGCCTCGCGGGAGTCAAGCTTCCTGTTCAATAACTTGATTCTTCTCGTCGCTTGCGTGGCGGTGCTTTCCGGAACGCTCTTCCCGGTCTTTTCTCGCTGGGCGCAGGGCACACAGATCAGCGTGGGTGCGCCGTTCTTTAACAAAGTCAACGTTCCCATTGGGCTGCT
>Ga0210394_10005348_pt1 | contig 14437 bp, 11 predicted proteins | sample IncBWC12MmetaG_FD_160121 | JGI IMG/M metagenome (GOLD analysis project Ga0210394, IMG submission 160121) | Forest soil microbial communities from Barre Woods Harvard Forest LTER site, Petersham, Massachusetts, United States - Inc-BW-C-12-M | ecosystem: Environmental > Terrestrial > Soil >...
AAGGTCAAGGAATTTTTCAAGCTGGTGTTGAGCAAAGAGGGGCAGCAGGTGGTCGCCGACGAACGGGTGTTCATCCCCCTGCAGCCCGAGGTCGTCCAGGAAGAGCTGCGCAAGCTGGAATGACGAGGTGCACGATTCTCCTCCGTGCGGACTATCTCCGTGCGATTCGGGCCCCTTTTGCTGGGGCCCTTTTTTCCCGGAAAAGACGTCGATGGCATCTTCTGATAAAGACCCTATGAGCCGGCAACGCCGTTGCATCGCGACGGCGGCCCGGCGCGCGATGGTCGCCCTGACGCTCGTGGCGCTGCCGCTTCATGCCGCGGTCACGGTCTCATACGGCGACCCGGATCGCTTTACCGATGCCGGAGATCGCAACACCGATCCTCGCAACGTCATGCTGTCGCTCGCGCAACATTTGAAGAAGCTGGGCGATCGTTACCTGCCCTCGCAGAGCATTCTGAAAATCCACGTGCTCGACCTGGATCGGGCAGGCCACACAGCCAGGAATCTGCCGACGGAGATCCGCATCGTCAGCGGGCGGGCCGACATGCCGTGTATCGAGCTGAGCTACACGCTCGAAAGCGAAGGCAAAGCCGCTCAATCGCGAAGCGAGCGGGTGTGCGATCCCGACTATTTGCGACCCCTGGAGTTCCAATACGACAGCCACGATCCGCTGGTGTACGAAAAGCGGATGCTGGAACAGTGGTTCCGCGACCGCTTCGCGAAGGCTGCGCCGCCGCGCTGAATCACTTGCTCTTCCGCGCCATCTCTGAACGCAGATTCAGAAGGCCGTCAGACCGTTTTCAGGTTCCAAAACTAAGCTCGTCGTCGAATGCACAAGACGGGAGAAGCTCGATGGTGCGCGCAACGTTCTTTCTGTTGGCTGTCACGCTGGGTCTGCCGCTTCACGCGCAGTTGCCGGTGAAGAGCTATGGCCAGGAATTGGTCGACCAGGTCATCGCGAGAGACCCTGGATTACTGGTGATCGTGTTTCATGCCTCGCCATTCGGCACTTCGGACTATCCGATCGTCGCTTCCAACATCGGCCGCATCGGCAAGGTGGCGGACGACGATGACATGAGGGTGATAACGACCGAAAAGACCAACTTGGAAGTGGCCCATGGCGGCAGCCGGTTCGAGGTCGAGCTGGTGCTGCGCGACGTCACCGGCACCGATATCGGCGCACTGGGTCTGGTGTTTCCATACAAGACGGGCGACGACAAGGATGCGCTGGAGAAGCGCGCAGTCGGAATTCGCGACTGGTTGGCCAGGCGAATACTCGATGCCCCCAGTCTCGCCGATCGCTACCCGTACGAACCGCTGGCGACGACCAAGACTCATGCGCAGAAGCTGGTCGACGACGTGCTGTCGAAGCACCCCGAGGTCATCACGCTCGCGATGCACGTGACCCCGCCGAAGGGCAGGGACAACGTCATCGTGGCGTCCAATTTCGGGCGCATCGGCAAAAAGGCGGACAGCGACGACTTGCAGGCCATCTCCAGCGAGCCGGTCGTAGGTCCCGCCGCGAAGGGCAAGCGCTACTCGGTCGAGCTTGCGTTGCGGGACGCCTCCAAAAAGACGATCGGCGCCTTGACCGTTGGTTTCCGTAATGCCCCCGGCGAGGACGAAAAGGCGTTCCTGTCGAAAGCGCAGTCGCTGCGGGACGAAATGCAGAAGAGCATTCCCTCGCTCGAAAGCTTGGTCGAACTCGACCCGTAAATCGTTCTTCTCTCGCCACGATTGTCTTCGAAAGATCCAGGATGAACTCAAGAATTGCTTCAATCATCGGGTGCATTGTCCTTTGCACCGTCACCACGGCCGCGCTCGCCACCGACAACGCGCTGCGCCTGGTCGAGCGGCGTGAGCTGCCCGGCTACACCGGCGACTTCGATCATTTTGAATATGACTTGAAAGGCAACCGGCTGTGGCTCGCCGCGGAGGATCACGGCACCCTCGACGTGTTCGATCTGCAGACACTGAAGGCTCACCAGAGTTTCACGGGTGTCGTTTCGACGCCTCACGGCATCCTGTACGTCCCCGAGAAGAATCGGCTGTTAGTGACCGACAGCGGCGGAGACATGTTGACCCGCGTGATCGATGCCACCAGCTACAAGGTCACCGGCACGATCAAGCTGGCAGCGCCGGGCGCCGACGCGCTGGGCTACGACGCCGGCCGCAACCGTCTCTATGTGGTCAATGGAGGACGGGACGCCAAGATGCAGGAGACCTACCTGTCGGTCCTGGATCCGGTGACCCTGCAACGGCACGGCGACCTGAAATTCGACTCCGACAAGGTCGAAGCGATGGCCATCGAAAGTAAAGGCAACCGTCTCTACGTCAATGTCACCGGAAAGAACTACGTGGCGGTGGTCGACAAGACGAGCCTGGCCGTGCTCGCGACCTGGCCCATCAAGGAAGCGCAACAGAACGCGCCGGTCGCGTTGGACGAACCCAACAAGCGCCTGTTCGTGATTGCGCGCAAACCCGGAACATTGATCATTCTGAACGGCGACACCGGCGCCACCATCGCGAGCTTCAAGGCGCCGGAGCGGTGCGATCAGTTGATCTGGGATGCGGTCAATCGCCGTATCTACGCCCTCGGCGGCGAAGGCTACATCGGCGTCTTCCAGCAAAGCGACCCGGACCACTACGTCGAGCTGGCACGCGTGAAGTCGGCCACTGGCGCCAAGACAGGGATCGTGGTGCCGGAGCTGAAGCGTCTGTATGTCGCGGTGTCGCCCGGTGAGGGTAAGAGTGGAGGCGCGCTGCTTCGCTACGACATCGTATCCGCATCCTATTGAATTGGGGAGCCACCATGAAACGACTTGCCACCGGCATCGCACTTGCAATCGGTGCGATCGGCACCGCGGCCCAGGCGCAATCCTTCTACCACCTCGAGTCGGCGGTCGCGTTGAAAGGCGCTTCACCCGAGTGGGACTACGTCACGCTCGATTCGGCGCGAGGCTATCTTTTTATTGGCCGCCGCGGCGACGGCGTGACTGTCTTCGATGTCAAGTCCAACAAGATCGTTCGCAATATCGATCGGTCCGAAGACGCGAACGCGACCGTGCTCGTTCCGGAGTTCGACCGCGGCTACACCATCAACGGCGATGGGACGACGACCATCTTCCAGCTCTCCACGTTGACCTCGATCGATCGGGTCAAGGTCGGCAATGATGCGGACTCCGCGTTCTATGACCCGGTCACCCAGCAGTTGGCCTTCACGATGGGCGACAGCGGGAAGGTCGGCTTCGTCGACGCAAAGACGGGCAAACCCGTCGGCGAGCTGCCGATGGACAGCAAGAAACTGGACGGCACCGTGCCGGACGGCGAAGGCAATCTGTACATGGCGCTGCGCGACCGCAATTCGGTCGCCAAGATCGACGCCCGGCAGCGCAAGGTCATCGAAGAATGGAAGACGGCGCCGTGCGAGGAGCCGACTGCCATCGCCTTCGACAAGGACGACAAGCGCCTGTTCGTCGGGTGCCGCGGTAAGAACCCCGTCCTTGCCGTGCTGGCTTCGGACACCGGCAAGGTGGTCACGACCCTCGAGATCGGCCACGGCAACGACGGTGTCGTCTACGATCGGGCCGCGCGCAAGCTCTATACGTCCAATGGAGTCGACGCGAACCTCGTCATTTACAACCAACTCGATGCAGACACGTACAAGCTCGCCGAGGCAACCACCACGCGCCCCTACGCACGCACGATGGCGCTGGATCCCATGACGAAGAAGATCTATCTGGTCACCGCCGAGGGCACGGCCGATCCAAACAAGAAGATCAACAAGGCGGTGGCGCCGTTCTATCCGAACCGCTACTTCCCCGACACCTTCACCGTCCTCACGTATTCCCCGAAGTGAAGAGTGGCGTGTGCAGTGAGGGCAGCGAGCGGTCGATGATTCGTCTGCACGCTCCCTCACCCCCGGCCCCTCTCCCACTTGCGTGGGAGAGGGGAGTTCTGCTCCGCTGGAGCGGCACCCAACAAAACGGAAACAACGTCATTGGCGAGGATCGGCAGCGTCTGGCGGCTTTCCTGAAAGTTCACAACTAGTCGAGCTTGCCCAGTTCAACTCGAGCTGCGTGCAGATCCAGCGGCAGAAAGTCGCCCTCGCTAGCGACGTCCGCCTGGCCTTCCCGACTCAGGATATAGCGCAAAAACGCACGCACGTTGGGATCGATCGCGTGTCCCGGCACCCGGTTGACCAGCGCGATGGCGGTTCGGCTCAGCGGATACCGGCGGGCGATCAGATTGTCCCTGGTCGCCTCCACGAAAGGCCCAACCGCCTCGGCGGCCAGCGCGAGAGGTTTCAGGTCTGGCCGTATAAATCGCAAGTTCGACAGGGCCATCCCGAAGCGGTCCCGACTCAGCTGGTCGAGGATCTGGCGGTCGGCGTCCAGCACCGATCCGTCCGGGCTCTTCCTGTCGGAATACTCCTGCAGGTGATCCCAATTCATGTTCCGGCTGTCGTTCAGTACGACCTGGCGGAAAAACCTGCCGGTGCCCGATGTGATATCGCGTGCGTACAGATTGATCGGCCTACTTGCCCAGTCACCCCCGAGTCCAAGTTGCCCCCAGGTGCGCAGGTTGTCCGGTCCTCGACGATGCTCGTAGCCGAAGATCGCATCCAACTGCGCAAATGTCAGCTTCGACAGCGGGTTGTCTTTGTGCACGAAAACGACCAGCGCCGGCGACTTTCCCGGAACATCGAGGCTCCCGCTCATGATTTCAACGCGCGAAGGCTTGTAGCGGAAAATCCACTCGAACGCCTGAATCTCACTGGCCGTCGGTTCGCGACCCAGTAGCGCAATATCGGCGCAATCGGTGTAAAGGCCGGCAACGGCCACGTCCGAGCCGATGTGATTGGTCGCAATCGTGACGTTGGGATGATATTTCCTAAACCCCTCCTGCCAGCGCTCGACCACCGATCGCATCGCTTCACTGCTCCAAACGCGAAGGGTTCCGGATACATTCTCGCTGGGGCGGTAGGGCGCCAGCGATGTCTCTTGCGCCTGAGCGCTATGGACGGCGAGACTGAGTACTGCAGAGCAGATGCTGATCGGGATGGTTGATCTCATTGCAGCTTTTCCAGTTGTTCGCGAATGGCGCCGACGTTGAGCGGCAGGTACCCCGTTTCCTGCACGATGGCCTGTTGACCTTCGCGGCTCAGTATGTAGCGAAGGAATTCGCGCACCTTGGGATCGATCGGCTCGCCTGGCTTGCGATCGATAAACGCGGGGATGATCCGCGTCAGCGGATAGGTCTGCGCAATGAGACTCTCTTTGGTGGGCGCGTAGTAAGGCTCTCCATCGCGCGCCGCCAGTGCGAGTGGTTTTACCTGCGAGTTCGCATATCGCAGGTTCGAGATAGCAATGCCGAACCGGTCCCTGGCGAGCGCGTCGAGAATCTGCTGACCGTGTTCGTAGATCGACCCGTCCGGGCGATGAATATGGCCAAACTCCTTCAGATCGTTATTCCAGCGATGACTGCCACCCAGCATGGCTTCCTGGATAAATAGCGAGAAGTCCAAATCCTTCCATCCATAAGGCTGGATACGCCTAGTCGCCCACTCGCCGGTCAGACCGAGCTCGCCCCACGTACGGATGTTGCGCACTCCGCGACGATGCTCGGCTCCGAAAATGGCGTCTGCCTGCGTGAGCGTGAGTTGCGACAGCGGATTGTCCCGGTGCACGAAAATGACGTGCGCGTAGTCAAAGAAGGGCACATCGAGACTTCCGGTCGCGACTTCGACTTTGAACGGTGGATAGTGCCTGGCACGCTCGAACGCGGCAGCGGCAGCCGGACTGATTTCCTCGCCCAGAATCGCAACATCGCCCTTGCCTGTATAGAGTGCGCCGATGGCCGAGGCCGTGCCGTACATCCGGTTCTCGAGTTTCACCTCGGGGTGATACTTTGCGAACCCATCGGCCCAGGACTTCACGAGCTTTCCCATGAAGTCGGACTTGAAGCTTCCGTGCCCCCAGAGGCGGATGGTTCCTTGAACCTGTTGAGTCGGCCGGTAGTGCGGCATCAAATCCAGTTCACTGTGCTGCTGGGCGCCCGCAGCGCCAAGAGCGCTCGGCGACCAGATAACCATCGCCAGTTGCGCAAAACGCAATCGAGAGCGGAAAGACCTACCTGCCTTCACACGAACGTCCTCGCGCGTCCGGATCCCGTTCAGGACGAGCAAGGGTGCTCCCCTTGGCTTCCAGGATCAAAGATCGACCTTTGCGCTCAACTTGAAGCTACGGTCCATTCCCGTCCCGAAGGTGCCTTGCTGGGCGGAATTCCAGTAACGCCTGTTCGCCAGATTGTCTGTGCTGAATTGGAATGAGGCTCGATGGCCTGCGATCGTTGTCAGATAACCGGCTCCGCTCGAGAACAGAGCATATCCAGGGATCGTGCCCTGGTCCTGAGGATTGACGAAGCGCTCCGTCACATACGACACACCGGCCGTCAGTGACAGGCCTGGAATCAGCGGCGGGCGGTGCGTCACAGAGACATTCCCGATGAACTTCGGCGTGTTTTCGGGGGTGAACCCATTGATCTTGGGGTCGTCGGAAATCTGTACCGTCACCAGGTGCTGGCCGGCGGCGTTGAAAGTCCACTGGCGATTGATTTCGAAGGCGATCACCGCTTCCTCACCTTTGAAGTCGATCGTGCCATTGTTGGAGAACACATTGGTGACGGAGTCCAACACTGCGTTGACCCGCGAGATGTCGTAATAAGAGGCGCTGATCGAAAGGCCGCGGAAATAAGAGTCGCGGATGCCGACCTCCTTCTGCGTCGACACACCTGGCGCCAGGATCGTGTTTGCGTTTGCGGCATTGGCTGGGGCAACCGCGCCATCCTCCAGGCCCTTCATGTAGCTCGCGAACACCGTGGTGGTCGGCAGGACGTCGTAGAGAAAGCCGAACGCCGGAGATTCCACCTTCGCCGAGCTTTTCGTCGGGATGATCACCGTCGCCTTCTTCACGGTTTTTATCACCCCGTTTTCTTGCCTGTCCTGGGTCTGCCGAAATCCGAGAAGAATCTTGGCCTTGGAACCAATTCCCACCGTGTCGTACCCATACAACCCGGTGTCCTTGCCGATCTGGTCCGGCAGCGGCGTGGGCGGTGTCTTAAAGACGGGTCCTGCAAGCTCGACCGGATCGAAGATGTTCTGCTTTTGCGGCAGCGTGATCGAGGCTTGCTCCGGCGTAAATGTGTCCCGATCGCTGGCCGAAACACCCAGCGTCAGATCGTGCCTGAACCAGTAGGTAGTGAACTTGCCGAGCAACTCAGTTCTTAAGAATTTGTTGACAAGATTTTGATCGGTGAAGACGGTCGTCACAGTGCCCCCGGCTCCTGTAACCGGGTTGTACTTTCCGACACGGGTGACAAATCGCGCCCGGCCTGAATCGGAACGCCCCCCTTCTTCGATCAATTTCCATCCGTCTGCGATGACCAGATCGGCGCGCCCCTGTGCGTTCGTCGACTTCCCGTCAAACGTTGCCCAAGGGCCGGACAGCAAATTCCTCGGATCCGGAACGCGAGGCACCGGAACAATGCCCTTGACCGGCGATAGCTCGCTGACGACGGCCTGCAGGATGGTGTCCTTCCGGTAATACTCGACGTCTCCCGAAAGAGTGAGTCGGTTTGTCGCCTTCCAGTCGACTCCCATGCTGCCCAGTGCACCGTGACCGCCGGTATTCCTGATGCCGTTTTCCAGATGAGTGGCCGAGGCGTTGACGCGCACACCGAGCTCTTTGTCCTCGCCGAATCTGCGGCCGACGTCGGCACTGCCGTAATACTGCCCAAATGAGGTAACGGCCGATGACACCGTAGTGACGTCTACATCGGTGGCCCGCTTGGTGACCAGATTGATAATGCCGGCTGGACTGGCGATACCGAACATCAGCGCGTTGGCCCCCTTTAAGGTTTCGAGCCGTTCCTTGTCTTCGGTCGGAACGGTCATGACGCCGGCGATTGCCAAACCCCCGTTGAGTCGGTAGTTCGAAACTGGATTCAGGTTGATGCCGCGAATCGAGATGGTGTCGCTCGGGCTACCCTTCGAGCTTGCAGGTGCGACGCCCGCTTGATTTTTTATCGCTTCCGAATAGCCTTCCTGCGCGTTCTGAAGAGCTTGTCCGGAAGCCACTTCCTTGGTCATCGGCAGCGATTGCTTGTTGGCCAATGCCGCTTCATTGAATTCCTCGGCTGTCTCAGCGGCCACCGATCGCGCTGGTTCGACGGCCTTGGCCTCGACCAGTTGTTCGGAGCTCGAGATGCGCGCTCGCAGTTCGTCGCGGATCATCTCGGCCTGGCGAGCCAGGGTCTTTTCGTCGTAACCGAGCTTGACTGGGAAGACCACGGCCACCGCGCCGATCGTGGCACCCGCCACGTCCTGCAAGGCAAGCTTGGCCTCGACACGAGCACCCTTCGCATCGACCGTGATGCGCGGCTCGCCGGTTCTGATCACTTCGAGGTCTGCTGCATCGGCCGGTTTGCCGATTCGCCCGATATTGGATGCGACGATCGGATAGTCCGGATTCCCGGTCGGTGGCTTGGCATGAATCGCGATGATCTCCACCTGCGGATGCTTTGCGAGCAGATCGTCGACCAGCGATTGCGCGTAGGTGTTGACCGGTATCCCTGTATCGAATTGAAGCGGGTCGAAAAGGCTGGCCAGATCCAGAAGCCGTCTGGCCATTTCGTCTCGAATTTTTCCACCGGCTGCGATCAATGCATCCTGGTCGAAGCCCGAGCCGGGCGGATACGGGAACGTCATTTCGATTTCTCCGACGATCGCCTGGCTGACGTCCAGCATCGGAAGATGAACCTCCACGTTCTGATCGCCGGTCTTGTTGATCTCGACGAATGGCGTGCCCGTCTTGATAACCTCCAGATCGTCCTGGTCCGACTTCTTCCCGATTCGCGCTGCGTTCCTGGAGGCGATGATCACACTTTCGCCTCCGTTCGGCGGTGTAGCGTGCAGGTCGAGTCCGACCAACTCCCGATGCCTCGCAACCGTGCGATCCACCAGCTCCTGAGCGTACCGCTTGGATGGAGCTTGTGTGCCCGAGGTCTGCGGGGTCGAAGTCTGCGCGTACAACGGAGTCGATTGTTGCGCTGCAAACGCATAGATGGGTAATACCACAGCGACCGCGGCAACCAGCACCGAGTTCTTGGACATGTTCCCCCCGTGTAGGTAGTCGCCACACTAGCGGTCGAACCTCAAAACAACCTGAGGGGATTCTGAAAGTTTGTTTAGACGCGCTAGTCGAGCTTTTTGAGCTGCTCGCGGACTACAGTCGCCGGAAGCGGCAGGTAGTTGCCATCGCTGGCCACGGTGGCCTGGCCCTCCCAACTCAAAACGTAGCGCAGGAATTCCCTCAGCTTGGGATCCAGCGGCTTGCCGGGTGCGCGGTTCAGGAAAATGTAGATGCTGCGAACGAGCGGATAGGTGCGATCCTGGAAGCTCTTCCGGCTGGGCATCACGTAGGGTCCGCCCTCGTGTGCAGCAATGGCAACCAGCTTGATGCCGGAAATGCCCTTGGCTTGCGGCATCACGGTCCACGCAATGCCGTAGCGATCCTTGGCCAGCTCGTTTCCCAGCATGGATCGCAAACCAAGACGCTGCTCGCTGCGATCTTCATCGGCGATCATCTTGCTGCCGCTCTCCACGTACTCCCGAAAGTTCGGATTCCACTTGTCGCCGTTACCGAGCACCTTCCCTTGGAAAAAGCGCGCGGTGCCCGACGGAGCGTGCCCGTAGGTCTGGATCGGGCTGTGAGCCCATTCGCCGCTGAGGCCCAGCTGGCCCCAAGTGCGGATGTTCTGGTCGGCGCCGCGCGCCTCGGAGGGCGACCACTGAAAGCCATGCATGCCTGCGGACCGCTCTGCACCGAAAATGCCATCGAGCTGCTTCATCGTCAGCTGGCCGATCGGGTTGTCTTTATGCACAAAGATGACCAGACCGTTGGACCGTCCCTCGACGTCGAAGGCACCCGAGGCCACCGTGACGCTGGTCACCGCGTAACCGTACACCTCGAAAAACGAGAGATTCTCGGTCAATGTCGCTTCGCCGCCGTCGGGCCCCAGATCGGCAGCCCCGGTCACCAGGGCGGGGATCGCCGAGTCGCTGGTGGGCAGTCGGTCGTCGAAGCGGATCCCCGGATGAATCGCGCCGAAGTTGTCCTCCCAACGTTTGAGAACGCCGCCCAGGCCGAAACCGAAGTTCCGGATCGTGCCTGCCACTTGTTGTTCTGGCTTGTAATGTGGCAGGCCGCTCAGATCGAAATCCTCGGTCTTGTGAGTGTTCAAGCTGTCGGCTCGATTGGCGTTCTGCATGGAATCCGACGTCCCATTGCCCGCGGCAGCGGCGACGTCGGGGGCTGCGTGGCTGCGCAGGCAGACGCTTAATACCCCCACCAACGGCAAGACCAGGTGGCGAACGACGCGCATGCGATCCTCTCGTAATCCCGGGCGACTCGTATCACATTAGATGCCTGACCTGAACCCAATCTGACCCGGATCTGAAACGTGGTTCAGTCGAACCTGAATGCAATTTCAGAGGACTTTCAGTTTCAGTTAACGGCAAACGATTAGCTTACGAGCGGTTTCGATTGACGCCGATCAGCCCTTGGCGGGCCCGGTAAAGGCCTCCAACCGCATCAGAGTAAAGGAGAAGCCCGTTGAAGCTCTGTCGCAGCGTGACGCTCGCGTTTTCGGCCTTGCTTGCAACAGCTCCGGCCATACCCCAACAGCGTGAATCGGAGGACACGCACAAGTCTTTCCAAGCCCAGGCCGAACGAGCCGAGGTCATCGTCGATCGCGGCGAGAAAGCGCACTACACCAAGAAATTCGACCTGAGCGGCCTGCCGCATTACGCGCCGGACAAACACCTCACAGGCTGGATTCGCCTCCATGGCAATAACTATCTCGTCGACGGCAAACTGGGGCAGTACTGGCAGGAAGGATTCGCGAAGTTTCAGCCGGAAATCCGCATCTCGTGGTACCTGCCGACGGCCGCAGTAGCGTTTGCGGCGCTGTACTACAACCAGGCAGACCTGGTCATGGGCCACAAACCGAGTTTCTATGACCTGCTCGCCTACCAACGGGTCATGGGCTTCGACCCGATCGAGGTCACTGCGGTTACCGGGTCGTATGACGTTCCCGGCTGGGAGAACTCAACGGTGATTCTGGTCAATAAGGACAATCCGTTGAAGGGCATCGACATGGCGCAACTCGACGGTGTGTTCGGCGCCGCGCGTGAAGGTGGCTGGGCTGGAACCAATTTCCGCCCTGACTGGAAGCGCGGCCCGGAGAAGAACATCCGTACCTGGGGTCAGCTCGGACTGACGGGCGGGTGGGCAGACAAGCCGATCAACGTCTACGGCTTCAACCTGCGCTACAACACGGCCACCGATTTCGCCGACAAGGTCCTCCAGGCGAGCGACAAGTGGAACGAGAATATCCATGCCTTTGCGCACATCGTTCAAGCCAACGGAAAACGCTATATCCAGGCCGACCAGATCACCGATGCACTGGCCAAAGACAAGTATGGGATCGCCTTCAATCGCTATCGCGGCGAGCGCCCGGACGTCCGACGACTGCCGGTGGCTGCTGGAAACGGATCGGACTACGTCGAGCACACCCTCGACAACGTACAGAGCCGAACCTATCCCCTGTACCAGGAGCAGTACTTTTACACGACCGTCCGTCCGGGCACCACGATGGATCCGTGCGTCAAGGAGTTCATACGGTATGTCCTGAGTCAGGAAGGACAAACCGAAGTGATGCGAGACGGCAAATACCTTCCCTTGACTGCCGAGGTGGTCCGGGAGCAATTGAAAAAGCTCGGGGGGTAGGCAAATCTCATGCTTCGCGGGCAACTGAGGAGACTGGAGACTGCTGTGATTGCTCGCAAGGCGTGCACGTGGACTCTGTGTCGAGCATGGAGTCTTCTTGGATTCGCCGCCATCCTGTTCACAACCGGGATCGCGATTGCGCAGGAATATCGGCCGGCGCAATATGACCTGGACGCGCTGCCGTCATACAAGCCGAGGCGGATGGCGCTCGGGGTGATGCGCATCTATGGGACGCCGCTCGAGTCTCTCGTAGGCCGCTGGGCAAGTGAATTCCGCGCGAGGCAAGGGCACGTGCGTCTCGAGGCCTATTTGATCAACACCTCGCAAGCGTTCGCGGGTCTGGTGACCGGCAAAGCCGACATCGGTCTGATGGGCCACCGTACCTGGCACACGAGCCTGGTGGCGTTCGAGCGCGAATTCGGCTACGCGCCGCTCGAGATCCGCTTTGCCAGTGGCTCGTACGACGATCCGCTTGGCTCGACGCCTGGCCTGATGTTCGTCGTGCACAGGACCAATCCGCTGGCCGGGCTGACTCTGGAGCAAATCGACGGGATTTTCTGCGCCCAGCGCACCGGCGGCTGGGACGGTACAGCGTGGTCGACGGCCGCGGCACGCGGGCCGGAGAAGAACATCCGTACCTGGGGTCAGCTCGGCCTGACGGGTGAATGGGCCGACAAACCGATCCACCCGCATGGCTCGGACGTCACCCTCAGCAACTGGGCCGATCTTGTCGAGCGCGAAGCGTGCAAGGGCGGCAAGAAGTGGAACCCGGCCCTGATCGAGGGTCCGCGCGCGGACATCGGCCTAAAAGCGCACGGCAAGACACGCGACCAGGAAATCATCGAAGGCGTGCAGGACGATCCGCTCGCGATCGGTTTCATGTTCCAGCGCGTCATCAATGCGGCGCATTCCGACGTGAAGGTGCTGCCGCTGGCGCGCACCTCGGCCGGTCCCTATGTGGCACCCAGCGCGCAGACGTTCTTCGATGGCAGCTATCCGATGCACAACGGGGCCTACCTGTACTTGAATCGGAAGCCCGGGCAGCCGCTTGCGGCGCGCGACGAGGAATTCGTGCGCTTTGTCCTCTCGCGCGAGGGACAGCAGATCGTCGCCGACAGCCGCATCTTCATCCCTTTGAATGCAGAGCAGGTAACGGCCGAGTTGAAAAAGCTCGATTGACAATGCAAACCCTACCCCGAGTCCAAGTACTGTTGTTTGCGGTCGCTTTGCCTTGCTGCGCTCTCGCACAAGAGGTCTCCTCGCCGTCCGACTATCGGCCCGCGCAAGAAGTGTCGGGAATCATCCGCAGCCGAGGTACGGATCAAATGGCCGCACTGATGAAACGCTGGGAGAGTGGCTTTCGCAAATACCATCCCGGGATCCAGTTCGCCGATACGCTGAAGGGCAGCGGCTCGGGCATGTACGGCCTGGAGATGCGGACCGCCGATATCGCCCTGATGGGGCGCCCCATCAATCCCTACGAGCGCTACGGCACCTATGAGCGCGCGTGGGCATACCCGGTGGAAATCGAAGTGGCCACCGGAAGCGATGCGCTGCCGCACAAGTCACCCGCTTACGCGATCTTTGTTCACAAGGACAATCCGCTCGCGCAGCTCACCCTGAAGCAGCTTGATGGCGTATTCGGCGCTGAGCGTGGCGGCGGCTGGAAGGCGCTTACCTGGGACGAGACCGTGGCCCGGACGGAGGCCGGCAACATCCGCACCTGGGGGCAAATGGGCTTGCGAGGCGAATGGAGCGATAAACCGATTCACATCTATGGGCCACCCAACCTCGGCGCCGGAACGATTACATACTTCCAGACGCGGGTGATGGGTGGTGGCGAGATCTTCAACGAGGATCTGCGCGAGTATGCCGATCGCAAGCGAATGATCGCGGACCTCGAGAAGGATCCGTACGGAATTGCCTATGCCGCGCTCGGCTATCGGACCGCCGGGGTAAAACCCTTGGCGGTAGCCCCGACGAGTGCGGGTCCCTTCGTGGAGCTCACGCGCAAGAGCGTCTCGGATCGGAGCTATCCCCTGTCGCGCCCTGTCTACATCTATTACACGATCGACAACGAAAAGACCGAGATCGCCGATCCGCGCGTCCCTCCCAAGGTGCGCGAGTTCCTGCGTTACATCCTGAGCCGACAAGGCCAGCAGATGGTCGCGCGGCAGGGCGACTACCTGCCGCTCCCACCCGACGTGGCGAAGCAGCAGTTGAAGAAACTCGACTCCCAAGAAGTTCCGGCGGAGCGCAAATTGCTGAAGGACGAGGACTGATGAGAAAACCCCTGACCATTTGTCTGGTGGCCTCATTGCTCATTGCGGCGGGCGGCGGTGCCCCGACCCGCGTTGTCGCACAGCCGCTCACGCAGGTCAGAATGAGTATCGACGAGGACCCGATCGTCGTGCGGCTTGCCGCAAGCCTCGGCTATTTCAGGATGGAGGGCCTTGAAGTAGTTCCGGTAGACCTGGAAAAGATCGCCGGGCAGGATTACCTGATGCAGGAGCCGCTCATCAACGGGCAGATCGACGCCTCCTATCATTGGTTCAATCACACGATCTTCGGCGCGCGCCACAGCT
>Ga0210394_10005349_pt1 | contig 14436 bp, 19 predicted proteins | sample IncBWC12MmetaG_FD_160121 | JGI IMG/M metagenome (GOLD analysis project Ga0210394, IMG submission 160121) | Forest soil microbial communities from Barre Woods Harvard Forest LTER site, Petersham, Massachusetts, United States - Inc-BW-C-12-M | ecosystem: Environmental > Terrestrial > Soil >...
GAATCAGCGCGGAGAATCTCGGTGCAAAGAACTTTTTCGAGCTTCCCCTCCGGGTGGGCCGGCGCAGCATTGCTGGTGCTGCGCCTCGTCGTCGGAGCGTCTGCGACTTTTGAAGCCGGCCTGACCTTTGCCCGCGATCACGCGCCGGCGCATATGGCCACGATTGCCGCCGCGTCGGTGGCAATTGCCGGTGTAGCCCTGATAATCGGATTCCTGACGCCGATTGCGAGTTCATTTGTTTGCGTCATAGGCGCGGTGATCATGGGTGTCATGCATCCCGCAGCGTTACTGCTGTTGAATTCGACCATGGCCGCGTTCGAATTCGTGGTGATGTCGGCGGTGCTCGTCATTCTCGGACCTGGCGCCATTTCAGTGGATGCGCGGCTGTTTGGTCGCCGAGAAGTCGCGATCTACAGAGCGTCACGCCCGAATGATTCCTGACAGACTGTACAGCGCTCTCGAGATGCTCGCCGGAACTGGTAGCTCGTTAGCGGGTGTCGCGCTATCGGTCGGAATCCAAACCTCGCCACATTTGTTTTAAGACGCATACCCCGGGCAGCCGCCGCTCTCGATGCGCGAAGGTACCTCAGGAGTCGGATGTCTTCTCGGGCGTGCGATTGAAGAATCAGACTGGCGATCCTGGAAGAATCAATTGCGCACTGGGGCTTAAGGTTCTTGCTGCGATAAGCACAACTTTCACTTGGGGAGTCGGAGAGTCAACGCTGTGGATAACAAAAGGAGTAGTCAAAATCGGTCTCAATGGGTATCGAGTCAAGCAGGGAGGCCGACAATGCTGCGAGGGGACACTCGACTGTGGGCAATCAGTCCAAGGAGGAAGTAGAGCACGATCTCCTCGCGCTCATTTCCGCTGGTGATCGCTGCGCCCTGGATAAACTATACATTCTGTATTTCGCGCCCCTCGCGAATTTCTTCTGGATTCTAACTACCCGCTCCGATCTCGCAGAAGAACTGATCCACGACACAATGTTTGAGGTATGGAGAGGTGGTGTGTCAATTGGCGCCAGCGCTTCCGTCTCGCTTGCGATTATGCGATTGGCCTACTCTCTTGCACAGAAGCGCCTCACCGCTACCATAGCCAATCAGCCGCATACCCAACCGGCTATGCATGATACGGATCATGACAGTCCGACACTTACGATTTTAGATGCGCCCTCGAACCCACAGGTTTTCCTCTCCAAACTCCCCTTTGAGGAAAAGGCGGTGGTATACCTTGCCCATGCGAGCGGACACTCGCGGCGGGAGATCGCCGACATAATGAATATCTCGTGCGAATCTGTCGACGTGCTGATAGGCAATGCGCGGCTTCGGCTACGGCGGTGACGTTACCTAACAGTTAGCGCGAATCGATTGTGCAAGATCGCCACCTCTGGAAGTGGCGGCTGCGGATCCTTTGAACATCGCAGCCGCGAAACATCGGGCCAGGAAATCCGCTTGTTTCTGATCATCTCCTTCGAGACAAACTCGGTTGTCCGGTCGGATTAAGGCATCAAACGCGAGTGTTGCCAAGTCCTCATGTGCGTCTGATCTCGTTGACGCGTGAGTTCGACCTCAGTCTCCGGCATGCTGCGCCGCTTGCTCAATTAGCGCCGCGACTTCCTTTGGATGCGACTCATAAACCGAATGACTGGCCCCAGCGATTTCCACGGTGTGGCTGTGAGCGCGCTTGGCATACATCCGCTCGAGGTCAGGATTGATGATCCTGTCGGCCTTGGCGACCATGTACCAGCTTGGCTTGGTCTTCCAGGCGGGAGTGCCAGCGGGCGCCGCGAACACGGAGGCTGCTGTCAACTCCTCTGCCTGGGCTTCGAACTTCGCCTGTTCCTTAGGCAGATCCGCGGCAAAGTCGGCAGGGTAAAAGGCGGGATCTAGGTAGAGAAAATCATCCGCCGTTCTCTTTACGGCCTTGGTGGCGTTCGGGAATTTCTTGCCGTTGGCGACTTCGGTCTCACCTTCGTCCAGTGCGTGCGCGGCGATATAAACCAACCCCACCACTTTGGGGTCATTGCCCACATCGGTGATGATCGCCCCACCGTAGCTGTGACCCACGAGAATTATCGGCCCTTCCTGCAAAGCAAGCACTCTCTTCACGGCCGTGACGTCGTCGCTGAAGGAAGTTAGCGGATGTTCGGCAACCGACACGTGGTACCCGTGCTTTACGAGTATTTCGTATACCGGCTTCCATCCCGACCCGTTGACCCACGCTCCGTGAACTAACACGATGTTTTTTACTGGTTCGGCTATTGTCGGATAAGCAATCGCTAGAAAAATAAGCGCGACTGCTGCCGACGCGCGCCGAAAGATATTAATGGTCATGGCAATTTCCTTGGAACGAGATGTTAATCAATCGGAATAAGCTAGTGCGATACCGCGATGTTGTTCTCGACCCGCGTCACACCGGGCACTTGCTTAGCTAGAGACTCGGCCGTGCTTTTCTCTAAGCCGTAATCGACCAGACCATTGAGATACACAACATGATTCAGCGTCTGCACCCTGATCGAACCTGGAGGTCCCAAATCCGGAGATTGATTCAATCGGGCCTGCACATCCGCCGTGATCTTCGCGTCGCCAGGACAACCTTCCAATCCGCATTGCCGGGTTTCCGCGCATCCGGAAAGAATGCCTGGCAGGAACATAACGATAGCAATTGCACAAAGTGACTTGACGCTTTGCATCTGTGTCTCCTTTTTAGTGGATTACCGTTGGGCTACCGAGCCGGTCACTCAACGTTTGCTCGCCGGCTGTCGCGAGCCGAGTACTGTGCGAGACTGGCGCCGGTCATAGGCAATTCGTAACTCCGCCATGCGGATATTCTCCTCATCATGTTCGCAAAACAGCGCGAAATCGCGTGCTTTGAGCCAAGGAGAACCTTAGCCTTGGGAGCGCAAAGGATTCTTTCCGGATCGCCTGCCCGGTGTCCTAATCGAACGTCCGAATAACTCGCGCGTCTCCGGGAGTATCGACAATCGGTTCAATTAGCAAGACCTTGCCGATACCTCGCAAAGAAGGCAGGCTGATGACATTCGCATTTCCAAAATGTTGGATGGCAGCCAGAAGAGAATTGCCGTTCGCGGAGTTCAACCGTAATCGCACTATTCGGTACGTCAATCAGAGACGGATTCCTCTATAAGACGCAATAGTTCTTGTCGCTTGTAGGCGTCGTGGTACGGGATTTTGGCGAAGTCTGCGAAGCCACGCTCAACGCGCCCGATGATCGTGTGTACCGTGGGCAGCGCATTCTGGTAGAGCGCGAGTACGCCTTGTATCGAGGATCGCAGCTTGGGCAGGCCGGCCGCTGGACCAGCAGGGCCGAGCGTTCTTTGGCATCGAATCCTCGGAGGCTCGTATACAGGCATTTCCCGTGTCCGCAGGACCATTCGCGCGGGATTTCGAAGTTCTGAGGATTGTCGACTGAGCCGCCCGGCACCTGGAAGCTCATCGCACAAATTGGTTGGGTTCAAGCGTATTCCTCAAGGCCGCAGCAGTTCCAAGTAATGCAGGGCTACAATAATCGATGGCGCGAAATCCGTATTGCCGAAAAGTATTTTTGGTAGTCGGATCGAACGGCCGTGGGAACTGATGCAGCGTCGAGCCAAGATCGTGAACGCTGAGCCCCGATACCGACCGGAGGAGCGTCGATGAGCGCATCGCGCGCTGCGCTCCATCTCGATGTCCGCCACCGTTCGATTTAACCATTCGAGGTTCTATTCTGAAATACGAACACCGGGCGATCGCTCATAGTGGCTCTACAGTGAGCGGAACTGTTGCGATCTAAAGGAATGCCGTTGACGTACTTCGGCCGACAAACTCCATAACTAGGGTCATCAGCGCACTGGAAGTTCCGATCGAATGAATTGAACTTTATCCGTAGCCCCTGACCAATCTCGAACACGAGGATTCCATGAACGACCGGACGACCAGCACCGCCTCCACAACCTCCCGGCGAAGCCTTTTAGTGGGCGGAGCCGGCGCCGTTGCCGCCGCAAGTTTGACAGCCACGATGCTCGCCACCGCAGCGGAACAGGCACATTCTTCCGTATCGCCCAACAAAGGAAATCACCCGATGAGCACGATCATCACCAAAGACGGCACACAGATCTACTATAAGGACTGGGGCAGCGGACAACCGGTGGTATTCAGCCATGGCTGGCCGCTCTCGTCGGACGCGTTTGAAGATCAGATGTTCTTTCTGGCGTCCCGCGGTTATCGGTGTATCGCGCACGATCGCCGCGGCCATGGTCGCTCGAGTCAGCCCTGGACCGGCAACGATATGGACACCTATGCCGACGATCTTGGCGAACTTACCGCAAAGCTCGACTTGAAGAATGCCGTGCATGTCGGCCACTCCACCGGCGGCGGCGAGGTTGCGCGCTACATTGGACGACACGGCACAAAGCGCGTCGCGAAAGCCGTACTAATTGCCTCCGTGCCGCCGATCATGCTCAAGACACCCGCCAATCCCGGTGGGTTGCCGCTCAGTGTCTTCGATGGCATCCGAGCCGGGGTACAGGCCGACCGTTCGCAATTCTTTAAAGATCTGACGTTACCGTTCTACGGGTACAACCGTCCCGGTGCCAAGACCTCGGAGGGAGTGCGCGAATCATTTTGGCTCCAGGGGATGATGGCGGGATTCCCTGCAGCCTACTTTTGCATCAAGGCATTCTCCGAAACGGATCAAACCGAGGACTTAAAGCGCATGGATATCCCAACGCTGATCATTCACGGTGACGACGATCAAATTGTGCCGATCGCCGATGCAGGCCTGATGCAGGCAAAACTCATCCCGAATGCGAAGCTCAAGGTGTACAAAGGCGCTCCGCATGGACTTTGCACGACGATGAAGGACCAGGTTAACGAAGATTTGCTCGCCTTCATCAAGGCCTGAATTCGCCGGCGGGCAGCGTCACGCCCACATAAGCGGGTTGTGCCTTCCGTGGGTAGGGGGTAGGACCGTGACGATTCGAGTAGTTCGAGATCAGCAGGCGCCTATGCGCCACGAAATCCATATCGGACGCAATAGTCTTGCCACCGACCTCAGTGAGGAGATGGGCGGAGAGGGCTCAGGGCCAAGCCCTCACGACCTGTACGATGCCGCGCTGGGCGCGTGTAAGGCACTCACTGTGTTGCTTACGCGAAGCGCAAAAATATTCTGGTGGAAGGCATCGAGGTTTCTGTGGAGCGCGACGCGAACCAGGAACGCGCGGGATTCTATCGCTTGAGTGTGGCGCTGACGTTGACCGGTGATTTGAGTCCCGCGCAGCGCGAGGAACTTTTCCGCGCAGCGCAAAAGTGCCCGATCCACAACCTCATGACCGAGGTCACCACCGAGATATCGACCACGCTATCGTCGTAACCCGCCTACTGTTCATCATGAAAGCGCTGCCCTTCCACGATCACGCTCAGTCACAAATTGTCCGGTCTCTCGCGTCGCCAGCTGCCCAGGCGATGATCTCGCGTGGCAATCGCGTCCTATAAACCTTGCCGATGCCCCGAATAGGCTTTCTCGTTTGGGGCAGCGATTCGAGGACGGTGACTGACGGCAGTTGGCCCCGGACTATAGACTTACGGCACCGTCCTTGGACCCATTCGACAGCAATCGAATCAATGCATGGTAAGGCACCAAGGCGAGCGCAAAGCCTAACGATAATGCAAGCATCGTCCAACGAGGGAAGTCTGGCGGCCCAACGAGATAGAAGAATAGCGTCGTCAACAGCCCCAACAACGCGAGTGCTGCGAATGCAAAAGTGACCAGGGGCTCCAGAATCGCGAGCAACATAAGGACGGGCAGACAAGCCACTCGCCAGAGCCATCGAATTGGATGAACCGAATTTAGGCTATCGACATCCACTGGTCAGACGTTTTGCATGGACACGATCATAGATCTCCCGCCGGTGGCTTGGCCCTCGGCGCATCGATCCCGGCACTCGGAGGTCCTTTTCTGCATCATTGCGGCACCGTCCGGGCGATCCCGGTTGGAATATGTGTTACGTCGTCAGCTCGCGCGCCCACGCTTCTAACCCGGCCCGCATTTCCTTGACATAGCCATAGCGGTTATAGATCGCCGTCACGCTGCCATCGGAATGTCCAAGCACCTTCTTGATCAATTGCTCGCCTCCCACACCCAGCGATTCGCCCAGAGCGTCGCAACCGTGCGCCGCAAATCCTGCGAGGTAAAAGGCGATGAGAGCGCCGACCCAGTGCAGGCGATGATTTCGCGCGGCAATCGCGTCCTATAGAACTTGCCGATGCCCAAATGTCCAAAAAAAACGATTTTCTACAAGACTTCCTCACCACGTGATTCGACTTTAGCGGAACTTTATGCGCTCAACGAATTTTCACTCCCAGCGGGCCGCGCAGCACACTGAAGAGCCACTCGATCAGGTGGAATACATTCGTATAGCTGCCGATCTCTTGGAACAATTGTTCTCGGAGATTCGATCGCTTGCCATCGATCATCCGGAGTTCGCCCGTGCATTGTCCAGCCGATCATCGGATGCGCGCGCACGCCTGCGGACACTGAATGGAATCGTGGGGTTGCTGGTGCGCGGTGAGCCTTCAAGGGCGGGCCAGTTAACACGTCGTGCAACTGCGCTGATATCTGGCCTATCAGCGACAATCGATGAGCTAACGCTGACCGCACTCGGCGATTACGACTCGCTTGAAACCTATCCATGCGGCTTGCATTAGTTGCGATCTATTTAATTTGTGGATTGGACACTGCCGCGCCACGCGAAGAATTTATTGCCGCTGAGCGGCGTTCAGGTCTCCAGTAACCGCCAACGTCATACTGAGACGATAGACGCCCTCAGTTTCTTGAGTGCATCGCGATCCACGGAAACTTGATACCCTCCACCGGGGAAACGCTTGTGCTTCGAGTACCGAAGTAACGTCAGTGCTCTGATACCTTTTCGGTCTGTTTGCTCACTGTCAGGCTCCGATGTTTGAGTTAAGTCCGCGGTGCCTCATCGACCAAACGCGAGCTGCGCTGGCCGGTGAAATAGCTCCAGAACCATTGGTTCTGCACGCGGCGCTGATTTTGCAGCTGCGGGAGGAACATGATGTGAATAAACGCCCAGATGAACCAGGGAATAATTCCTGCAAGCTTGATTCGGCCAGATTCCATGATGGCAAAATTCTTGCCGATCACGGCCATGTTGCCCTTGTCGAAGTATCGGAAAGGACGAGGCGGTTTATCGCCGCCGAGCTCTCTGGCGATCCACCCTCCCACGTACCGGCCTTGCTGAATTGCAACCTGTGCCACCCCCGGCAGCGGTCGACCGTCCTGTATGAAGGTCGCGGCATCGCCAACGACGAAAATCCTGCGAGATTCGGCGACGTTCAAAGATGGGCCGACGCATGCCCGGCCGGCTCGGTCGGTCGCTACGCCGAGCATCTTGACGAGCGGCGACGGCGAGACACCTGCTGTCCACAAGATCGTGCCGCTATCGATCCTCTTTCCGCCTACCGTCACGCCTTGATCATCGATGTGTTCGACCATCGCGCCGGTGATCACTTTCACTCCAAGCTTGGCCAGGCGTTGGGCCGCCTTTAGTGAGGAGGATTCGGCGAAACTCGGGAGTACGCGCTTCGCGCCATCGAGCAAAACAATCGACGTCGTGGCAGGATCGATGCGCCGAAAGTTAGCGCGCAAGGTTGTTTTGGCCATTTGCGCGATCGATGCCGCCAATTCCACGCCGGTTGGTCCTGCGCCGACCAGAACGAATGTCATCAGCCGCCGCCGCTCGTCCTCGTCGTCAGTGGATTCCGCCAATTCGTAGGCGCTCAAGACTTTTGATCGTATCGCTTGCGCGTCCGTAATGGTCTTTAGGCAAGGCGCATACTTGGCGAATTCGTTATGACCGAAGTAGCTCGATTGCACCCCTGCGGCGACCACCAAATAGTCAAAGGTGATCTTCTTGTCCCCCGCGCCCGGATACGTGACATCAACGGATCGCGATCCCAAGTCAACACCAAAGACTTCAGCCAGCAACACCGACACGTTTTTTTGTCGCGCTGAGATCTGCCGAATCGGCGCCGCGACGTCGGCAGGCGCAAGGACCGCCGTTGCTACCTGGTACAACAGGGGTTGGAAGATGTGATGGTTGCGACGGTCGATGACCGTGACATCGGCTTCGCAATGTCGCAATGCTTTGACAGCCGCAATGCCAGCAAAGCCGCCGCCGATGATCACTACATGCGGCCTTCTAATTTTGTCTGCCGGTTGATTCATATCTCGGCGTTCTACCTGGGAACCGCCTATCCGGCGGCCGTTCGCGCCGGCTCCTTTTTTGTCGGCACGGCACCGCTCGCCTGCAAGGCAGCGATTTCGCTCGCGCTGAACCCGAGCTGCCCGAGAACCTCCGCGTTATGTTCTCCCAGCGCCGGGGCTCGTCTCGCCGGCGCCTTGGTGATGCCGTGCACTTGAATCGGACTGCTGATGGTCGTGCTCAACCTGCCGCCTGCGCCCTCGAGCGGAACGACAATGTCATTCAGCCGCAGCTGCGGATCCTCGATGACTTCTTGTGGCCCCCGCACGGCGCCGAATGTGACGTGAACGCCATTGAAAACCTGGTACCAGTGCGCCATCGGCTGCGCACGGAAGATCTGGTCGAGAATTTCGGCCAGCTGTGGCATATTCTGCATCAGCTTGACCGGATCGGAAAAACGAGGGTCTGTCAGCAGATCCGCCCGCCCAATGGCGTTCGCCACCGCGGCCAACTTGTCAGATGTGACGATGAGCACAAACCAAGTGTCATCCGACGCGCGATACACATTGAGTGCCGCGTTGGCGGGATGCATTCGGTCGTGTTGGCCGTAGAAGTTGGCCCCGCACAGAGCGGCCTGAATCGAAACGCTTGCCGACCACACACCTTGCGCCAGCAGTGAGGTGGTGACGTAGGATCCCTTGCCGGTGCGCTCGCGACGATACAGGGCCGTCACGATCGCGGAGTAAAGGCCGACAGCGGTCGCGTTATCACCACTGCCGGCGACCGGCCAAGTCGGCGGCTCCCCGGCGTCGCGCGTCATGGACAACAAGCCGCTTCGGGCCCAGTAGGCGGTGACGTCGAAGCCTGGAAGATCGGCATCGGGGCCCTGTTCGCCAAAACCAGTGAGATCCGCATAAATGAGCCGCGGATTCCATTTCACGACATCGTCGTATTCAAGATTCAATCGCTTGCGTGCAGGATGCGGTGTGTTGACGATGAGCACATCCGCCCACTCAACCAGGCGCTGGAGAACCGGTCCCGCACTCGGCGATTTCAGATCGAGGGAGATTCCCCGCTTGTTGCGGTTTGCCAAGTGCCACGGATAGGCATCGCTTGCCTGCGGCTGCGGCGGAATTTTATGCCCGACTCTCCAGGTATCGCCCGAGGGCGGCTCCACTTTGATGACCTCCGCGCCGAAGTCCGACAGAATCACAGCGGCACTGGGTCCGGCGATGAAACTCGCGAGGTCCACCACGTTGAGTCCGGAAAAGATATTGTCGCTTGCCATGGGTGTCTCCAGACGCGTCAAACAAAGGCGCCGATTCCCGTGATCGCCTTGCCGATGATCAGGTTCTGCATCTGGTACGTGCCTTCGTAGGAATAGAGGGCTTCGGCGTCCGCGAAAAAGCGCGCAACGTTGTAGTCTGCGACGATGCCGTTTCCGCCGAGCAGCTCGCGGGCCCAGGCAACGGTCTCGCGACACTTAGACGTGGCGAATTCCTTGGCGAGTGCGGCGTGAGCGTCCGTCAGCTTGCCCTCGGCATGGAGCTGTGCTTGACGCACGATCAGGCACTGTGAAGCCGTGATGTTCGAGATCATCTTCGCGAGCAGGTCCTGCACCAACTGGAACGAGGCGATCGGCTTGCCGAACTGCAGGCGCTCCTGAGCGTATTTTAGTGCGGCCTCATAGGCGCCCATGGCACATCCCGTGGCCATCCATGCAACTGCATAGCGTGTCATCTTCAGGACCTTGGCGGTGTCGCGGAAGGAGTTGCCGCCCTGGAGACGATTCGCCTCCACCAACCGAACGTCCTTCAAGGTGATATGGCCGTTTTGGACAACCTTGAGTGCAATCTTGTTTTCGATCTTGTCGACGCTGAAGCCGGGGGTCATCTTGTTCTCGACGATGAACCCCTTGACCTGGTTATCGGCGAGATCGCGCGCCCAGATGATGGAGACATCGCACCAAGGCGCATTGCCGATCCAGCGCTTCTCACCGTTGAGGACCCAGCCGTCGCCATCGCGCTTGGCCGTCGTAGTGAGGCCTCCGGAGGCACCGGAACCCACCAGCGGCTCGGTGAGGCCGAAGCAGCCGACCTTCTCGAAGCGCGCCATGGGAGGCAACCACTTCTGCTTCTGCTCTTCCGATCCGTCGATGTAAATGGAGCCCATTGCCAGACCGTCGTGCACGCCGAAGAACGTCGCGAACGAGGGATCAACGCGTGCAATCTCCATCAGCACAAAGCCCAACAGCGCCTCACTTCCGCCCGCGCAGCCGTAGCCCTGCATTCCAAGCCCGCCAATACCCAACTCCTTGACACCCGGCAACAGCTCGAAGGGAAAGGCATCATTCAGCCAGTATTTCGTGATGACGGGTGCGACTTTGGCCTCCATGAACCCTCGCACCTTCTTCACCGTCGCGAGTTCCTCGGCGCTCAAGGTTTCATAAACCTCGTAAAAGTCACTATTCGGTGCGGGCAACAACTTCGGTTGTTTCCCCGGACTTGCGGCTACGGTTGCGCTAGCAGGTGTCATCTCCATGCTCCTATCGTCAATCGGTTCAAGGCTTTAGTGATTGCGGAATTGGTTGCCGGAATCTCTGCGTAGGCCATGCCAGTAGGGTTGCCCTGGCCGTAGAGCAGCGTCTTCTTGTCTGATCCGTCGAGATTGTCGGTATAGACCGAACCTGAGAGGTCGGTGATGAACATGCGGCCGTCCTTGCGATCGAGCGCAAGGCCGATGCCCTCCATCAAGTGCGTGAACAGAATCGCGGGCTCCTTGCGCACGACCGCGATGCAGGCGACCACCAACGCGCCCATCGGGCCGTTCTTGAGTGCCTGCACCGCCTGAGCCGCGTCGATCGGTGCGTCTGGTGCGTGCGCGCGTGTTCCTTCGGTCGGCATCGTTTCACATCATTGGCTGCGTCGTAACTTCGGGCGGGCTCTAGTGTCCCAAGGGCTGGCTGCGCCTGTCTTTCCCCCAAAGGGGGGACTCACTCTCGTCGCTTGAACGCGTGAAACTAGGCATCGCGCGCGAATCAATCGTCACGACGAGACTGCAACCACACGATCAGGCGAACGATGAGTTGGAGGGTTCCCACGATCGGCGGCACCGCGAAGCACTTCACCCCGAAGAGGCTGTACAGGAGCGCTGCGGCGCCGCAGCCGAAGGCAAAGACCACTATAGTTGTTGACATCTGCAAAAGCCGCGCAGTCGATTGGGCATCAGACCCCTTCGGCCCATAGATCCTGTCGGCCAGATCGATCATGACTTGCGTGGTCGTACCCGTCATTATGGTGGAGGGAGGTGCGCTTCCGAAGTGGACGCGATGGAAAGCGTTCTGTATCGCCATAGCGCCGACCAAGACCATTCCCGTCAGAACAGCTCGCCAGCCGTCGGTGTTCTGAAACGGACCGAACCGTATCGCAAGCGCAGCGCCGATGGCCAGGAGTAGAACTTGAAGAACAATGAGTGCATCCAATGCCGGCCGGTGGCGCTCAACGAGCCAGGTGTTGAGCAGCCGTGTCGCAATCACCACGGCGCAGAAGATCGGAAGTGCCAGCAGTTTTGCAAGCGCACCGGACGTGCCGAGGACAAGCGAAGCGCCTAGGGTCACGAAATTGCCAGTCACGTGAGCTGTGAACAAACCCTGGAGCGCCAGAAATCCGGCAGTATCGACATATCCCCCGTTGAAACTGAGGAGAGCCGAAAGACTTGGTTTCATAGCTGACTACCACCCCATTCTGATTTCCGCCCCAACGTAATCGCCATCATGTCCGCCGACTTCTCGGATGACATCCGCGACTGCAAAGTGCACCACTTCGAGCGCCAGCCACACATGCTCAGTCAGCGCGTAATCGGCACGAAACTGCCCATAGGTTCCCGTGTATTGACCGGCGTGCCCTGCGGTACCTGCAACAGGAATGTCGGGCTGCGTGTAAACAGCGTCGGCTGTCGTTTCGCGCCATTGGCCCGCAATCGCGACCATCAGTTTAAGAGGTGCCAGGGGATGGACCGTCAGGGACGTTTTGACATGGATGAAATTTACAAAGCCGGTGTAGCCGGCAAGGGTTACGTAGTAACCGTTGGGGAAAAGTGGGTTGAAGGTATTGAGTTCATTGTCATGCCGATTTTTATCGCCGGACGCTGCATCGACTTGCAAGCCAAAGCGCGGTGACCACGGCAATTGATTGAGGGTATAGCCGATGATCGAGCCGAAGGCCCATGCCTCGACATTCTGGAGGCCAATGCGGCCAACCTGATTCATCGCTTCAATGTCCCAGTCCCACAATCCATGAGTGCCCGCAAAGTGCGCATCAACAATGTCTCGTCGTTCGTTGCCCATAGCGCTCGGGAATCTGGCGTTTTCCTGGGTGAATCGGGAAACATAGACGGCCACTGCGGCGGACTGCATCACGTGCCGCTCAATGCGAAAGCCGCCGTAGCTCAGTTTGGGACTGCTGTAATCATCGAACGAGCGCTCGTCTCGATCCTGAACCGGATGACTGTAAAAGGTGATGTACCGCCAATCGCCCTTCTCATAGTCGATCCATGCCGCATCATATGACTGACGTACGTTCGGTCCATCGCGAACCGAGACGAACCGTTGCAAGTCGAACCCGAACTGTTGTCGACCCAAACGCATTTTCAGGAGCCCACTGCCGAGGGGTTCAGTCAGCGCAACGAAGGCCTGTTCAAGATCCACGGGACGGTCTTGATCGACCGGCGTATGCACGTCTTTATCGATGGCGTAATCGCTTTGCAGCTGAGTAAAAATCTGAAGCTGCCCCGCTATTCGAAGATCCGCATCGGCTTCCAAACGACTGATATCATAGTTGTCCTTGCGGTTGGTCCCGACACCGAAGCTCGTGGCATCGTTCGACTCGAAGCGCTCTCGCAGGTTTGCGCCCAGGGAAAGATAGGTTTGTGGATCTTCAGCGGACAAAGAAATGTATTTCAGATTGTCGAAGGGCTCTCTCGGAATATCGGGGTTCGCGAGCACTGACCAGTCTTCCTGCCAGCGATTGAATTGAATCTTGGGTCGCTCATGGACTGCGGGAGTGCTCGCTGGATCGCTGTCGTCGGCGTGAGTTCCGGGCGCCGCGAGATAGGCAACTGCCGCCGCCAGAAACGAGATCCAGCGTGCGCGTCGAACGCGTATTGACGCCGCCGTCCTAGTGCTGATCCCAGCGACGCACGCCCGCTCGGCCGCCGGCTCCCGCGGGGCAAGAAGGCCAATTTCTGCGCCGGCGATCAACCGCCTTAACTCGCTGGCGCGTGAATCTCGGCGATGTACCCACCCGGAAACTGTACCATCGCTGAAGTCCGATTCTCGGACGTGAAGGGCTCGACGAGTATGGTTGCTCCGGATGCGGTCGCCTTGGCCAACGTGTCCTTAAGATTGGCCACCTCGTAGCCCGTGAACTCGCGCCCGTAAGGGTATGGGAGGTGACCCCCTGTAACGAACACCGTCATCTTGCCGAACACGGACTCGATGCGGATTCGGCGAATCGAATCGTTGGGTCGGCCAACCTCGATGCCAGGAGCGGCTGACTCGTTCGAGACTACCTTTCCGTGCGAGAAGCGCAGAAAGTCTCGTGTGAATGCGTCTGCTCGCCCCCGCGAGAGGTATACCCGGTTCTCGGGAATGGTTTCGTACGCAGCATAGGAAGGCTTCGTGGTGTGCCAATAGATTTGCATGTTGATACCGCCCGGCCATTGGATGACGGCGTCCCGACCGATGGGATCGGGAAAGGCGGCCACAATGAGATCTGCCCCGGACGCCTTGGCGAGTGTGATCGCTTTGTCCATATCGGTGACCAGATATCCGGTCCGCTCCGCGCCGAAGGGATAGGGGATCGGTGTCTTGAATCCGAACAATGAGACGGTCCCGACCGGGGTCTGTAGGAGCTGCGAGGTCGTGCTGCTCGGGGTGGGCGTCACGGTAACGACGACCTGCTTGGTGCTCTGACCGCCAAAGGTCGCAAGAAAGCTTGCGGCGAATCTGTCAACGTCCTCTGGCGCCACGTATACATGGGTAGTGTCGTATTGCGCGCCGACTCCGATTTGCGAAGCAGTCGCTGGCGCTCTCTCCCGCGCGATGACGTGCGACGTCATGCCGAGCAATGAAAGCAGCAGGACTTTAGTCAGCCGATGATCAGCAATCATGGGAAGCCTCGATGGAATGGAGTTGAGCGGTTGAGGATTCTGG
>Ga0210394_10005350_pt1 | contig 14435 bp, 12 predicted proteins | sample IncBWC12MmetaG_FD_160121 | JGI IMG/M metagenome (GOLD analysis project Ga0210394, IMG submission 160121) | Forest soil microbial communities from Barre Woods Harvard Forest LTER site, Petersham, Massachusetts, United States - Inc-BW-C-12-M | ecosystem: Environmental > Terrestrial > Soil >...
CGACGGGCGTCGCGGCGGCTCAAACCTTCGTGCCGAACGATGGCTTCGGCGATCTGCGCGCCGATCGTAAACACCGGATCGAGTGCGGTCATCGGCTCCTGAAAGATCATCGCGATCTGCCGGCCGCGCAATCGTTCCAGCCGCGCGGCGGAGGCGCCGTTCAGCTCCTCGCCGCCGAGCCGGACATGGCCGGCGATATCGCAATTGTCGGGCAGCAGCCGCATCAGCGCGCGCAGGGTCACGCTCTTGCCCGACCCCGATTCGCCGAGAATGCCCAATACTTCGCCAGAAGCGAGAGAAAAGCTGACGCCGTTGACGGCATGGATCACCCGGTCGCGCAGCCGGAAGCGAACCGAGAGATCCTCGACCTCGACCGCCGGCGGCTCAGAGATCAAGCCGCTGCCCTCCCTTTCCCCTCTCTGCCCCTGGGGGCGGAGAGGGTAGGGTGAGGTGGGGGACTCCAGAGCGGGCGCCGGCATCCACCTCACCTTCCCACGCCTTCGGCGCGGGCCCCTCCCTCTCCCGCCTGAAGGGCGGTGAGGGCCTCGCGAGATCGCAAGCCATCGGCGCTCGCCGACGCGCGGCTGTGGCCGGAGCCGGGCACCATCATGTGGCAGGCGACCTCGTGGTCGCCGCCGATCGGGTCGAGGCGCGGGGACGCCTCCAGCTTGGGAGAAGAGTGGGCGCAGATTTCCTCGGCAAAGGCGCAGCGCGGGCGAAAACGGCAGCCCGAAGGCGGGTTGATCGGGTTGGGCGGGTCTCCCGACAGGGGCGGCTCGGTGCTGCGTCGGTCCGGGTCCATGCTCGGCATCGCTCGCAGCAACGCCTGGGTATAGGGATGCAGCGGCCGGCCGAAGATCGCCGCGGCGGCGCCGGCCTCGACGATGCGGCCCAGATACATGACGACGACCCGGTCGCTGATATGGCGGACCACGTTCAGATCGTGCGAGATGAAAATGTAGGTCAGCGCCCATTCCCGGCGCAGCTCGACGAGCAGATTCAAAATCTGGGCTTCGACCGATTTGTCGAGCGCCGACACCGCCTCGTCGAGGATCAAGAGGCGCGGCTCGAGCGCCAGCGCGCGGGCAATGTTGACCCGCTGGCGCTGCCCGCCGGAGAGCTCGTGCGGATAGCGCCTGGCAAACAGCGATGGGCGCAGCCCCACCTGATCGAGCAGCCGCTCGGCGCGCTCGCGGGCACGATCGGGGCGCAAATGCTTCACCGTACGCGGGCCAAAGGCGATGATGTCGGCGATCGTGGCGCGCGGGTTCAAGGACGAATAGCTGTCCTGAAACACCATCTGCATCTGCAGCCGCAGGTCGCGCACCGAAATCCCCTGCGGCTCGCCGACGCCGTCGCCGTCAAAGATGATCTCGCCGGCATCGGGCTCGATCAGATGCAGCAGCAGGCGCGCCGTCGTCGACTTGCCGCAGCCGGATTCGCCGACGACGCCGAGGGTGGCGCCCTTGGCGAGGCTGAACGAGACGCCGTCCACCGCCTGCACGATTTCGCGGGCGCGGCCGAAGAGTCTTCCGTTGCCGGGAAAGTGCTTTTTAAGGTCGCGGACCAGCAGCAGCGGCTGCGCCGGGCCGCCGCGGTCGCGTCGATCGAGCGGAACGATGGCCCGGACGCCGCTCATGACGGCAGCTTGACGTCCATGGCGCTGCGCAGCCCGTCGCTCAACAAATTGAAGCACAAGGAGGTGATGACGATCGCCACACCCGGCAATGCCGCCATCGTGTGCTCCACCAAGATCGCCTGGCGCAGCGCATTCAGCATCAAGCCCCATTCCGCCGCGGGCGGGGTCACGCCGAGACCGAGAAACGAGAGCCCTGCCGAGAGGATGATGCTGATGCCGACGAGGCTCGTCGCGTAGACCAGCATGCCGCCCAGCACATTGGGCAGGATCTGGTGGCGGATGATCGCGTGCAGCGGCGCCGCGCTGGCCCGCGCCGCCTCGACGAAATCGCGGCTCCTGACCTGCCGCGTCAGGCTTTCGGTGACGCGCACCAGCGGCGGAATGAAGACGACGGTCAGTGAGAGGATCGTGTTGGCGATGCCGGCGCCGATGACCCCGCAGATCGCGATCGCGAGCAACACCGAGGGAAATGCGTAGAACACGTCGCAGATGCGCATGATCAGCGAATTCAACAGCCGACCGCCCATTCCGGCGAGAAGGCCGAGCACCCCGCCGATGATTGTGGCCAGCAATACCGGGCTCAAGCCGCAGAACAGCGACAATCGCCCGCCATAGACGAGGCGCGACCAGATGTCTCGGCCGGTCTCGTCGGTGCCGAGGAGGTGACCGGGAGTGCCGACCGGCTCCAGCCGGTGCAGAATGTCGCCCTGCAGCGGATCGTGGGTCGCCGCCCACGGGGCAAATATCGCGAGCAGCACGATCGCCAGCAGGATCGCGCCGGCGGTGACGGTCAGGCGGTCGCGGCGCACCCGGCCGGCGACTGTGCGCCAATAGCCGCGCGGCGCTATGCCTTCCGCGACCTCGGGCGCGGCGATCCTTTGAACGGCGGCGATATCGGCCATCACCCGCCCCTCAGCGGCGCATGCGCGGATCGATCAGCGCTTGCACGATGTCGACCACGAGATTGATCAGCACGAAAAAGGCCGCCAGCACCAGCACGGTCCCTTGCAAGACTGGGACGTCGCGGCGGAAGATCGCCAGATCCATCAGCTGCCCGCTCCCCGGCCAGTTGAACACGGTCTCGACCAGGATCGAGCCGCCGAGCAGATAGCCGAGCTGCAATCCCATGACCGCCACGGTCGGCGGTGCGGCATTCTTCAGCACGTGAAACACCACATGCCGCGATCTCAGCCCTTTGGCCCGCAGTGCGGTGGGAAAGTCATTGCCGAGGATCTCGAGCACGGTCGAGCGCACCATGCGGCCGATCACCCCGATCGGGATCATCGACAGGGTCGCCACCGGCAGAACCAGAAAGCTCAGATCGTGCCAACTCGTCGGCAGGCCGCCGCTGCCGCCCATGCCGGCAGCCGGTAATACGTTCCATTCGACTGCAAACACGATGACCAGCACGATCCCCAGCCAGTAATGCGGGACGCTCAGACCTAGAATGACCAGCACCGAGATCAGCTTGTCGAGGGGCTTGCCGTAGTTGAAAGCGGCGACCGTGCCGAGCGTCGTCCCGAGGCCAAACGCCAACACCGCTGCCGGCACCGCTATCACCAGGGTATTGCCCAAGGCTCGCAGCAGCTCGCGGGTGACCTCGCGCCCGGTGAATATCGAGGTGCCGAGGTTGCCGCGGAACACCCGGCCGAGCCAGGCCAGGTACTGCACGTAGAGCGGCCGGTCGAAGCCGAATTCCGCGCGCAGGTGATCGACCAAAGACTTTGGCGCCTCGGGCGGCAGCAGAATGTCGAGCGGATTGCCCGGGATCATGTGGATGAGGCCAAAGGCCACCACCGAAACCCCGAACAGAATCAGCACGGTGTGCAGCAGACGTGCGGCCAGGAAGCGAGCCATCGAGATCGGTCCGAGCGCTCGGTCACTCGACCGTGACGTGGGTGAAATCCTGGTACCAGCTCTGCGCCGGCACGAACCCCTTTACCTTGGGCGACAAGGCGCGCGGGTTGAGGTCGTGGACCACGAACAGCCATGGCGCATCGTCGACGATCCGGCCATGCGCCTCGGCCAACAGCTTGGTCTGCTGCGTCGGGTCGAAGCTGTCTTGCGCCTGGGTCAGCAAGGCGTCGACTTTCGGGTCATAGAAATGGCCCCAGTTGATGCCGTTGGGCGACCAGCTGGCCTTGCTGAAATAGCGGAACATCGAGGCCGGATCGGCAAAGCCCAGGCTGTTGTTCAAGGCGTCATCGCCGTGCCCCGCGGGGGAGTCGGGGCCATTGCGCTTGGCGACCAGCATCGTGCCCCATTCGACCACGTCGAAATGCAGATCGAAGCCGATCGGCTTGACCTCTTGCTGGATGATCTCGTTCATCGGCTCTGGCAGCATCTGACCGGAGCCGGCGGTCGAAATCATGATCTTTGCCTCGACCGGATGATCAGGACCGTAGCCGGCCTCCTTCAGCAGCGCCTTGGCCTTTGCCGGATCGTAGCCGTAGCGCAGCTCCGGCGTGCCGAAATACGGGTTTCCGGGCGGGTAGAGGCCGTAAGCCGGTTTGGCCGTGCCGTTGAGGAACTTGACGATGGCATCGCGGTCGATCGCGTAATTCAGCGCCTGGCGCACCCGCTCGTCCTTGAACGGCGAGCCATCGGTCATTTTGAACATGTACGGCCAGACATGCGGATAGGGCCACAGGCTGATCTGAAATCCGGCCGCCTTCAACGACGGGATCGCATCGGGCGGCGGCACCTCAATCCAATCGACCTCGCCCGAGCGCAATGCCGCAAGCCTGGTCGTAGCCTCCGGCATTGGAATGACGATCATCTTCGCGAGCTTTGGGATGCGGGTCTTGTCCCAGTAATTGGCGTTGCGGGTCAGCTCGGCGAACTGGCCGAGGACGACCTTGCTGATCTGGAACGGCCCGGTCCCGGCCGGATGCCGGGCGAACTCGGTCCAGCTGCGCCCTGATTTCTGCCATTCGGTCGGGCTAACGATCAGGATATTGGGGACCATGTACGGGAAAAAACTGAACGGATATTTGGTGTAGATCGCGACCGTGCGGTCGTCGACCTTTTGCCAGTGATCGAGCATGTTGACGAACGAGCGCACGATCGCCGAGCCGGCCGGGTCGAATTGCGGCGACTTTTCGTCATAAAGCCGTTGCAGGTTCCAGATGATCGCATCCGCGGTCACCGGGGTGCCGTCGGTGAACTTGACCCCCTGACGCAAGGTGAAGATCCAGCGGGTGTGGTCGCTGGGATCGATCTTCCACGCGGTCGCCAGCCCCGGGGTCAGCCCGGCAATCTCGTTGGGATGGGTGAAATCCCAGTTGACTAGCCCGTCGAAAGCCGGGAAGCCGAGAAAGCGATAGCCCTCGCCGCCATTGTTCGGGATGCCGCTGGTGGTCGGGATGTCGGCAGCGGTCATCGCAATGCGAAGCGTTTGCGCAAATGCCGGGACGCTTGCCGCGAAGCTGAGCAGCAATGCGGCGGCGATGATCCTCGGCAATGTTGTTCTGGTCACTAGGCACCTCGGTTGTCGCCCCGCGGCTGCGCGGAAAAGTCGTCGGGCTCTTCCGCCGCATCGGGCATCCCGCTATCCTGCAACCTCCATGCCGAAGCCGGCGCTGGCCCAAATCTTGCCGGGCTGTTGCGGCGGCAGGTCGCAGCCGCATTGGCGCCCGCACAGGAGAATTCACCATGCCATCGGACATCTCGGATGAGGCTCTCGACTTTCTGCTGGCCCGCGCCGGGCTCAGCCTTACCGCCGCGCAAAAGGCCGAGCTGAAAGGGGTCTATGCCGGCGTCGCGGCGATGGCCGCGCGGGTGCGCCAGCCGCGCGGGCATATGGCCGAGCCCGCCTTGACCTATGGCTTCGCCGAGGAGGATCTCCAATGACCGATCCGATCCCGACGATCGCCGAGGCGGCGCGGCTGATTGCGGCAAAGCGCCTGTCGCCGGTCGAATTGACCCGCGCGTGCCTCGACCGCGTGCACGCGTTGGACAACCAGCTGCACGCTTTCATCCATTTGACCGAAGAGCGGGCATTGGCCGAGGCGCGCGCCGCCGAGCGGGCGATCATGGCCGACGGCCCGAAGGGGCCGCTGCACGGCATCCCGATCGGCTTGAAGGACATCGTCGACACCAAGGGGATCCCGACCACCTGCCAGTCGAAGATCCTCGCCGGCAACATCCCCGACGCCGACGCCGCCTGCGCCGAACGGCTCGCCGCCGCCGGCACCGTGCTGATCGGCAAGACCACGACCCATGAATTCGCCGATGGCGGCCCGTCCTTCGATCTGCCGGCGCCACCGGCGCGCAACCCGTGGAACCCGGACCATTTTACCGCCGGCAGCAGCAGCGGCACCGGCGCCGGGGTCGCCGCCGGGCTGATCCTCGGCGGCATCGGCACCGACACCGGCGGCTCGATCCGCGGGCCGGCGGCGTTGTGCGGTATCGCCGGCATCAAGCCGACCTATGGTCTCGTCAGCCGCGCCGGCGTCGCCCCCGCCGCCTTCAGCTTGGACCATATCGGGCCGATGGCCTGGACCGCCGAGGATTGCGCGCTGATGCTGCAGGCCCTGGCAGGGCACGACCCACGCGACCCGGCCAGCGCCAAGCGCCCGGCGCCCAACTACACTGCTTCGCTGGGAACCGGGATCAAAGGGCTGAAGATCGGGGTGATCCACCATTTCCACGAGACCGATTACCAGGTCAGCCCGGGCACAAAGCGCGGCATCGACGATGCGGTCGCGACGTTCCGCGATCTCGGCGCCGAAATCCGCGAAGTGCAGTTGTCGCCGCTACAGGATTGGATGGCCTGCGGCTCCTTGATCTCGATCGTCGAGCGGGCCGCCGCCTATGAGGAATGGTCGCGCACCAGGCTCGGCGATTTCGGCGAGCGGGTGCGCAGCCGGCTGATGCTGGGCGCCCTGGTGTCCGGCGTCGATTATCTCCAGGCGGTGCGGCGGCGGCGGGAGTTGCGGGCCGAATTGCAGGCGGCAATGGCCGGGCTCGACGCGGTGCTGACCGCAGCGCAGCCATCCGAAGCGCCGAAGATCGACACCCTGCCGAAATGGGACGTGTTCGAACTGCCGAGCTTTACCATGCCGTTCAACGTCGCCGGCTACCCGGCGATCTCGGTGTGCTCGGGCTATGGCGCCGGCGGCCTGCCGGTGGCGATCCAGCTGGTCGGCAAGCCGTTCCAGGAGGCGATGGTCCTGCGCATCGCCGACGCCTTCGAAAAGGCGACGGACTTCCGCAATAAGCGGCCGGCGCTGGTCGGGGCCTAGCAGAGCGTCGCAGGCCGCGATCGCCCGCCGAGAGGGTGGTGCGGCTGCGGACAATGGCGCTCATTAGCCCGAGATCCTGATGGCCCGGCGACGGCGAGCATGATAGAGCCGCCGGGCAAGGCAAAGGGGGGAAATGCGCGCATGGCCATCGGCATGCTCGATTCGGCGCTGTTCGGCGACATGTTCGGCACCGGCGCGATGCGCGCGGTGTTCGGCGATTTGGCGTTTCTCGGCCGCTGTGCCGAGGTCGAGGCCGCCCTCGCCCGCGCCCAGGCCCGGCTCGGGATCGTTCCGGCCGAGGCGGCGACGGCGATTACCAAGGCAGCGGACGGGGTGGTCAAACATCCCGAGGCGCTCGACTTCGCCCGCCTCAAGCGCGAAACCGAGACGGTCGGCTATCCGATCCTGCCGCTGGTGCGCCAGCTCGCCGAGCGCGCCGGGGAGGCCGGGCGCTGGCTGCATTGGGGTGCGACGACCCAGGACATCATGGATACCGCCGTGGTGCTGCAGATCCGCGCCGGCCTCGACCTCATCGAAGCCGATCTCGGCGCCGCGCGCGGCCACCTCGCCGACCTCGCCCGGCGCCATCGCGACACGCCGATGGCCGGCCGCACCCACCTGCAGCATGCGCTGCCGATCACCTTCGGATACAAGGCGGCGATCTGGCTGTCGGCGCTCGATCGTCATACCGCGCGGCTCGGCCAACTGCGCCCGCGCGTGCTCTTGGCCCAGTTCGGCGGCGCCGCCGGCACGCTCGCCTCGCTCGGGCAGGGCGAGGATGTAGTCAGGAGCCGCACCCAACTGGCGCGCGAGCTCGGGCTCGGCGACCCGCCGATCACCTGGCACGTCGCCCGCGACGGCATTGTCGAAACCGTGCAACTTCTGGCCTTGATGGGCGGCAGCCTGGCCAAGATCGCCTTCGACGTGATGCTGATGTCGGCGACCGAATTCGGCGAGGCGGCCGAGCCGTTTATCGCCGGCCGCGGCTCCAGCTCGACGATGCCGCAAAAGCGAAACCCGATCTCGTGCGAGCTGATCATCGCCGCCGCCAAGGTGCTGCGTCAGCATGCGGGCCTCGTGCTCGACGCCATGGTCGCCGATTTCGAGCGCGCCACCGGCCCCTGGCATGTCGAGTGGGTGGCCGTGCCCGAGGCCTTCGGCTACGCCGCCGGCGCCCTCCACCAGTCGCGGTTTCTGCTGGGCGGGCTGATCGTCGATCCCGTGCGCATGACCCGCAACCTCGGCATGACCCACGGCCTGATCGTCGCCGAGGCGGTGATGATGGGCCTCGCCCCCTATACCGGCCGCAACGAGGCGCACGACCTCGTCTACGACGCCTGCCGGCAGGCGATCGAAACCGACCGGCCGCTTTTCGACGTGCTGCTCGAAACCCACGCCGTCGCCGGTCCGCTCGGCCCGGACCGGTTGCGCGCGCTGACCGACCCCGCCAACTACCTGGGCGCCGGGCCGGCCATGGTCGACCACCTGCTCGATGGTCGCGAGGGCGGAACCCGGCTGTAACCAGGCCGGCGATGCCGGGTGTTGTTCGGATGCACCCGGTTTGCAAGCCGCCCGACCGAAAGCCGGGTGGCGCTGCCGAGATCGCTGCACTAAGTATCTTGGTCGGGAACGAGCGGGCCTTGCCCGGGGGCGGGGCTCGTATCGCTGGCCGCCCTCTGCCCGGAGAGCGATTTCGTAGCGATCGGATCGTGTCGATGGATGTTGCCGCCGCCGCCAAGCTCCCCGTCTCGGTCGCCGCTACGCTCGCCATGCTGGGCAGCGCCGACTATATCGCCGACCGCAGCCTGGCGACGGCGGTGCATCTGGCCTTGCATCTGAAGCGGCCCTTGTTTCTCGAAGGCGAGGCGGGGGTCGGCAAGACCGAAATCGCCAAGGTGCTGGCGAGCGCGCTCAAGCGCCGGCTGATCCGGCTGCAATGCTACGAGGGGCTCGACGTCGCCTCTGCGGTCTACGAGTGGGATTACGCCCGGCAAATGATCGAGATCCGCCTCGCCGAGGCAGCCGACGAGGACCGTGGCGAGATCGAAAACACGATCTTTTCCGACCGGTTTCTGATCAAGCGCCCGTTGTTGCAGGCGTTGGAGCCGGATCTGGGCGGCGCCCCGGTGTTGTTGATCGACGAGCTCGACCGCACCGACGAGCCGTTCGAGGCCTATCTGCTCGAACTCCTCTCCGACTTTCAAGTGACGATCCCGGAGATCGGCACAATCCACGCCGCCGAGCCGCCGATCGTGATCATCACCTCGAACCGCACCCGCGAAATCCATGACGCGCTGAAGCGGCGCTGCTTTTATTATTGGGTCGATTACCCGAATGCGGTGCGCGAGCTCGAAATCCTGGAGCGCAAGGCTCCTGGCGCGAGCCAGCATCTGTCGCGCGAGGTCGTCGGTTTCGTCCAGCGGCTGCGCACGATGGATCTGTTCAAACTGCCCGGCATCGCCGAGACCATCGACTGGACCGAGGCGCTGATGCAATTGGACGTGCTGGAGCTGAGCCCACAGGCGATCAACGACACCCTGGGCGTGCTGCTCAAATACCAGGACGACATCGCCCGCCTGCAAGGCAGCGAGGCCGCGCGGCTCCTCGACCAGGTCAAAGCCGAAGCCGCCGGCGCAACCCGGGATGGGTGAGGCGATGGGCCGCCGCGTTGTTCCTTTCCTCGCGGCGCGATATTGCTTCGCTGCGCTCGCAATGACACCAAAAGAGGCGGTCATTGCGAGGAGCGAAGCGACGACGCAATCCCGACGAGATTAATGTCATCCGGTTCACATGCGCGCTCAAATTCGGGCGCCGGGTACGGGTCGCTGCTCGCCAATCTGATGCATTTCGCGCGCACCCTGCGCGCGGCGGGGCTGCCGGTCGGGCCGGGCAAGGTCATCGATGCGGTCGATGCGGTCCGCACGGTCGGGATCACCGATCGGCGCGATTTTTACTGGACGTTGCACGCGGTCTTCGTCAACCGGCCGGACCAGCGGCTGATTTTTGACCAGGCCTTTCACATCTTCTGGCGCAACCCCGACCTCCTCAAAAAGATGATGGGGCTGGTCTTGCCGGAGCTGCGGGTCGAGGGCGAGGAGGACCAGCGGGCCGAGATGGCGCGGCGGCTGGCCGAGGCGTTGCACCCGAACAATCAGGACCCCCCCGGCGAAGCCGAGGAGCGCGAAACCGAGCTCGACGCGGTCATGACCTTTTCCGACCGCGAGCAGTTGCGGACCATGGATTTCGAGAAGATGTCGTTGGACGAGCTGGCGCGCGCCAAGGCGGCGATCGCCCGGCTGCGCCTGGCCGTGCAGAATGTCCCGACCCGCCGCTTCGCGCCCGACCGGCGTGGTGCGCGGGCCGATCTGCGGGCGACGATGCGGGCGGCCCTGCGCTCGGGCGGCCTGATGGAGCTGAAGCGCAAGAGCCGGCGCCGGCGCCCGCCGCCGCTGGTCGTGCTGTGCGACATCTCGGGCTCGATGAGCCGCTACAGCCGGGTGTTTCTGCATTTCATGCACACCGTCACCAACGACCGCGACCGGGTCTACGATTTTGTCTTCGGCACCCGGTTGACCAACATCACCCGCTATCTGCGTCACCGCGATGTCGATCTGGCGTTGGAGCGGGTCGGCGAGGCGGTGGCCGACTGGTCGGGCGGGACCCGCATCGGCCACTCGATCGCCGAGTTCAACCGGCTGTGGTCGCGCCGCCTCCTGGGCCAGGGGGCGATCGTGCTGCTGATCACCGACGGGCTCGACCGCGACGCCGGCGCCGGCCTCGCCCGCGAGATGGACCGGCTGCACCGCTCGTGCCGCAGGTTGATTTGGCTGAACCCGCTGTTGCGCTATGAGGGGTTCGAGCCAAGATCACTGGGGATGAAGGCGATGATGCCCTATGTCGACGAGTTCCGGCCGGTGCACAATCTGGAAAGCCTCGAAGCCCTGATCGCCGTGCTGAGCGCGCCGATCGCGCGGCGCGGCGCGGCCGGTGCGGCGCGGCAGCACAGTGGAAAGAGGGCGGCATGAGCGATACGGCAGACATCCTCGAACAGGCGGCGCGCTGGCGCGAAGCGGGCGCCGGCGTGGCCTTGGCGACCGTCGTCACCACCTGGGGCTCCTCGCCGCGCCCGGTCGGGGCCAAGCTCGCGGTCGACGACACGGGCGCGATGGTCGGCTCGGTATCGGGCGGCTGCGTCGAGGGCGCGGTCGTCGGTGAGGCGCTCGCAGCGATCCGGGACGGCAGGCCGCGGCTCCTCGATTTCGGGGTCAGCGACAATGAGGCTTGGGAGGTCGGCCTCGCCTGCGGCGGCAAGATCCAAATTTTCGTCGAGCGCGTCGAATGAAGGGGCGCATCCTCGATCGCGTCGTCGTCGCCGGCCGCGACCACCGCACGGTGGCGCTGGCGACCGATATCCTCACCGGCCGGCAATTGCTGCTCGACGGCGACGCGGCCGACGGCGATCTGGCGCTCGACGAGGCGGCGCTCGCCGCGATGCGCGAGGCGTTGCGCGCCGACCGCAACCGCAGCATCGAAACCCCGGCCGGGCGCGTATTCGTCGAGGTGTTCAGCCCGCCGCGGCGTTGCTTTGTGATCGGCGCCGTGCACATCGCGCAACCGCTGGCGAAGATGCTGACCTTGGCCGATTACGCGGTGACTGTGATCGATCCGCGCCAATCCTTTGCCACCGAGGCGCGGTTTCCCGGGGTCGAGCTCGCCCAGGAGTGGCCCGACGAGGCGCTCGAACGGCTGCGGCCCGACCGTGCGTCGGCGGTGGTGACCCTGACCCACGACCCCAAGATCGACGACCCGGCCTTGGCCATGGCGCTGCGCTCGGAATGCTTCTACATCGGCGCGCTCGGCTCGCGCCGGACCCATGCCGGGCGCTGCGCGCGACTGAAGGAGCAGGGCTTCACCGACGACGACCTCGCCCGCATTCACGCCCCGGTCGGCTTGCCCATCGGCGGGATTTCGCCGGCGGAGGTGGCGGTCTCGATCGTCGCCGAGATGATCCGGGTGCTGCGCCGCGGCGAGGGCGCGGAGCCGGCATGAGGTTCGGCGAGGTCCCGGTCGCCGAGGCCGCAGGCGCGATCCTGGCGCACAGCCTCAAGCTCGGGACGACGGCGCTCAAAAAAGGACGGGTGCTGTCGCCGGCAGATGTCGAGCTGATCGCCGCGGCCGGCCTGTCGGCGATCGTCGTCGCCCGGCTCGAACCCGGCGATGTCGGCGAAGACGACGCGGCGCGGCGGGTCGCTGCGGCGGCGGTCGGGCCCGGCATCTCGGTGGCCGCCCCGTTCACCGGGCGCGCCAATCTCCACGCCGAGGCGCGCGGATTGCTGGTTTTCGCGCGCGAGCGGGTCGACCGGCTCAACCTCGTCGACGAAGCGGTGACCCTGGGGACGTTGCCGCCATTTACCGTGGTCGAGCCGCGGCAGATGGTCGCCACCGTCAAGATCATCCCGTTCGCCGCCGCGCAGCAGGCGGTCAAACAATGCGTCCAGGCGGCCATTTCGGAAGGCCCGCTGCTGCGCGTCGCACCGTTTCGGCCGCTCTCGGTCGGCCTCGTGCAGACCCGGCTTCCGGGCCTCAAGGAGAGCATCCTCGACAAGACCCGCCAGGTGACCGAGGCCAGGCTCGCCGCACTCGGCTGCAGGCTCGTGCTCGAGACGCGCTGTGCTCATTCGATCGGCGAGCTCGAGGCACATATCCGCGCCGCGCTCGGCCATCCGATCGACCTTCTGCTGATCCACGGCGCCTCGGCGATCCTCGACCGACGCGACGTGATCCCGGCGGCAATCGTCGCCGCCGGCGGCCGGGTCGACCATTTCGGCATGCCGGTCGATCCCGGCAATCTGCTGCTGCTCGGCCATGTCGGCGAACTTGCGGTGCTGGGGCTGCCCGGCTGCGCCCGGTCGCCCAAGGTCAACGGCTTCGACTGGGTGCTGGAACGGCTGGTCGCAGGCCTCCCGGTCGGACCGGCCGAAATCATGCGCATGGGCGCCGGCGGGCTTCTCGCCGAGATCCCGTCGCGCCCGCTGCCGCGCGCCGAGGCGAAGCCCCCCGCTCCGCAGCAGAAGGAAACCCCGCCAGGCCCGCGGATCGGCGCCCTGTTGCTGGCGGCCGGCCAATCACGACGCATGGGCGGGCCGAATAAGCTGCTCGAAGAGATCGATGGGACGCCGATGGTGGCGCGCGTGGCGCAACGGCTGCTCGCCTCGCGGGCCCGGCCGCTTGTCGCCGTGCTCGGCAACAAGGCCGACGAGATCGATGCCGCTCTCGGCAAGCTGCCGATCGAGCGAGTGCGCAACCCCGACTTCGCCGAGGGCCTGTCGACTTCCTTGCGGCGCGGCATCGCGGCCTTCCCGGAGGATCTCGACGGCGCGCTGGTTTGCCTCGGCGACATGCCGCTCGTCACCGGCCGGCACATCGACCGGCTGATCGCGGCGTTCAACCCGCTCGAAGGCCGCGCGATCATCGTGCCGACCCGCCGCGGCAAGCGCGGCAACCCGGTGCTGTGGGCCAGGCGCTTCTTCGCCGAGATGGCCCAGATCGCCGGCGACGTCGGGGCCAGGCACCTGATCGGCGAACATGCCGAATTGGTCGCCGAGGTCGAAATGGACGACGACGCGATCCTCGTCGACATCGACACCCCCGAAGCGCTCGAGGCACTGCGGGCGAAAGGACAGCCGGCCGGCGCGGTCGCCGCTTCCGGCTAAGCTCCCGCTCAGGTCAGGAACTTGTCCGGGGTGAGTGGCAGATCGCGGACCCGGCGGCCGGTGGCGTTATAGGCCGCGTTGGCGATTGCCGCGGCGGTGCCGACGATGCCGATCTCGCCGATGCCGCGCGAGCCCATCGGGTTCGAATTCGGGTCGAATTCGTCGAGCCAGACCGCCTCGATGTCGAGGACGTCGGCGTTGGCGGCGATGTGGTAGCCGGCGAAATCGTGGTTGACGACATGGCCGAAACGCGGATCGAGGACGCTCTCCTCATGCAGCGCCATCGACAATCCCATGGTCATCCCGCCGATCAGCTGCGAGCGCGCCGTGCGCGGATTGATGATCCGGCCGACCGAGAAGACGCCGAGCATCCGCGGTACCCGGATTTCGCCGGTGCCGGCGTGGATATGGATTTCGGCGAATTGCGCGCCGAAGGAGTGGATGGCGAAGCGTTCGGCATCTGGGTTCTCCGGCATCGAAGCGCCGATTTCCGACCCTTCGCCGGGGTCGGCGCCGTGCTGGCTGCGGAACGCGCGCGCCGCGGCGACGATCGTCGAGCCCCAGCTGCTGATTCCTGACGACCCACCCTCGACGGTAGCCATCGGCAGGCTGGTGTCGGCGATCTCGAGCCGGATTGCGGTCAGCGGGCAGTCGAGCGCATCGGCGGCGATCTGCGAGAGGGCAGTCCGGGTGCCGGTGCCGATATCGACGGCGCCGATCCGCACCACGTATTTCTGGTCAGATCCATAGCGTATCGTCGCCGCCGAGCCCGGCATCGCGTAATAGGGATAGGTGGAGCTGGCGACACCCATGCCGATCAGCCAGCCGTCGCGCCGG
>Ga0210394_10005352_pt1 | contig 14424 bp, 11 predicted proteins | sample IncBWC12MmetaG_FD_160121 | JGI IMG/M metagenome (GOLD analysis project Ga0210394, IMG submission 160121) | Forest soil microbial communities from Barre Woods Harvard Forest LTER site, Petersham, Massachusetts, United States - Inc-BW-C-12-M | ecosystem: Environmental > Terrestrial > Soil >...
ACCAGCAAGCTGTGCCAGGTTAAATCGCTGAATTGTACGTCGCCGGCCTGTGGGGAACCGTTGACGAAGAATCGATGTTGCGCGTTGTAATAGGGCGACGCGAGGTTGACCAGGTTTGCGTAGGCGCCTCGGGGAATATAGGCGAAACGCTCATCGCCCGTGACAATGTCAAATGCGTGCAGCATGCCGTCGTTCGCACCGATATAGAGGATGGGCGGGCGCGCAGCTGTGCTCGACGCATAACTGATATAAGAAGTCGATTGAATGCCTTCATTGGAAGGGCCAATGTAAGCCGGATTACTGTCGACGATATCACCCAATATGTGGGCGCGATTGCGGAACTTGCCGCCGTTACGCACCTCCTTGGCGGTGGAGCCGCGCAAAAACTGCAGTACATCCGGTCCGCTGGGATCCGGCGTATAGGTCGTGAGGTCTTGCCCAAGCGTTGTGGTGGGGCTTATGCCCGTCGTTCCCGCGCTCCACTCGAACGGAATTCCGGTGCCGCCAACCGGGTCCCAGGTCGCGATGAGTCGGGAAGTCGCTTCATCCAATTCCGTCTGCGCCGACCAATAGGCATCCGCGCTCGTCGTATCGACCGCCCCGGTGGTGGAATTGATCGAAAACGCGAACAAATTTCCGGTCCAATCTTGATAGGTATCGGATGTGACGAACTGCGACTGATACACGACGGAATTGGCATTCAGGCCGGTTGAGTTCACGGCTGCCGAAGCGGTCGACTGGCTCTGCGCAAGTATCTTCGTGATGATGATCTGCAAATCGTCGGTTACCGCCTGCGGGGTGGTCGCGGGAAAATACACGCTGGTGCCGCCCGCGACCGCCATGGCGGTCAGTGTCTTTCCTGCCACACTGGTGGGATCGATTCCCGCGCCAAGACCGATGATGTAGGTCTTCACCGGATTCGCGCCGCTATTCAGCGTCTTCAATTTGTTGATCACATCCGTCAGTGCCTGATCGTTGGTCGACGCCAGGGAACCGTCATTACTGTTGAAGGTCGCGGTCACGCCGTATCCGGCGGCTGCGGTGCTGCCCAGCGGTGGCCACGACAAGCCGCGAAGATCCATCGTCGGCAGGCCGTCGGTCATGAACACGACGTAGCGTTGCGCCGTACAGCCATTCGTGGTCGGCGGATTGGCCGAGAACAGAGTCTGTGCGGACGCAATCACGCCTGCCATGGGCGATTGCGTCGCTGCAGCCTTCATTTCGACCGTGCTCGTCGAATTCGTTTCCGGTTGTAGATAAGGGGTAAATTGGCCGATGGCCGTCGCCACGGAAGCAGCCGAGGGTGTCGCGCCCGAGGATGTCATCGGTACCAGCGTCGCGGCACTCCCTGCCGCTTCGCCAAAGGTATAAAAACCGAAGCCGCGCAATTCGTACATGACTTGCGCCGAATACGGAACGTAACCTGCGTTGGTGGGCCCGGTCACCGGGGCGCAACCGCTGGTTTCGCTCGAGTACGACTCGAACACCCCGCCGGTGTTGTACGAGCCGAGGCTGTAGTACGGCGGAAATGGGGTGGCCGGATTGGGACCGTTGTACACAACGCAAATGGGGTCGATGCCCCCGCCGGCGTATAAAACGTCGTTGATCGCCGCGTCATCGCTGCTGGCGCTGATGACCATCCATTGTTTGGTCTTGATGTTTTGACCGGAGTAGAACTGATTCAGGCCTTTACAATCCACCTGCACCGGCAGTGAGCCGGAAGTATCGATGCCGTAGCAGGGATTCGCGACGTACTCGCCGCTGCTGGGTGCAATGGATGTGAAAGTGAAGCCTCCCGGCTGGCTCATTTGATACACCCACGTGGTGTATTCGCCCAGGCCGCTCGTGCTGTAGTCCATCAGCGCGAAATCCGCACTGGCAATATAGGCATTTAGTATGGCGTTGATTCCGGCTTTGGCGACATTCAAGCGGCTCGCCGAATTATCAAGCAGCAGACCGCCGCCGGAGGCGACCGTGTAAGGGGCGACGCCGCCGGCACCGGCGTTGACCGGTGGCGTAAAGCCGGCGGGTACCGTGAAGTTCACCGGCGAACTCGAGGTTGCCAGCAGCGTGTGCACGGTCGAGCCGGAGCCGGTGTAGATCGCGCCGCTCAAGTCGCCATCCATGGATTGGGAATTTCCAACGGCGAGAAGAATCTGCGGATGTGCGGGCAGGGTAATCGTCATCGGTACTTGCGCGATGGTAACGCTGGGCGCTGCCGCATTCGCGGGGAACGACCAGCCCCACAGCATGGCTGCGCCGGCGGATGCCAGGGCGGCAATGAGGCGGCCGTGCATGGGTTTCGACGCTATGGTTCGCATATTTACACTCGTTGCAATATTCATCTGCTAACGCACGATTGTTTGCAGCGTGGTGGTGGAGGTCCCGTCCGGACCCACACCCTGTGCCGTCACGCGATACACGGTGACCGGCGGCGATGATGGATTCAGTGAAGCCACGGAGATGTCGTCACCGGCCACGGCAACCGACGGGAGATTTTCAATCACAAACTTGGGCGTCTGGGAGGCGGTCGGCAGCGAGGCGAGCGCCGGTCCTGCGTAGGGCAGCGCCGTGGTCCAGTCGAGAGTCGATACCGGGCTGCCATTGGCCAACAGCGGCGCATACAAGCCGTTCGTGTTGGCCGCGAAGTCGTTATAAATGCCGGTCAGCAGTCCCACCTCCGCGCCGCGCAAACCGGCCTCGGCCGCCTGCGCACTCAACTGGCGGCTGTCCTCGTTACGCGCCATTCTTTCTTCGACCGTTTGCATGCGCGCGGCGGTCACGCCGAGCAAGCTTAAGATCAGCAAAAGGATCAGGGCTACAAAAAGCACCATGCCGGTTTGTCGCGATTGATGCTTAAGCAAGTGGCTAGGATTGCGCATGAGAGAACCTTTCATGGCAGGGAATTGCGCACGGCGATGGTCTCTTCAAACACCTTGCGCTCCCGCGTGTCGATAGGAGCCGTGACCGTGGTACCGAGCAGGGTATATGTCGCCGCAACCGCCGACTTCGCCGAGCCCGGGGGGCTGGCCGCGAGCAGCGCGACCTTGACGCTCATGACGGTATTGAAATCGGGAACTTGATCGGCGGTGACGTACTTGCTCACGGTTTGCGTGGAGTTGGTATCCAAGCCATAGAGAATCTGCATCGCCTCGATGTCGGGCACCAACTCGCTCGCAGTGAAGGCGTTGCCGGCGTTCAAATCGTAGGAGAACAGCGCGCTGTCGCCATCCTGGCCCTGGCCGATGTAGTACACGACGGTATCCACCGGGGTCACCTGGGAGCCGATCGCGAAAGAAATCGGAAACGCAGCCGTCGTGTTGCCGGGAGTTCCACCGGCATTATGAGTGATCACCGCGTTGGGGCCCGACGGGGCAATACCGGTGATTTGGAATACCGCTCCTTTGGAGCAATCGGAGATCGCGGCGAGTTGGCCGATGGCAAGAAGCCCTTGAGCATTGACGGTGAACGTGGGAGCGCCGTCCACGATTGAAGATACATACACCGACTGTGCGTTGTGCAGGGTCGAACGCACCACCAATACGTCGTTGTTCTTGACCGCCAGGCCGGCCAGCGCCGCGTCCAGGCCCGCTATCCAATCGGCGGTGCTGGCGTCGGGCGCCACCGGCGGCGTCGCAACCGTGTACGCCGCCCCGACCCCGGTATTGTTGGCTTCGAAGCCGCCGAGTGCCTCGCTGAAGAAATACGGCAGCGGCGTAACCCCCGCATTTAATATCCCTTGCATGTGCGATGCGGTGGTGCAGGACATGTATCCGGCATTGCGCACCGAGCTGGCAATGAAGTTGAGGGCAAACCGGCCGTTCTCGGTCAGCGCGGCCGTACCGGACGTCGCAAGGAACGCCGATCGCGATCCGACGAACACCGACACCACCCCGGCACTGACAATCAGCGCCAGCGTCATGGCGATCATCAGTTCAACCAGTGAAAATCCGTGCGCGCGACTCATAGGAGCGTCTGCAGCGTGATCGACTGGGCGTTTAAGTTTGTGGCCGCGCCGAAGGTCGATTGCGCGACCGTGTCGTCCCAGCTAACCGTGATGACGACCGTGGTTTGCGTTCCGGTCAATACGGTGGCAACCGATCCCTGGCCCGCGGGCAATGCTCCCAGCGGCGCAATTCCGCTGGTCGCGTTCAGGCGCAGCTTCCATTGGTAGACGTCGTACAAGGCGAGATTGGGCGGCGTGCACGCGGTCGCGCCGAGACAGGTAAATCCGGGATTCGTCGCTGCAGCGCTCAGTGCCGTGGTATAGGATCCCGCGATGGCCTGCTGGTGATTCGCGCGGATGTTGTCCAACATCTCGTAAGCCAGCGCCGTCGCCTGGGTACGCAAGTACGCGCTGTCGTTCGAGCGCGCGGAAAAAATCATGAGCTTGGCGGTGCCCAACAAGCCAATGCTCAACACCACCAGCGAGACCAGCACTTCGATGAGCGTGAATCCCTCGCCGCGGCGTGCGGCGCGCCGCACATTGCAGTTTGCGGTTGCCATGGGATTCACGGGCATACCAGGGCGGCGCCGGATACCGCTTGCCCGGGGGTTTGCGATGCGGCCACTCGTCCGGTGACATTGACCTCGACGTCGCGCGCAAAATTGGCGCCGCGCGTGTCGCAGACTCTGATCGTGAGCGGTGCCGTAACGAGGCCGCTCGTCAAAAATGTGATTCCGGTGGCCGCACCCACGGCGGTCAACGTATTGCTGCCGTTCAGCGCGGGAACGGTTTGCAGCACCAGCGGCGGCGGATCGGCGGGATTCAAGTCCAGCACGATCCATCCGCCCACCCATGCCGTTCCGCTGCAGGTGGTCCCGTTCGTCGAAGGGCAGACGATGATGCCGTTTGCGGAAGCGCGTTTGATCGCCTCGCTGCGCGCGTAATTGAGACTTCCGACCAAGGAATTGATCTGCCCGACGTCGCGGTCATTGAGCACGAAGCTGTTGAACGCCGGCACAGCCATGCTCATCAAAATCGCGGCCACCGACAGGGTGACCAGGATCTCGATCAGCGTAAACCCGCGGACAGCAATGCTGCCCTGAGTAGGGAATTCCATGAGTCGATTCATGGAATCAATGATAGAGAGGCCGGCTTGGGCGATATCGAGCACAGATCTCAAATTACGCGGCTGCAAGTGAGACTGCTAAGCCAGTTCCGGCGCGCTCGAGTGTTATGTAACCGTAGACGGCAGCCTGCCGGGATTGCCTTATGTCAGATGCGCGTGCAGCGCGTCACCTGTGCGACGCTATGTCAACTCGTCGATCACCTGGTCGAGCCCCGCCAACGTCAAGGGATACATCCGTCCCTCGAGCATTTCGCGCGTCATGTCGATCGAGGCGGTCTGGCGCCAGCGCGATTGCGGCTGCGGATTGATCCACGCGAATTTAGGATACTGTTTGATCAGGCGCTGCAGCCACACGCTGCCGGGCTCCGGATTCCAGTGCTCCACGCTGCCGCCGGCATGGGTGATTTCGTAGGGGCTCATGGTCGCATCGCCCACAAAAATCAGTTTGTAGTCCGGACCGTAGGTGCGAATGACCTCGGTAGTGCCGACATGCTCGCTGAAGCGCCGGCGATTGTCCTTCCACAACGCTTCGTAGACGAAGTTGTGAAAATAATAGTGCTCCAGATGCTTGAATTCGCTGCGCGCCGCGGAGAACAATTCCTCGCAGGTCTTGACGTGATCGTCCATCGATCCGCCGATATCGAGCAGCAGCAGTATCTTGATGACGTTGCGCCGCTCGGCCTGCATCTTGATGTCGAGCCAGCCGCCCGAGCGCGCGGTGGCGTCGATGGTGTCGGCCAATGCCAGCTCGTCGGGTGCGCCGCGCCGCGCGAACTTGCGCAGCCGGCGCAGCGCGATCTTGATATTGCGCGTGCCGAGTTCGACCTTATCATCGAGGTTGGCGAATTCACGCTTGTCCCAGACTTTCACGGCGCTTCGATTCCGCCCGCCGTCCTGTCCGATACGCACGCCCTCGGGATTGAATCCGTAGGCTCCATACGGCGAGGTTCCGGCCGTGCCTATCCATTTGCTGCCGCCCTGATGCCTTTCCTTCTGCTCTTCGAGGCGCTTTTTCAGCGTCTCCAGCAGTTTTTCCCACCCGCCCAGCGCCTCGATTTCCGCCTTCTCCTCGTCGCTGAAATCGCGCACCGCCAGCTTCTCCAGCCAATCGGCCGGCAGCTGCTGCTGCAAAATCGAGAACAAATCCTCGACCCCCTTGAAATGAGCGGCGAAGGCGCGGTCGTAGCGATCGTAGAAGCGCTCGTCCTTCACCAGGCAGGTTCGCGCCAGGTAGTAAAAGCGCTCGGCGCTCAAATCGCCCAAGCCCGCCTGCAGCGCTTCGAGCAGCGTGAGAAGCTCGGTGATCGATACCGGTACACCGTTCTTGCGCAGCAGGAAAAAGAACTTAGCGAGCATTCCTGCGATTTAGGAATACGAGTTGTTCGAACAAATGCACATCCTGCTCGTTCTTCAGCAGCGCGCCATACAGGGGCGGAATCAGCTTCTTCGGATCGTCGCTGCGCAGAACTTCCGGCGGTATATCCTCGGTCACCAGCAGCTTGATCCAATCCAGCAATTCGGAGGTGGTCGGTTTCTTCTTCAAGCCCGGCGTTTCGCGTATCTTGAAAAACGTGGTCAGCGCTTCGTGCAGCAGATCGCGCTTCAGATCCGGGAAATGCACGTCGATGATCTGCGTCATGGTCGCCGCATCCGGGAAGCGGATGTAGTGAAAAAAACAGCGCCGCAGAAACGCGTCCGGCAATTCCTTTTCGTTGTTGCTGGTGATGACGATGATGGGCCGATGCTTGGCGCGCACCGTCTCGCGCGTTTCGTAGACGTAGAATTCCATGCGATCCAGTTCGCGCAGCAGATCATTTGGGAATTCGATATCCGCCTTGTCGATTTCATCGATGAGCAGCACCGGCTGCACGTCGCAATCGAAGGCCTCCCACAAATTGCCCTTCAGGATGTAGTTGCGAATGTCCTTGACGCGCGGGTCGCCGAGCTGCGAATCGCGCAAGCGCGACACGGCGTCGTATTCGTACAGCCCCTGCAGGGCCTTGGTGGTGGATTTGATGTGCCACTCGAAAAACGGCTTGTCGAGCGCGCGCGCGATCTCGTTGGCGAGCAGCGTCTTTCCCGTCCCGGGTTCGCCCTTGATGAGCAGCGGCCGCGACAGAACGATTGCGGCGTTCACCGCAGCCATCAATTCGGGCGTGGCAATGTATCGTTCAGTACCGCGAAATTCAGTGGTCATTGAGCTACTTTTCTTGTGACGTGCAGGATTTGCATGGAATTGGTGCCGCCGGAGACGCCGCTGAGTTCCCCCTTGGTAAGAATGATGAAGTCCCCCTCCGCCACCAATTTCAAGTCGAGCAGCGAGCGGAATATCGAGAAGTAAAAGGCTTCGCCCTGCTCCGTTACATCGAATGCCACAGGGTAGACGCCGCGATACAGGGTCACCCGGCAGCGGGTGCTTTCGTGCCGGGTGAAGGCGTAAATCGGAATGTCCGAGCGGACCCGGGACATCCACAGCGAGGTCGATCCGGATTCGGTGAGCGCGACGATGGCTTTGACATGCAAGTGATTCGCGGTATACATCACCGCCGCCGCAATCGCCTCGTCGGAGTGCTCGAAATAGCCGCTGCTGCGCTGCCGTATGCGCACGTGCGCGACTTGATATTTTTCCGCGCCGACGATGATCTGCGCCATGGCCTCGACCACTTTGACCGGGTGCTTGCCGGACGCCGTTTCCGCGGACAGCATGACCGCATCGGTGCCGTCCATGACGGCGTTGGCGACATCAGAAACCTCGGCGCGGGTCGGAATCGTATTGGTAATCATCGATTCCATCATTTGCGTGGCCATGATGACCACTTTGTTCTGATGCCGCGCTTCCAGAATGATCTGTTTCTGCAGGCCGGCGAGTTCCGCAAAGCCCATCTCGACGCCGAGGTCGCCGCGCGCCACCATCACCCCATCGCTGGCCTTGACGACTTCGGCGAGGTTATCGATGGCTTCCGCGCGCTCAATCTTTGCCACCAGAAGCCCGTGGCCGCCTGCTTTGCGCAGCAAGCCGCGAGCTTCCGCCATGTCTTTGGCGTCGCGCGGAAAGGACACGCCGAGGTAATCCACCTTGAGTTTCGCCGCCGTGACGATGTCCTCCCGATCCCGCCCCGTCAGTGCTCCGGCCGACAGGCCGCCGCCCTGCCGGTTGATGCCCTTGTTGTTGCCGAGTTCGCCGCCCACCAGCACGCGAGTCCTGATGCGCGGGCCGTCGATGCCCAATACCTGCAAGCTGATCTGTCCGTCGTTCAGCAGCAGCACATCGCCTGCGAACACGTCCGAGGGCAGCTTCTTGTAGGCGATGCCGACCGATTTCTCGGTGCCTGCATCGACCGCGAGCGACGCGTCCAGCGTAAATTCCGCATCTTCCGCGAGCTGGACTTTTCCGGCCACGAAGCGGTCGATGCGGATTTTCGGGCCCTGCAAATCGCCGAGCACGCCCACATAACGGCCGGCCTGGCGCGCGGCCTCGCGCACCAGCTCAACGCGGCGCGCATGATCCGCGAGGGCGCCGTGCGAGAAATTCAGGCGCACCACGTCCGTTCCGGCGCGCACCATGTCGGACAATACCGCCGGATCGTCCGTGGCGGGCCCCAAGGTCGCGACAATTTTTGTCCGTCGCAGCGCAGAATTCATGCGGCGCGTTGCTCGAGAATCTCGACTGCGGGGAGTTTTTTGCCCTCGACAAACTCCAGGAACGCGCCGCCGCCCGTCGATATATAGGAAATGCTGTCCTCGATGCCGTACTTCTCTATGGCGGCAATGGTATCGCCGCCGCCGGCGAGCGAAAAGGCTTTGCTGCGTGCAATTGCGGTGGCCAGCGTACGGGTGCCCTCGCCGAATTGTTCGAACTCGAATACGCCCACCGGGCCGTTCCACAGGATCGTGCCGGCCGAACCCACCAGCCTCGCCATGGCTTCGGCCGAATCCGGTCCGATATCCAGAATCATATCCTCGGCGGAGACATTGGCGACGTCCTTGACGTCCGCTTCCGCGGTGGCGGAATACTCCGTCGCCACCACCACGTCGGTGGGCATTGGAATGACGATGCCGCGCTTTTTGGACTGCTCCAGCAAGCGCTTGCAGATATCCAGCATATTCGGCTCGTACAGGGATTTGCCCACATTGAAGCCCAAAGCCGCGAGAAAAGTATTGGTAATTCCGCCGCCCACTATCAGCTGATCCACCTTGCTCAACAATGATTCCAAAACCGTGAGTTTTGTCGATACCTTGGAACCCGCAACGATCGCGAGCAGCGGTCGCGCGGGGTTCAGCAGTGCGGTCTCCAGCGCCGACAGTTCGCTGACCAGCAGCGGCCCGGCACAGACCACCGGCGCGTATTTCGCCACCCCGTGCGTGCTCGCTTCCGCACGATGCGCCGTGCCGAACGCATCCATGACGTAGATGTCGCAGAGCGCCGCCATGCGGCGCGACAAATCATCGGCGTCCTTCTTCTCACCCTTGTTGAAGCGCACGTTTTCCAGCAGAACGACCTCGCCGGGGCGGACCTCGACGCCGCCCAGCCAGTCCTTCTTCAGAGCCACCGGAACACCCAGCAATTGCGCCAGCCGCTTCGCCACCGGCGCGAGCGAAAACTCCGCGGCGTACTTGCCCTCTTCAGGCCGGCCGAGATGCGACATCACGATGACACGCGCCTTGGCGGTCAGGGCGGCTTGAATGGTAGGCAGAGCCGCGCGAATTCGCACATCGCTGGTGACCGAGCCGTTTTGAACCGGCACGTTCAAATCCTCGCGGATCAGCACCCGCTTATCGCGCAGATCCAAGTCGGTCATTTTTGTGACATTCACGAATTCACGCGGCTTTCGACCAGGCCAGCATGGTATCGAGCATGCGGTTGGAAAATCCCCACTCGTTGTCATACCAGGAACATACCTTCACCAGAGTTCCCTCGATCACCTTGGTGAGGGTGGCATCATAAGTGGACGAGGCGGGATCGTGATTGAAATCCACCGATACCAAGGGTTGATCGCTGTACGCGAGGATGCCCTTCAGCGCGCCGGCCGCCGCCGTCTTGACGGCACCGTGTATTTCCTCCACGCTGGTTTTGCGCGCCGCAGTAAAACTCAAATCCACCAATGAAACGTTGATGGTCGGCACACGGATGGCGAATCCGTCGATTTTGCCCTTCAGCTCCGGCATGACCAAACCCACGGCCGAGGCGGCGCCGGTCTTGGTCGGGATCATCGACATGGTCGCGGAGCGCGCACGGCGCAGATCCGTGTGATACACATCCGTCAGCACCTGATCGTTGGTGTAGGAGTGGATCGTGTTCATCACGCCGGCCAGTATGCCGACTTTTTCGTGCAGCACTTTTGCCAGCGGCGCCAAGCAATTGGTGGTGCAGGATGCATTCGAAATCACCGAATGGCTGGATTTCAGAATGCCGTGATTGACGCCGTACACGATCGTGGCATCCACATCGTCGCCGCCCGGGGCGGAAATCAGAACTTTCTTCGCGCCGGCCGCAATATGGGCCGAGGCCTTGGCCTTGCTGGTAAACAGTCCCGTGCACTCGAGCACCATGTCCACGCCGAGATCGGCCCACGGCAATTTCGCCGGATCACGCTGCGCGATCACCTTGATGCGATCGCCGTTGACCACCATGGAATCGCCCTCGACATGGACATCGCCATGAAATCGCCCGTGCACGGTGTCGTAGCGAGTCAGATGCGCATTGGTATTGGCGTCGCCCAAATCATTGATGGCGACGATCTTGATGGCAGCGCCGTGCTTGCCCTCGTACAGCGCGCGCAGGACATTGCGGCCGATTCGTCCGTAACCATTGATGCCCACTTTGATTGCCATCGTCTTCAAGCCCCTTTTGGTTCAATGCTCAAGCAGCCAGCACCTTGCCGATTGCCTCGATCACCTTTTGCGCGGTAAATCCGAACTGCGGAAACAGCACCTTCGCCGGCGCCGACGCGCCAAAGTGGTCGATTCCCAGGATTTGCCCCTGCGGCCCGACGTATTGCCACCAGGCGGCGCGCACGCCCGCCTCGACCGCGACCCGGCGCATGACGCCGGCCGGCAGCACGCTTTCCTTGTAGGCGTCGTCCTGTCGGTCGAACGCGTTCGTGCTCGGCATCGACACCAGCCGCACTTTGCGCCCTTGGCCGTTCACGGCGCGCACCGCTTCGGCGGCAATCCCGACTTCGGATCCGGTGGCGATTACGATGGCCTCCGGCGTGCCTCGTGTGTCGATCAACACGTAGCCGCCGCGCGTGATATTCGCCACCTGAGCGGCCTCGCGCGCTTGGTGCGCACAGGACTGGCGCGTCAACACCAGCAGGGTCGGGCCGTCGCGATTCTCCAGGGCCACGCCCCACGCCGCTGCCGTTTCGACCGCATCGCAGGGCCGCCAAACGTCGATATGCGGGATGATTCGCAGACTTGCAAGATGCTCGATGGGTTGATGCGTCGGACCATCTTCGCCGAGCCCGATCGAATCGTGCGTATAGACGAAAATCACGCGGATGCGCATCAAGCACGCCATGCGCACCGCGTTGCGCGCATAGTCGGAAAACGTCAGGAACGTGCCGCCGTAAGGGATGAAGCCGCCATGCACCGTGATGCCGTTCATGATGGCCGACATGCCGAACTCGCGCACGCCGTAGTGCGCATAGTTCCCGGCCGGCGCGCTCGGACTCAAGGTGACCGAATCCTTGCGCCAGGTGCCGTTCGAGGGAGTCAGATCCGCCGAGCCGCCGATCAATTCGGGCAGTGAAGGCCCGATGGCATTCAGCGCCGCCTGCGATGACTGACGCGTGGCGAGCGCCTTGCCTTCCGACTGCGCGCCGCCGACGAAGGCCCGCAGCAGTTCGTCAAAGCCGGCCGGCAGGTCCCCGGCCATGCGCCGCTCCAGCTCCGCGGCCAACGCGGGAAACTCCTGTTGGTAGGCGGCGAACTTGGCGCGCCACTGCTGTTCCGCTTTTGCACCCTTCTCGCGCCTGTCCCACTCGGCGCGGATGTCGGCCGGTATTTCAAATGGCGGCGAGCTCCAACCGAGCGTCTTGCGCGCGGCGGCAATGTCCTCGGCGCCCATGGGCTCGCCGTGCATGGTCTGGGTGCCTTGCTTCGGTGCGCCGAAGCCGATGATGGTCTTCGCGCAAATGAAAGACGGCTTATCGGGAACCGCGCGCGCCGCTGCCAACGCCGCGGCAACCGCCTCGCTGTTGTGACCATCGACGTGCGGCACCACGTGCCAGCCGTATGCCTCGAAGCGCCGCGCCGTGTCGTCGTGGAACCAGCCTATGACCTTACCGTCGATCGAAATGCCGTTATCATCGTAGACCGCTATGAGCTTGCCCAGCTGCTGCATGCCGGCGAGCGAAGCCGCTTCGTGAGAAATGCCCTCCATCATGCAGCCGTCGCCGACGAAGACATAGGTATGGTGATCGACGATGTTGTGGCCGGGTCGATTAAATGTCGCCGCCAGTGAACGCTCCGCCAATGCGAGGCCGACGGCGTTGGCAAAACCTTGGCCGAGCGGCCCGGTGGTGGTCTCGATGCCGAGATGAATTTCGCGCTCCGGGTGACCGGCCGTCTTGGAACCCCACTGACGGAAATTCTTGATCTCGTCCATCGACAAGGGATATCCCGTGAGATGCAGCACGGAGTACAGCAGCATCGATGCGTGCCCGTTCGAGAGCACGAATCGGTCGCGATCCAGCCAGGTTGGATTGCCTGGATTGAACTTAAGCACGTCCCGCCACAGGACTTCGGCGATGTCCGCCATGCCCATCGGCGCGCCCGGATGGCCTGAATTGGCTTTTTGCACCGCGTCCATGGATAGGGCACGAATGGCGTTGGCTAGCTCGCGGCGGGTGGGCATGAAGGGCTTCTCATTTAACAAGACAAGCCGCGCATTGTCTTACATGCGCCCCCTGCCAGCAATGCCGCGTGATATCCGTCGCATTAAGCGATCGAGTAGTCGATTTGCGACGGAACGCGGTCACATAACCGAATTCATTTTATGTATAACCCGTTCGACTGTCCGCATGACCCAGTTCACCGTCATCGAAGATGCGCTTTGCTACCATTTTATTATGCAAATTCTTCAAATCACCGATCCTCATCTGTACGGCAGCGCCACTGGGCGGTTGCGCGGCGTCGAAACCGATTCGAGTTTGCATGCGGTGCTCGATGATGCGTTTGCGCGCGTATCGGACTACCGCGCCGTGCTGGTCACCGGCGATCTGGTGCAAGACGACAAAGCCGGCTATCTGCGATTTCGCAGCGTTTTCGGCAATCTCACAAAACCAGTGCTGTGCATACCCGGCAATCACGACGAGCCGGAAGCGATGCGCCAAGAGCTTGTCGGTGCACCGTTTCAAATTTGCGGCGAACATGAAATCGGCGACTGGCACTTCATCATGCTGGACAGCTACGATCCAGGGCATGTCGGCGGCCGCCTCACCGTAAACGAACTGGCGCGTCTCGATGCAGCGCTGGCACGTTCCCCGAAGCATGCCATGGTGTGCTTGCATCATCACCCGATCGCGATGGGCAGCCGCTGGCTGGACAGCGTCGGCCTCGCCGACAGCGACGCGTTTTGGCGCGTCATCGACGCTCACTCAAATGTCCGCGCCGTGGTGTGGGGTCATGTTCACCAGGCGTACGACCAAATGCGCGGCGGCGTGCGCCTGTTCGCAACGCCGTCGACCGGAGCGCAATTTCTGCCGCAAAGCGATCGCTATGCGGTGGACTCGCGTCCGCCGGCGTATCGGAGTTTCGAGTTGCACGCCGATGGCCGTATCGATTCCGCAGTCCACTGGGTAGAATACGTGGCTGCGCGACAAACCGCGACGGGCTAGGCCTAATAACCTTGATGCGACGAATCCGCTTCAGCGCGCCGCTGCTGGCGCTGACGCTCACGTGCTTGAGTTTGGCCGCGGCGGTCCGCGCGGACGGCGCGCTGCATGCGCTGTGGGAATTGCACGGCAAACACAATACGGTCTACATCCTTGGCTCCATTCATGTGTTGCGCCCGAGCGATTATCCCCTGTCGCCGGTGGTGCTCGACGCCTACAGCAGCGCAAAATCGGTCTTCATGGAAGTAAATCTGAGCGAAATCGATCCGCAACAGATGCAGTCGGAACTGCTCGCCAGCGCGCTGTTGCCCGCGGGCAAGTCGCTGCCCGCGATCTTGGGCAAGCAGCGCTACGATCGCGCCGACGCATTGGCCCGCGAAGTCGGGGTCGAACTCTCGGCGTTCGATCAGTTCGCACCCTGGTTCGCTGCCGAAGCCATATCGCAGCTGCAATTGATGCAGCTCGGCTTTCAACCGCAATCCGGGGTCGAGATGTATTTCATGGAGCGCGCGCGC
>Ga0210394_10005353_pt1 | contig 14424 bp, 14 predicted proteins | sample IncBWC12MmetaG_FD_160121 | JGI IMG/M metagenome (GOLD analysis project Ga0210394, IMG submission 160121) | Forest soil microbial communities from Barre Woods Harvard Forest LTER site, Petersham, Massachusetts, United States - Inc-BW-C-12-M | ecosystem: Environmental > Terrestrial > Soil >...
AGAAGTTCTGCGTCCGATCACCGGCCGCAGACAGCGCGATCCACGCCGCCAGCAACGCGCACGCCAGCAGCGGCGTCAACAGCGGCGAAGACCGGGACGGTCTCATGCGTTGACCGCAACCGGCATGGCCGTTGAACTGGATTCGCGTGGAATCGACGCCCGCAGCAGCGCACGCAGTTCGGATATGTCGCCGATGTCATAGCCAGCCTCGGCAAGTATCGGCTGCGAGCACATCAACCAGATCAGCGAGCGCACGCGCGAAGGCAAATGCGCCGCGCGCTGCTGGAGCGTGGCGAGCATCGATTCGAACGCGTCCTCGATGCGCAGGATCGCCGCGCGCGCCGCGGTATCGAGCGGCAGGATCTTGGAAGGCTGCTGCCATTCGATGCTCGTACCGGCGACCCGCTGGCTCGCGTGTACGATACCGCCGCTGAGCGCCGGATCGCGCGCCATCGCCGCCCCCGAGAACGGGATCACGTAGGGATACATGCCGATCTCGCATCCCTGGCGCAACCAGTAATTGGCCTCGCGCAATGTTTCCGCCAATTGTTCGAGCTGACCGAGAGGCGACGCCAGTATCAGGTCCAGGAACGGGGTGATACCGAGATCGAGCGCGGCGCGCAGCATCGGCGCGATGTGCGGATGGATCTGTGCCTTGTTGAACTCGCGCAATACCGCCGGGGAGAAATTCTCGATGCCGAATCCAAGCACGCGAAAGCCCGCGCGCCGCATAGCCGTCAGGCGCTCGACGTTCATGGCATCGATGCGATTGGTGCTGATGAATTGCAGTTCGCGCGGCAGCTCGCCGCGCTGCTTCGCGGCGACGATGGCATCGCACAGCGGTAGCACGCGTCGATCCTTGGTGAAGGCGAAGATATCGTCTTGAAAAATGATCGTGCGGACAACCGCGTGCGCGGCGACGATCCGTTGCATCAGGCGCACGCAGTCATCGGCATCGAGGCGCGCTACGGCCGCGACGCTGCCCTGTGCCTCGTGCAGAAAGTTGGTGGAAGAGCAGAAACTGCATGCCATCGGGCAGTAATTCAACGTGATCATCCGCACCGAGCGGATCTCCGCGAGCCTCGCCTCGCGCGCAGCCTTGCTCGGCAGCGCTCCGAGCGCGTAGGCCCGCTCGAGCCGTTCCCAATAGGCGCGATAGGGCATCCTCTCGTAAGGCGTGCAGAAGATTGCATCCCTCAGCTCACTGTGGTTGAGCGCCAGCTGTGAGGGCTTCAGCAGCGTGCCGTCGGGCAGACGTTCAGCCACACCGGCAATGGCACAAAGATTTGCACCCGCGCGCAGCCGCGTTGCAAGCTCGCGCAGCGGCCGCTCGCCCTCGCCGAGCACTACACGATCGAATGGCCCCAGCTCGAACATCAGCTCGGGACGAAACGTGGCTTCCATGCCGCCCGCGACGATCAACGCCGAGGGCGCGATACGGCGCGCCAGATGCGCGAGCTCGAGATCGAAGCGCAGCGTCATACCGGTGGTTGAAACACCGATCAGATCCCAGCGCAAGCGTTGCAGAGTGCGCTCGAGTGCCCGCTGCGGCGAACCTGTGCAGCAATTCGGATCAAACACCTCGGCGTGAAATCCCGCTGCCCCCAGCACACCGGCCAATCGCCAGACGCCGAGCGGCGGCGCGAGAAAGGTGTATTCGCCACAATGCGGATCGTAGGGTCCGATCAGCAGGATATTCGGTCCGTCGATGTGCGGGGCCATAGGCATCTGAGACTAAGGGAGTTTCAGCTCTCCCGCTTTTAAAATATGTGCCGCTACTGCACCGTTAGCGGCGCACTGCGGCTGTCGGGCTCTCACCTATCGGTGCGTCGGAAGGAACTGACTCGACGCCGATCGTCCAGACCGTGCTACGCAATTGTTTTCAATTTGAATGGTTAGCAGCGGAGATCAAATACTTATTTGAATAGCGTTCAGCTAAAAAAAGCCGTGATCACTTTGGTTGTCGGCACTCGGCGACACCCTTTAACGGCCCGAACTGGATGTGGAGCTATGATCCGGGCGCGGACAAGGAGCCGGAAGCCGTCAGGAGTCTTGCCGCTGACTTTGCTCGCAGTTGCCGCGGAAATGACCGCCGAGGGAGTTAACTCCATGACTCGATTCTCTAAAATCGGCGGCGGTATCCTGGCGCTGGTGGTGCTCGTGCTGGGGTCGCTGGCCTTCATGTTGTCCCACGACTCGGCTCCGGCCCCGGAGCGGTCGCTTCCCAGCAACGCAATCCGCATGAAGGCCATCGTCCATCGCCAATACGGCTCCCCCGATGTGCTCGAGCTCAAGGATGTCGAGAAGCCAAGTGCCGCGGACAATCAGCTTCTGATAAGGGTCCATGCGGCAGCCGCTAATCCAATCGACTGGCACTACATGCGAGGCACGCCCTACATCGTGCGCATGCGGCTGGGTCTGGGCAGACCAAAATTCACACGGTTGGGCCTCGATTTTGCGGGGACCGTCGAAGCGGTGGGCAAGAACGTGCGGCGATTCAAGGCAGGCGATGAGATATTCGGCGTTGCCGATGGGGCCTTTGCCGAGTACGTCACCTCTACCGAGGAAGGATTGGCGCTCAAACCGTCGAACATGACCTTTGAACAAGCCGCTTCCGTACCCGTAGCAGCCATCACCGCATTGCAGGGACTTCGCGACAAGGGGCAGATCAAGCCGGCACAGAAGGTCCTGATCAATGGAGCATCGGGAGGCGTAGGTACCTTCGCAGTGCAGATCGCCAAATCATTCGGTGCCGAGGTGACCGGCGTATGCAGTACCCGGAATCTGGAGATGGTGCGATCCATCGGCGCAGATCACGTCATTGATTACACCAAAGAGGACTTTACCCAAGGCGTGCAACGGTACGATCTGATCTTCGACACGGTTGGAAATCACCCCTTGCTGGAATACCGGCGCGTACTGAATCCCAAGGGTATCTTCGTAATCGTCGGGGGGCCGAACGACGGGCGGTGGATCGGACCTCTGATCAATCCAATCAAGGCGTTCTTGATATCGCCATTCGTGAGCCAGACATTCGTCACGGTGCTCGCGGACGCCAACAAGACGGACGATCTGAACACCCTGCGAGACCTCATGCAGGCCGGGAAGTTGACGCCGGTGCTCGACAGACAGTACACGTTGCCTCAAGTCCCGGAGGCCATCCGATATCTGGAAGCCGGACACGCTCGCGGCAAGGTCGTCATCCGTCTGGAATAGGGGCCCGGATCTACGCTGAGTCTGTGCGCTCTCGTACACACCGGATGCGTCTAATGCGCTTCCCGCCGCGGGGAAATGAAGTGCCGGATCTCTGGTGCTTGCGCGAGCAGATGGCCGATGCGTTCCTGCAGCACGCGGTCAGCGTTGGTCACGCGTTCGTGCTGGCGCAGATGTTCCAGCCACGACTCGACCAGGAACGTTTCCAGGAACCGCAGAGCTTCGGCAGAGTCTTCGAACATCCCCCATTCATAAGCGCCGTCTCGGCTACGCTCATGCGACAACCGCTCGAGAGCCGCGAGCAGCGCCTCGCGATCCTTTTCGGCGGCGAGTCGATATTCGACGGTCACCAGAACCGGACCCCGGTCGCTCTCGATCTCTCCCGTCACGACGGGGGCCGGCCAATGCATGGAGGGCGTGAGATCTACGGCGGCGCCTGTTTGCAACTTCCGTCCCCACGTGAGCGGCAAAGCGAGCATGGCGCCTGCCGCGGCAAGGAAATGCGCCAGCGGCAATCCAACGGCACTCGCCACCTCTCCCCACGCAGCGCTGCCCAGCGTCATGGTGCCAAAGAAGACGGTCACGAAGAGTGCGAGTCCTCGCCCACGCACCCAATTTGGCAGCGCCACTTGCGCGGACACATTCAGGTTCGCGAGCACCGAGATCCAGGATGCACCGGCCACGGCGCTGGCGATGAGCGCGACAGCGGGGTCACGAGCGAACCCGAACAGAACCAATGCGACGGCCGTACCAACCGTCCCAGCGCCAACCATCAGATCCGGCCCGATCTTCGCCTTGGCCCAAGGCAATAGGAACGCGCCCGCGACGGCGCCCGCTCCGATAGCGCCGAGTAAAATACCGTACAGTCCAGGGCCTCCGCCGAGGCGCTCGCGCGCCACGAGCGGCAGGAGTGCCCAGTACGCACTCGCAAACAGGAAGAACGCGACCGCGCGAATCAGCGTCGCGCCCAAGTGTCGGTTGTGTCTGGCGTGGCGAAACGCAATCAATATGGCGCTCATGAACCGCTCAACGGGTAGTCGGCTGACACTCACGTGTGACGTATGCCACCACAGCAACGCGCCAATTACTCCGAGGTTACTGATCGTGTTGACCCAGAACGGCGCCGCGATCCCCAGGACCCCAATGATGCTGCCAGCGAGCGCGGGCCCCACGGCACGGCTGATGTTGATGCCGACGCTGTTGGCGGCGACGGCCGACGTGAGATCCTGCCGAGGCACCAACTCAGGCACAATGGCCTGCCAAGCCGGGGCGGTCAGAGCGCCACCCGTGCCAATCAAGAACATGAACAACAACAGTTGGAACGGCGTGACGTGGCCGAATCCGACCAGGAGCGCGAATATCGCGGAGACCAGTGTGGTCGCCCCCTCCAAAGCGATAAGAAACTTTCGTTTGTCGACGATGTCGGCGAACGCCCCTGCGGGCAGCGCGAACAGAAACATCGGCAGACTGGTCGCGACCTGGACCAATGCCACCATGAATGGATTGGCATCGAGACTTACCATCAGCCAACCGGACGCGGCGTTGTACATCCAGGTCCCGACGTTGGAGACGACTGTCGCGATCCAGATCACGGTGAAGGCGCGGTGGCGAAACGCGCCCTGCGGCGGTTGCGCGCCGTGCGCGGAGCCTGGGCGTTGAGTTGACCCTGACCTGCTCGTCATTATCACCTTCGCTTGCTTCAACCTGCACGGAAAGTCCGCACGCTCGCGGGGTCGAGGTCGGTTGTGATTATAGCGGCGCGCCCTGAAGATTAAGCGACGGTTGGACACTGCCGCTCGCGAAGGCTAATCTGATCGCCGTGAATCGGGTCTGATCACACTGGGAGCGCCCGTCACACGCGCCCAGAAGGCACACAGGCAAGATGCCGAAGAGCCCCCCACCTCCGATCCCAGAGGAGGCCGTCGCATCGCTCTACACGGAATTGCGGCGCATGGCCGCCCGTTACCTGCGGCGTGAACGTAGCGGTCATACGCTGCAACCGACCGCTCTCGTTCACGAAGCTTACCCGCGTCTGGCTCAGCAACGAAACCTGCAATGGCAGAATAAGAGTCACTTGTTCGGTATCGCCGCGCCGCTGATGCGACGCATACTCGTCGACTATAGCCGCGACCGTTGCAGACTCGGATCGTCGAACTGCGCTTCATGAAATCCGCGCCTCGGTGAGCTACAACGAAACATCGACTTCCAACGGAGCAATACATGTCAGCACATCATCCCGTCCGACAACATCGCCGCTTATCGCCACGTGTCATTGGACTGATAGTGATCGCTGTCGGAGCGATCTCGACCTTGACGCATGCCAGTCCAACAGCCGCTGCTGGCACGGACGGAATCGCCGCAACTGACGGCGAGCAGTCGGGTACCAGAGCAGTGATCACCGAGCTCAAGCGCGGCGGCAGCACGCTGACGCTAAAGTTCACCATCTACAATGATTCCGCTGCCCCGCTTACCACCTACGGTAAGTTCACTACCGATGGTTACAGGGGGGGTCGCAACTTCTCCGGCGTCACTCTGCTCGATTCGTTGGGTAAGAAGAAATACTTCGCCGTCAAAGACAGCGACGGAAATTGCGAGTGCAGCGAGAATATTGATGACATCCCGCCAAAATCCCAAATAGCGCTGTGGGTGAAATTTCCGGTACCTCCGGATGGCGTCCAAAAGGTTGTCGTGCAGATTCCGCATTTCATTCCCGCTGAAGATGTTCCCATCAAATAGCAACCGGGCAAGAACGGCTTTGTGCCCCGCCCGCATGCGGAATTGTGGACGGGCGGCCGTGATGCTGACGGTTGCGGCAGCGACTTATGCTCAAGCGCCGGGTAGCGCGCTCCAGACCCACGTCGGTGACTTGGTATTCCACGTCACCGACCTGGTATTCCACGTCAATGATCTCGTCTATCGCGTAGATGACCTGGGCGGAAAGATCGCAAGCCTCGAGGTCAAGGAGACAGCCACCGAGCTGCGCATCGACCTGGCAGCTGACGTGCTGTTCGATTTCGATAAGGCCGCGCTCTTGCCTCAAGCACAGCAGACACTCTCGCAAGCGGCCGCCTTCATTCGCGACAAGGCGAAGGGTCAGGTGCGCATCGAGGGCTACACCGATGCAAAAGGCTCAGCCGAATACAATCAGCGCCTGTCGGAACGCCGCGCCGCCGCCGTGGAGGGTTGGTTCAAGACCCACGAGAAACTCCCCAATGTCTCCTTCGTCACACGGGGATTCGGAGCGCAGAAACCGGTCGCGCCGAACGTCAAACCGGATGGATCGGACGATCCGGCGGGACGCCAGAAGAATCGCCGAGTCGAGATCGTCATTCAAAAGTGACTCCTGCCATTGCTTTCAGATAGTTTGCTGCGATACAGCGAACCGGTCCCTGGCGCGACTGCGCAGTCGGTGAGGCGACTGGCAGACCGGATGACAGCAGGCCCTGCATCGCGGAATGGGCACCGTATCGCCAGCGATGCGAGAGGCCGGATTGCTCGGCAATGTGATCCCGCAGCAACTACAGGGCGGTCCACTGGCGCGCAGCCAGCGAATGCAGGTCTGCTGAGCGGCACCCCGGATGACGGCCGAGGCCAATAGCCATGCGATCAGTGGCCGCCAACTTTTATCAGCGGGATCTGGAACTTATGGCGCAGGGCGCGTCAGAACGCGTTTCACGCGGCTTTCCGGGAGTCGGCGTGACTCGAGGCGGACTGCCCGCGGGGCGGCCAAATCGGTGACTCATCTGTAATCGCTGAAGCAGAGGTTTGCGGCGTGCGGCTTACGATCGGCCACCCGGCGAACCTCGTGGTAAAATCAGACAGCCAATCGCGCTAAAGGGGATGTCACGACCCTTGGAGCCCGACCCGAAGCCGAACCTGCTGCTGGCAGCGCTGCCGGACGCGCAGCGCGCTCCTTGGCTGCCGCGCCTCGAGCTGGTAGATATGCCGCTGGGCAGAGTGCTGTACGAGTCCGGCAGCAAGATGACCCACGTGTATTTTCCGACCACATCGATCGTTTCCTTGCTCTATGTGTTGGACAACGGAGCCTCTGCCGAGATTGCGGTTGTGGGTAACGAAGGCATCGTCGGCGTATCGCTATTCATGGGAGGCGGATCGACGCTCAGCCGGGCGGTCGTGCAAAGCGCAGGTCAGGGACTGCGACTCAAAGCAACCGCGATGCTGCAGGAGTTCAACCGCGCCGGTCCAGTGTTGCACTTGCTGCTGCGCTACACCCAGGCCCTGCTCACGCAGATGTCCCAAACCGCTGTGTGCAACCGTCATCATTCAGTCGATCAACAACTGTGTCGATGGCTATTGTTGAGTCTGGACCGACTCCAGTCTAACGAGCTTGTGATGACCCAGCAGCTGATCGCCAATATGCTCGGCGTGCGCCGTGAGGGAGTTACAGAGGCAGCCGGAACTCTGCACCGCGCCGGGCTCATTGACTACCGGCGCGGTCGTATCACTGTTCTAGACCGCGCAGCGCTCGAACGGAGAAGTTGCGAGTGCTATGCCGTGGTCAAGAAGGAGTACGATCGTTTGCTCCCTGCGCTGATGAAAGCCTAACGAATGTAAGGGACTTCCCCGTCCCGAAACGACACCGGAGTGTCAGGATTGAGGTGCGTATTCGATCCTTCAGAAAGGGGAAGTCCCATGAACCTAGTTTCTACGCTTGGAATCGACTTGGCAAAGAGCAGCTTTTCGTTGCACGGGGTGAATGCAAATGGGGAGGTGGTGTTACGTCGCAGCCTGTCCCGGGCGAAGCTCAGTGAGATCGTGGCTCAGCTACCTCCGTGTCTGATCGGTATGGAGGCGTGTTCGGGAGCGCACGAGTGGGCGCGACGCTTCAGTGCTTGCGGACACACGGTCAAGCTGATGGCAGCGAAGTTTGTAGCGCCGTATCGCAAAAGCGGCAAGAACGATGGCAACGACGCAGAAGCGATCTGCGAGGCGGTCGCGCGCCCGAACATGCGCTTCGTGCCGGTGAAGTCTCTGGAGCAGCAGTCCGATCTGACGCTGCACCGCGTGCGCCAGGGGTTCGTCGAAGAGCGCACCTCAACGTTAAACCGGCTGCGCGGGTTACTGACCGAGTTCGGGCACGTGCTGCCGTTGCGCTCCATTGAGGTGCGCCGTCAAGTGCCGCAGCTGCTCGGGAAACTCCCGGCACGAGTCGCTGCTTGTGCCCAAGATCTTCTGGCGCACGCCGCACGGCTCGAAGCCAAGATACTCGAGTACGAACACGAGATCAGAGCCCACGTGCGCTCGAATGCACTCGCTCAGCGCGCACAGACCCGCATGGGTATCGGTCCCGTGACCGCTTCGGCCTTGGTAGCGACCGTCGGCAATGGCCGTGACTTCCATAACGGGCGCCAGTTCGCCGCCTGGCTGGGTCTGGTGCCGCGTCAATACTCTACCGGCGGCAAGACGCGGCTCGGTCACATCACTAAGCGAGGGGATCCTTACTTGCGCACCCTGCTTGTCATGGGGGCGCGTTCCGTGTTGCAGCGTGCCGCTCGAGAGACCGATCCGCTCTCACGGTGGGCACTTGCTCTGCAGCAGCGTCGCGGTTACCACCGTGCTTGTGTAGCCGTCGCAGCCAAGAATGCACGGGTCGCTTGGGCGTTGCTGGCAAAGGAGGCTGCTGCAGCCTAGGAATACCGGGTTGTCGGCTTCCACAGCTCACAGGAGATACCACAAGCACTGTCCATCGAGCACAACAGGTCAGACCGGCGCTCGCGGAACCAGATCGACTCCCGAGCGGAAATCGCTGTCTAACGATCGAGGCGCGAGCGCGCGGCTTACACGCGGGCCCGAGTGCACAGGCACTCATGAAGTGGCCGATTAGAGTGACGCAGTCTGTCCTTCTTCGCTCGAATCCCACAGTCCCAAGAACCAGAAATCAAAAGAAGTTGACTACACGGTGAAGTCCTTAGAGCAAGAGTCGAACGGCTGCTTCGGGGCGAGCATTTCAGCCCGTCGAATGTCTCAAAGTGGCCGGGAGCTGGCGTGAGTGATCGGGAAGCGGGTGAGCGGCGCCAGTTGACTCGTTGCTGCCGGTGACGAGCGGTACCTACTGGAAACAATAAATGACTACCCAATGAGACCGGCTGGCGGGATCCCGTGGCGACCGCTTCAGCTTTCTTCCTAGGCTCGGTTACTTTTGAAGTAGCGCAATTGCCACGGAGGTCATGGCCGTTACCCCGGTCCGCAGAGTCGGTTCAGGAACAGGTTCGAACAAGCTTGAGTGAGGACCCGGAAGGGACTTCCCTGCGGCCTGGGCCGCAGCTAAATCTCTTTGAGCTTGAAAGGCGTCTTCTGGCCAACGAGCTTGCCCTTGTTCCAGGGCGGACGAACGGTGGCTGCGTTTTCAGTTGTTCCCATGGCTGACTCCTGTGGTGAAGGAGCCAGCTAGTCTGCGCCGCGTCGAAAGGTCGCTTCCTGATCCTTATGAGACATTCACGACTGACCGGATTCGAGCAGGCCAGTGAGCTCCAATATCAAGGCGCCGGTGGATCTGGCCTGCGTCGTCGCACTATTTCAGCGTGAATTCGCTCACCACTCGTATTTGAACTCTACTCCAACGTAGTCGCTGTCGTGACCCCCGGCGGCGCTGCAATCGCAAAATAAACCAGCTTCGGCACAGAGACCGTCAACGCTGACGGCAGCTCCTGACTCGGGTGCTTTATTTACCGCTGGACGCGTGAATTTCGGCGATGTAGCCGCCGGGAAATTGCACAAGGGCTGCTTGGCGTCCACGCGATATATAAGGTTCGACCAGCTCGGTGGCACCGCTTGCCTTCGCCTTGGCTAGCGTGTCCGCAAGACTTGATACCTCGTAGCCCATCAGTTCACGTCCATACGGATAAGGCAAATGACCGTCTGTTGCCAGCACGCTCACCTTCCCGAAAAGGGACTCTATTCTGACTGAGCGATACGTATCGCTGGGACGGCCGATTTCGACTCCGGGCGCTTGTGGATCGTCCGTGACGACCTTTCCATGAGAGAAACGGACGAATCGTTTGATGAAGTCGTCGGCCTTAACCGTCGAGAGGTACACTCGGTTTTCCGGTATCGTTTCCAGCTTGGCATACGATGGAGGTGTCGTGTGCCAATACAGTTGCATGTTGACGCCACCCGGCCACTGGATCAGGACGTCTCGCCCGATAGGATCCGGAAATGGCGCCACTATGATATCGGCTCCGTCGGCCCGGGCTGCGCGCACGGCGGCATCAAAGTCGACCACAAGATACCCAGTGCGCTCGGCGCCGAAGGGATAGGGAATCGGCGTTGTGAAGCCAAAGACTGATAACGTGCCTACGGGCGTGAGCACGAATTGAAACGTCGTTTGGCTGGGCGTCGGTGTCACGGTCGTGACAAATTTCTGCGACGTCGTGCCACCAAACGTCGCGACAAAGCTGGTAACGAATTGATCGAGCTCCTCGGCCGCAACATAGACATGCGTGGAGTCATACTGTGGCCCCACTGCCAAGTTCGAAGACGGCTGGGAAGCGCGGGAGCTGTGTGTGGCGGGTATAGCCGCACTAGGAGCGAACGCGAGGTTCGTGGCCATGAGAGCAGCAAAGATTGATGTTAAGCGCATTGGGCCTCCCCGTAGTATACGAGTTGTCGACCGATCGACTATCGGTACGCTCTAGCAGATCATCGATCGCTCTGCCACAGGAAACGACCGTGTGTCTTGCGATCCGGGAAGTGAAGGCCGTCAGATGACAAGCCCACCGGACTTATGCGCGATGTGCTGAGTGTGACAATCGATCAAATAGTAAACCCAAACGAACAGCATCTGGCATGCGCGGTTTGTGCAGCACTACTTGCGGGGCTGCATAGAGGGGAGACGGCCATAATTCGAGCGGCCGCTTTTAGAGGGGTCATGCGATCAATTGAATCCGCAGCCGTACTGCGACGTTCGCTCCGGGCTCTCGGTTAAAGGTCGTTTCCTGACAGGAAGCCGCCGTACAGGGCTCCGGAGTGCGACCCGCAGGAATGAGCTAGGCTAACGAGCAGCCGCCGGTGCCTTGGCAAAGTGGGACATTGGCCGCAGGGGGGAATCATGTCGGCGGCGCTCGTGATCGTCTATGCCTGCCTCGCGGCCGTCGAGGTCGCCGTGCTCGTCGCCTGGGTCATCGCCACGCGCAGGCACCGCTGGCCAGTCCGCCCGTCCCGTGGCGATGTCGTGATTGGCGGCGTAACGAGCTTCCTCGACACCCTCGGCATCGGGAACTACGCGCAGATAACTGCATTGTTCAAGCTGCGCGGGCACCCGCGGGACGAGCTGATCCCGGGTACTCTGAACGTCGGCAATGCCGTGGGGATGCTCTTTAGCGCGACGCTCTTCATCACGACGGTCCAAGTCGAGCCCGTGCTCCTGATGGCGATGGTAATCAGTGCCGGGGCGGGCGCCTGGATCGGCGCCGGCATCGTAAGCCGAATGCGCCGCCGGGCAATCCAGGTGTTCATGGGCGTGGCCCTGCTACTCGCCGCCGGGTTCTTCACGATGACCAACCTTGGCATCATCCCGCCGACCGGTGCGGCGATGGGGCTCGCGGGCTGGCGGTTCACCGTGGCGGTCGTGGCAAATTTCGCTCTCGGCGCGCTCATGTGCGTCGGCATCGGAAACTATGCGCCCTCGATGGCGCTACTCGCATTCCTCGGAATGCACCCGATCGCCGCCTACCCGATCATGATCGCGAGCGACGGCGTGTTGATCCCGGTGGCGAGTCTCGGCTTCCTGCGCTCCGGCCGCTTTGCCCCCGCGGTTGCGGTCGGGCTCACGCTCGGCGGCATTGTCGGCACGTTTGCCGCCTTTCCGCTCGTGACGATGCTCGGCGATCACCTCACGCTGATGCGCTGGGTCGTCACGGGTGTCATCGCGTATGCGGCCGTCGCCATGCTCCGCTCCGCCCGGGCATCCGAGCCCGATGGGCCGGTGCCGCCTGTGCCCGAATAGCGTCGTGCCAATTGCCGCGGACGCTTACCGACTTCGTTGTATTCGGGCCTTGAGCAACGCTACGCGGTGTCCGCTATTTGGCGGTGATCTAACGGGTGCTTAGGACCGCTTTTGGCCGCACTCGGTCAAATCGGCGTTCGACCAGATAACGATGGCGCGCCGCGCTCCGGACCGGTGAAAGCCGCCGTTGACATCAGATGTTGCGCGAACGTCGGGTCGCTAACTGCTGCGCTTTGGGCCCGGCGGCGAGGGCCAGGGGTGCTCGGAGTTGCCGCTGAAGATCGCCTCCGTCTCGGCGCGCTTGAGAACCCAGGCGCGCTGTGCGATCTCGGCCTCAAGCTGACCCGGTGCCCAGCCGGCGTGGCCGACGAAGATCCGCAGACTATCCATGGGCTTGTCGCGGCCAAGCAGCTGCAGCAGCAGCTGCCGGTCCGCGCTCAAGTAGACGCCGTCACAGGCTTGGATCGCATGCTCGGGCGGCGCGGCGGCGCGAAACAGGAACCACACGGACCCGAAGTCAACGGGTCCACCGAAGTACACCTTGTCGGGCACCTGTGCGAGGCGCTTGAGATCGGGAAAGAGACGCGAGACAGGAATCGCCATCGGCCTGTTTATGATGATGCCGACCGGGGCGGGACCGAGGTTGTTCATCACCAGCACAACCGAGTCCGCGAAATCGGAATCGGACAGGTCGTCTCGCGCGATGAGGAGCATTGCGGTTAATGGCTTGGCGTCGGGGGCGGATGTTGGCCACGATGACCCGGGCAAGAGCAGAAGAGCGCAGAGTGCTCCTGCCATGTAACGCAGTAGGCAGATACCGGTTCTCACTGGCGACACTCGCCTCCGTGTCATCGCGCGGCGTCTAACCGCTTTCAGAGAATTTTACGCCGTCGACGATACTGGCGCCTGTTCGCAAATTTACGTGCGCCAACGTACTTTATTTTGTACCCCGATATCGCGTACGACAGCTACCGGGTGAGTCGGAGCGTCGATGCGATCGACCGGTTCCGGCTGCGGATTCAACCGATCGACGCAACACATTGGCTAAATCGCTGAGCCGGTGTTTCGAAGTTTAGCGTTTTGCGGGGTCGTTCGTTGAGTTGCCGTGCGACGGCGTTCAGCTTGGCCTGCGAGTGGACTGATACGTCGGTTCCTTTCGGAAAGTACTGCCTGAGCAAGCCATTAGTGTTCTCATTGGTACCCCGTTGCCACGGATTCTGCGGGTCACAGAAGTACACCTTGATGTCGGTCGCCAGGGTGAAGCGGCGGTGATCGGCCATTTCCTTTCCACGATCCCAGGTCAGTGATGCGTAGAGCTCTCTGGGCAACTGTCGGGAGTGCTTGACCAGAGCGTTGATTACGGTCTCGGTGTCCTTGCTGTTCACCTTGGCGATCATCACGTAGCGGGTCTGGCGCTCAACCAGGGTGGCGATCTGACTGTTGTTCGAACCGAAGATCAGATCCCCTTCCCAGTGCCCCGGCACAGCCCGATCCTCTACGGATGGCGGCCGCTCGCTGATGGAGATCGTGTTAGAGATCCTGCCGCGATCAGCTGTCTTTTGAGTGTAATTACGGGAGCGGCGCATCGCGCGGTATCGCCTCAGGTGTTGCAACAACTCCTTTTTTAAGGCCCCGCGGGCTTGGATATACAGACTTCGATAGATCGTTTCGTGTGACACCTGATAGTTCTCATCGTCCGGGTACGTGGACTTTAGCCAGCCGGCGATCTGCTCCGGTGACCACAGTGCCTTCAGCTTCTGAGCCACGATCCTCGCCAATTCGCGGTTCTGAAGCAGTTTACAGCGCTTGGGACGGCGAGCTTGGTCCCAGGCGGCCTGGTCCGCTACGCTTGCCCGGTACCCTCGGCAGCCCCCATTGCGCCTGATCTCCCGACTGACGGTCGATGGCGCACGACCCATTGAAGCGGCAATGGCACGCATCGAGCGGCCAGCGGCCACACCGCGAGAGATCTCTTCGCGCTGCGACAGTGAGAGCGACAAGCTCGAACGCGTCCGCCGGGGCGGACGGATCCCACCGCTCTCTGACAGAATCCCTTGGATCGAGGAATGGCCGCGGTCAAAGAGTTGTGCGATATCGTGCAGCGACTCACCCCTCCGCCATCGATCCCACATGATCGCCTTCTGGGTATCGCTGTAATAGATCCGCGGGCGTTGCTTCATAATCAACATCCTCCTCTCTATACTTAGAGATTAGGTGTTGCATCCACCGGTTGAATCCGCAGGCGA
>Ga0210394_10005354_pt1 | contig 14421 bp, 12 predicted proteins | sample IncBWC12MmetaG_FD_160121 | JGI IMG/M metagenome (GOLD analysis project Ga0210394, IMG submission 160121) | Forest soil microbial communities from Barre Woods Harvard Forest LTER site, Petersham, Massachusetts, United States - Inc-BW-C-12-M | ecosystem: Environmental > Terrestrial > Soil >...
TGTTGCGCGCGGCGCTGCGAGCGGCACCGGCGAATGCCGGTGTCCCGTACGTGCACGGCATGGCGGCCTTCGCCTACGAGCAGTGTCACTTGTTGGGCGAGGCGGAATCGGAAGCGCGCATGGCGCTCGCCATGAAGCGCAAGGAGCCGTGGGCACAGCATGCACTGGCACACGTGCTGCTGACCCGCGGGCAGATCGACGAGGGAGCGCAATTCCTAGAGGAAGTGGCGGATACCTGGACCGATCTGAACTCCTTCATGGTCACGCACCTGTGGTGGCACTTGGCCCTGTTCTACTTGAGTCAGGGACGCGATGCGAAAGTGCTGGAACTCTACGACCGCCATTGCTGGGGTGTCGCCAAGGACTATTCTCAAGATCAAATCGGCGCGGTGTCCCTGCTGGCGAGACTCGAGATCGCCGGCATCGACGTCGGGCCGCGCTGGCAGGACCTCGGGCGTCATCTGGCCGCCCGCGCACAGGACACGTTGCTTCCCTTTTTGACGATTCAGTACCTCTATGGCCTGGCGCGGGCGGGGCGCCCCGAGGCGGCGGGGCTGCTGGAGTCGGTGCGGCGCCGGGCCGAGACCGCGGCGGCATATACGCGTGGCGCGTGGCGGGAGGTCGCGCTACCCGCCTGCGAAGGAGTCTATGCCTAGGCCCGCGGCGACTACGCCGAGACCGCGCGGCACTTGGCGGTGAGCGTGCCGCGCATGGCGGAAATCGGCGGGAGCCACGCGCAGCGCGACCTCTTCGAGCAGATTCTGCTGGACGCGCTGGTGCGGGCCGGGCGTGCGGGCAGGGCACAGCAAATGCTGGAGCTGAGACGCGCCGCGGACCCCGACGGTGTGCCGGTCAACACGGCGTTGGCCGGCGTGTATGCCAGGCTGGGTCTGCCGGAACTCGAGGAGCGGGCGCGCTCGAGAGCCGCGCTCACGCGCGCACGGCACATGCAATGAAGGACCCGACGTTGAATCTGTTCAAGGCCATCGATGCGCGGCGCGACGAACTCGTCGAACTGACCCGTGCCTTGATCCGCTTTCCGACAGTGAACCCGCCCGGGGAGGCCTATCGTCCCTGCGCGCAATTCATCGGCGATCGCCTGCACGCCCGCGGATTCCAGGTCGAGTATGTGCATGCCGCGGGCACGCCGGGCGACGACGAGGGCCATCCGCGCATCAATGTGATTGCGCGGCGCCAAGCAGCCGCGCCCGGACCGTGCGTGCACTTCAACGGCCATATCGACGTAGTGCAGAGCGGCGGCGGGTGGACCGTCGACCCGTTCGGCGCCGAGGTGAGGGACGGCAGGGTCTACGGCCGCGGCGCCTGCGACATGAAGGGCGGGATCGCGGCATCCATCATCGCCGTCGAGGCATTGATCGACTGCGAGCCAGATCTCCCGGGGACGCTCGAGATTTCGGGTACCGCCGACGAGGAGTCGGGCGGTTTCGGCGGCGTGCACTACCTGGCCGAACGCGGCTGGTTTTCCGCACCGCGCGTCGATCACGTCATCATCCCGGAGCCGCTCAATGTCGACCGCGTCTGCATCGGGCATCGCGGCGTGTGGTGGGCCGAGATCGAAACCCACGGGCGGATGGCGCACGGCTCGATGCCGTTTCTCGGCGATTGCGCCGTCCGCCACATGCATGCCGTGGTCGACAAATTCGAGCGCGAGCTATACCCCAGGCTCGCGGCACGGCGAACGGACATGCCCGTGGTGCCGTCGGGCGCGCGCCATTCGACGATGAACATCAGCTCGATTCACGGCGGCCAGGCGGAGGAGGCGGGATATCCTGCCGCCTTGGTTCCCGATTCCTGCCGCATGGTCATCGATCGGCGCCTGCTCATCGAAGAGAGCATGGAGGGCGTCAAGGGCGAAGTGCGCGACCTGTTGGAGCAACTCGTCAGAGAGCGGCCGGGATTCAAGTACGGCCTGCGCGACCTCTTCGAGGTCCGGCCGACCATGGCCGACCGCAACGGTCCGGTGGCGCGCAGCACCGCGGCGGCGGTGCACCGGGTGCTCGGCCGCCGGCCCGAGTTCGTGTGTTCGCCCGGAACCTACGACCAGAAACATATCGATCGCGTCGGAAAACTCCGGGACTGCATCGCCTACGGCCCGGGGATTCTCGATCTGGCGCATCAGCCGGACGAGTACGTGGTGATCGAGGACATGGTCAACTCGGCGAAAGTCATGGCGCTGGCCGCTCGCTCGCTGCTATGCGGAACGGCCTGATACGGGAGCCGCGTACCCGTCTTGCGCTTGGCGCAATGCTGTTGCTCGCGTTGCTCGCGCCCTGCGCCGGGGCCTTTGCGGAGCGGGTCACCATCGGCATCCAGCTCGAACCGCCGATTCTCGATCCCACCGCGAATCCCTCTGCCGCGATAACCCAAGTGCTGTACGGCAATGTGTTCGAAGGGCTGGTGCAGTTCGCCGCCGACGGTTCGGTGCTGCCCAAGCTCGCCTCTTCCTGGGACGTCACGGACGGCGGACTGACCTACGTGTTTCACTTGGAGCACGGGGTGCGCTTTCACGACGGAAGCGCCTTCGACGCCGCCGCCGCCAAGTTCTCGCTGGACCGGGTGCCCGCGCCGGGATCGACGAACCCGCAGAAATCGCGGCTGGCGAAGATTCGAGCCGTCGAGGTTGTCGATCCCTTGACGCTGCGCATTCGGCTCGTGCAGCGCTCCGGCGGGTTGCTGCAGTCCCTGGCCTGGGGCGCGTTCGTCATGGTATCGCCGGGATCGGCCGGCACCAACGCGGTGCGTCCGGTGGGCACGGGTCCGTTTCGCTTTTCCGAGTGGCGCCGCGGCGACTCGATCCGCCTCGTGCGCAATGCGGATTATTGGGGCAGGCGCGCGGAATTGAACTCGGCCACCTTTAAATTCATCTCCGAGCCCACCGCCGCCTACGCCGCGCTGATGGCGGGCGATGTGGATGCCTTTGCCAACTATCCCGCGCCCGAGAGCTTCGCGCAGTTCGCGGCCGACCCGCGCTTCGCTGTTCTGACCGGCACCACGGAGATGGAGACGGTGCTCGCGCTGAACGAGCGCGTTCCGCCGCTCGACGATCTGCGTGTGCGGCGGGCGATTTCCTACGCGCTCGACCGCCGCTCCGTCATCGACGGCGCCATGTTCGGCTACGGCACGCCGATCGGCAGCCATTTTCCGCCGCACAATCCCGCGTACGTCGATCTCACCGGTCTGTATCCCCATGACCCTTCGAAGGCCCGGTCGCTCTTGGCGGCGGCCGGATACCCGCACGGCTTTTCGGTCACGCTGAAGCTGCCGCCGCCCAGCTATGCGCGCCGCAGCGGAGAAATCGTGGCCGCCGAGCTTGCCCAAGTCGGGATCCGCGTGCGCATGGAAAATCTGGAGTGGGCACAGTGGCTGGACCAGGTGTTCACCCATCATGACTACGACATGAGCATCGTGGGGCACGCGGAGCCCATGGACTACGATATCTATGCGCGCGACGACTACTACTTCGGCTACTCGAGCCCCGAATTCAAGGCGCTCATCGCCGCGCTCGACGACACCCTCGATGCGCCGACGCGCCGTGAGCTTTTACAGAGGATTCAACGCAAGCTGGCCGAGGACGCCGTCAACGGCTTCTTGTTCCAATATCCCAGACTGGATATCTGGAACGCCCATTTGCACGGCTTGAGATTCGGCGATGTCCTGGGCGTCATCGACCTGAGCCGCGCGCATTTCGATCTCGGCGCACCGAGCGGCGCCGCCGCGGACGCTGCTCCGCAACGGCCGTTTCGCTTTGCGGGCGCAGTCCTGTCCGCGTTCGCGCTGATCTTGTGCATGCTCGCCGCGCGCCGTTTCGGCGCAGCCTACCTCGCAGGCCGGCTCGGCGTACTCGCCGTCACGTTGATCGTCGCGACGGCGATCGTGTTCGTCATCGTGCAAGTCGCGCCGGGCGATCCGGTGCGCTACATGATGGGCATGCAGGCGGATCCGGACAGCATGGCGGCGACGCGCCACCAGCTGGGTCTCGACGCCGCTCCCTTGCCCCGATATCTGCGCTGGGCTCTGGGACTGTTGCACGGCGATTTCGGGACCAGCTTCACCTATCGCATTCCTGTGGGCGAACTCGTTGCGGAGCGCTTGCAAGTGTCCCTGCCGCTCGCCGTGTTCGCACTGCTGCTCTCCACGGCGATCGCTTTTCCGGTCGGTTTGTTCTCCGCGGCCGGGCGCGGACGGCTAAGCGATGCGGTGCTCACCGGGATCACGCAGCTGGGCCTGGCCGTGCCGAATTTCTGGCTGGGAATGCTGCTGGTGATGCTGTTCGCCGTCGGACTCCACTGGGTTTCGGCGGGCGGCTTCCCCGGCTGGGATTCAGGATTGGCGGCAGGGCTCAAGGCGCTCATCCTGCCCGCGCTGGCGCTCGCCATGCCTCAGGCCGCGATCCTGGCCCGCGTGCTGCGCGGCGCGCTGCTCGATACCTTGCACGAGGACTACATTCGCACGGCGCGGGCAAAGGGCGCGGGCGAGTGGCGGGTGTTATGGCGCCACGCGCTGCCCAATGCGCTGGTCCCGGTGCTGACCATCCTGGGTATGCAGTTTTCGTTTCTCTTGGCGGGCGGGGTCATCATCGAGAACGTCTTCTTCCTGCCCGGTCTCGGGAGACTGGCATTTCAGGCCATCGTACAGCGCGACCTGATCGTCGTGCAGAGCGTGGTGGTGATGCTGGTGTTCGCCGTGGTGAGCGTGACGTTTCTCGTCGATCTCTGCTACGAGCTGGTCAATCCGCGCCTGCGCGCGGAGGGTTCCGCATGAGTCGCCGCGCAGGCCTCATCGCCGGCCTCGCCCTCACCGCATTCTTCGTGGGGGCGGCCGTGATCGGTCAATTTTGGACACCGTACGATCCGGGTGCGATGTCCATCGTCGACAAGCTCCAGGCGCCCAATCTGCGCCACTGGTTCGGTACCGATCAGCTCGGCAGAGACGTGCTGTCGCAGCTCCTGGCCGGTGCCGGGACCTCGGTGGGCGTGGCTCTGTTGTCGGTGATCATCGGTGCGTTCGTGGGAGTGCCTTTGGGATTGCTGGCGGCGGCACGCCGCGGCGCAGTCGACGAGCTGATCATGCGCGGCAACGATTTGATATTCGCCTTCCCGTCTTTGCTGCTGGCAATTCTGATCACTGCGGCGTTCGGTCCCGGAGCCGTGAATGCCGTCATCGCCATCGGAATATTCAATATTCCCGTATTTGCCCGGGTCGCGCGGGGCGGGGCGCTGCAACTTTGGACTCGCGACTTCAGTTTGGCGGCGCGCGTCGCGGGCAAGGGGGAGCTGCGAATCTCGTTCGAGCACGTGCTGCCGAACATGGTCGGGCTGCTCATCGTCCAGGGGACAATCCAATTTTCCCTGGGGGTGATGGCGGAGGCGGGTCTCTCCTATGTGGGGCTGGGCGCGCAGCCGCCGACTGCCAGCTGGGGGCGGATGCTGAACGAGGCGCAGACGCTCACGGCACTCTCGCCCACCCTGGCACTGTTTCCGGGCTTGGCGGTGCTGTTGTTCGTATTGGGCCTGAATCTGCTGGGCGACGGACTACGGCGCCGGCAGGAGCGAAACGAATGACGGCCGCCGCCGCGGCGCCGCTGCTTCAAATCGACGCACTGAGTGTGTCGATCGGCGGGGCGCAGATCGTCAAGAATCTCTCGCTCGCCGTCGGCGCCGGAGAGATTCTCGGTCTGGTCGGCGCTTCCGGATCCGGAAAGACGATGACGGCGCTCGCCATCATGCAATTGTTGCCCGCGAATTCAACGCTGACCGGCGAAGTACGGCTGCGCGGCGAGCTGCTCACCGGGAAAAGCGCGGGCGAGTTGCAGAGCATTCGCGGCCGCGACGTAGGTATCGTCTTTCAAGAACCCATGACGGCCCTGAATCCGCTGATGCATATCGGCGATCAAGTGGCGGAAACGATTCGGCTGCATCGTTCGGTGTCCTCCTCCGAGGCCGCTCGCGCAGCGCGTGAAACGCTGGAACTCGTGGGCCTTCCGGGCGGGCGCGGCGCACCGCATCTTCTGCCCTACGAATTGTCCGGTGGAGAGCGGCAGCGGGTCGCGATCGCCATGGCCGTGGTGATGGGGCCGCCCTTGCTGATTGCCGACGAGCCAACCACGGCGCTGGATGTCGGCACTCAGGCCCATGTGCTGCGGCTGCTCAAGGAACTTGCGCACTCCCGCAACATGGGATTGATTCTCGTGACCCATGATTTGGCGGTGGTGGCGCAGGTCACGGATCGAGTCGCCCTGATGCACCGGGGCGAGATCGTGGAGCAGGGCGAAACCGGGCGGCTGCTGCGGCAATTGCAGCATCCCTACGGTCGAGCGCTGCTGGCGGCCGCGCGTTCGAAGCCGAAACGCAGCGCGCCGCGGCCGGCGGCCGCTCTGCCCGTTCTCGTGGTGCGCGACATCGTTCAGGAGTATCCGCGCAGACGGCGCGCGCTGGGACACGCGCCGGCGCCGCTCCGGGCGGTCGACGGAGTGTCGCTCACCGTTCATGCCGGCGAGACCGTGGGTCTGGTCGGCGAGTCCGGCTCCGGCAAGTCCAGCTTGCTGCGGGTCATCCTGGCACTCGAAGCTGCGCGAGGCGGCGACGTCGCCCTTCTCGGCGAGGCGTTCTCCGTTGCGCGGGGGAAGCGATTGCGCCGTCTTCGCCGCGGCATTCAAGCGGTGTTTCAAGATCCCTACGGCAGTTTCGATCCCCGATGGTCCGTCGAGCGGTTGATAGCAGAACCTTATTTCCTGTTGGATTCACCGCCGGATACCCCGACGCGCAGGCGCAACGTGGCCGGGCTGCTCGAGCTGGTCGGCCTGTCGGCGTCCGATGCGCGGCGCCACCCGCACGAATTCTCAGGAGGACAGCGGCAGCGCATCGCCATCGCGCGTGCCCTGATCACGGAACCCGCCGTGATCGCATTCGATGAAGCGGTCTCCGCGCTCGATGTTCTGGTGCGGGCACAGATACTCGAGTTGCTGGCAGGGCTGTCCGAACGATTGAGATTGGCTTATCTATTCGTATCGCACGACCTGAACGTCGTAAGATCGATCGCAGACCGGTTGTATGTCATGCAGCGCGGACGCATCGTGGAACACGGACCCACTGAGGCGATATTCACGTCTCCGCAACACGCCTACACCCAGGCGTTGATAGCCGCCTCTCCTAGTTTGCCGGATTCCTAACGAGGCTGTGCGGCGATGACGGCCAATCCCTGCAGCACGAGATCCGGCACGATCTCGCCCTGCGAGCGCATCGTGCCGGTGATCATGCCGGCGTCGCCTCCGGTGATGAACAGCTTGGGCTTTGTGCGCGTGCTCTGTTCGACCACTTCGGCTGCCCGATCGGCCATGCCGGCCAATGCAAACACGGCGCCGCGCGACACCGCACCAACGGTGTTGTTGGCCAGCACTCCGGCCAGCGAGGGTGTGCTGTTCGAGGCCGCCTTGGCGATATCGCTGGTCTTATTCATCAAGGCCTCGCGCATCATGTGGATGCCGGGCGCGATGAGCCCGCCCAAGTGCTGGCCCTTGGCGTCGACACTGTCGACCTTGACCGCGGTGCCGGCGTCCACCACGCACAGCGCCGAGCGAACCTTGGTCCATGCGCCGATCAATGCCAGCCAACGGTCGGCGCCGAGCAGCGAGGGATCGAGATAACCGTTGGTGAGCCCTTGAAACTGCTGGGCGGCGGTCACGAATTCAAGATTGACGCGAAATACCTTCTTGGTGAGGCGGGTCAGGGTTTTCGCCATGACCGGCCCCGCGACATTCGAGACCAGCACCCGCTGCGGCTTTTGTCCCGATTCGAATAGGGCGGTGGTCCAAATGCCGGGCTTGGCGTCGCGATGCACGACCGCCTGCTGATCGGAAAGCCCGGTGCTCGTGAGCCAAGCCCACTTCAGGCGCGTGTTACCCACGTCGATGACCAATATCATGCGGTGTCGTTACCTTGATCGCCCTCAAACGCGCAAGCGCGCAAGGATATCATCCCACCCAGCGGCGGGGTGACTTAGGCGCCCTTGGCTGCCTTGGACTCGGCGCCTAGCGCGGATACCACATTGAGCACGTGCCAAGACACACGCTCGTCGATTTCCGCTGCATTTTGCGGGTACACCGGATATCGGATGTGGACCTCGACCCCGGCCGCTGAAAAACTCAGCTGCACTCTTGGCTGCGCGTCGCCGCCGGAACTCGTTGCCGTGGCTCTTTGGATCTCCCGGGTTTGCCGCACGATTTCGTCGCGGTAGTCCTTGAATGCGTCGGCCATCGCGGCCACGAGCTTCTCCTTGGCCGCCGCATAGTCGACGCCTGCCGGAAGGTTGAGGACGATTTCGCGCCAAACGAAGTTGACGCCGTGGATCTGCTTGAACAGTCCGCTCGACACCTGAAAGACGATGGAGTTCGCGAATGCGACCACCCGTCCGGTGGGTCCGAACAACCCGTGGCCGCCGAGTTCCATGAGATACATGCGCACCAGCCCCAACTCGATGACCTCGCCCGTCACCTCGCCTATCTGCACGCGATCGCCGATGCGAATCCCGTATTTCCCGATCAGGAAGAAATACCCCACAATGGACACGAGGACGCTTTGCATGGCGACGGCGAGACCGGCGGTGATGAGGCCGGCAAAGGTGACGATGGAGCCCAACTCGCTCGCGAACGCAAAGCCAACGATCACGACGACGAGGGACCACAGCGCGATCTTGCGCAGCAGCAGGTGCTGATGCCGGCGCCGCGGGTCCTGTACATAGCGCACCACCGCCCGTCCCCAGAGCTCTGCGGCCGCGAAGACCAGCGCCAACAGCACCGCAAGCACGAGTGAGCGAACCCCGAGCGATTTGAGCGCGTCGCGATATTGACCCTCGATGGCCGCGCGCCAATTGGCGAGGTTGCGCCGATACTGATTGAGCAGCACCGACTGCTCGCTCAACGGGATGACCAGCGCCGCGGCCTGCTTGAATTCGCCCGACAGGGAATCGAGCTCATCGTGCACACGGTTGAGCGTCGCGCTGTCGGCCGTATCCGCCTGGGTTGCCAGCGTGTCCCCTCGGGCCGACAGCTGCTTCAATTGATCCACCAACGGCGCGCGAATCTGCGCAAAGGTGTCCAGCAGGGCGACGGTTCGCTGGTCGATGTCATCGATGGTGGAGATCTTCTCCGAGAGACGCGCCACATTTGCGGCCAGCTGCCAGATGCCGAACCGAGCCGCGGCAACCGCGCCCATGCCGGCCGAGGGAGCCGCGGGCGTCGAATTCCCAGTGGAATTGGACGACGGCACGTTACCGGCCGCAGCGGGCGTGGTCACGGCCATGGCGTCGATCTGCGCCTTCAACGCGCCGGCGCTGAGGCCGTTGCCGCGTTTCTGATCGGAGATCGAGGACAGCGTGCCGAGGAGGCTCTTCTTCGCATTGATCAAGTCGAGCTCGCCTTGCAGCTCGGAGATCTTCGCCTGCAATTCGCTCCTGTGCTTCGACGTTGCAACCGCGAGCTGGCGCCGATCGGATTCCAGTTCCGCTTGCACCGCCGCCGCCTGCCCTGCCAACTTGTCTTGAAGCTGATTCAGCGTCTGCGACGGGGCGGGACCACCCGGGTCCGGCGAATCGGGCTGCTTGGCGAGAATGTCGGAATTGGTCCTTGCGATATCGAAGGCCAGCGCGATGACTTGATTCGCCGTCTGCCGGTTGTCGTAGAGGATCAGAAGATCGCTGGGCTGGTTGGCCGCTTGCTGCTGAATGCCGAGCGTGCGGTACCACTCGATCGTTTGGTCGAGCATTTGGATGGTGCGCGGACCCGTCATGGGCGCGGACATGGTTGCGGCCCGGGACGGTGCCGGTGCGTTCCATGACAAGACGAGAACGAGCGCCGCTCCGGCGAGCAGTGGGCGAGGGCCTAATCCATGCATGAGTCATACCCCTTTGATACCGCGAAAGGACGCTACCATACCGACATCCGCGCGGACCCGGTGGTTCGCGGTAAACTCACCCGTGCGCCGGTCGCCGCACCGCGGTGAACCGACCGATTCTCCAGAGAGTAACCAATGTTCGATTTGAAACAAGCCATTGCCGACGTTCCCGATTTCCCGCGCCCGGGAATTCTGTTCCGCGACATCTCACCGCTGTTGCGCGACCACTTCGACGCCACGGTGGGGGCGTTGGACGCACTGCTCAGCGAGGCCGAGTGGAGCGAAATCGACGCATTGGCGGGGATCGAGTCGCGCGGGTTCATCCTGGGGGCGCCTCTCGCAATTCGCCGCGGCAAGGGCTTCGTGCCGGTCCGCAAACAAGGCAAGTTGCCGCCGCCGGTGGTCGATATGGCCTACGAACTCGAGTACGGATCGGGCGTGCTGGAGATGCAGCGCGGCCGCGGGCGTCTGCTCCTGATCGACGATGTGCTCGCCACCGGCGGCACGATGACCGCGGCCGCCGACCTCTGCGAGCGCGCGGGCTACGAGGTCCGGGCGCTGGCGGTCTTGATCGATCTGAACCTCGTCAAGAACTATGCCTGGCGCAAGCTCCAGCTGCGCGCGGCCGTGGACTACTAGCCGACCATGCCTGCATTGCCGGGTACGTTGGTGGTGTTTGCGCTGCGAACCGAATCGGCCGGGGTGTTCGAGTCGGCGAACGTACCGGTGCTCTATTGCGGCGTCGGCAAGGTCAATGCCGCCATTGCGCTCACGCGCGAACTGGCGCGCTACGGTGAGCGCGGTCAGGCCGTGCCGCGAGTGTTGAACTTCGGTTCTGCGGGCAGCCGCCGCCACCCTGCCGGATCGCTGGTGCAGTGCCACGAGTTCGTGCAGCGAGACATGGACGTCCGCGGCCTGGGATTCGAACCGGGAGTGACCCCGTTCGACGACGCGCCGTCGCTGCTGCGATTCGCGCCCATGTTCACGCACCTGCCCGCGGCCGTGTGCGGCAGCGGCGATTCGTTTGCGACCGGAGGCGCCGGTATGGACTGCGACGTCGTCGACATGGAGGCGTACGCGCTCGCAAAGGCGTGTTGGTTGCATGAAGCGTCCTTCGCCTGCGCGAAGTACGTCAGCGACGGCGCCGATCACACGGCGGCGGAGGATTGGCAACGCAATCGGCACAGGGCGGCCGATGATTTTCTGAACCTGTACCGTGGACTCGCGCGATGAAGTCATCGGCCCTGGCGGTCTTGTTTCTCTTGTTGACGTGGCCGCCAGCCGTGCAGTCGGCTGTCCGCGTGATCGTGGGACCGACGCCGATTCGGGACGGGGAGGCCAAATCGTCCGGCGACATCACGGTCGTGAATGAAAAACTCGCGTTCGCACTCGCGGTCTCCTCGCCGGTTCCTTATGGCGTACCGCGCGGCGCGATCGTCGACGTGGCACCGGTGACGGACGGATCGATCGGGCGCGATTGCGTGGTGTTCGCGGACTTCATTCCCAACGACTGGTCGGCTTGGCCGAACACCTACCAGCACATCGAAGTGCTGGAACGCGGACCCCGGCGAGCCGTGGTGCGGACCGTTCGGGACTGGGGCAAGGTGACCGTCACCACCGTCTATACTCTCGAGTCGAACGCGGACTCCGTCGAGATTCAAGCGACGATGCACAACGGCGGCGGCGCGCCGCTCGTAGGTCTCTTGTCGGGGCTGACTTTGTGGCCGAAGGGGGGCTACTTCTTCGGTCTTCCCGGAATGACGGGGGTCGTGCAGGGCGCAATCCAGGGAGCGCTCGCCGACCGCGTGGCGGCCTATGATGAACATTGGACCGTCGCGCTGCATGCGCCGTACGCGGACCATATTTCCCATGGATCGCTCGACATGTATCGGCTGCATTCGCTGGCGCCGGGCGAAAGCCGAGAATTTACCGGCTGGCTGCAGGTGGGCTCGAGCGGGGACCTGAAACCCGTCATCGCGGCGGAAATCGCACGGAGGCACCTTGAGTCGGGAATCGTCCGGGGGGCCGTGACCGGCGGAGACGGCGCGGCGGTGGAAGCGCCTGTGATCGTGATTGAGAGGCAGGGCAAACCCTACGGGTGGGTGCTGGGCCGGCATGGCGAGTACGAGCTGAACCTTGCCATAGGCGACTATGCTCTGTACGCCACCGCCAAGAATCATTCGGAGAGCAAGCGGGTTCCCGTGCAGGTCGCCGCCGGGTCGGTTTCGATTCGCGATTTTCACGATTTGCAAATCCCGGGAAGCATCCGATTCGCGGTGACCGATGCCCGCGACGGCAAGCCCTTGGATGCACGCATCAGCATTGCGGACGGCCAGCAACCGCTGGTCGAGTTTCTCGGCCGCAAGACGTTCTTTACGGAGCTCGAACCCAGGGGGCGGATCGAGGTGCCCATTGCACCCGGCTCCTATGTTTTCACGGTTTCGGCGGGCGGCGGGTTTCTGGCGCAGCGACAGCAGTTAAAGCTCACCGTGAGCCCGGGCCAGATCCAGTCGGCGAATGCGGCGGTCACGCCGCTGTTCGATCCGCCCTCGCAGCATTGGTATTCGGCGGATTTGCATCATCATGCCGATCAGGCCGAGGCGGTAACCCCGCCGGCGGATCTGGCGCGCTCGCAGCTGGCTGCGGGACTCGACCTGTTGTTCGTCAGCGATCACGATTCCAATGCGAATCACGCCGTCCTCCAGGCCATCGCCGATCGCCGCGGCATGGCGTTCATTCCGGGCATCGAGCTTTCGCCGTCTTGGGGCCACTTCAACGCCTATCCCTTGCTGCCGAACCAGGCCTTGGCGATCGACACCGCGACGGCGAGCATCGATGACATCATCAAGGAAGGACGGCGCGAAGGCGCGGCCGTGATCCAGGTGAATCATCCGTTCATTCCATACGGCTACTTCGCCAGCATCGGCGCCGGTACGGCGCCGGGCGGGTTCAACCCGGCGTTCGATCTGATCGAGATCAACGCGTCGGCGCCCGCGGACGACGGCAAAGTGCTGCAATCCCTGTGGAATTTTTGGAATGCCGGACATCGCTACTACCTGGCCGCGGGCACCGACACGCACGATGTGTGGCGCGACGAGTCCGGCGCCGTGCGCACCTTTGCCCACATCGACGGTGCCGTGACGCCCACGGCGTTTGCGCGGGCCCTCAAAGGCGGCCACGCCTATGTGACATTCGGGCCGCTGGTGTTTCCGTCGGTGATGTTCGGCGACGAATTGAAGGTCAAGCCCGGAGATCCCTTCGTGCTGGGCTTCGATTTGAAATCGATCGACGGCCTCAAGCAGGCCGAGCTCATCGGCGGCGGATCCGTGCTCAAAACCGAAACCTTCAGCGGTGCGCCACGCGAGACTCGCATCGACTTCCCGCTCACCACCCAGCGCGCCACCTGGTACGCCCTCATCGTCGAAGACAGTCAAGGCCACAAAGCCTACACGGACCCGATCTGGGTCGACGCGGTCGCCTCGCCGTTCGGTGCTCCTCCCGCTACGGGGCCGATAAGGCTCCCTTGAGCGGCCCGCTCAGCGCTCCCAATGTCCGCTCACGTGCTGCCAGTGAGAGCCCGACTGCTCCCAGCGATCGGGTACCCAGTGCGCGCCCCGATGCTCGTAGATATAACGCCCTGAAACCCAGGAATACGCATGGCCATTCCAATCCCAGTATCCCGCAGCCCAGACGTAGCCGTCCCGAGGCGCGGGTGCCCGTTCGTCGCGCGGCGCCGGGGGCGCCACGTCGGATTCCATGCCCGCTGCGGCCGATGTGCTCATTCCGCCGGCGCCAAGGCACAGCGTCACCAACAATGCTCTTACAATGACGTTCGTATTCACGGCTCCTCCCGAGGACTACTTGACTACACAGGTCGGTGTAAGTAAAACGTCAATCATGCCGTCTGTCAAGCAAAAATTACACCGATCTGTGCAATCATGAGCCGCTGGTCCACCAAGGAGGCCATGCAGGAGCGGATTCTCGACACGGCCGACCGGCTGTTCTACGGCCAGGGCATCCGCGTCGTGGGGGTCGACACCATTGCCGCCGAAATCGGCATCAGCAAGCGCACGCTCTACAACTACTTTCCGTCGAAGGACGTATTGATCCTCGCCTATCTCTCGCGCCACTTCATCGAACCGAAATCCTCCGACCGGCCGCTGCTCGAGCAAATCCTGCGCTATTTCGACCGGCTCGAAACTTGGTTCGCAAGCGATACATTCCGCGGTTGCCCCTTCGTGAACGCCATTGCGGAGTTGGGCAATGACAACCATCCCGGCGCCAAGATGGCGGTCGCCTTCAAGGAAAAGCGGCGGCTGTGGCTGCGCGACGCATTGACTCAATTGAACGTTGACGATCCCGACGGTCTGGCCACGCAGGTGGCGATCCTGGTGGAGGGGGCGATCATCGCGGCCCTGGTTCGCGGCGATTCAGGGATGGCGCGCGCCGCCAAGGAGGCGGCTCGGGTGCTGCTGACCTCGGCCGGACTGCCGGATCCGGAGAGCCCCAAGGG
>Ga0210394_10005355_pt1 | contig 14417 bp, 11 predicted proteins | sample IncBWC12MmetaG_FD_160121 | JGI IMG/M metagenome (GOLD analysis project Ga0210394, IMG submission 160121) | Forest soil microbial communities from Barre Woods Harvard Forest LTER site, Petersham, Massachusetts, United States - Inc-BW-C-12-M | ecosystem: Environmental > Terrestrial > Soil >...
GGATTTAGCCTTTGAGGAGCGTAAACCTCCGTCCTTCAGGGCGGAGATATAAGCCCAGGGATGGGATCCGACGAGCGCCCGGCGTTCTTGAGGATCACATCGGAAAAGCGTAGAATAGGCGAAGATGCCATGTTGATTCAAAAGGCGTTCAGCCAGGCGCAAGGCTGGAATCACTCCCGTCGCACGGCTCGCACGCTCCTCGTTCACCTCCCGGTGCCAGTCCCGCAGTTGCGCGCGAAGGTCTTGCTCATCGTGAAACCGTCGCACCTTGAAGAAGGAAGACTTGACGAAACCCACCAAGTTCTCCACGCTGCCTTTTTGCTGGGCCCGGTAAGGCCAGCACAACTCCACGCCGATCCCCATTTCCAGCGTGGCGTAGGCAAAAACCGGATTCCACTCTGTCACCTCGCCGTTTTTTCCCTGAATTCGTCCTCGATTTTATACACTACGCTATCGGCGTCCGGCCAAATGCGCTTGAAACCCTGATGTAGCCAGCTTTTCTGCCACCTCGAGGAACCATTAGAGTTACTTGGATTCTTTGCTCGTAGTGTACATAATATACACTACATGAGTTTTATTCGCCGAATCAAACGCGGTGGCCGAGTTTATCTCGCAGAGGTCGAGAATCGCCGCGTCGATGGCAAGGTGGTGCAGCACCACATTCGCTATGTCGGTCGAGAAGCCGACGGCAAAACCATGCTGGCCGCATCCCTATCCGAGGCGGAGATAGAACAGGTCAAGCTGTACGGCCCCTTGCTCGTACTCCATCATTTGGCGAAGAAGATTCATCTGCCCGAGCGACTCGGCCCTCATAGTCAGCAAATCCTCAGTTTGGTCTATGCCCACTGCCTCGACTACCGCAGCCTTAACCACATGCCGCAATGGTTTGAGCGCACCGACTTGAACTTCCTCCTGGACCTCGATGGCTTAACCGAGAAGCGGCTGGTGAGCGCTTTGGATGATTTGGAAAGCCTGGACGCCGACGCTTTCCAGCGGGAGATGTTTCAATCTCTCTGCCGGCACTATCGGCTCCATCCTTCCGGAGTGATCTACGACGTTACCAATACCTACCTCTATGGCCGTCGCTGTCCTTTGGGCAAGCCTGGGCACGATAAAGAAGGGGTCAAAGGCAGGCCCCTGGTCCAGATCGGATTGGCGGTGACTCAGAAAGAGGGTTTCCCCCTATTCCATAAGGTCTTTGATGGTAATGTGCACGATGCGCGCACCCTGTCCGATTTGGTGACGCTGTTCGGCAGCTACAGGCTGGAAGCGGGCCTTTTCATCTACGATCGCGGCATCGTCTCGAAACGCAATCTTGAGCAGATCAAGCGGCTACACTGGGATACCCTGTGTGGCATCCCCATGAATCCGGCTTTACAAAAATTCTGGCGCCCCTGGGCCAGCCCCGAACGCATGCTGCAATTTTCCAATCGCGTCCGCGTCGGCTCGAGTGTCTTTTACACTCTCCTGCGGCCCTACAAAATGGGGGAGGTGGGCGGCCGGCTGGCCCTCTGTCTGAACGAACAGCGCCAGCGGGAGACGCGGGAGTCGCGACGGGACGAAATCTTGTACGCGCAGAAACTGCTGGCCGAAGGCAAAGCCATCAAACCCGCACTGCGGCCCTTCTTCGATGCCCAGGGGCATCTGCGACAGGACAAGTTGACGGCTGCCGAAGAGTTCGACGGCTACTCGTGCATCTTCTCTACCCGTTCCCTGCCGGCAGAGGAAATGCTTTCGCTTTATTTCAACAAGGACTTGGTCGAAAAAGCCTTTCGCAGTCTAAAAGGGATTACCCAGCTGCGTCCCGTCCGCCACTGGCTCGCCGAACGCGTGCGCGCCCATGTCTTCCTCTGCTATTTGGCCTATCTGCTCCTGTCGCTGCTTCGCTATCATCTGCGAGATACGGACTTCACACCCGAGAAAGCTCTCAGCGAACTCGCAACCATGTACAAGGTCTATCTGCGCGATGATCAACACCGTTTCAGGCTCTGGCGTACAGTGCCGCTCACCAAAAATCAAGAACTGATCCTCAAAGCCATCGACAAGTCACTTCTGAAGGACCTAGCGTAGTGTACATTTTTGAGGTGGAATTCAGGTTTTTCCCCATCGCAGAGCGATCGTCTTGGGCCGATCGAAGACGCACTGCAAGGGAGCTCCACCCCAGCTGGCCAGATGCTCGGCCAGGGTCCTGACCAAACTCTCGACCGCTTCGTCCTCAACCAGGCTGACGCACATGTAGCGCGAGTACTTCAGACGTGAGGCGAAGAAATGGATCCGCCGGCTGCTACCATCGACGAACTCTACTTCGACCTCTCCAAAATCGTGCTGGCTGAACTCTCCCGCCAGTCCTTCGAAGCGAACCAGCGGCTTGGCCGGCTTGGGGCGAAGCGAGGCTACCAGTGCATACAGGGCTGTCTTGCCCCCCTGATAACCTGCCTCCCGCACCCTCCGCAACAACCTCAAGAGAGGCCAGATCCGGCGTCTGCTTGAGGATCTCCATGACCGGTTTCCGGAAACTCACCACCTAGCTTGGCCGGCCAATCTGTCGCCGCGCACGTTCCCCAACGTCATCGACGTGGACCACCGGGCCTTCTTGCGCGATCCGCTTCACGGAACGCAACGAAGCCCCGCTCAAGCGCGCCACTTCCGCCTTGCTATGACCCGCCTTCAACAGAATCTCGATCTCGTGTCGCTTCAGCATCCCCAACATCCTCCTCCCCTCCGCTCCCGGCTACGCCGGTGAATAGAGGACTTTTATCGCTTTTGAGAATCCTTAGGCGTGCCAGAATGTCCGGAATGAAGCGGGCCAAAATTTCCGGAACCGACAAATGCCTACGAGCTGAGGGAGAGATGCTGAATCGTCGTCCAGCCGTGCTGCAAACAGTACGATACTGCTGTGATCGCCATGCAGACTCACTGCGATCCCAGCGAGCCGAACAGATTCAGGAACATGGTCAGGAAGTCTCCAAGCGATGCCGGAGAAATCGCCGGCTGATTTTCATTTCACCGGCCAAGGGGTCATGCCTCCGCGGTGGTACGCAAGGTTTCCAATATGGCCCGCCCTAGCTGCCGCGATACCTGTCTCGACAGGTGCGTTCGGTTCCTTGCGCGTCTTGATGCAGTCGAAGAAGTTCCTCACGTGCGGCGTTGTCCCGTCCTCGAAGCTTTCTTCCTTCAGTACGGGATTTCGATCACCCTTCACATTCTCGTGAAAGATACTCATTCCCGCACGGGTGATCTTTAGTGTCGCCTCCGTACCCCGAAACTCGAGGCCTCCATCATCGATCGACGAGCTCATCATGCCCTCGTAGACCACATCAAACCCCGGATAGCGGAGGGCTGCCTGGATGGTGTCCGGGCACTCCCATTCCTTGAACACGTATTTGTCACCCATCATCAGCGCCATCGTCGGCATGTCCGCTTTCATCGCCCATTGCGCGACGTCGATCCAGTGCGTGAACAAATCCGTCATCGCACCGCCGCCGAAGCTCCAAAACCACCGCCAACGGTTGTACTTCTCCAGGCCGAAGGGCTGATCTGGCGCTCCGCCGAGCCACTGTTTCCAGTCAAGCTGCGCCACATCAACCGGCTTCGGCACCCAATTCGAGCCGTAGTTCTGCCACCAATATGTGCGCACCTGTGTTACCTGCCCGAGCGCGCCGCCCTGGATGAGGTCTACCGCATTGCGGAAGTGGGGCCAGCTCCTCTGCTGCATTCCGCACTGCAGGATCTGTCGGGTCGATCGGACGCTCTTCTGCAATGCCTCTCCTTCTTCGAGGGTGTGTGTGACCGGCTTTTCCAGATACACATCTTTGCCCGCGGCCAGCGCCGCGATCGCGATCCGAACATGCCAATGGTCCGGGGTCGCGATGATCACTGCATCGATGCTCTTGTCGTCCAGTATGTTGCTGTAATCCACATACATCGTAGCGGTCGTCGCGATCGGCCGAGTCTTCACCTCGTCGCGCCGGGGCGTGTACACATCGCAAACCGACGCGATTTCGAAGGGGACGCCCGCATTCTCGGCCGAGTTGAGCAGTTGTCGCATGCGACCCCCTGCACCGATGACACCGACCCGAAGTCTGTCATTGGCCCCGAAGGCTCTTGTGGCGGCGAGCGCGGTGAGTCCCCCTGCGATCAGGAAGCTGCGGCGATTGGGGATGTAGGTCATGGCACTCCTGTGGATCTTGCAGTCCCGAGGATGGTAACAAAGGCTGCTCAAGGATTGGTTCCCGAAAGACAGAACAATCGATGGTTGATAGGTAACGTTCGTCATAAGGCGCTTTTGGACCTTGAGGGATCAGATCGAGCAGGCGTAGAAGCATTTTGAAATAGGCTCCACTCGCTTTCAATTTGAACTCTTGCCCTTGAAGCTGCCGGACCTGCTTCTTCTTCGGTTCATTATTCTGCTTTACGACCTGCCCTTCGCCGGGGAAAGGCCAGTTCCTGTCCAGCAAGATCTCCTTTTCGCGCTCCGGCTGGAATTTACAAATCTTTACGTCATGTGTGCTGACGAAAGCCGAGTTTCAATCAAAGGAGCGAACATTGCGAGCTGATAGACGGAGTACAATTCGTTCGGAGAACTGGCTCCTTGCGGCGCGACCTTCCATCGCTGGTTAGGGTAGCTCTTTGCGTAATTGCGGCTGCAACCGCCGTCGCACAAACGAAAGCTCCCCCCAGAAACTGGACACCTCCAAAGACCCCATGGGGCGATTCGGACCTGCAGGGGGGCCTGGACCAGCGACAACTCCATCGGAGTACACTTCGAGCGACCCAGGCGATACGGCAACAGAAAGCTGCTCACTGACGAAGAATTCGCCGAACGCGCGCAGGAAAATCACACCATTTCAACGAGCGTTGCGGCAGGCGTCAACCCCCAGGTTGGCTACTGGGTGCAGCACGAGGGCGTGGACGCAGAACCGTATTCCTCGAGCTGGACCGAGTATGCCCGGCAAACGTCGCGGTAGACGTCGCTGATCGTAGACCCCGAAGATGGTCACTTTCCGCCGTTGACGCAGGAAGGCATGTTTCGGCGGGCGCCTCGATTGCCGCCACGAGAAGGAAACCCCGGCCGGAATCTTGGGAAGACCTGAACGTGTACGCCCGCTGCATCACCGGCGGCGTATTGGGCTCAATGCTCCCGGTGACTTATGGAAACGGCACGGACATTCTTCAGTCGCCCGCGTATGTGGTGATTCGCAGTGAGATGATCCACGAGGCCCGCATGGTTCCTATCGACCCGCCCGCCAAACCCGGGCCGCACCTGCTGGCAGGGATTCACACGTACATGGGCGACCCGCGCGGACACTGGGAAGGCAACACGCTGAGGGTGGAGACGACGAATTTCATTGGCGGCGTGTGGGCATCGGCGAAAACGGGGAAAGCGTTAAGTATAGTGATGATCTACGCCTAGTCGAACGATTCACGCGCATCATTCCAGAAATGCTCCGGGGCCCTACGGCGTCTTTCGGAAGTAATCCTGTCATTGGCATGTAACTCACTGAGCAGAGCAGCTATCGCAGGGGGGGCTCGTCACAATTGACGCAAACCCTGTAGGATCTCGGCCTCCGTTGCGTTCCTGGCACATCGATTTCTTTACATTTGTTTACGACTTCATTGCGGACGAGCAAATAGAGAGTTTGATCCGGATCACTAAGATTCCGGCCGTAAGAATCTCCCGCCCTCCGCCATCCATCCACGGTCTCACCATCCATGCGATCGCCGGAAAGGGGCTCTCGGTGAAACCGACCACGCCATCGCCGGTACATGTGAGCCCTTTTCAAGGAGACGCTCCAATGAAACGCTTTCTGGTTCTGTTTTTTGGCCTGTTCCTGGCGAAGGCGATCTATGCTCAAACACTCACGATTACCGAACTGTATGGATTTGCCTGTCCAAAGAGTGTGTGCCCAGAGGGCGCGGGCCCGGGACCACTCATTCAGGCCTCCGACGGCAACTTCTACGGAGGAACAGGTATCCAGGGGGGAATTTTCAAGATCACTGCTGCCGGCCAACTGACGGTACTCCACACTTTTGCTGAAGATCCGAAGACTGGTCATTACGATCAGGGGGAAGGGCCTAGCGCGCTGGTCGAAGCGAGCGACGGGTATCTCTATGGCTACAATTCTTCCGGTGGTCCCGATCCAGACAGTTCCGGGACACTGTTCAGGTTGAGTAAGACGGGAGCGAACTTTCAGGTTTTGCAAGTGTTTTGCACGGTTTGTACCACAGGGTCTTATCCCACCAACCTGACCCTGGGCAGCGATGGCAATATTTACGGGACCACTTCGAGCGGTGGAATCGTCAACAACATGAAAATTTGCCAAGGCCTCGGCTGCGGTGTCGTCTTTCGGCTTACGCCTCCTGGGACCCTCACCGTGCTGCATGAGTTCAATGGTACCGGTGACTCTTCCTACCCTCTGAGCGTGATTCTTGCGTCGGACGGTAACCTTTACGGCACGACGAACCACTATAGCTACCCGGGAACGCTTTTCCGGGTCAATCCCATAACCGGCCAGTTCAAAACGGTTTACAGCTTCACGAGCACTCCCGTTCCGATTGGCGGGGTCGTCCAGCTTGCGAACGGCCTTCTTTATGGCGTGGCGCAACCCGCGAAAGGCCTGACGGGAAATCCGACAATTTACTCCAGCACATTGTCTGGAAAGGTCGAGACAGTCGCCACCAGCCCCATCAATGTGAGAAACAACTACTATTCCCCAATTCTGCAAGCCACCGATGGGAATCTGTGGACAACGGCGTACTACACCACGTCGAACACTCTGTCCGTGGGCGCGGTCCTGGCGTTCAACCCGAATGGCACGCTTGAGCACGAGTTGTTTTTCAATGAGGCGGTTGGGGTTGCTCCCTGGTCTGGCCTCCTGCAGACAGCCGACGGCACTCTCTACGGAACCGCGGCCTTGGGAGGTTCCGATAGCAGCGGCAATCCTGCTTACGGCACGGTCTACACCATAGCCGGTCTTCCACCGAAATGAAGGGCCGTGTCCAGCGGAAATTGTCTGGATGTCGACCAATTCCAATCGCGCGCTGCTGATCACCCTGGGTCGGCCTGACTAAATCGGGGTAAAGATTTGAGGAGGAGCCATGAGTTTGAAGTCTATCCTTGCACGCTCGTTCGCATTCCGTCTGGGAAGTGTCGCTGGCCCTCAAACACTCAGCCATGTCTTTGCGTTATGGGTGGGCGTAATTGCGCTGAGTTTTGCTTCGATCACCTTCGCCGGTGCTTCAGACACCGTCACCGTGCTCCATGCGTTCGGTGGGTCGAATCCCGGGAACGATCCGGATTCCCTGATCCAGGCATCCGACGGCAATTTCTACGGCACGACGTATCTGCCCGACAGTATCGTCTTTAAGGTCACGCCCTCAGGGCAGTTCACGACGCTCTACAAAGCTCCCAACAATGGCGGGTATTACGGGGGCGTAGTCGAAGGGCCCGACGGCTTTCTGTATGTGAATGCCGGAACCATCTTCAGGATCAGCAAGTCGGGCGCCGGCTTCAAAGTGATGGCCAATTCGGGGGCATGGGGGCTCTCGCTTGCCTCGGACGGCAACTTCTATGGGTCGGACAGCAACGGGATATTTCGGCTCACCACGAAGGGCACTTACACGCTGTTGTCTTCACAGAGCAGCAACGGGTTCTATGTGGAGAGCTTTAACAAGCAGGCAACGGACGGCAACTTCTACGGGATCTGCTACCCGGTCAGCTCCGGCTGGTGGCACGTGTGCCAGGTGACAACCTCCGGTCAGGTGACCCCGATCTTCGAGTACCCCACAGGCACCAATGGGCGATCTCCCGCGAACGGGATTTTGACGCAGGGATCAGATGGCTTTCTGTACGGTGTTGCAGACGGGGGCCCGGGCGACGTCGCCTTTCAGGTGATTTTTGAGCTCACCACTTCGGGCAGCTACGCGGAGCTTTATCAGAGCACCGGATGCACTCCGAAGACCGGGTGCAGCATGGTGATGCAGGCATCGGATGGCAATCTGTGGATCACCAATCCGCGAGCGGAGTCCGTCTTCTCGATCACCACCAGCGGCACGCTGCTGCAAACGGTCTCTTTCAACGGAATCGGTCATCCTTCGCGCCTGATTCAAGCATCCAGCGGCATCCTGTATGGAACCACGGGCGAACCAGACCCCTCGTATGGTGACGCCGGATCTGTTTTTTCGCTAAACGCGGACCTGCCGCCGCCAAGGTAAGGGTTCGGTTCGCCGTCGCCGAGGTCGCTGCGCAGGTCGCCCTACGCAAGTTGTTTACCGGTACGTTATGGCCGAACGGAGAAGTCCTGGCGAGGAAGAGCCATGAGCTTGAAGAGCACTGTTGCAATTCTGTTCGCCCTGTCTCTGGGCAGCGCCGCCGGCGCCCAAACACTCAGCCAGGTCTTCGCTTTCGACTGCCCCGATTAACAGACAGCGTCGGCTCCTCCGACCTGAGTAGACTGGTTGCTGCGAAACGACCAAGAGCTCGGGAGGAAAGGAGCCGAGCATGATGATTTATAGGATGTGATTTTCATCCGCGGTTTCAGCAGATCGCGTTTGTCGACCAGGAGACGGGCGAGTATGACGAACTGCGTCGAGAGTTGGATGCCCGGTTAATTTCGCCCGTTTGTCGCTCACTCGGTGACGAGTCCATGGGCCCGGAGGAATCTTGGATTGTCCGGTCCAGAATAACGCGTAGAACCGGGGCGAACGGGTCGTCCGGACAGGTCACGAAGGACGTAACGATGGAGGGCAACGTGCCGCCTCGATTTGCAAAGGTTTGACCGAGGTGTGTTACATGGTGCTGCGCCGAAGCGACCAACATCAATTTACAGGCAGTGTGCATCTGAAAATACGGGTTGCGTTCGGCCTGGAGCTCCTCGTACACTCGTCAAGACCCACATCCTCTTCTGGGGTTTCGTCCCCCTCTAAATCCTCCGTCATCTCTGCGAGAGCTTCGGCCACAGATTTGGGCGGTTCCATCATGGTTTGTACAAGTGCGGCGCCCGGATGAGCTGAAACCTCTGGTTTCTGCTCTCCAATTGGCGCTCTCTCTTGTTCGATGGCAGCGTCGATCATCTTCTGAGTAGATTTGGGATTGGCAAGTACGTTGCTGAGGACCGGATAGGCGCGCGCAGAAATAGATTCCAGCAGGTCATCGTTAAATCCAGGATCATCAAGTTCGAGGGCGTCAGAGATACTGCGTCCGGGCGAGACTTTCTTGAGTGAAAAGTGAATCGCGATGGGATGGTTCAGAGGTAGAAGCTGCGCGCAATCCGGGTTCTCGACATCATCGAGAAGGTCATCTGCTTCAGTACGGCTTGCGCAGCGACGAGTGAAAGTCTCCATTCGGCCAGCGGCAAATAAGTGGTGGAAAAGTCATATTGCTCCCCGAATTGACAATTATCATGGGTCGGGCACGATTGGCCCAGACCATCGGGAAGACAACGGAACTACCCTGAGCCTCTGTTCGGCAGCGGAAGTACCCGGAACCGGCGCATGATATGCCTGGGGAAGTTGGCCGCGAAGCATGCATTCTGCTCGAAGCGATGCTACCAGAGCCGAACAAGCCGAACAGCTAGGACCCAGAATCGGCAGCGGCGGGTTCGGTACCATTCTGACCATTGACCGCCGAACGAATCCGCTGCTTGCAACCGAGGTTGCGTTCTGTCGCCTGAATCTCAGTGATCCCGGGTCTTTGTGGTCTGAGTCGTGGGCGAACCCGTAAATTACTTGAGCAACAGATTGGGCCGAAAAAGGCCCAGAGGCTTGGAGCCTCGCCTGCCAGAGGCTTTCGAAATCAAGTGCTTGTCACTGGTCATGGCAGCCTTGGGTTACGGTTTGCTCGACCTTATCGGAACATCAGAGCGCAGCCGCAATCAGGCGGAAGATGTGCGCCCCATACTTCTTGACGATGCCGGCCCCAATGCCCTGCACTGCCAATAATTCGGCTTCATTCTTGGGTGCGTTCGCTGCAATGCTAAGCAGCGCTCGATCGCCAAAGATCCGGAATGCCGGAACTTTCCTGCGCTTGGCCTCATTCAAGCGCCATGCGCGCAACGCTTGCTCTATTCGGTGCTGATCGGACTCAGACAGGGATGCTGATTTCGTCCCAGATGGCGCTCGAACGGCCGCTGCTCGAGACTCTTTAGATTTCTTGGATTTCTTCAAGACCTTGCGTTTGGAAACTGACCGTGCCGCATCCTTCATGACGAAGAGCACCGGCGTGGTCTCATTGGTCGCTCGCCCGGCCGAAGTGAGGCTGACGGTGCGGTAAGGGATCTGTTTGCCATCCTTCTCGAAGACGGCATCAGCAAAGCTCAAAAGTCCTGCGCGGGCTATCGCCCCAAGAATCTCCTCGAAGTTGTCTCGGCTGATCTCGTTTCCCGAAAACAGCTCTGCGTATAGCTTGCCCGTCGATCTGTTGCGGACCAACTTCATCGCGCTCAACACTCGATAGAGGGCCGCTCGCTCGACGTCCGTTGCGGTTCGAAATCTCTGGGCAACGCACTTCGCTGGAGCACAGAAATCGCACGCGCCACAACTCGTGGCACCGTCCAAGCTATCACCAAAGTGACGAACCAGCGACCACATCCGGCACTGGTTGCTTTCCGAAAAACGAATCATCTGATCGATCTGCGCCCGCTTTTGCTCACCCTGTGTTATGTAGGATGCTCGCCATACCTCCTCGCCTTGGCTCACATTCTCCGCGAAGTCCAGGACTGCACCTTTATGGATCCACAGTTTCTCGATGATCTTGTCGAAGAGTTCATCCTCGATGCCCAAGGTCTTGCGGAGCCTTTCCTTGGGTTTGGGTTCTGAAGGGAGACTCGTAAACACTCGGTCCATTAACGCAACATCCGGATAATCGCGGCTGAAGAAGAAGTCATGGGTATGCCGGTCTCCATAGGAATGCATGAGAATGGCGCGACTCGGATCTCCATCGCGCCCGGCACGGCCGATCTCCTGGTAATAGCCTTCCACGCTGGCCGGAAGTGCAGTGTGAATCACGGTTCGAACATCCGGCTTATCAATACCCATCCCAAATGCAATGGTTGCCACCATGACGTCGAGCTTTCCTGCCATAAATTCTTCCTGCACCCGCCGCCGCCTTTCGGCATCGAGGCCGGCATGGTAGCTGGCAACTCTGAACTCACCTGCCCATTCTTCCGACAGATTTTCAGCCTGCTTGCGGGTTGGAGCGTACACGATCGCTGGCCGATATTTGGCGTCGCTCAAGATCTCCCGGGCGAGCGAAGGACGCTGAGACGGCAGGGCTTCCACAATCTCGATCCCGATGTTTTCGCGGCGAAAACCATGAATAAAATGTGTGGGCTCGCTGAGGCCGAGCTGAGTGGCAATGTCTTTCTGGACTAGCGGCGTCGCAGTGGCTGTGAGTGCCAGCACCGGAGCAGGGCGAAGGCTCGGCAGATACTGGCCGAGCATTCGATAGTCGGGGCGGAAATCGTGTCCCCATTGCGATATGCAGTGCGCCTCGTCGACTGCGATCAGCGATGGTTTGCGCTTAGCTAACATTTCGGGGAAGCCTGTTACTCGAAGCCGTTCCGGCGCAATGAAAAGGAACTGCAGCTTGCCACTTAAATATTCCGAACAGACTCGGCGGGACGTATCGCGATCGCGGCCTGAATGGATGCACTCGACGGCGAAGCCTCTCTCCTTAAGTTTACGAACCTGATCGTCCATCAACGCGATAAGGGGACTAATCACAAGAGTCGTTCCACCCCGAGCCAACCCGGGCAACTGGTAGCAAAGAGACTTGCCCGAGCCGGTCGGCATAACAAGAAGGGCATCCTTTCCTGCCGTAACCGCTTCGCAGACGGTTTCTTGGTTGGGCCGGAACTTGGAGAAGCCGAACGCGTTCTGGAGAAGCTCAGTGAGAGTTGTGAAGGTCGTCGGGTTGCTGGTAATAGTAAGGTCGGAAGAACCGGAATTCTTGGGCGCTTCAGGGACCGCCTTTCGCATTGCGGGTGAAGCGTGGCCAACCTTCGTGACTACAGAACGGACATACTGGCTGATGCCATCCAGAAATGGCTCCAGCCGGGAATCGCCGTGCTGGATCTTCTTGAGGAAAGCTTCCCACTGGCCGGTCATCGCCGGACTCTTCACCTCCGGATGAACCACTTCAATAAGATGGATACCCTTGTCTGTTGCCTCGAGGTTTTTCCCGGCCCGGACGATGAAGCCTCGTTTCAGCAACACTTCGATCGTTGCTGCGCGGGTGGCGGGCGTGCCTAATCCAGTTTCCCTCATGGCTTCCGACAGTTCTCTCTCATCCAGGGTTTGACCCGCCGTCTGCATCGCCGTCAAGAGTGTGCCCTCGGTGAATCGCTTCGGGGGCCGGGTCTGTTTTTTTCTGGCTTCAATATCGGCGACGTCCTGAAGCTGCCCTTTCGCAAGTGTCACGGGAAGGACCTGCTCCGGAGTTCCCTCTTCGCCACCGCTTCTCCTATCTCGCTGCCGCCCTTCCGCTCCGATATCGAGAACCTTCCAACCCATCTGTTGCACGAGGGTTCCCGTGGTTCGATAGCGGTCCACAAACTCTCCGTTCGTGATTGCCGTAGTCACCGTCGTCACCGCCTGGAGGTAATCGTCATGCCACATCATGAGGAAGCGCCGGCAGATCAGTTCGTAGATCTTGCGCTCGTCTTCCGCAAGGTGGGCCTTCTCAGGAGTGACAGCCGTAGGAATGATGGCGTGGTGATCGCTCACCTTGCTGTCGTCTACGAACCTCTTGCTCAAGGGGCGCTGTCCTGTGCCAGCAGCCAGTTGCTGCGTATACCTTGTCGAAATCGCAGAGACGATACCTGGAACCGTACTGGCAACATCGGCGGAAAGATGGCGGCTATCGGTCCTCGGATAGCTGATCAGCTTGTGCCGCTCATAGAGAATCTGGGCGAGGTCAAGGGTCTGCTGTGCGCTGAAACTGAACAGACGATTGGCATGCCGCTGAAGTTCTGTAAGATCGTAAAGCAGCGGCGGTTGCATCCGTTTTGTCTCGGAAGTGAGAGACACGATGGTCGCTTTCCCGGTTTGGCCGCGCAGGACGATGCGGTTGGCTTCCTCGCCATCGGCTGGCAGTCGCGATGCCTTTGCCAGGCCGTCGTTGTCGTTGCCAGGCTTCGCTTCAAAACGGAACCAGGTTCCTTGATAGCTCTCCTTGTTTGAACTCTCTTGTCCCTGAAATGTGGCTACGACCTCGATATAGTCTTCGGGTACGAAGCTCCGGAGAGCAAGTTCCCGATCAACGATCATGGCGAGGGTCGGCGTCTGCACCCGCCCGACCGAAAGCTCCTCGTTGTAAACAATCGAATAGGCGCGCGAAAGATTCATGCCAACGAGCCAGTCAGCTCTGCTTCGGCCGGTGGCCGCATTCGCCAGGCAATCGTACTCACTTCCGGGACGAAGCGTGTCGAACCCCTTGCGGATCGCATCTGGAGTCAATGAGGAAATCCAGAGTCTGCTGACAGGCTTTCTACACCCAGCCGCCTCGTAGATGTAGCGGAAGATCAGTTCCCCCTCCCGCCCGGCGTCTGTCGCACAGACGATCCGCGACACCCGTCCGGAGGTCAGGATTTTTCGCACCACTTCGAACTGATCTTTGGTTTTCTCGTAGACAATCAAAGGCCAATGCGTAGGTAGGATCGGCAGATGATCGAAGCGCCAGTGCCGCCATTCAGGGGTGATCTCGTGAGGTTGGGCAAGGGAAACCAGGTGCCCGATCGCCCAGGTGACGACGTAGCCGTTGCCCTGGAGATAGCCGTTGCCTCGCACGTTCGCGCCGAGAATGCGGGCAATGTCCTGCGCCACTGAAGGCTTTTCGGCAAGGATCGCAATAGTTTTGGAATCGCTTGCTTCCATGGGCAACCTCAGTTTACCGCTACCATCTCTTTGGATTGCCTCACCCGGAGATTGCTGGTGCCGTCATCCCCAAGTGGTCACCGTGAATCTGTGTTTGTCAAGAGGGTTTCAAGATTCGGAATCGACCTTGATTTCTGAGCTTTGACGGTGGCACTAAACGGCCACGGACGGTAGACTCTCTCCATGCGCGCTGTGCGGCTCCTGCCTCCGACAGGTCAGCCGTATCAATGACTACCGAACAAGAACTCCGCCAGAAGTTGCGTAAGATCTCCGCGCTGTTCGAGGGAGCCACTACCGCGGGAGAGCGTGACGCGGCGGCGGCAATTTACCGGGTGCGGAAAGCACTCGCCGCCGCGGAACAGATCGAAAAGCAGGTAGAGGTCCATTTCAAGCTCGTCGATCAGTGGAACAGGCGTCTCTTCACGGCGCTCTGTCGCCGCTACGGGCTCACGCCATATCGGTACCCGCGCCAGCGCCGCACGACCGTTGTGGCCCTGGCGCCCAGGTCGTTCATCGACAAGACACTGTGGCCCGAATACATTCAG
>Ga0210394_10005357_pt1 | contig 14416 bp, 9 predicted proteins | sample IncBWC12MmetaG_FD_160121 | JGI IMG/M metagenome (GOLD analysis project Ga0210394, IMG submission 160121) | Forest soil microbial communities from Barre Woods Harvard Forest LTER site, Petersham, Massachusetts, United States - Inc-BW-C-12-M | ecosystem: Environmental > Terrestrial > Soil >...
TGTTCGCAAATCATTCGTTCGCGACGATTTTCACCGAAGGAATGCCGGAGCGGCTGGCCCCGAACGATTGGCTGAAAAAGTGGACGCACGAGGAAATCGACGCGGGCGCGGACATCATCGTGATGCACGGCGCGCCTCTATTGCACGGCGTGGAGATTTATCACGGACGGCCCATCTTCTACGACCTGGGCAATTTTATCTACAACGCGCCGCCGACGTTGACCTACATTGACGAACCCATGAGCTGGGAGAGTGTGGTCGCGACCGTCGAGTTTCAGGGCCCGTCTCAGGCCAAGTCCCTCAAGTCCATTTCGCTTCGGCCGATCGCCTTGAATGTTATCGGCGAGGGCCAGCCCGATGTTCACAGCGAGTACACCAATAACCAGTTCCTCGATACGCGCGGCTTGCCCGCGCCGGCCACTGGTTCGAGAGCGGGTTACATACTCCAGCGTGTGGCCGACGAGTCAAAGCCCTTTGGCACCAGGGTCGAAGTAAAAGGCGAAACGGCGGAAATCAAGCTGAAAGCCGGAAGCTAACGCTGCTATTCCTTGCATGGGATTACGAACATATTCGACGGACATACGATTTCGGTCGCGGAACCCGGCGAATTAATCCCAAATTAGTTCCTATTTTGGATAGTTTCTTTCCTATATGACCGCGCAGGCCTAGCTAGATGTTTAGCGGAACCTCTTTAGAATCTGAGGGATGAATACCGCAGCCGTCGGATTTTATGGAACAAAGAGTGCGAGAAGCAAGGTTGGTATCTAAGCGGCGCGCCGTCAGGCAGCCAAGTTCAAGTTGAGATACTCATTTGTCCGTTCCGGCCTGCTCGATGGGTTTAGCTCGAACTGATCCGGGGCATGAGAGGCTTCACGGAGCCTCGAGCAACCAAGATATGAGCCAAGGAATGCCGACCTTAGCAGAATCCCTCCATGAGCTAATACAGTATCGGGATCTTCTCTACATGTTCACGTGGCGGGACATCAAAGCCCGGTATAAACAATCGATGATGGGCTTTTTTTGGGCGATTCTCATGCCCTTGCTGATCGTCGGGGCGGGAGTGCTGGTTCGTATTGCCTTCCTCATGACCTCAGGGAACCATATTAACTTCAGCGATCTTTCCAGTATCGCTTTGAAGTCACTTCCGTGGGCATTTTTCGTGAGTGCAATAAAATTCGGCACTCAAAGCATGCTTAGCAACACTAATCTCGTTACGAAGATTTATTTTCCCCGGGAGGTTCTTCCGCTTGCTGCCGTGCTCGCGAGTCTTTTCGACACGGCCATTGCATCGTCCGTGGTCATTGTGCTGCTGATCCTCGGTCGGGTGGGCGTCACAATATATTTACTCTGGGTACCCCTCATTATTGGCTTGATCATCCTTTTCACCGCGGCGCTTACGATGTTTCTCTCCTGCGCGAACATATTCTTCCGAGACGTCAAGTACCTCGTGGATGTCCTGCTCACGTTCGGAATATTCTTTACGCCAGTGTTTTACGAAGCCCGAATGATGGGCAAATGGGCTCCGTTACTCCTGCTTAATCCCCTGGGTTCGTTACTCGAGGCCCTAAACAATACGATCATCCGTCACGAAGCTCCTTCGCTGCCTTGGCTTGTTTATGCCGCCTCGTGGTCTATTCTAGGCCTGCTTGCGGCTTGGAGTATTTTCGAGCGCGCGGAAAGCTCGTTTGCGGAGAGCATCTAGCAACCGAATATGAGCGAACTCGCAATCGAATTCGACGGAGTATGGAAGAAGTTCAAGAAGGGAGAAATTCATGATTCCCTTCGCGACCTAATTCCCGCGCTCACGAGGGTAGCATTTTCCAGAAATGCACCTGGAGAACTCCACGAACGCGAGTTCTGGGCGCTTCGCGACATTAGCTTCCAGATTCGACGTGGTGAGGCGTGGGGAATCGTCGGCGCTAATGGCGCGGGCAAAAGTACGATTCTGAAGTTACTAAGCAAAATCCTCAGGGCGAACAAGGGCGCTGTCAATATTCACGGCAAGGTGAGCGGTCTGATTGAAGTCGGAGCGGGATTTCATCCCGACCTTACTGGCAGGGAAAACGTTTATTTGAACGGCTGCATTTTGGGGATGAAACGCCAGGAAGTGGCTCGTAAATTTGATCAAATTGTGGAGTTCGCGGGAGTCGGCGATTTCATCGATACGCCTGTAAAGCGGTACTCCTCGGGCATGTACGCGCGACTCGGCTTCGCTGTGGCCGCTCACGTCGATCCCGATATATTGCTGGTGGACGAAGTCCTAAGCGTCGGTGACATGCAGTTCCAGGAGAAATGTTTAGATCGCATGCGCGAGGTGGTAGAGGAAGGCACTACCGTGATCTTTGTGTCCCATAACCTCCAGGCAGTACAAACCCTCTGTGAGCAAACCCTACTCCTGAAGACTGGCACCGTATCCACGATCGGCCCGACTGCCAAAGTCCTCAACGGGTACCTATGCGAGCCCTCAGCGGGGGCCAGTTCATTTCCAACGCTAATTGAGGACATCTCGCTGCAGGACATTGACGGTCTTCCCAAAGCAGACTTCTCGCCTGGAGAGAAGGCACGACTCAATTTCACGGTCCAACCGAGTGAGCAACTCAAGGATTGCCAGCTTGGACTTCTCGTCCACCGCGCTACCGACGGCCTCGCCATATGCGACTATAATCTCCCACTTTCGCAAGTTGCGGCACCGACATCGACTGCTATTGCCACTTCCTTCGTCGCGCAGATCACCATGAACCTTCTAAGGGGCGCCTATGTAGTATCGCTGCACATCTATCATGTGCCGACGGCCCGATACATCGCCAGGGCGCACAAAGTAACTAACTTTTTCGTCGAAGAGGCAGTCAGTTGGCAGGGCGTAGCGCACCTAGAGCCGAGTCTTTCTTTGCGACAGGAACTGATCACTCAGGTATCTCGAAAACATGATCAGCGTTATCGTTTGCACTTATAACCGCGCATCGAGCCTTGGGGGAAGGCGCTCGAGAGTCTGAGAGAGATGACTGGGTAGTTTGGACTTAGCCTGAGTTTATAGATGCGGGCGAGCGGCAGCGGCAGGGAGACGATTGTCACGTAAGAAGCAGGACTTCGCTGCAAGAAGCACATGAGTGCAAAGCTCATATTTGACGTCGGCATGCATCGAGGCGAGGATACCGAATTCTACCTGCGGCGAGGATTCGCGGTAGTTGGGGTGGAAGCCAATCCCTTCCTAGTAGGGGAGCTCAAGGAAAGGTTTCGATCCAATATCGAGTCTGGGCAGCTGCGAATTGTCGGCAAGGCAATTAGCGTAAGGCCTGGGAAGGCTCGGTTTGCAATCAATACGGCAAACTCGGTCTGGAGCACACTTTCCAACAGTTTTGCCGCACGAAGTTCCCGTGACTGCTCTGCATCAGAGAATATCGAGGTCGACTGCATAACTTTCCATGAGGTTTTGCAGCAACACGGAGTTCCGTATTATCTAAAGATTGATATTGAAGGATGCGACATTTTGTGCGTGCAAGCATTACGTGACTTCTCTCTACGACCGCAGTTCATTTCCATTGAGAGTAGCGTGACGTCGCCAGCCTGCGGATTCCGAGACGTAGTTGAGGAGCTTGGCCTATTGCGGAACCTGGGCTACTCACGTTTCAAGTATGTGAACCAAGCACGAATACCCGGTTCACAGCGATACTTAGGGGTGGAAGGTTCCCCAGTGACTTACCGGTTTCCGCCTGATAGTAGTGGTCCGTTTGGCGATGAAACTCCAGGTAAATGGTTGCGATCCAGCACGGCGGGCGTGTATGGGTTGGCGCTCCGGGCCGTCGATGATCTCTGCGGTCATAGCGGGCGTTTTTATGGACGCTCCGCGGTATGGCGACTCCGCTTGTTGCGCGAACGCCTGACAGGGTACTTGGAGCATTGGTATGACCTACACGCAATGCTCGGATAAGCTGGCAGAACAATTGAGTGGATTTACTCCCATCAGCGTAGTCGTGTGCACTTATAACCGCGTGTCAAGTCTCAGAAAAACCCTCGAGAGCTTAGGGCAGATGTTGGTGCCTCCCGACCTCACTTGGGAACTCATCGTCGTGGACAACAATTCGACAGATGACACTCGCGTGGTTGTAGGGGATTTCACCCGGACCTCGGGTTTGAACGTCCGATACGTATTCGAGCCTAAACAAGGCCTCAGTCATGCCCGGAATGCTGGTGTCGCGAACAGTACAGGTGAGATCGTTGCGTTTATCGATGACGATGTCCTCATACTTCAACAATGGTTGCGGGAGCTGGCGCGTACGTTCGTGCAATTTGATTGCATAGGTGTGGCCGGAAGGATTATTCCGGTGTGGGATGGGGTAACGAAGCCAGATTGGCTGGCCACCGCCGGACCCTATTTCTTGCATGGCCCTATCCCAGACTTCGACTGCGGTGACGAGGCCAAAGAGATTAGATCGCTGCCCGTAGGCGCCAATATGGCCTTTAGGAAGTCGGCATTCGCGAAGTACGGATTCTTTCGCCCTGATTTTGGTGCCGGTGCTAGTTCAGGGACACAGCTCGGAGAGGATTTTGAGTTCTGCCAAAGGCTAATTCGCGCCGGAGAGAGACTTGTCTATTCACCCCAAGCAGTCGTGTTTCATCCAGCAGTGGAAAAAAGAATTACGAAGGGCTACTACCTCCATTTTTATTACGATTTGGGCAGAATGGCAATCCAATTGGAGGGCTGGCCATCGGAGGCTGTACTGTACTTCGGTGTTCCTCGTTACCTTTATCGCAGTTTTCTGGTGAAGTGCGTCAACTGGCTCTTCGCATTCGATAAGAAGAAACGGTTCTACTGTAAGGCCCGCGTATATTGTGTGCTGGGGTATATTGCAGAAGCTCGCAAAGTGAAGCGCGACGGATCGCTTCGAGCGCAAACTATCCAAGGTACGAGAGTGATTTGATCGCACAACCCTGATCATTTTGGCCCTCACGTAAGTGAGGGGTGAATAGCAATGGGAATGGGTCAAAGAAGCGAAAACGGGGGTAATTGTGTAACCGTAAGTGTCGTTATTCCGGTGTACAACTGCGTTGAATATACGCCGGAGGCTCTGGAGTCCGTTTTTGCACAGGGTTTCACGGATTTCGAGGTCGTCGTCGTCAATGATGGCTCCCCCGATACGGAGATGCTGGAGCATCTTATTGCCCCATATCAAGACCGGATCGTATACCTCAAACAGACGAATCGCGGCCCTGCCGCCGCTCGCAATACTGGAGTTAGAGCTGCGAAAGGGAAGTACATCGCCTTTCTGGACAGCGACGATCGCTGGCCGCCCGAATACCTAGCCGCGCAGATCAAATTATTCGAAGAAACGCCATCTCTGGATCTTGTCTATACCGACGCCGTTCATTTCGGCGACACTCCATTACCTCGCAAGACCTTTATGCAGAGCTTGACGCCTCCGGTGAATTTTGAGGAATTGCTGGTGCAAGGCAGCCAAATTATTCCATCCGCAACCGTAGTAAGCAGGCAGGTGATTATTGATGCGGGCCTATTCGATGAAAGTGTCCGTGGTCCCGAAGACTACGACTTGTATTTACGTATGGCCTACCGAGGCGTGAAGATAGCGTATCAGTCAAGGGTGTTTGCCTTGCGCCGCGTTCATTCGAAGTCTTTAACTTCAGATGACATGAGAATGCTGGAAGCTATGGAACGTGTTCTCACCAAGTTGCATAACAGCCTAAGCCTCTCCACGGAGACCCGGTCTTTATTGCTTAACCGTCTCGCGTCAATCAGGGCTTATCTTTATTTGCAGAAGGGTAAGCAGCACCTTTTTTCCGGTAATATCGATCAAGCACGAAATTATTTTGTGAGCGCGAACATCTCCTTACGTCAAGCGAATTCGCGACTAACCAGCCCTGTACCGGACTCGGCCATTCAAGCCCTGCGCCGAGCGGCCAAGCTTCGAGTGCTGCTGTGGGGGTTGCGGACCGCCCCACGCGCGACCACTTTCGCGGCGCGAATGTGGGAAAACTCTTTGTTGGCATTACAGGCTCTGAAGGCCCGATCCCACATATAAAGCTCGACACCGGCTAAGCGAAGGTTGGCCCGGTATCGGGAGTAATCAGATTTTGGTCCTGATTTGCCGTTTCCCGCTGATCGTGGCAGAAGCGCCTTTTACCGTTCTGCTGGCGTATTAACCACTCGCTGAGCCTTGGCACCTGACGCTCCCACGAACGTTCACGGGCTATTGAAATCGCCAAGGATGAATCGTAACGATCCGTGCCCGCCAATAGCTCTTGGATCCGGTTGGCAAAATCAGCTGGGTTGCTTGCGACTCGGACGGCCGCTCCGTAGGCCTGCACGTCCGATACGCCCGTGCTCACCACAGGAACGCCGCAGGCGAAGTAGTCCATCACTTTCAGCAAATCGTTGCCGCGAGTAGAGGTGTTGTCGCGGTGCGGAACGATGGCGACGTCAAATCCTCGAATGACTTCGCCCAGATCGTCATTCGGCACCGGATCGAGGACTCGAACATTCGGATAAGAGCGCAGGTATTGCGCGAGAGGCAGGCTATCGCAGTAACCATAGAACAAAAATGTGCAGTGGGGCAACCTGCTAAATGCAACATCGAGTAAGGCTCTGTCGATTCGGTCTTCTGTGATGCTGCCTATGAAACCAATATAGGTCGCTCCGGGTTTTTTCGGATACCACGGGGCTAACTTGAAATTAGGCTGCGTGCGCTGCAAGGTTTCGAACGTAGTGCAATTGCGAAAAATTCTCTTATTCGGATGTTCAATGAGATCGTAAACGTGTTGATTGACACAAAGTACGCTGTCAGCAATTCGAAGGGTACGCTCCAGGCGTTGACGTGCCACGCCGGGATCCGAGTGTTCGAGTGTTGTCATGTCGTCGGAGCTGTCGAACACCACATGATCCGCACCTTCAGCAAGCACCTCCGCCAACGCGCACTCCAGCGGGCTGATGGTGTTGATCCAGAGCAAGTAGGGTTCGTCAAAGGACTTGCGAATTCGCCGTGCGAGCAAAGACGCGCTAGCCCTTGCGACCGCTACCGACCGGTATGAGAACGGCAGACCAGTCAGTGGCTGTAATACCGTAACGCTTTTGCGCCCTACCCTGTGCTTCGCAATGTCAGTCACTTCGGGAGTGGCAAAGTAGTCGGCCAGCCGATCCCGGCACACCTTGATCTTGTTAATGTAAACGCCAGAATTCAGCGCGCCAGAACTCTTCAGTAGATATGTAAACATCGCCAGGTTGCGTTTCATCCTACCCGGCAGCCACCAGATATTTGAAATGTTGACCAGTATCATGTCGAGGTTGCAGTGAAAGGGCTATTGGGCTCTCTGCTTCGGTGCCTAAGTCGAGGAGGTAGTGGCTGCTAACAAAGCAACTACTGAAGTCGGCACCCTCTGGGTTTCCGTCTGTAGAATCTGGCTAGACCCGTGTCCGTCGCCATCCTTCCTATCGCATTTACCTCTCCATAGATCGCAAAATTTACGGAGCGGATGCGATTGGATCTATCTGATTCTACATTACTTCTGTTAACGAGTAGCCCTCAACTTCTGGCGCGAAATGGAAGTAATTCGGCAAAATGGGAAGGAATTTGGACAAGTGCGCCTAGTCCAATGGCTCCGCGTCGGAAGGTATGCTCGCCGTTAGCTCGCTACTCGACCTGTTTGCCCGCTTCATGGGTCCTCTTCTTCATGACATATTCAGGCCGTAACTGGAAAAAGTTTTGGTCGCGCGGTAATAGCCTGAACATCGAGCCAGGGCCGAGAGCCGAGATCCTTATACTCACCTACGGCTGTTTACTGGGGACTTCATCAAGATGACACTTTCCGAGCTACGCAGTTCAATCGACGTCACCGCTTCTGCTGTTGTGCCATCGGCTTTAAGAGGATAGTAAGCACCGCCTAGAGGGATAGGCCTCGAATACGTATCCAATTCAACATCTTTTGTCCGGTATTGCCGATCACGATAGAGCACTATGGCTTTGGTAAAATCCCGGCGGTGAAGACTCGCACAATTTCCATTTCCGCTGTTGTCGCAATCGTTGGCCCGTTCGCCCCTGCAAGATAGTCCCGAAATGCAATCCGGCGAACCGCCTGTCTTATAGGGCATTGTCCGCGTCCCAGCGTTATATCCATTAGGATCAGGCGTACCGATGTCCACTCCCAACGCTGGAAACCATGTCGCCCAGGCATATACCGTCGACGCTGGGGGAGGGTTTGCCAATTGCGATTGGTGCTGCAACTTTATGCACCGGGCAGGAGTTCCGGAGGGATAGGAGTTGTAAATCCTATCTATGGTGGTGAAAATCTTGCCGCTGATCGTCCCCAAGACTGTGTCTCCGTTTGCACCGATCAATAAACCTGCCTCGGTGCCGTTATTAAGAGCGGTGTTGAGACAATCGCCGGCGCTTGCCAGGGAGATCTTCTTGGGGTTGCTAGTCGTATCGCTGCTCAAGTCTGCCGTAATCGTAGTGCCTGGTGCGTAGGTCCAGACTTCATCGGTTAGAGCATAAAAGAATCCCGCGCCTTGAGTGTGGTAACTGATCCCCGCGTTTCTGTTCCAACCCATGTAGTGCTGGGCCAAGCAGTTCATCGGGCCACGATTGCCTCGATCCCAATAGTGCCAAGTGGTGATCGTACTGTCCTGTCCCGGAGGCAGATATGAAGTGGTGCTTTCGTAGCACAAAAAGTAGGCTTTAGCATTGTTGGCGTTACCATTCGCTGGGAGCACCGCATCGTAAGTAAGTTGGTGATAAGTATTGTCAACGAGAAGGGACCCGCCCGAGCCTCCAGGAAGCGCCCAACTGCTATACAGCGCGCTTTCCTCGTAACACCAATTAAGGTAGTAGCAATTTGAATCGTGGGTCGTGTTTCCCCCCAGCGAAAAATTCGAGCCGTAAGCTGCGTGCATATCGCTCTGTAAGGTCGACGTCAGCGCCTGGCGAGCAATTAACCAGGCAGACTGCGTTGGCACTTCCGTGTGCGGCATCACACCAGGGATGGGGAAGTTCGTTAAATCGTCTAACATCACTCCTTCGGGGGAGCCGTTACCCAGCGTTTCGAGCCATGTCGCGATTGTCAACTTGCCAGACTGCGTATCGATAGGATTTAACCAGATGTAGTTTGCCGCCCAACCATCCGTCGCTCGGCTTTGCCAACGAAAATGAGCGGTCGAAGCCGCTGGCGGATTCGCGTTATATGCCAGTCGGGTGCCGGCATTGATGATGCATGAGGATCCGTTCGGTGTATTTTTTGGGCAGGCAGGTTGCGTGCCATCCCACCCTCGTCCGTTGGTGCCGCTGGCGGTAGTAGCGATGTTGTCCCCCTTGAGCGTCGAATACACTGGAGAGCTTGATTGACGGCTAACCACAACGCGTACCCAGTACTTCGTTTTTGATCCGTTTACCGATGTCTGTGCCCAATCTGAAGGGGGATACCAATAGACTTCGCCAGTAACAGTAAGGCCAGAAGTTCCGTCCGATCGCGTTTTGAGTGTGGACCACGCGCCATTCCAATACTGATAAGTTACCGAGCCTCCAACACGCGCGGTGGAGATCACAAAATTCATTTGGTCGAACGGTTCCATGAATCCTACGTAGAGCATGTTTGAGATAGTGACTGAGCCTCCGTCATAGCTCGATACGCTGACATCCGTATAGGTTTTGTGGTCATAAGTCAGGACTCCATTGACGGCGTTCGCGACATTGTCAAATGCGCGGTCGAAGGAATCGAACTGATCCATGTGGGACCACGCGAAGGAATAACCAAGGTCAACGTCTCCATGTAGGAACATATTCTCCAGTACCCAGCCATTTCTGGTCGCCAGGGTCTGCATCGCATATGCTTGGTAGGGCCGGACCGTAGAGGCTTCGATATAAAGCGTGCAGTAAAAATGTCCATTCGGCATGGGACATGCTGAGTAGCTAACGTCATAATCGAAACTCTTGCCCATCCAATTCTCAATGTCGGCCTGGAGCTCTCGGGGTTCTAGATTTACAGCGCCGTAGATAGCGCTCATGGAAGAGATGTTGGGATTGTGCCGAGTATGAGGTGGAACCTGAGTGAAGGCCACCCTGGCCAAACACAGAACGAAAATCAGGGCTGACGAAATCTTCCGCATGCTATCTTGAGACCGCCTCTCAGAATACTAAGTAATTAATGCCGATCTGAAGGTGTTGGCACTAACTTTGATGACCTCAAATGAGCAACCACGCTACGGATATTCCGTGGCGACTATCGATTCGCAACATGCAATCCCTCGGTCTAAGCGTCGTAGCGACCGCGTAACAGCCAATCCTCTCCTGAACGGGCACTCCTTGATAAGCCTAAGTCCCTAGGGACAGTTACCTAGCCGGAACCTTAACTGTCCCCTCGTCCAGTATTTGTTTCCTTCCCCATTGATTCTAATGGCGTTGAGGCTAAATGACATGGGGAAGTTCCTCGGGCTTCAGCTCGATTCAAGGCTCTTATTGATTCCGGCTGTCCTTATGCTCCTGCTGCACACCAATGGCTGTGCAGGTTTAGCATCGAAATCCGGTGGTCTGACGACGTCAACCGCACCGACAAGTTCGGCTGCCCCAACAAGTTCAGTCGCTCCTTATACAGGCCACTTCTCGCATATCTCACTGTATTTTCCGAATTGGAACATCGCCAACGTTCAACCTACGTCGTTGCAGAGTCAGATCATGCAATTTGTAGCCGACCGCTTCGACATCATCTCCGGAGGCAGCCTCGATCCTAGGTCCTGGAACGCCTACACAGCATGGGCGGTCTACATCGAACACGCCGCGGAGTACGTTACATCTTGGGAAGGCTACATGCACGAAGCGTCAACTCTCGGTTTCAGTGATCCCGAGGGAATCGCCCTTCACTCGAACATAGACTACGCAGCCCCCGGAAGCGTTAACTGGCTCTATACAGATGGTTTTGATGTGTTCGACCAGCCGGGCAACGGAGGCGTAGGGTCGTACACGAGTTTTCGGAACGGAGTTTTCCTAGTTGACTCGGGCAACAATTATACCGATAAATCAGTGGCCGCTTATGACCGCAATTCGTCTGATGTTGCGATCAATAATGTCATCCTGATTGGGTATAGCGAGAAGTTCGATGAAATAAATTTTCTGCTAGCTACTCCCGCCTCCGGGTGCTCAGTGCAATGGTTATACTGGAACGGCGTGTCATATGTGTCTTTGACACTTACGAGCGACGGCACCTCTGGCCTTGCACAGACGGGACGTATCAACTTTGCTCCGCCTACCACCTGGCGTGTAAAGTCGGAAAACGGCTCGGCAACCAAGTACTGGGTGAAAGGCACCGTGAGTGGATGCAGCACATTACCGGTTGCCTCACGTATTTATGGAGCATCGTGGTATCGGGTTGCATTGGCTAATAACCGTGTTCTTGGCGGCGATGCACCATTCGGGGCCGTTCACGTCGAACTGGCCGTTCCTGCTTCTGGTTTAACTGTTACTTGGCAATACTGGAATGGAGCATGGCAGCCGCTAAATCTCGCCAGCGATGCCACCAACGGTCTAACTCAGAGCGGCCAAATCACCTTTACTCCCCCGCCCGACTGGATTCCATCGTCCCCTTCCAACGCGGATGCCAATAAGTATTATCTCAGGGTTCAGCTGTCTGGCACCGGAGTTACGCCCGTTGCCTCAACCGTGAAGGATGACCTGTATTGGAATCTTTACGCGGACTCGTTTACAGACCTAGGCTATCTCGCAAGCGACCCACACGCCTCCAACGGTTACAACCCCATTCCTCCAGTCGGATCTTCGGCCCGATGGAGATATCAGAGTAGAGTGACCGGAACGTGGGCACATGACATGATTTTTGGCAACCCAAGCTCTGTTCAGAACGGAAACTATGCTTGGGGCGAAATCAATATCTACCTAATCCAGCAGGCCAAACTGACAAATAACTACGACGGAGTGCTATTTGACAGTGGAGGAGATGCGCCCGCGTTTGTTCAGCAAGCCAATCTCGATGTCCGGCAAGATCAGACATGGTCACAACTCGAGAACACCCTGTATGATTTTGAGCGCACCACGCTACACAACCTCTATTCCAGTCCTGGATTTGCGGTAGGTTCAAATGCCAGCAATTATTCCTTCAGCGTCCACGGCGATTGGGTCGGCAATGAAAACGCCTACTTTTCGTTTGTGGGTCCACCCCAATACAGTGCGAATGGTGACTGGAGTTTTGATGGCTACCTCGCGGTCAACAATCCACAAGGGACTAAGGCCTACGGGATGTGTATGGATCAAGTACGGCAATTGACCCCTGGTTTCGTTACAAATTCGTGGTTTTATTGGGATCAAGGCAATAGAACTCCAATTTTGTGCTTAGCACAGTATTACATCGGAGCAAACCAAAACACCGGGTTTAGCTATAACACAGACGGATTCTTTTACGTTGACTCGGATGATTACTATTATTACTCGGCCCCTGCGCAAACCACCGGTTCGGTCGCCTTAGGATCGGGGGCCACATTCAACGTTGCTGCCGGCATTCCGGCCGGCTGGACCAGTGGAACTATTCGTCTGGGGGACCCTTCGGCGACCAGTGGCGACAAGTTCTCCGTTTCAGTGAGCGGAAACACGTTGTCCACTTCTGCAACCATTTATAACAGTTACCCTGCAGGCACAAATGTCTACTTCGTTCTCCATAGCCACCAATCGACAGATCCCATGCCGACGGTATCCAATGTCGACCACTGGGGATTCTGGTTCCCCGCAATGGGGGTAAATGTAGGCGCACCAGCGGGGAGCCGCAATGAGCATTGGTTGACAGGTCCCTACATCAGCGGCCAGCCGAACGCTGCCACTACATGCCAACATTCTTCCTATGTGTGCCCGGATATCCTGCGCCGCGATTACGCGAATGCAATCATGCTGGCCCGACCTAATATTGGTGTAGCCAGAGGGATGATCGAGACAGAGCTCATAACTCCGTCGCAAGTATTCTGTATCCAGGACGGGTCGGCTCCACCATGCGCTTCCACCACACTTTACTACCCATTGCGAGCGGATGGCCGCACGGGTGCAGGCGTCACGTCTTTTCAGTTGCAGGCCGGCGAAGGCGCGATACTGATGAAGAATCCAACACCATAACAGATCAACCGGGAAGCCGCGCTACTTCGCCCGTTCCGCCGCGCGCGTCAGAGAAGTGAGACCGCGTTGAGTCACGCGACTTTCGCCTTCATTGCCTTTGCGGCGACCAGTTTCAGAGCCGGTGGCTCCGGGTAGCAGCCACTCATTGCCTGCGGCAAGCAAATCGCTGATCAGTCCGGGCGCAACACCGTTTGCGAGGACCGCCAGCTTGGCGGACAGGCCAATGACAACCTCGTTCTCCCCGTTTTGACACGCTCGGACGACCTGTCTTGCGGCTCGCTCTGCACTTATGGATGCCCCGGGCAGCGAGTCGGTGATAGTGAACCAGGCGTATTCTTTTTCGTGATCGCCCCTGAAATCGGCATTCCGCGGGCTGCCTGTTCTCATCAGGTTAGGAACTACAGTGGTCACCCAGATTTCATCCTTGGCTAATTCCGTTCGCAGCCCTTCGCTGAAACCCACTAGTGCGAACTTGCTGGCCGTGTACGCCAAAAGGTGCGGGAAAGCCACTTTGCCACCAATCGACGTGATATTTACGATCCTCCCCTGGTGACGCTTTCTCATGCTCGGCAAAACTCCCAAAGTGGTGTGCACGGCGCCCCAGAAATTGATGCGCATGACTTCCTGGTAGTCTTCGATCGTCATCTGTTCCATCGGACCGACAAGGATGGTTCCCGCGTTATTGACCAGCACATCTACATGGCCAAACTTATTCTCGACGGACGCCAGCATGGTTTGGACCTGAGCGCGATCCGAGACATCGCATAGCGTGGAGAAGAAGTGGTCTCCGCGAGAGGCGAATTCGTCGCGCACATGACGAAGGTCCTCTTCGTCGCGTGCGCAAATGGCGACGCGCGCACCATTCGCGGCAAATTCTCTGGCGAGCACGAGCCCCAGGCCACGCGAGCCGCCGGTGATCAATACGATCTTGCCATTCAGGTCCCAGTATCGTGAATGCTGCAAAATCGCCTTAGCCAAAGCACAGCCAACAACAAATCCCGACCAGCCCAAAGCTTTCATGAGTTTTCCCGCCACAAGCATCCTCCTGATTGACTTCCCCATTTGTTTGATTACGCCAGCGGGGAATGGGCGCGTGGAATTAGAGGTTTGCGTCAGGTCATTGTCGCGCCATTGACTGGCAGGAAACTATTAATGCGGACCTGGTTGCCCGTCGCAGGCGCAGGGTGTACAGTCAAATTACCCCTTTAATTTGACTTCCGCGTCTCCCTTCCTGCGCGCGCGAGGCATCGTGACAATAAGACTGCGGGTGTGGTGGGTCACATGGCCCATGCTGTTCCTTTTCTCGTTGT
>Ga0210394_10005359_pt1 | contig 14412 bp, 8 predicted proteins | sample IncBWC12MmetaG_FD_160121 | JGI IMG/M metagenome (GOLD analysis project Ga0210394, IMG submission 160121) | Forest soil microbial communities from Barre Woods Harvard Forest LTER site, Petersham, Massachusetts, United States - Inc-BW-C-12-M | ecosystem: Environmental > Terrestrial > Soil >...
AAGAAAGCCGCGGCAACCGCAGCGATCGGAGCGAGCAACAACACGCTCCAGCCCTTGAAGGCCAACCAGATGAGCAGCCCCAGCCCAATCAGAATGCCAAAGAGGCCGATCAGATCACGAAGACCCATGATCAGCACTCCGCCAGAAGAATGTCGAGATCTGCAGTCGAGCGTTTTCCCACGTCCGCGCCGTGCAACTTGAGGAAGTCCTCCGCCGCCTTTCGGCCTTCCTCCTTGAGCACGTGCAGGAAACGCGCCTCGGCGTTGAGCTTGGAGGATGCCCCGAACTCGGCAAGCTTGTCCGTGAGAATGTGATGGGTGCGCATTTTGGCCCAACGACGCCCCTCGCCTGTGCCAGGATCGGCAGCCTGGCGCAGCAGCGCAATCATGCGCAGCTCCTTCATCAGGGGCGAGTTGAAGGAAATTTCATTGAGCCGGTCCAGGATGTCACCTGCTGAACGCGGCGTTTCGCGGCGTTCGCGCGGATTGATCTGAACCAGGATAACGTCATAGGCCTCGCTCTCACGGACCAAGGGCGAAATGGTTGGATTGCCCGCGTAGCCGCCATCCCAATAGGGCTCGCCGTCGATCTCGATCGCCTGGAATAAGGTCGGCAAGCAGGCGGAAGCGAGCAACACCTCCGGAGTGATCTCCTTGTTGCGGAAAATTTTGCCACGACCGGTATGGACGTTCGTTGCAGTGATAAAAAGCTTGATCGGCGCCTCGTTGAGATGACTGAAATCGATGCAGTCCTCGAGAATCGACCGGATCGGATTGTAGCCAAATGGATTGAGATTGTAGGGTGAAACAAGCCGGCTCACGAGGTCCATCATCACATAGCCGGGAGAGGTGTCGAGCGACCAACGATTCATCAAGCGGTCGAACATCGAGCGTTGGATTGGACTATACCGAGCAGAGGCGGCGACCCGTTCCCAATACGCGTCCAGTGCCTCGCGTGCGCCGCGTACGCCGCCCTTGATATAGCCACTGACCAGAACGGCGGCGTTCATGGCGCCCGCCGAGGTGCCGGAAATCGCTTCGATCCTCAGCCAGGACTCTTCGAGAAGTCGATCCAGTACGCCCCATGTGAAAGCGCCGTGAGAGCCCCCGCCCTGCAAGGCGAGATCAATGAGAACGGTTTTGCGCGAGGCATCCAGTTGTGCGGGCATGATGGTACCGTTTTCTATCGAAGACCCGGCGCCTGTCGGGCGCATTCTTGTTTGTTTGTTGTTCGATAAATGCGGTCGCTGCTCGCGCTCGCGTGGCGGACGAGAGCACCTCCCCCATCGTTATTAGCCTCCCCAGTCACCAGCCAGGTTGCGGCAGATCAAGCAAATGGTCGCGCGCAAAACAGGGTATGGATTTCCAGTTGAAAATCTGCTCGGCAGATTTCAAGCGGCGACGAACGTCCGCTCCTTGAGAGCGACACTCCTACCAGGGCTGCATAGACGTAGGTACAAATTCTCGGTCTAAGTTGCATCGATGGCCGAATGCGCATTGGATAACTGATCGCTCTGAAGCGCTGCTCTTCTGGCAGGACGATATTGATTTACGTCAATTTGGGTCAGGACTACTCGCGGTAAAATTGTCGATTCAGCAACAAGCGAGGAAGTCTGCAGAAACCGCCGCACGAACGCGGCTTGGTTGGTGGCGACGAAAAAACAAAGAACGCCAGGAATCCCTGGACAATCATGGCGCGATATCAGCCATGCGGGCGCTTTATCGTTACGTCAAGCGCGTGTTCAACCTCGATCGGAAAGACCACCATTGGGAAAGCGCAAGCTGGCGCGGGATCGGTGATCGAGTTTAGTCTGCTGCCCACAAACAGCGTATCGTGAGTTCAATCTGTCCGTTGGGTAATGGCCGCCACTGCTCGACAACGGCTATGTAACCGTCCTGTGGAGCCTGTCTGATAATCTCGCGAGCCATAGCGCGAGCCGCTGCGACCGGCAGCCTGAACATAATTCTGTCAGTCGGCTCGCGCAGGCTAGAAATGCGCTCTGCGAGTTCGCTCGGTCGTTGGGCCATGGACCAGCCCACCGCCTCAACTACAGGAAGGTCAATTGATTTTTTTGGAAGCGCGGGAGATTTCCCAGATATCCACCGCCAGGAGGCAGCTTTGGTCAGTGCGCCATTCAATTGACATAAACTTCAGTCGCCGCCGTTCCATTTGTTCGCGGATTTAGTCGGCATATTGTTTCAGGCCAAGGCCAGCAAGGCGATCGCGTCTACCGGAACGATTATCCATTTCAAACCATGGGGCACGGCGCAAACTAGCGCGCGATTGATGACGCTAGGCCGCTGCCCCGTCGATGAATTTTTTGTACAACCAATGACGACCATCGTGACGCCGCCAAACCTTTCCGCGCACAAGCCGACCGGTGATTGTGCGTCTCGGTACGATAACCCTGCACAAATGCCAGGTCGTTGCCCGTGACGAGCGCTGGTTCAATCCGAGCATTCGAACTTGATCGCGAAGGGACTTCAGATTCTGTAGTTCTTGAGCCAACCTTTGTGACGTTTGGCAGAGGTCCTCTAACCAACGGTCATGACTGCGGATAATCATTACTGAACTGTTCGATCCAAAAACGGGAGCGGCCCCGTGCCGCCCCTTGAAATTGCGCCAGCCCTTTCGAGGCATCGGCTGAGTAGGCAACTCGATCTAACCGTAGCGTTGGAAGCTCGTCGTTGACGCTTATCACAAAACTCGCAATTTCTGAGCCACCGCCTATCGAGGCACATGTCTAGAGCATTTGAGTTTTGCCTACCTGCAACTGGAACCAAGGTTCCTGCCGCGCCCAACTGAATTCACGAAATCAAATATGACGGCTACCGCCTGCGTGTGGAGCGCAACGGCGAATCGCGTCCTACGTCGGTCCCCAACTCAGTCCCCAAATCGTACAGGATTTGAACGAATTTCCGGGTTGCCGACCAATCGGGAGCCTGGACCGTGAAAGGCCATTCAACGCGGCCTGCGAATGCAGTTGTTTATTGCAAGCCAGTTGATGATGAGCATCTAATACGGTGACTTCGTGCGCCCTGCATTCTGGCGAACTGCTGGACGAGAACTCATGAGTTTTCGGCGTTGGGCAAGGTGAACTGAAATACCGCGCCTTGAGGTTCATTGGCCTCTGCCCATAACCGGCCTCCATGCGCATCAATAATGGACCGGCAGATCGACAGTCCCATGCCCGTTCCGCCGGACTTGGTGGTGTAGAACGCCTTGAAGACGCGCTTGAGATGCGTGGGATCGATGCCTGGCCCGGAATCTCGCACGGCCACGAGCGCACCTGTCCGGTCTTGCTCGGTGCTGATCAACAGCTTTCGTGCCCCCGCCTCGACGGACCCCATTGCTTCGACCGCGTTCAGGACCAGGTTCAGCAATACTTGTTGCAATTGAACGCGATCCCCCGCAACGAGAGACAGTCCGTCAGCAAGCCGCATCTCAACCAAGACGCCGTTCCGGTTGGTGGCGCTTCGCACCAATATGATCACCTCTTCGATTGCCGCATTAAGGTCGAAACGCTCCTTGCGCGGCGGCGCCTTCTTGATCTGCTCGCGGATGCGGGCGATAATTTCTCCGGTTCGATCGGTATCGCTAACGAAGGAAGCGACTGCTTCCCTGACCTCGCCCAGGTCCGGAGGCTCCATCTCCAGAAATTTCTGAGCGGCACGGGCGTTGTTGCGCGCACTGGCGATCGGCTGCATGATCTCGTGAGAGAGCGAGGCAGCCAGCTCCCCCAACATGCTCACGCGGTTCATGTGGGCGAAATCCGCCTCCAACTGGAGGAGCCTCTTATGCTCCTCCTGCGCGCGTTTGCGTTCGGTAACATCGATCTGTGTCGTGACAATCTCGACAAGTTCCCCGCTTGCGGAAAACGCAGGTCGCCCGATTGTTTCGATGTGTTTGATTTCTCCATCGGGGAGTACGATTCTGTATGCAAAGAAGTAGTTTCTTTTCTCGCTGACCGCCCGTTGAACTTCTGCGAGCAACCGGTCGCGGTCGTCGGGGTGGATGCGCTGGTTCACGGCCTCGCGGCTTGGAACACCCTGCGCCGGATCAAACCCCCAGATGCGGAAAGTCTCTTCCGACCCGTAGAGAATATCCGTCTCGTTATAGGCAGCCACACCGCTGTGACTCAGTCTTTGTGCTTCTTCCAGATAGGCTTCGCTGCGGCGTAGCCGGTCTTCGGCCTTCTTGGCTTCATCGACGTCAATAGATAGACCGTACCACTGGATTATTCGCCCCTCTCGGTCGCGCAGCGGCTCACCATGGTCGCGATGCCAACGAAACTCGCCGTCCGAGCGACGCACGCGGTGTACAGCCTCGTAGGACGTTCCGGTCTCAATTGCGTGATGGAAGGCCTTTAGCGTTTCTGGCAAGTCGTCCGGGTGCACGAATTGCTGCCAGCCACGTTTCCTAAAATCCCGATGTGGCACGCCGATATAGTCCAAAAGGCGCTGATTGGCATAGGTGTTTTCGCCATCGGGTCCCGTTGCCCAGACGATACCTGGTACCGTATCGATGATTTGACGAAGCTTGTATTCGCTTTCCCGAACGGCCCCCTCCGCCTTTGGTCGATCATCAATATCGACTTCATCAGCTTGGTCAGCGGAGGAACGGCGTGTGGTTGGCGCAACGTGGCGCTTCCGCGTTTTCGCCTTCTGGCGTCGCGCCCGTTTGCTGCTTGCTCTGGAGCGCGCGCGCAATGCCTCCACCAAAGCTCAGACCTACAAGGCCGTTGGTTTACGATGCCAAGATTAAAGCAGGGATTTACCGTCCGTAAAATAGGGTTCGGGGATCAAGTTGCACAACAGCAATTTTGTACTTCGGATGTCGCCTTCGGGTCATTCGCGACTGAGCCAGCCGGTCCTGCCCGCCAATTGATGTCCGCTTTTCTCCAAAAGCGTCTAACTGTTGCGCCCACGCGAAATGACGCGAAGGGCCACGAGCCGACCTTCCGGGTTCTGGTGAGGATTCCGTCGGGTCTACGCTCAATAGAGCTTGGTGTTTCCAGATAGAACGCCGCTGAGCCTATCGAGTCGACCACGAGCGCGCTCATTGCGCCAAATGGTCGAGCAAGGCCTTCCCCTCCTTCAAATCGAGTGTGTCGAAGCCCTCCGTGAACCAGCCGTAGATCGGGGCGAGAAGGTCGCTGGCGCGTTGCTGTTTGCCCTGATCGCACCACAACCGCGCCATGCTCGTCGCGGTGCGCAGTTCCCAGAGCTTTGCCTGCTGACCTCGCGCAATCTCAAGCGAACGCTCGAAATACGCCTGCGCTTTCGCTACCTCCGGCTTCGGCAATTTAAGCGCAATTTCCCCAGCGGTTCGGTGGATCTCAGCTTCCATCAAGGTTTCCCTGGTTCTTTCCACAGTGTCCCGCGCTTGGGAGATGATGACGCAGGCCTTTTCCAGTTGCCCTGTATTCGCATAGGCGTGGGCAAGGGCATTCAAAGAATTCGGAATGAATACACTTGATCCGGTAGATCGATACGCGTCGAGACCTACGTTGATGAGTTCGATCGCATCCGTCGCCCGGCCGGATGCCGACAGAATTGAACCCTTGGCAAGCGTTCCCAGCGCTCGCCAAAACTCTGCACCCTTTTCTTCCGCAAGCGCAATTAGCTCGGCGGCGTGCGACTCGGCGGCAGCCAGCTTTCTTGTCCATGTTTCGACGGAAACAACATGGTAGAGTGCGTGCATCAATGTGGCAGCGTGGCCGAGGTCTCGCGCGTGCTCGATCAGTTGGTCAGCGAGGGTCAGAGCACTCTGCGGATAGCCGCGCAACCCCAGTGCCCACGCCCGATACGCCAACGCCGTCGCCCCGACATCCTGGCCGAATCGCACGGCCAACGCGCGATGCTCCTGGGGCACGTAGAGTGCAACGGCTTGATCGGCGTGCATTTGTGCGATCTCAAAATGGCCGACCACGATCTGCGTGACAGCCATCAAGCGGTGGCCGATTTGCATCGGTGCAGATGTGTTGGCCTTTGCGGCGAAAGCGAGAAACTGTTCCGCCCGCCAAAAAAGCTGGTCTACGTCTATTGCGATGTAACTGGACACCCAAAGGCCGTAAAGGATCGAGAAGTGCAGCAGAGGATCCTCGGGACCTTCGCCCAGGGATTCCGCCTTCTCGATCATTGATCGAGCTTTCTCGAAAGCACCAATCACATCCGGGGAGGAATACCCCTTGACGAGCATCAGGCTGTTCGCCAACGAAACTTGCAATTGCAGTTTCTCGCGTCGGAGCGCCGTTGTTTCTGGCAAGCTCCAAAGCTGGTCCAACGCCTTTGTCAGTTGCGCAACCGCCTCGGTCAGAGCCGAGCGGGCGAGCGACCGCTGCCCCGCTTTGCCCCACAGGCCCGCGGCCTTCTCGATCAACCCGGCCTCGGTGCAGTGATGTGCCAGGACCTCGGGCCGGCTCTCCGCAATCTCTGCAAATTGGCTTTCGAGGGTCTCGGCGATACGGGCGTGAAGCGCGCGTCTCGGCTCGCGCAGCAGCGTGCCATAGGCCGCATCCTGCACCAGCGCATGCTTGAACAGGTAGGTCGCATGCGGCGGCACGCCTTGCCGGAACAGCAAGCCGGCCTGGATGAGGCGGCCGATCGCCGATCCCAACTCCGCTTCGGGCTTGCGCACCACCGAAGCCAGCAGGGCATGGGAGAACTCGCGCCCGATTGCCGCCCCGATCTGCGCTACCTCCTTTGCTGGGCCAATCCGGTCGAGCCGCGCCATCAACGACGCATGCAAACTTGCAGGGACCGCCAGGGCTGCGGACGGAACCGCCGCAACCATGCGCCGGGCCGCGCCCTCGCTTTCCGCTTCCAGCACCGCCTTCGTCATCTCCTCCACGAACAGGGGAATGCCGTCGGTGCGCTCGACAATGTCCCGCCTGATGCTCGCCGGCAGGAGTTTTTTGCCGACAACGCGGTCGATCATGGCACCCACGTCGCGCTGTGTCAGCCGATTGATCGTGAGGGCAGTCACGTGAGGCTGTCCTATCCATGGTGGGTCGAATTCCGGCCGGAACGTCACGATCAGCAGCACGGGAAGCATCGCGATCTCGTCCACAACCCGACCCAGCACTTCCAGGCTCGTGGGGTCGGTCCAATGCGCATCCTCGAAAATCATCAGCACCGGATTTGAGCGTGTCAGGGCCTCCATTTGTGAAATGAGCGCTTCCAGGGTTTTTTGCCTGCGCTGCTGCGGGGTCAACTCGAGCGCGGGGTAGCGTCCATCATTCGGGAGCGACAGCATCTCCGCAAACAGCGCGGCATCCTGGGTCGAGGTCGAGGTCTGCGCGAGCAGGGCATCGAGCTTGTCGGGCCTCGCTTGCAGTTTGTCGTCGTGCGCCAGTCCTGCAGCACGTTCCATCTGGCCAATGATCGGATAAAGCGGGCTATCGGTGTGCTGAGGGGAGCAGAAGTAACGCAAACGCGTGTGCGGTCCGGTGGCGAGGCTCTCCAGAAGCGCTGCCGTGAGCCGCGATTTCCCGATACCGGCCTCGCCTGAGAGAAGCACGACCTGTCCTTCACCCGCCTTTGCCCTGGACCAGCGCCGAAGCAGCAGTTCGGATTCCTCTTCCCTTCCCACCAGGGCGATCAGACCGGTGGTGTGCAGCGCCTCGAAACGGCTCTCCACGGAACTCGCCCGCAGCGCCGCCCAGGCCTGCACCGGCCCCGCGATGCCCTTGAGGTGCGTGGGTCCGAGGTTTTGCAGCTCGAACAAGTTCCCGAGAAGTCTTCGTGTGCTGTCGGCAATGACGATCGTATTCGGTTGGGCGATCCCCTGCAGGCGCGCCGCGAGGTTCGGCGTCTCGCCGACGATGCCGCGTTCCTGCGCGTCCCCCGATCCGATCAGGTCGCCGACGACGACCAGGCCGGTCGCAATGCCGACACGCGTTTGCAGCGCGGTGTTTGTCTTCAGGCCGGTCACCGCGGCGACCAAATCCAGCCCCGCGCGTACAGCCTGCTCAGCGTCGTCCTCATGCGCCTGCGGATAGCCGAAATACACAAGGACGCCGTCTCCCATGTATTTCGCGACGAACCCGCCGAAGCGCCCCACGGTCTCAGCGACGCACTTCTGATAGGCTGAAATGACTTCGCGGAGGTCTTCAGGATCCATGCGCGCGGAAAGGGCCGTCGAGCCGACAAGGTCGGAGAACATCACCGTGACTTGGCGGCGCTCGGCGCGGTCTTCGGGTGCCGCGCCCGGAGGCGAGGACACTGCGTCGCCCGAGGCGTTTTTCGCCGTGGCGTCAGTGCGCAAAGCAGCGATGGAATCCAGCAGTTTGCGGCGGTGTCCTACGATATCGACGCCCAAGTCCTTCAGGTCTTCCGCCGTCAGGCTCGGAAGAACCGTTTCGTCGATCTCGTTCTCGCGGAAGGCAGCCTCATATCTTTCGAGGCCAAGGCTCCGCAGCCAACCTCTGAGGTCCATCATGGCACCCTCAACGGCCTACCGCTCATGATTGTCCAGCCTAGTGGATGAGTCCAGCGTAGTTAGCGGGCCGCGCGAGTCCGAATCGGGTCATTCGCGACCGAACCGGCCGATTTTTGCCTGCCAGTTGATGTCCGCTTCCCTCCGAAGCGACCGAGATCGCGCGGCACAGCAATATGTCGCGATGGGCCGACAGCGCGATCAGGCGCGCCGGTCTGGCAGGATGTTGCGCATCACCCCAGCGGCTATCTCGCTTCCCGCGTCGGTGTCGTCGCGCAGGGATGGCCGAGCTTCTTGTGATCGCGGCGGGCGGCGGATCGATGATGAGCCGGAAATGAAAGCTCTGCCAATGCCGCATGGGGCCACCCACCGGGGGAGGGAAAAATCTCGAGAAAAGCATGCTTATTTTGGAAAAGGCCTCTACAAGCCGTCTCATCCTAAGCCTGACCAAGGCTTGTTCGGCACCGGATCGGCTGCTAGAGCTTTCCAAACCGCGTTCGCTTCGGCTTGCTGCACATGATTGCTATCCCAATCGGGTGCAAAAAAATAACGGTACGGATCACCACCCCTTCCGCCACGTTCAAATTTGTCGGGCCTGCATTCAAGTTTGGTCTGAGACTCGCGCGAAGCCTCGATCCCTGGCGGATTTCCTTTCCGATTAGTTTCTCGGGCTGTCATATGACCACTCCCGAATAAAATATCTTTTACGAGCCATGAGCGGAAGTTTCGCGCATACGTGGTGTTACGCCTTAACCTGGACCTGACGGAGAGAACGCATGTCGAGTTTCAGACTGATTGGGGCTGGCGCTGTCTTTTTTTCCGTGTTGGCAGGACCCGTGATGGCCAGGCACGTCATCTCTAGCCACCCCGGCCAGAGCCTCTTTTGCGCAACCAGGGACGCGGGAAATCCGCACAGCAAATATTGCGACTACATCGCCTGGAGCAAATGGCGACAACGCGGTGCCTGGGACAGCAGCCTCGATAATGCTTGCTTGCGCGACCCTGCCTTTATACCGGGAGAATGCAGCTTCAATCAGCGAGGCCAAGTGCTATTTGGGGCACCTCTGAGGTGATTGCTGCCTGGTCCGCACCTCGTCGCGTTTCATTCGAGGCTTTTGGCGGGTCTGCAATAATTCTGATCAAGACGACCCCGCCATTCGGACGGGCATCGATGTGACGCGAAGGGCCGGAAGAACAGAAAAGGAAAAATGACAGGGTCTCAGCCCTGCGCCGTCAGATAGACGTGCATAAACAACGCGTCAATGCCAGACTTGCGCCGGTTGAACCTGGGGCCCAGAAATGGCGTGGAGATGCCGCGTCCGCAACAGTCGAGCGAATTCACCGCTCATTTCTCAATGTTCAAAACGCGGAAGTTTGGCAACTCGGCAAAGGAATAATTGCCATACCGATCCTTGCGAGCCATTTCTCTCGCCGCGATTTTTTGCAGCCCCGCTCGCAGCGCCGCGTCCGCCTCTTTCATGTAGTTTCGAAGTTCTTGCCGCTCGAAACGGGTGCTTGATGGGTCGGCGAGTAGCCGCCATGCAACCGCGAGCCATTCCTTCAACGCTTGTACATCTTGATCCAGAGTGTCGGCCATAAGCCCCACTTTCCAAGGTACAGCGGTAGTACCTTACGCGATTCGCGGCCTCGTGGTACCGCCGCGCGACACCCAAGCCGGCCCGCTCGTCGGAATTGTCGGGCATGCGAGGTTTGCGGATCATCACGTTTGGCGAAATGCGACTTGATCACCTTTAGACTTCTTCCTTTGCCATCACAATTCCCTGCAAAGGTGACAATATTGCCCGACGAATCTGAGATCGCTTGGGCCCTTCCGCGTAGGGGGGATAACTGGGCGGTCCCGGTGCGACGCAGGCCGGGGCCGCTTTTGATTCCGATGCTTGGGCAGGTACGGCCGTCAGAGGCTGATTCGCGGATGCGCCTCGGTCGCGGGAGCGGATTCAGGAAGTGGCGCCTAAAGAGCCATGAGCGGGTGACTGCGCTCGTTTCCCGAGCTGAGGTCGGCATGACCTTGACTTGGTGAGCCTTCGGGCCACCTGCCCCGCACGCAGCATGAGCGCCGCCCGAGGCAGGATGCTACACTAACCCTCACGGCGACGTGGAGTTGGCCTCCTGCGACTTCGCCGGCCGCGGATCGGACTTCGACACCGCCATGGCCCCGCTTCCGAACCGGACGCGGTAGACGTGGAGATTTTCGAGCACGCGCTGGACGTAGTTGCGCGTTTCGGAGAACGGGATGCGTTCCACCCAGTCAATCGCGTCCACCTTGGGATCGCGCGGATCGCCATGCGCTTTCACCCAGTCGCGGACGCGGCCCCGGCCGGCGTTGTAGCCGGCGAATGTCATGATGTGGGAGCCGGCGTATTCCTTCAGCAGCGCGCTGAGCTCAGCCGCGCCCATCTGCGTATTGTAGACGGGATCTGAAACCATCCGGTCCCAGTCATAAGCAACCCCGAACCGCTTGGCGGTGTCGCGTCCGGCTTCCGGCGTGACCTGCATCAGGCCGACCGCATTGGCCGACGACCTGTCTGCCTGATCGAAGGCGCTTTCGGTGCGTGCGACCGAATAGATGATGCTGCGCTCGATTTCGGGACCGATCGGGCTGTGCTGCGGGATTCCGATCGTCGGGAATGCATAGTGGTCGAGCGCAAGCCCTCGGGCGAGCGCCGGCTTGCCGATCTGCAACATGGCGCGCGCGTCGTTGCGGCGGCCCGTCAGCTCGCCCAGCGCAACCAGCACCGGTACGTCGGCGTTCTCTTCGGCGAGGTCGGCAACAAAACGCAGGACAATTTCGCGCTCGCCGAGCGTATAAAGCATATCGGCTGCACGCACGCGCTCGTCCGCGAGCACTGACTCGGTAACCGGACCGGGCGCTCGCAGCTCGACCTGGTCGAGACCGAGTTTCGCGCGCGCGATCTGTCCGTAATAGGCAGTGGGATAACGGGCGGCAGCCTCATAGCCGGCGCGCATCGCCTCTTTCTCCCCGGTCGCTTCAGCGACGCGGGCCCGCCAGTAGTTCGCCCGCGCCAGCACGATCGGGTTGGCGGAGTCATCGTCTATATGCGCGAAATGCGCCCGCGCGGTTGCGGGATCATTGCGGTAGCGCAACGCGATCCATCCGCACATGAAATGGAAATCGGCCCGATAGTGTTCGCTGGCCGGCACCGCGGCAGTGCTTACCACGTGGTAGGCGGTCTCGAATTTTCCCTGATCGAGCAGCTTGCGGGCGAGGCTGCGCCGTTCGCGCCACCATTCATCCGTATCCTGAAGCGCCATGTTTTCCGGTGCGGACGACAGCATCAGGTGGGTTGCCTCATCGATCCGGTCATGATGCGCCATCCAGCGGATTCGGCAGAGCGCATATCCGAGATCGTTGCGGGCCTCGGTCGCGACGTCGTCGAGCCGATCGAGAGCCTTGTCCGAATTGCCCGCCGCGCAGGCCTTCACGATCGACAGTTCGTCACTGCCGAGGTACTGCGCGGCGCGCCTGGCGCCCGACAAGTCCTTGGCGCCGATGCGTCTGTCCATGCGCGCGCGATAGTCTTCGCGCGTGAGCAGGTCGCGAAATTGCTCGTATGCATCGGCCTCGGAGCGCTCGGACAATTCCTCCGTGCGCCAAGCTTGTCGGACCAGTCTTGCGGCGCCGTCGCGGTCACCTTCGGCGAGAAGGACGCGCGCAAGTGCAAAGCGGCCCTTGGCGCAGATGGGCTGATTGCCGGTGAAGCTGCGAACGGTTGCGGCGTCGCTGCGCTCCTGCCACAGCGCGGCCTCTGCGCGCTTGCGTATGAGTCCCATGCTCGGCCAGCCCGGATTGTTGGCGATGAATGCCGCATATCGGCTGAAGTTCGCGTTACCTTCCGGATGGCGCAGGATGAACCATTCGACGAGCTTGCCCGCCGCCGGGTCGGCGATCGTCTTCTGAACGGCGGTCGCCTCGGATATCTTGCCCTTGCGCGTCAGGTCGATGGCGTCCCTGACCAAAGCAAGATCGCCGGTGAGCGGCGGCGTGTCTATCGGAGGCGATGCGTCCCTGGGCGGCGCCGCCTTGCGCTGCGCCTCCGTCGAATGCTTTGTGTGCTTGCCTTTCTTGAGCGCCGCGCTGCGGTGGTGACGCGCTCCGCTCGCTTCATGCGACTTCTTGGCATGCTGCGGCTTGTGGCTGGATCTTGCGGCAGCGTCTGTCGAACATATGGCGAGCGCAGCAGCCAAGGTCAGAAAACAGGACAGCGAACGCCAGTGTCGTTTCATTTCCCGTTCCCCTCGAAGCTTCAACGACCGCTAGTGTCCGGTTCCGACGTTCGTATGACTTTGCCGCACGCGCTTTTTCCGAACGTCTGAACCAAAGGGACACCAGCAACTCTTTGGATTTGACGTTCCTAGAACGCACTCGCGGCGAGACTGACAGGAACGTCAGATCCGCCGCACTAGTGTAGTGGATTTGACATTCGCTACCCACCTAGCCGCAGACCCGCAATGCGAATGTCAAATCCAAAACTCCACTAGAAACTCGCATTTGCTAGTGGTCCTTTGATTCCAACATTCGCAAAACTGCTTGCCGAGACGGGATGCGAATGGTGGAATCGGACCACTAAGTCAACCACGCCGACCCGTCAGGCCCCCAAGCCGCTCACCGTGACCAGACGCGAGCACGACGACGGTCGTGCCCGGCTTCACCCGGTTGAAAAGATCGATCACGTCCTCATTGGTCATGCGTATGCAACCAGACGAGATAGCCTGGCCGATATATTCCGGCTGATTGGTGCCGTGTATTCGGTACAAAGTGTCCTTGCTGCCCTCATAAAGATACAGCGCCCGCGCGCCGAGCGGATTCTCCGGACCTCCTCGCACGCGTGAGGGATACGGGCCGAGCCGCGCCTGAATTTCAGGCGTCGGGATCCAGTCAGGCCATTCGGCCATGCGGCCGACGGTAGCGACGCCGGAGAAGGCCATTGCCTCCTCCCCTACCGCTACACCGTAGCGGATCGCCTTGCCCTGCGGCAGGACGTAATAGAGATAACGTGAGTCGGAATCGACCAGGATCGAGCCCGGCCGCTCCTTGTACGGATAGTCGACGATGTGCCGACGGTACTGTTCGGGGATGTTCGCCTGCGCGTAAGGCGGATGAGCCAGCAGTTGCCGGTCTCTTTGAGTGAAACTCGCATCCGACATCGGTGAGAGCGTCGTTTGCGAACAACCGACGAGAACCCACCCGAATAGCCCCACGAGCAACCACGCCAGTACGGACCGCTGCACCGTCCCCCTCCAAAGCGTGACTTCGCAATATTTGTCCTTCGAATAGTGCAGAAATCAAGGCAAATCGGACAGACGACGGCCTCTTTAGTAAATTCCGGTTAACCGCTGTCCGAAATATCACAGTATGACGCACGGCGTTCGACTCGATGGGGCGTCTCCACCTTCATCGGGCCGCCGAAATTGCGCGACGACCGCTACCGCAGCTTCAGCCGCTCTGCGTCCGATCGAACCGTCGATGCAATAATACCGTTCGTCCACGGCTCGGATCATCGCACCAGGCTATCGGGCATCGAGCGGTGTTTCGTTCATGGCTGGCGCCGCGGTAGGGTTCGCCTGGAGTGTACGCTGGCCGTGGTCGATCATGTCGTGGCGGCGATCCACTTTTCGGCGACGTTAGGCACTTCGATGTCCACCTCGAGCATCGACACCAAATCGCCCCTGTCCATCCGAACCATGACTTTTTCCGGATCCAGGGCGACATGCCGGGAGACGACCGAGAGGATTTCTGCCCGAAGCAGTTCCAGCAAGTCAGGCTGGCCACGCGAGCCGCGTTCGTGCGCCAGCAGAATCTGCAGGCGTTCCCGGGCAACAGGCGCTGAGGCGGTGCGGCCACCGAAGAGCCACGGCAGATGCATCACGCGGCCCTCCGTCCAAGCAATCGATCCATCAATCCCTTTCTCGGCGCGGGCAGCGTCCTCGGGA
>Ga0210394_10005361_pt1 | contig 14408 bp, 14 predicted proteins | sample IncBWC12MmetaG_FD_160121 | JGI IMG/M metagenome (GOLD analysis project Ga0210394, IMG submission 160121) | Forest soil microbial communities from Barre Woods Harvard Forest LTER site, Petersham, Massachusetts, United States - Inc-BW-C-12-M | ecosystem: Environmental > Terrestrial > Soil >...
TGGTCAGTGCCTCGCCGCCTTTGAGCTCTTTCTCGTGGTCGCCAAAGGTCAGGATCGCCCCCCAGCCGCCTGGACCCGGATTGCCCGAGCAGGCGCCGTCGGTATGAATGACGACATCCGCCAGATCGGCGCTCACGGCTCGATCACTCCGTAGTCGCGCGCGCTCTTGACCCGCTGGTGGAAGCGCAGCTTGCGGACGTATTCGAGCGGGTCCTTGGGCCGCACCAGCGCGCCCGACGGCACGTCGAGCCAGTCGACGAGCCGGGTCAGCAGGAAGCGCAAGCTGGCGCCGCGGGCGAGCAGCGGCAGCTTCTCCCATTCCAAGGCGGAGAGCGGGCGGGTCTTGGCGTAGTTCGCCAGGAGCGCGCGGCCCTTGGTGACGTTGTAGGAATGATCCGGCTCGAAACACCAGGCGTTGAGACAGATGGCGACGTCGTAAACGAGCGTGTCGGTACAGGCGAAATAGAAGTCGATCAATCCGGAAAGCTTGTCGCCGAGAAAAAAGACATTGTCGGGAAAGAGGTCGGCGTGGATGACGCCTTCCGGCAAGCCGCGCGGCCAGTCGCGTTCAAGCATTGCCAGCTCGGTGGCGACAAGGCTCTCCAGATCGCGCTGCACCTCGTCGATGCGGGTGCGGCAGCCGGCGTAGAGCTGCCGCCAGCCGGCGACCGACAGGGCATTCTTGCGCCGCATGGGAAAATCGCCGCCGGCGAGGTGCAGCCGTGCCAGCGCCACGCCCAAAGCCGCGCAATGCGCGACGCTCGGCCGGCGGATCGACATCCCGTCGAGAAAGGTGACGATCGCCGCCGGCCGCCCCGCGAGCTTGCCCACGGCCGCCCCGGCCTTGTCCTTCACCGGCTGCGGGCAGGTGATGCCGCGGCTCGCCAGATGCTCCATCAGCCCGAGAAAGAACGGCAGGTCGCTCTCGGCGACGCGACGCTCGTAAAGCGTGAGGAAGTAGTAGCCGCGGCTCGAATGCACGAGGTAGTTCGAGTTCTCGACACCCTCGGCAATGCCCTTGTAGGCGAGGAGCTCGCCGATGTCGTAGCCGGCGAGGAAGAGCGCGAGGTCTTCCGCCGCGACATCGGTATAGACAGCCATGAAGGTCTCCAGCCCTTCGCGGCTAGCGCGGCCGGCCCGTCGCCGTCAAGGCCGGCCGTAAGCGCGGTGTCAAAAGGGGCGCGGTGGGTCGCGCCCGCGCAGGTGCGTTGCGCTTAGAGGTCGGCGCGCAGTCCGATGAAAATAAGGCCGGCGCAAACGAAGGTGCACGCCTGCGAGGCAAGGACGTTGGCTCTGACCGGATTCACCCCGCTCGACAGCGAGCAATAGGCGAGGAATTCGCTGTAGCGCTCTCCGAGCAGGCGCTGCGCGATCCACAATGCAACGACGCCGCCGCCGACAAGGCCGAGCAGGAATGCCGGAAGCAGCCAGTAGGCGCCGACGGCCGGGACGAAGATGATCGGCGGCCGCCCGGCGTGCCAGCTCGCCAGACTCTTGAGCAGAAGCCAGAAGACACCGGACAGCGGCGTCGCGATGAAGAGCGTCAACGCGCCGAGACGCAAGGCCCATGTCTGGTAACGGCTTTTGAGGTCCGCGAATGAGGAATCCGCGGACATGATCGCTTTCACCGGAAAGAGCCGCTGCAAAAGCGCGCGGCTCAGCAGCATGCCAATGGCGGCAACGATCGCGCCGACAATCAACGAGCTCATCTGCAACCCCCGCAGCCCGCGTGTATTAGCGCCGCGATTCTGGATCTCGATTGATTAAGAACTCATTGCGGCGCGGGGTCGCGACAGGCATGACGGGCCGGCAAGAATTGCCGGGCAGGTCGCCGCCGGCGAAGCCTGGGAGCTTGTCCGGAAATCCGGCGCGCGGCAGTATGATCGGGCCGGGGAGACCAGAGCGATTGCGCTCGTGCGCGGTTCTGCGGCAGGCAAGCGGGGCGCGTGCATGAAGACCATTCTCGTTCCGACCGAAAACAGCGCAGCGATGCTGTCGGCGTTGGAGGCGGCCCTGCTGCTGGCGCAGAAATTCGGCAGCTGCATCGAGGGCTTTCCGCTGCGTCCGGCCGTCGCCGACATGGTGGCCATGGATCCGGACGCCGGCCTGACGATGGTCGCGGTGAAGGAAAACGACGCCGAAATGGTGCGGCAGGCGGAGGAGTTGTTCCGCTCATTCATGCAGCGCCACGGCTTGCAGCCGCGGCGCGAAGCTGCGCCAGCCTCGGCCGATGCGGCTGCGCCATCCTGGTTGTGGCTCGAATCCGCACCGAGCGGTCATGATTTCGTCGGCAGCTACGGGCGCGTGTTCGACGTCATCGTGCTGGCGCGGCCGGAAGCGGAGTGGCAGAGCCCGTCCATGGTCACGCTCGAATCGGCGCTGTTCGAAAGCGGCCGCCCGGTCGTCATTGCGCCGCCCGACCCGCCGCGCTCATTCGCGACCAACATTCTGATCGCCTGGAATTGCAGCACCGAGCAGGCGCGCACCACCGCCTTCGCCATGCCGCTGCTGCACCTTGCCGAGCGCGTGACCATTCTCACCGTCGAAGGCGCGACCGTCGCCGGGCCGAGCGGCGAGGACATGGCGCGCTCGCTCAAGGTGAACGGCATCGGCGCCGAGCCGATCACGATCAGTCCCGGCAAGGTCAGCGCCGGCGAGACCATCCTCGCCAAGGCCGCGGAACTGGGCTGCGACCTCGTCGTCAAGGGCGCGTATACGCAAAGCCGCCTGCGCCAGATGATCTTCGGCGGCACCACGCGGCACATCCTGGCGCATGCCAAGGTCCCGGTGCTGATGGCGCATTGAGCGCCATCACGCGTGGCGCCGCGCCGGCCGCTTATCGCAACTCTTTGCGGATGATCTTGCCGATGTTGCTCTTCGGCAGGCTTTCGATGAACTCGATCGCCTTAGGGACTTTGTACGGCGCCAGCCGCTCGCGCGCATAGTGCACGAGTGCGGCGGCGTCGAGCGCCGGATCGCGCCTGACCACGAAGAGCTTCACCGCCTGCCCGGTGTGCTGGTCCGCCACGCCGATGACCGCGGCTTCGAGCACGCCGGGATGCTGGGCGATCACGTCTTCCACTTCGTTGGGAAAGACCTTGAAGCCGGAGACGTTGACCATGTCCTTCTTGCGGTCGAGGATTTTCAGGAAGCCATCAGGATCGAGCGCGCCGATGTCGCCGGTGTGCAGCCAGCCCTCGACGAGCACGAGCTTGGTCTCATCGGGCCGCCGCCAATAGCCCTGCATGACCTGCGGCCCGCGCACGCACACTTCGCCCGCTTCGCCGATCGCCACCGGCTTGCCGGCATCGTCGCGGATCGACACTTCGGTCGATGATATCGGCAGGCCGACGGTGCCGATCTTCGGCTTGCGCACCGGGTTGATGCAAACGACCGGAGACGCCTCGGACAGGCCATAGCCCTCGACCAGCTCGCTGCCGGTGATCTCGTGCCAGCGGCTCGCGACCGCGCTCTGCACCGCCGCACCGCCGCCGATGGCGAAGGAGAGCTTGCTGAAATCGAGTGCGGCGAAAGCGGGCGTGTTGATCAGCGCATTGAACAGCGTGTTGACGCCGGTCATGGTCGTGACCTGCGCGCTGCGCATGGTTTGGATCAGGCGTTTGAGATCGCGCGGATCGGGGATGAGCACGCTCATCCCGCCCATCATGGCGAAGGCAAGCAGGTTCGCGGTCAGCGAGAAGATATGATAGAGCGGCAGCGGGGTCAGCACCCTGCCCTGTTCGTCGCCGAGATTGGGCTCGATCCAGGCGCGGCATTGCAGCGCGTTGGCGACCAGATTGCGATGCGTGAGCACGGCGCCCTTGGGCACGCCGGTCGTTCCACCGGTATATTGCAGCAAAGCCGGCGTCGCCGCTCCCGGCTGCGCGTCCGCGTAGCGCTCGCTCGGGCGGCGGTGGCAGGCCTCGTGCAGCATGGCGAAGGCGTCGAAACGCCAGGCCGGCACCGCACGCCGTACATATGAGTTCACCACATTGAACAGCGTGCGCTTGAACGCGGGCATGAAGTCGCCGAGCCGCGCCACCACCACCTGGCGAATCTCGGTTTCGGCGAGCACGGCTTCGAGCTTGTGCGCGAAATTCTCCATGATGACGATGGCGACAGCGCCGGAATCGGTGAGCTGCTCTTTCAGCTCGCGCGGCGTGTACAGCGGATTGACATTGACGACGGTCAGCCCCGCGCGCAGCGCGCCGAAGAATGCGACCGGATAGGCGAGCAGGTTCGGCAGCATGATGGCGACGCGGTCGCCCGGCCGGCATTTGACTTCTTCGAGAAGGAAAGCGGCGAAGCCCCGGCTCAATCGCTCCCACTCGTCGTAGCTCATGCGGGTGCCGAGACATTCGAAGGCGGAACGCTTGGCATTGCGCGTGCACGTCTCGAGCAGCATCGCCGGCAGCGAGGGAAAGGAATCCGGGTCGATGCTGCGCGGCACGCCCGAGGGATAGGAGGCGTACCAGATCGGATCGGGAGCGCCCGGGGCCGGCGCCGGCGCGCTCTGCGGCTCAAGCGTCATGGCGTTCGGTCTCGGCGTTCGATCTCGTTCTCGCGGCGCGAATCATGCGCCGACCGGATGGCAGCAATCTAGAGCAAATCCGGGTGAGGCGTGATTGTGGCGATACGAGCCGCCGCTACCTCGCGACCAAGGAACTAATGCCCAATCGTTCCCCTTTTGTACGAAAAAAGCCGGGGAGAACCTTAACCACCGCGCACCGTTATACCTCCGGCCCGGCTGCAGCGGCCTTTTTTCGCCACACTGCATGGTTAGCCCTGATTCCGTCGGGGGTGGGGTGACGGTAAGTTCGCGTTAACCCTTCCCAAATTAACACTGCGTTAGCGTTACCCGATGCGGCGGGGTGCTGTGACGGGTTAGTCGCTTAACGCGTCAGGGTGAGGGTTGCTGGTGCCTGTGGGGAAGGCGCGGCTAAAAACACATTTATCCGTTGCGGCGCGCGCCGGCTATTCGTGCGGCCTTGCCGCGCTTGTGCTCCTCTTTGGCGCGCGGGTTCTGCAGAACGCGGTCGCCGAGGGCGATACCCGCACCATCTCGCTCCACCACATCCACACCGACGAAGACATCACCATCACCTTCAAGCGCGACGGCAAATACGACGAGGCCGCGCTGGAGAAGCTCAACTGGTTCCTGCGCGATTGGCGGCGCCAGCAGCAAACCCGCATGGATCCGCACCTCATCGATCTTGCCTGGGAGGTGCAGCGCGAGACCGGATCGCATGAGCCGATCTGGGTCGTGTGCGGCTACCGCTCGCCGGAAACCAACGCCATGCTGCGGCGGCGCAGCAACGGCGTCGCGCGTTTCAGCCAGCACATGCTCGGCCATGCCATGGACTTCTATATTCCGGGCGTGCCGCTGGAACAGCTCCGCGCGATCGGCCTGCGCCTGCAGCGCGGCGGCGTCGGCTTCTATCCGACCTCGGGCTCGCCCTTCGTACACATGGACACCGGCGGCGTGCGGCATTGGCCGCGCATGACGCGCGAGCAGCTGGTGAAGGTGTTCCCGGACGGACGCACGGTCCATATCCCGACCGACGGCCGGCCGCTCCCGGGCTATGCGCTCGCGCTTGCCGACATCAAGAAGCGCGGCGGCAACCCGTCGGACATGTCGATTGATGCGGCGCGCAGCGCCGGAGTCGAGGTCGCCGGCCTCGAGCATCATGGCGTCAATCCATTCGCCAAGCTCCTCGGTCTGGCGCGGGATGACGAGGATGACGATGCAACCGCGGCAGCAAACCCGCCGCCAGCGGCCGCCGAGCCGCTGCGCACACGCGCGAAGGCGGCGGTCGTCGCGGCCGTCGCCCGCGTCGAGGACAAGCTCGCGCACGCCGAAGACAAGCTCTCAGAGGAGAAGACGAAACTCCTCAAGGTGACCTCGAAGATGCACGTGATCACGCGCGCCGAGGCGGCGCCGGCATCGGGCGACGCCGCAGGCCGGAGCGCCGCGGTCACGCCGAGCGAGGTGATCGAATCGCGCGGCTATTGGCAGGGCGCTCCCGATGGCATGACCGCCGCACGGCCGACCACGACCATCGCCCATCCCGCCCGCGCCGAAGTCACGCGCGTAGCCGACGCCACTGGCTCCGTTGGACCGTTCGCGGCCGCGCAGGATGATCGCGTACCGACCGAGCTTGCGCTCGCCTATGCCGAGCAGCCGCAGGGTGCGGCGCAAGGGATAGCGCAGCTACGCGCCGCCGCGGCCGCCGTCCCGCGGGCTCCTGCGCCAATTCGCACAGTCGCCGCGCCGGCGGGCGACGGCGACATGACGATCGCGGTCAAGCGCGTCGACGATCGGCCGGCTTCGGCGATCTTCACCGTCGCCAACAAAAAATCCCCGGGGTTCGAGATCGGCACGCATCTCGACGATCCGTGGCTGCGTGCTGTCATGTTGTCGCCGAGCGTGGGCCGCTTCCTGACCACGCTCGCCCTCGGCAATCGCGACTTCACCACGCTCGCTGCACTGATGGCGAAGCCGGAGAGTTCGGTGATGATGACGTTCGCGCCCGAGCCGAATCCCGGCCTGGAGCACGATCATTTCAGCGGCAGCGCCATCGTGTTCGTGTCGACGGTCAGTTATCTGACGCACACCGCGGATTTGCGCTGATCGCGGCTATTCCGGAACGCCACGAAGCGGCGAGCCCGGAATGTTTCGACCTAGTCAGCCCAGCATTCCCAAAGCGTGCAGGTAGGTCTCCAGGATCGCTTCCTGCTCCTTGCGCTCGTTGACGTCCTGCTTGCGCAGCCGCACCACGGTGCGCAACGCCTTGGTGTCGAAGCCGTTGCCTTTGGCTTCGGCATAGACGTCGCGGATGTCGTCGGCGATCGTCTTCTTCTCTTCTTCGAGCCGTTCGACGCGCTCGACAAAGGCCTTTAGCTGGTCCTTGGCGAAACGGCGGGCCGGTTGATCGTCCTTCTCGGCGGCGGCAGCAGCGGCATTGGCCATCGGGCACTCCTCGCGATACGCGCGAGGACACCATTCGAAACGGCAGGCGTCGCGGTCAAGGCGCGAGCGCGCTCATCCACAGCACTGCACAGGGCGATTGCCCGAAGCGCAACGCGTCAATGCTTTTGGCTTGCTTTTTCGAACGCGGCCTTCTGACCCGCCGGCGCTTCGCGCTGATATTTGGCGCGCCATTCGTCATAGGGCATGCCGTAGACGATCTCGCGGCTTTCTTCTTTGCTCATCGGCGCGCCCTTGGCGTCCGCCGCCTCCTTCATCCAGTTGGAGAGGCAGTTGCGGCAGAAGCCGGCGAGATTCATGAGGTCGATGTTCTGCACGTCGGTGCGCGAGCGCAGGTGCTCGACCAGACGGCGAAAAACGGCGGCTTCGAGTTCCACGCGGCTTTTCTCGTCGGTAGCCATGATCTCCTCCGCGGCTTAATGGTGGGAACATAGGGGCCGGGTGGGCTTCTTTCCATACAGGATGCTCGGGATTCGCAAGCGACATCATGGCCAGCGACGGTATCGATCAATCAGCGCGCGTTTTGCTCGAATCGCTGTTCCGCGCCGCGGTCGAGGCCGCGCATCCCGCGGCCGTCCTGCCGCCGAACCTGCCCGAGCCGCTGCAGCGCGGACGGCTCATCATCCTTGCCGCCGGGAAGGCCGCAGGCTCGATGACCGAGATCGCGGAGCGGCATTACCTGGCCCGATTGCCGCGGGGCCGGCTCGCCGGTCTCGCGGTCACGCGCCACGGCTATGGGCGGCCGACGCAAGGCATCCCGGTGATCGAAGCCGGCCATCCGCTGCCCGACGCTGCCGGCATCTCCGCGACCAAGCGCGCTTTGGCGCTCGCCGACGCGGCCGATGCCGACGACCTCGTGCTGGTCTTGCTCTCCGGCGGCGCCTCGGCGAACTGGATCGCGCCGGCCGCCGGGCTCGCGCTCGAAGAGAAGCAGGCAGTGACGCGCGCGCTGCTGCGCAGCGGCGCCGCCATCGGCGAGATGAATGCGGTGCGCAAGCATCTCTCGCGCATCAAGGGCGGCCGCCTCGCCGCCCGTGCGCATCCGGCGAAGCTCGTCACGCTCGCAATCTCCGATGTGCCCGGCGACGATCCCGCCGTGATCGGCTCCGGCCCGACGGTGCCGGACCCAACGACGCTTGCACAAGCGCGCGCGATCGTCAGCCGCTACCGACTTGATCTCCCCGACGCGGTGACGCGCGCGCTCGATGATCCCGGCAACGAGACGCCGAAGCCGGGGGACAAGGTCTTCGCCGGATCGAGCTACCGGATCGTGGCGCGGCCGGCTGACGCGTTGCAGGCGGCCGCGATGCGCGCGAGTGCTGCCGGCTACGAGTCCATCGTCCTCGGCGACCGCCTGCAGGGCGAAGCGCGCGAGGTCGCCGCCGAGCATGCGCGCCGCGCCATCGAATTGAGCGCGCAGGGCCGGCGCGCCGCCATCCTTTCCGGCGGTGAGCTGACCGTGACCTTGCGCGGGAGCGGCCGCGGCGGCCCGAACCAGGAATACGCGCTGGCGCTTGCCGTGCATCTTGCCGGCGCTCCCGGCATTGCCGCGCTGGCCGCGGACAGCGATGGGACCGATGGCGGGGGCGGCAATCCGGACGACCCGGCCGGCGCCTTCGTCGACCCGACCACCACCGCACGCGCCCGCGCCGCCGGCCTCGATCCCGCCGCGTTTCTCGCCGACAACGATTCCACCGGCTTTTTCAATGGCATCGGCGATCTGTTCACGCCCGGCCCGACCTTCACGAACGTGACTGATTTCCGCGCCATCATCGTTGACAGGCCAGTTGTTCATGGCAAATGACGGTGACGCCAATCCGGGCCGGAAATGAGCAAGACGACCCTTTCCCGGAACCTGCAGGTCCCGTCGGCGGGCGTATTGGCGCTCGGCGCGGCAGTGACGTTTGCGCTCATCGCCTGGGCGGGACCGGCGGCCGCCGATTTCCGGCTGTGCAACAATACGCCGAGCCGAGTCGGCGTCGCCGTCGGCTACAAGGACGGCGAGGGCTGGACCACGGAAGGCTGGTGGAACCTGTCCGCGCGCAGCTGCGAGACCCTGCTCAAGGGTAACCTGATTGCCCGATACTATTATATCTATGCCATCGACTACGATCGCGGCGGGGAATGGATGGGACAGGCCTTCATGTGCACCCGCGACAAGGAGTTCACCATCCGCGGCATCGGCGATTGCCTGGTGCGCGGGTTCGATCGCACCGGCTTCTTCGAAGTGGATACCGGCGAGCAGCGCGCCTGGACCGTCCAGCTCACCGAATCGAGCGAACAGACGCCGCAGCATCCATTGCCGCCCGGCAATCCGCTCACCCCGCCGCCGAGCGGCGCGCGTGCGGCACCCAGCCCGACCACTCCACCTAAAAATCCGATCCGATGAGACGGCAGCGGCGCACCAAAGTCGTGGCGACCCTGGGCCCGGCCTCGTCGGGCCGCATCGTCATCGGCCGCCTGTTCGCGGCCGGCGCCGACGTCTTCCGCATCAATATGAGCCACACCTCGCATGAGAAGATGCGCGAACTGGTGGCGACGATTCGCGCGGTCGAAGCCGAATGCGGCCGGCCGATCGGCATTCTCGTCGATCTGCAGGGACCGAAGCTGCGGCTAGGCACCTTCAAGAACGACTGGGCGGAGATCGACAAGGGCCAGGAGTTCATCCTCGACGCCGATCCGGCGCCCGGCGACGCGACGCGCGTGCAGCTGCCGCATCCGGAAATTTTCGCCGCCATCAAGCCGGGCGACGTATTGCTCATCGATGACGGCAAGCTCCGCCTGACGGCCATGGAAACCAGCGCGCAACGCATCGTGGCGCGGGTCGAGTTCGGCGGCAAAATATCGAACCGCAAAGGCGTCAGCCTGCCCCACACCGTCGTTCCGCTGGCGGCGCTCGCGCCGAAGGATCTCGCCGATCTGGAAGCCGCGCTCGATACCGGCATCGACTGGGTGGCGCTGTCGTTCATTCAGCGTCCCGAGGACGTTGCCGAAGCGAAGAAAATCACCCGCGGACGCGCCGCGGTGATGGCCAAGATCGAGAAGCCGCAGGCGGTAGCGCGGCTTGGCGATATCCTCGACCTTGCCGATGCGCTGATGGTGGCGCGCGGCGACCTCGGCGTCGAAATGCCGCTGGAGAAAGTGCCCGGCGTGCAGAAGGAGATGACCCGCGCCTGCCGGCGCGCCGGCAAGCCGGTGATCGTCGCCACGCAGATGCTCGAATCCATGATCACCAGCCCGGTGCCGACGCGCGCCGAAGTCTCCGACGTCGCCACGGCAATCTTCGACGGCGCCGATGCCATAATGCTTTCGGCGGAATCGGCGTCCGGCCAATATCCGGTCGAGGCGGTGGCGACGATGAACCGGATCGCCGAGGAGGTGGAGAATGACGGCATTTATTCTCCGTCGCTCCACGTCCTGCATACCGAGCCGGAACCGACCGGGGCCGATGCCATCGCCGCGGCGGCGCGGCAGGTCGCCGACACACTCGACCTCTCGGCCATCGTCTGCTGGACTTCCTCCGGCTCGACCGGATTGCGGGTTTCGCGCGAGCGGCCGCGCTGCCCGATCGTCGCCATTTCGCCGAGCGAAGCGGCCGGGCGCAAATTGTCGCTGGTCTGGGGCGTGCATTGCGTCGTCGCCGAAGACGCGCGCGATCAGGACGACATGGTCGACCGCGCCTGCCAGCTCGCTTTCAAGGAAGGCTTCGCCAAAGCCGGCCAGCGCGTCATCGTGGTCGCCGGCGTGCCGCTGGGGACGCCCGGCGCCACCAACATGATGCGCGTCGCCTTTGTCGGCGCCAATAGCGAATTGGTCGTCGCCAGCGGCGAATAGCGGCGTCCTATTCGCTACCCGCCATTCGCTGTCTCAGCTTCGCGCACGTCCGAGGGCGTGGCGCAGTACCGCCGCCGGAAAGCGCGGTTGAAATAGGACAAATCGCCAAACCCGCAGGCGAATGCGATCGCGCTGACCGGGCGTTCACGATGGCGCGAATCGCGCAGCATGCGGTGCGCCCGCTCCAGCCTGCTGGCCAGAACGAATTGCGAGAACGACGTCTGCTCGCCGGCAAACAACATCCCGAGGTAACGCGGCGTGATGCCGTGTCGCCTGGCGACGGCGTCGATCGACAGATCGGCGTGCCCAAGGTTGGCAAGAATATCGTTCTTGATCGCTCGCAGCCGGGCAGCGCGTACGCCGCGGCCCATCGCCGTCTGTACGGCGTCGCGGGTGGCGCCGAGCGTCAGCGAGATGAGATCGTGGAAATGCGTGGCGATGAGGCCGCGCATTTCCGGCCTCGCCAAGGCGTCGAATTCGTTGACCAGGCCGGCGTAACTGGTCAGCAAGCGCAAGGCCTCGGTGTCACGGGGAATGGTGCGCACGAGGCACGCATCGAGGTCGCCGGTCATCGGCTGCAGCCGCTTGCGCGGGATGCGAAAGCTGACGAACCGCGACGGCAAATACACCGTGCCGACGCCAGGTTCGGCGGTCGTCGTCAGACCCGCCTCGCCCGGACCCACGACGGCTTCGCGTCCGAGCTGACGCAGGATGCGGCCGCCGCTCAGGGTGATGTTGAAGACCAGGTCGTCGGCGTCGATGAGGTCCCGCCTGAGCGTACCTTGAAACGGCGAAATCGCGCCGGTAGCGAGCCCGAGGTCCGGCAGCGAGCAAAGCTTGGCGTCGAACCAGAATGGCTGTCCCGGCAACGGCTCCAGATCGACTTTGATGATCGCTCTGCCGACTTGTTCGCGCACGGCTTCGAGCCGGTTCCGTTCCGGCAAGTCCTCGGTCGACAACTTGATCAGGCCGGGTTCTGATGCGTGCATGAGCTTCGATGGCCGTTGTCGAGGGGATCGTCAATCAACGACGTTCGGCGTCCGCCCCCCGTCAGGTGGAATAAATTAGTCGCTACACCGCTATCACTGCGGCCGCCAACGGCGAAGTGACTGCAGTCACATAATCGATTGGCTGCGGGGCATTGAGGCCAGGCGCAGCACGTCCGTCGACGAACGATGGCGCCGCCTGCACCATGTCGCAATGGACAGCGCGAAATTGGCTTTTAGTTCCTTGCAGTCCTAGCGGACGTTCCTTCCAAGCCAATGTTTGCGCGGCTTAGGACTGCTCCCCGTCGAGCCAACGCGAGCCGCGCGCATAGAGCGCATCGAGCTGCGCACCCTCAAGCCCGGGCATGTCGGGCTTCACCTTGTAGCCGATCTTGCTCTGCAGATAAGCGAGGTGCCGGTAGCCTTCCGGAAAGCGCGTGAGCAGATCCTGATCGAGGACGGGCTTGGCCGACGGATCGACCGGGTCGAGGCGATCCTTCTCGTAGATCGGTTGGCGCAGCACCAGTCCCCAGCGTCCGTCGCGCCGCTCGAAGAAATCATAGAAGCGCCCGGTGCAGACCACGTCGCAGATGACGCCCTCGACCGGCGCGCGCTGCGAGATCGTCATCTTCGTCTGCGCGATGGCGCGATAATTCTTGACCTCGATCGCGCTGCCGCCGAGGAAATGCAGGATGCGCACGCCGCGCGCCCAGCCCTCATCATTGACCTTGATGAATTCCTCGAAGCTGCCCTGGAACCAGGTCGCCATCATGCGGCCGTCGGCGTGCCACACCGTGCGGAAACGATCCCATAGCCGCGCATCGCGCCATACCGCCCAGTTTTCCACCAATTCGCGGATCGCGCGCTTGTCGTCGAGGTCGGACATGGGCATCGCTCTTCCCTGCCCGCTTGCGAGGAAGGCTAGATGACGGATCGGGAGGAAACGCGCGAGCAAAGACCCCGTCGCATAAAAGTCGCGATCCGCTCCCCGCGCCGCAAGCCGGACGGAAAACGATATCAGATATCGCGACCCTCGACCTTCTCGCTCAGGCTCTTCACGGTCTCGGCGACGTGCTCCTGGTGCGGATCGATGGCGAGCACCTTGCGATAGGCTTCGAGCGCGTGTTTGTCGTCGCCGATCTCCTGGAGGATGAGACCGAGGCCGGACAGCGCCCCGAAATGGCGCGGCTCGCGCGACAGCACTTCGCGAATGTCGGCGATCGAGTGCGCATAGTCCTTTTTCAGGTAGTAGATCGTGGCTCGCCGGTTCCAGCCCTCGATATAGTCCGGCTTGAGCTCGACCACGGCGTTGAGGAGCTTGATGGCGAGGTCGTAATCCTTTTCGTCGGCCGCCGCCCGCGCCCGCCCCATGAGCAGATTGCAGGTATCGCTGCCGGAGACGATCCACACCGCCCAGATGCGTTCTTCGATCGCCTTGGCGCTTGGGGCGTCGGGCGCAACCTTCAGCGCATCGAACAGGGTATTGAGATTGTAGACCTGCTCGCCCTGTTCCGGCCGCGACGGATCGCTCGGCGGCGCCCCCGCGCCGGGATTTTGTCCGTTTCCGGAGCCACCCTGCGCGCCGGCCGGCAGCGCGGCCAATACCGAGCCGAGAAGAACGAAGCCGAAGAAGAGCGACGGGAAGCGAAGCGCCATGATCGACGGGCCCGAGAATCGCGAGACGACACCCGGAGTCTATGCGCGGCGTGCGAGCCGGCAAGCCTCAATAGTGCTCAAAGGCGCGTGATCGGTGCGTCGCGCGTGGGCATGGGCCGTGATCGGCGTCAGGCTCGAGGATCAGCCCTGGCGGGCCTTGAAGCGCCGCTGTGTCTTGTTGATGACATAGACGCGGCCCTTGCGGCGCACGATGCGGTTGTCGCGATGGCGGCCGCGCAGCGATTTCAGCGAATTGCGGACTTTCATGGGGAAATGCTTCCGGCTTTTGCCGGTGGCTTAAGGATGCGCCGCGGGCTTGTCAATGACGGCGCAAATCCCGGCTTCCCCGCTGCTACGCGGACGCGACGCGCGGGCCGCCCGGGCGGGCGCCGTCACCCTCACCCCGCTTGCCGGCAGTGGGCCAAAGCCGCACCAGGGTCTCGGCGAACTTGTTCCACGCCCGCAGCACGGTGCCCAATGGGCGCGGCATGCTGTGGCGGCACACCGCCAGTTTCCTCACCCGGTGCGGCACGTGCCAGATGCTGCGGCTGCCGGCGGGAAAGAAAGCCATATCGCCCGGCCCCAGCCGGCGGATTTCGCCCTTCTCGTCGGTGACATGAACCTCGCCGGAGATGATGTGCACGGTTTCATCGACCGCATAGTGCCATTCGAAGCGGCCGGCGGTGCAGGACCATGCCATGATCATTGACGTGCCGTCCGCGCTTTGCGCCAAGCGCTTCGAACGCGCCTGCGGCGTACCTTCAATGATCCATTGCGGGCGAATGGGGTCGGCGGAAAGCTCGATGTCGGCTGGAGCGGCGAAAACGACAGGTTCGGACACGGAGGCCCCCGAGGATGATCCGCGGCCATTAAACCGCGGCAATCCGAACAAAACGTAAAACCGCCCCGTCGGAGCGAACGCTTTCAGCCTACCCGGCCGAGGA
>Ga0210394_10005362_pt1 | contig 14404 bp, 17 predicted proteins | sample IncBWC12MmetaG_FD_160121 | JGI IMG/M metagenome (GOLD analysis project Ga0210394, IMG submission 160121) | Forest soil microbial communities from Barre Woods Harvard Forest LTER site, Petersham, Massachusetts, United States - Inc-BW-C-12-M | ecosystem: Environmental > Terrestrial > Soil >...
CGGCTGTTCGCGCCTGCTGCAAACCACGCAACCGTACCTGCTCGCGGAAGTGTTCCCGCAACTGCTCAACGGCCTACCGCCACCCAGCGATGCCTCGGTGTGGGAATTGTCGCGTTTTGCGGCAATGGATTTCAATGCCCGCGCGGCGACGCCGCTGGCGCAATTCGCCAACTCGGCCACGGCGCTGCTGATGCGTGCCTCAGTGGCCTGTGCCGCCGAGCGCGGCGCGCAGCGTCTGATCACGGTGTCGCCGGTGGGCATCGAGCGGCTGATACGCCGGCTTGGATTGCAGGCGCATCGGGCCGGACCGCCGATGATCATCGAGGGTCACGCGATCTTCGCCTGCTGGATCGAGGTCAACCTACGCGACAATGCCTGATCGCGGGCGCGACGCCGCAATCAGCGCTTCCCCCGAGCTCGCCCATCGCAGTTACCGCCGGCGTCTGCCTGCGGAGCAGGCTGCGCTGCCCGTAGTCCTACAGCAGGAAAGGACTGCCTGCCAAAGGGGCTGAGTTAGTATCACTGCTCCCCGTGAGCGGCGCCGTGCAGACAAGTTGCGCCGCTTGGCGGGCCGCGACTAACATCTATGGAAGAAACACCAATGGCAATGAAATCCAGAAAGAAATCAAGGACCGACCCGGTGGACACCGAACAGCTGTACGAGCATCTACAGGCGGTCATCCGCGACTCCGAGGCGCTGCTGAAGGCATCCGCGTCCTATGCCGGCGACAAGATCGATAGCGCCAAGGCACAGGCGGCCGAGACGCTCGCCAGCGCGAAGGAACGGCTCTCGGACGTGCAGGATGGCATCTTAAGCCAGGGCCGCGAATACGCGCTGCAAGGCGACGAGTACGTGCGCGAAAATCCGTGGCAGGCGGTGGGCTTTGCCGCGCTGGCGGGCTTTATATTTGGCGCCCTGCTGCTGCGATCCAGAGACTGAGTTCCCCGCAACGTGGGCAGCAGTGCATGACGGACGACCCGGGGAGATCAGCGCGGCCGGCGATCAACAGTTTTCTCGACTCGGTCGGTCAGCTGATCGTCACCGCCGTCGAGATGCTGCACACCAGGCTGGAACTCGTGTTCACGGAGTTCCAGGAGGCCGTGGAAGGCCTGGTGGGACTGGTGCTGTGGTGGCTGGTGGCGCTGATCGCCGCTGGAATGGGTCTGCTGTTCGGCGGTCTGGCGCTGATCTTCGTGTTCTGGGATACGCATCGAGTGCTGGTGGCGGTTCTGATCATGTGCGCGTTTCTGCTGCTGGCTGCGATCGCCAGCAGGGTGGCGCTGGCAAAGGTTCGCCTGCAGCGCAGTCTGTTTGCCACTACGCTGGTTGAGCTTGCCAAGGACCGTGAATTGATCAAGCCACCGCCATGATGACGCGCGCCGATGAGTACGCCAGGCGTCGCGGCCTGCTGCAGTTGCGTTGCACGGTGCAGCGCCAGCGCATGGAATCGGCGCTGGCGGCGATCGACGCGGACTTCAGGAAGTTCGAACGCGGCGTGGCGGCGGTGCGAAGATTTCGCGTATCGCCGTTGATACTGGGCGCCGGCGCGGCGCTGGCGCTTGGACTTGGCGCCGGCCGCACGGTCGGCTTGATTGGCCGCGCCTGGGTGCTGTTCAACAGCTTTCAGCGTATCAGGCGCTCGCTGCTGCCGTCGGAGTAACCACCATGGGTCCAGTCACCAAGCCACCGCCCGCAGACCCGCCCGCCGCGCCCGAGCTGACACCCGAGGCCGAGCACCTGGATCAGGAACTCGACCAGGAGCTCGACGACACCTTTCCGGCCAGCGATCCGCTGCCCTGGAGCCACGAAGTCAAATGAGCCCGCTCGCGCGCCGATGACGTCGAACCAATTCTTCCGGTTGACGGCGCCGGTGGCGCCTGTGGATCACGTGCTCGGCCCGGAGCACGCGCCGGTCACCGTGGTGGAATACGCGGATTTCGAATGTCCGAACTGCAAGCAGGCGGCGCCGGCCGTCAAACTGCTGCTCGAGCGCTTCGCCGAGCGCGTGCGCTTCGCGTTCCGGCATTTCCCGCTCGAGGAAGTGCATCCGCACGCGTTGCTGGCGGCCGAGGCGGCCGAGTGCGCCGGCGCGCAGGGACAGTTCTGGCCGATGCATGACCTGCTGTTCGACCATCAACTGCATCTGAAGACCAATCAGCTGCAGAGCTACGCCGAGCGCCTGCGGCTCGACATGGCGCGCTATACCGCCGAGCTGGACGATCAGGTCTACCTGCAGCGTATCCGCGAGCATCAGCGCAGTGGCCGTGACAGCGGCGTGCGCGGAACACCGGCCTTCTACGTCAACGGCAAGATCCAGGACGTGTCGTTCGGCATGCATGCGCTGTTCGAGACGGTCGAAGCGCTGCTCGGCGCGCCCCAGCCGCGGTCATAACAGTCGATTATCAAGCCATAGCTCAAAGCAGACTTCATCCGGTGTGCGCAGCCGGTAACATGGGCGCCCCCAATCGATGCGATGCAAGGCGGCAGGATCTTGGCTGCGATTACTATTGAGCGCGTGATCAAAATTCAGCACTGGACCGACAGCCAGTTTTCGTTCGCCACCACGCGCGAGCGGGGACTGCGATTCGAGAACGGCCAGTTCGTGATGGTGGGCCTGCGGGTCGACAGCCGGCCGCTGCTGCGCGCGTACAGCATCGCCAGCGCCAATCACGAAGAGCATCTGGAATTCCTGAGCATCAAACTGGCTGACGGCCCGCTGACCTCGAGGCTGCAGCACATACGCGCCGGCGATGAGGTGCTGGTGTCGCGCAAGCCGACCGGGACGCTGCTGCTGCACGACCTCAAGCCGGGAAAGCGGCTGTACCTGCTCAGCACCGGCACCGGCGCGGCGCCCTTCATGAGCCTGATCAGCGATCCGGAAACCTACCAGCGCTTCCAGAGCGTGGTGTTCGTGCACGGCGTGCGCTGGGTGAAGGAGACCGCGGTCGTCAGGCAGCGGATCGCGGAATTGAAAGCCGACCCATACCTCGGAGAGCTGGTGCGCCCGCAGCTCATCTATTATCCGACCGTGACGCGCGAACCGTACCGTACCCGCGGCCGGCTGACCGGCCTGCTCGAATCGGGACGGCTCGCCAGCGATCTGGGGCTGCCGCCATTCGATGCCGCCAGCGATCGCGCGATGGTGTGCGGCAGTCCAGCGATGCTGGCCGACACCTGCGCGCTGCTGGATGCGCGCGGCTTTCGGATTTCACCGCACATCGGCGAACCCGGCGACTACGTCATCGAGCGCGCATTCGTCGAGCGCTGATATCGCCTCGGTGCCGGCGCCGATGCGCTAATCGCTGCAGGCGCTGACTTGCGCGCGTACCCGCAGCAGCGTCGGATCGGCGGTGGTGGACAACACGGCCGCGATGGCACGCCGGATGTGCGCATCGCCGGATTGGGCGGCCTTGCAGAACCAGTAGGCGGCCGTGGCGGGCTGGCCGCTCTCGGCCAGCAGCACCGCGTAATTGAATTGCCCGCGGAAATAGCCCGACTGAGCCGATTGCCGGTACCAGTACGGCGCGTCGGAACGGCGTGGTGCGCAGCCCCACCCCTGTTCAAGGCAGCGGCCAACGAGGTTCATCGCGCGCCCGTGACCCTGGCCGGCGGCACGCAGATACCAGCCCAGTGCCCTGGCCAGATCGCGCGGCACACCGCGCCCATCGAACAGCATATTGCCGAAATTGTATTCACCCCAGTCGTGGCCGCGCTGGGCGGAAGCCCGGTAATACGCGGCCGCCCGCGGCGGATCCGGCGGCGTCCCCCAGCCGCACTCATGGCAACGACCAAGCATGTTGAGCGCTTCGGCGTCGCCGCCCTCGGCGGCGCGCTTGAACCACCAGAACGCGGCACCCGTATCGCGCGTCACCCCGCTGCCTTCGAGCAGCATCCTGCCGATACGCAGTTGCGCCGCCGGCAAGCCGTACTCGGCGGCGCTGCGAATCCACAGCGCGGCTTGCGCGGCATCACCCTGCAACAGCCGCTGCAGTTCGTGATAGTTCATGCGCTGCAGGCGCAGCATCCTCAGATGACTGGCTTCGGCGGCCGCGGCACGCGCGAATTGCGTCGGCGTCAGGCTCATGGCCGCTACAGCTCGGCCCAGCGCCTGAGCAGGTTGTGATAGCAGGCGGTCAGGCGCAGCAGCGCCTGGGCGTCGGCGGCGGTGCCGCTCAGATCGCGAATCGCGCCGTCGAGTTCGAACAGCAGCGCGCGCGCAGCATCGTCGCGCACCATGCTCTGGACCCAGAAGAAGGCGGCATGGCGTATGCCGCGCGTGACCGGCTGCACGCGATGCACGCTGCCGGCCGGATAAACCACCATGTCACCTGCGGCAAGCTTCACCGAGTGGCTACCAAGGCTATCCTGCACCGCCAGCTCGCCGCCGTCGTATTCCTCGGGCGTGCTCAGGAACAGCGTCGCCGAGATGTCGGTGCGCAGCCGGTGATACATACCCGGGATCTGGCGTGTGGCATTGTCGACGTGGGCGCCAAATCCCATCCCGGCCTGATAGCGATTGAACAGTGGCGGGTAGACGTGGCGCGGCAACGTGGCACTGACGAAGGTCGCATTGCCCTCGAGCGCCCGCACCACGATATCGCCGGCGTCGCGCGCCGCCGGCTCGCTCGCTGGCAGCTGCAGGTTGTGCTTGACCGCGGCGGACTGGTGGCCGGCGGTCAGCCGGCCGTCCGCCCAGGCCGCGGCGTCAAGGCGGCGGCGAATGTCGGCTAGCTGATCCGCGGACAGCAGCTTCTCAATGCGAACGATCATCGTCACCCAAACTCAGCCGTATCGACAGCATCAGGCTGCGGCCGGCGCCGGGAATCACGTGGTTTTCAGCGGCGCCGGTGTAGTACGAACTGACGAAGTAGTTGCGGTTGAACAGATTGAAGCCGTTGAGCTGCAGCGCGAGGCTGTGCGTGACGCGATAGGACAGCATCGCCTTCCAGACCACGTAGCCGGGCACGCTGGCGCTGCCAGCACTGTCGGCAAAGCGCCGTCCGAGCCAGTTGCAGCCGGCAGCGGCTTCCCAGCCACCGGAGAATTCGTATTCGGTCCACAGATTGAGCGCGTTGCGTGCCGTATTCGCCAGCGGTTTGCCGACATAAGCCGCGGTCCCCGAGCGCAGGGTTTTTCCATCGAGATAGGTATAGCCGCCGAAGATTTCCCACTGCCGGGTCAGGTGACCTGCGGCACCGAGCTCGATGCCGTCAACACGCTGATCGCCGTTCAGCACGGTGATGGTCGGATTGTCGGGATCATTGGTCTGCGCGTTGTCGACCTCGGTTTGAAAGACGGCGGCGGTGAGCGCCAGCGCGCCGTCTAGCCAGCCGGTCTTCGCGCCGGCCTCATAGGTCCTGGCCTTCACCGGACCCAGGTCGGCCGTGTCTGCGCTCAGTGCCAGCGCCTCGGCAGAAGGGTCGAACGAGGTGCCGAAGGACAGGTAGTAGCTTTGCGTCGGCGTCGGCTTGACGACCAGCGCGGCACGCGGACTGCCGAGGCGATCGACGTGATTCAGATGCAGCAGCGCGCCGCTTTGCACGCTGAGCTCATCGTAGTCGGCGGCAAAGCGATCGAAGCGCAAGCCGGCGGTCAGATCCAGGTAGCGGCCAATAGTCATCGTGTCGGTCAGATAGGCGGCGCTCGAGTTGGCAACCGTGTTCTGTAGCGAGGCCGCAGGCTGTACTCCCGGCAGTGCCTGGTTCGGATCCGGATCGAGCAGCGGCGTTTCCGGTATCCAGGCGTTGTCGTCATCGAACGGGTTGACATAGCGGGTGATGGCGGCGGTCTCGCGCGCGAACTCGAGTCCCACGACCAGCGTATGAGCGATGGCGCCGGTGAAGAAACGCGCCCGCAGGTCGATCTGCTCGGTGAGGTTGGTCTGCACGCCTGAACTGGCCGGCGAGTCGCGACCGACCAGGATGCTGCTCGCTGCGCTGCCGGGTAGCGGCGCATCGTCGCCATAATTCGGCGTGTTGTCCTGGAAGTCGAAGCTGTAGTGCGCGTAGCGCAGCGTGTCGGCGATCGACAGGCTGGAGGTGAAATCATGCGTGTAGCGCGCGGTGCCGATATCCACATCGGCGGTGGTGCGATCCGACACGAGGCCATAGAACGCAGCGCGCGGCACCGGCGCCGGCTCGCCAAACAGAAATGGAATACCCGCATCGGGGCGATCGTTCTCCTGCTGATGCAGGTAGGCCAGGGTCAACGAATCGGGCTGCCCCAGCCCCAGCGTCAGCGACGGCGCCACTCCCCAGCGGCGATTGATCACGTCGTTGCGTTCCGCCACAGCGGAGTATTCGGCCATGGCGTTCAGCCGCAGCGCGCTCGCTGCTGCCGTGAGCGGCAGGTTGAGGTCGGTCGTGGCGCGAGACAGATCGTTGCTGCCGACATTGGCGGTGACCGACAGCAGTGGTGTCGGCAGTGGGGCCTTGCTGACCTGATTGATCGCACCGCCGGTAGAGCCGCGGCCGAACAGCACGGCTGACGGGCCCTTCACGACCTCGACCGATTCCAGGTCGAAACTGTCGCGCGTATAGACCGCCGCGTCGCGCACACCGTCCAGGAAGAAATCGTTGAACGCCGAGAATCCGCGCAGATTCACCGTGTCACCGCGCGCCGCGCCTTCGCCGGCGTTGAGCGTTATGCCGGGAACGTTCTTCAGGGCGTCCTCGAGCCGGGTGGCAGCCTGCTCGCTCATCAGTCGCTCAGTCACCACGGTGATCGATTGCGGTGTGTCCTGCAGGTCCTGCGGCAGCTTGTCGTGCAGCAGCGGGCGCACGCCGCTGACGGTGACCTCCTGCAGCTTGCGGTCGTCGTCATTCGAGGCGGCCGGATCATCCGCCAGCACACCGTCAGCCGCGGCGGGGTTCATTCCGAGCAGCGAGGTGGCGCACAGCGCCAGGCTGCCGAAGCTGGCGCCGGCAACGGGATTGAACTCGGCAGCAGCCATCTGAAGACCTCGCTGGCGAATCGGAATTCGATCGGCTCTTCATAGTAATGATAATCATTCTCATTAGCGAGTCAACCGCTGGTTGTTGCTATGGGGTCGCAGGGGGGCCCCGTGGCCGGCTTATGTAGGTTATCGACTACAGCGGATTCCGGCCGCAGGTTGCTGTTGCTAGTCACAATTGACGTTACGGTGGCGATCCGATTCCAGCGCTCTGGCGCGTCCTAGCCACCGATGTTGCGCAGTCCAGACATTCGGCGTAGCTGAATTTCCAGGAGACCTCGTGGTGATCAATCGAACGGTATGGTTGTGCGTGCTGGCGCTACCCGCGCTGGCAATTTCTGCGATGGCCAGTGCCGATAGCGGCGATCAGTGGTACGTGTCGCCGTACGGCGGTGGTATCTCGCCGGACCACAGTCGCCAGCTGGCCGACCAGGACTGGCTGTTCGGCATCGGGATCGGGCGCGAGCTCGGCCAGGTCTTCAACCTGGAATTCAATAGCAATGGCACGCGCATCATCAATCGCACCGATTCGCACTATTACAGCGGCTATGCATACTCGCTCGACCTGCTGGCCGTGGCCAATCGCGATGGCTGGCTATCCCCGTATGTGAGTGTCGGCGCCGGCGTGATGCACGACGACTTCGGCCCGCCCCCGGGTAGCACGAACTTCATTGCCGAGGCCGGCGTCGGACTGATGTGGACACTGTGGCGTAACGCTAGCCATACCAGCAGTTTCGCGCTGCGGCCGGACATCAAGGCGCGCTTCGACGATGCCGGCAGCGAAAGCGACACGCGTCGGACCGACTACTTTGCGACGCTGGGATTTCAGTTCTCGTTCGGCGGCAGCCCGCCGCCCAAGCCGATGGTCGTGATGGCGCCCCCGCCGCCCCCGCCGCCAGCGCCGCCGCCGGCCGTCGCCCCGGCACCCCCGCCGCCGCCGGTCGTGATGCCCCCTCCGGTGCCGCGCCACCTGACGCTGAGTTCCGACACCTCATTTGCTTTCGGCAGCGCCATAGTCAGGCCCGAAGGCATGCAGGCGCTCGACCAGTTCGCGAAGGACCTGCGGGGCAGCACGTATAATCGCATCCATGTGACCGGCTATACCGATCGCATCGGTTCCGAAGCCTATAACCAGCACCTGTCAGAGCTGCGCGCCGAAGCCGTCAGGAACTACCTGGCGCAATCCCCGGGCATCGATGGCACCAAGATCATCGCCGAGGGCAAGGGCAAATCCAACCCGATCACCAAGCCCGGCGAATGCGGCGAGAAGAGATCACCGGCAACGATCGCCTGCCTGCAGCCGGACCGGCGCGTGGAGCTCGAGGTGTCGGCGACCGCGCAGTAACAGCGCGACGGCGCATTCATCCGGTCGATTTGCATCCCACTTCGGGCCTGAGGTAGTTTTCGCGGCTGCCCGCTAAAAACGCCAATCAGTACCTGAGGTGGTGGTGCAATGAAACTCTCGCTTCCGGTGCTGCTCAGCGTCAACGGCGGCTACGTGGACAGCGCCGGCTTTCTGGCGTTGCAGGGCCTGTTCAGTTCGCATGTCACGGGCAATTTCGTGACCCTCGGCGCATCGCTGGTGCTGGGTACGACCGGCGTCGTGGCGAAGCTGATGGCGCTGCCACTGTTCTGCCTGGTCGTGGCGCTGGTGCGCGTGCTCGGCCATGCGCTGGCACCGCATGCGCCATCGCAGCTTCGAGCGCTGCTGAGTATCAAGTGCGTACTGCTGCTGAGCGCCGCAGTGCTGGCGGTGCGGCTCGGGCCGTTTCCAAATGGTGACGTGTGGCCGGCGCTGCTGACCGGCATGACGCTGGTGTCTGCGATGTCGGTTCAAAATGCGGTGCAGCGGCTCTACCTCGGCGCAATGCCGCCCACCACGATCATGACCGGCAACACGACGCAGGCGATGATCGATGCGGTGGATTTGATGCGCGGCCTGCCGGCGGCGGATCCGGCCCGCCGCCGCCTGGCAAACATGGTGGCCAATATCGTCGCGTTTGCGATCGGCTGCGCGATGGCGGCGCTGCTGTTCGACTATCTGCGGATGTGGTGTTTCGTCGTACCGCCACTGCTCGGGTTGGTGGCGATCACGCGGGCTCGCCACAGCACGAGCGGCTGATGCGGCGTGGATGGGACCGCGCATTTCGGTTTGCCATCCAAATAAGGCTAAAATGCGTGCAGGCATGTCCGACAGTCAATCGTTACCGTTTGCGCGCCGCGCGCCCCAGCGTCCATGGGATGCGAGGCTGGCGCGCCGGCTGGTCGCACCGCTCAGGGAAAGCTGGATCACCCCCAATTACCTGACGACGATACGTTTGCTGATTGGCCTGGCCGCTGCGGTGGCCTTCGTTCCCGGCGTCTATGGCTGGTCGAACCTGGGCGCGATACTGCTGGTGCTGTCAAACTTTCTCGATCACACCGACGGCGAGCTGGCGCGCATCAGCGGCAAGGGCAGCCGCGCCGGACATCTGTATGACCTGGCCAGCGACGCGGCGGTCACCGTCCTGCTGTTCGTCGCGATCGGCATCGGCGTCGGCGCGCAGCCGGGCGAAGCGCTGCCGCTGCCGCCGACACTGCTCGGGCTGGCTGCCGGCAGCGCGATCGCATTGATCTTCTACCTGCGCATGCACATCGAGGAGATGGCCGGCAAGAGTGCCAGCAAGCAGGCATCGCTGGGCGGATTCGAGACCGAGGACGTGCTGTACCTGATGCCACTGGTGACTCTGTGCAATGGCATGACGCCATTTCTGATTGCCGCATCGATAGGCGCACCGCTGTTTGCCATCTGGGTGGTGATCGACTTTCGCCGCCGGCGGCGTCGTTCGGGGGCGGCCTGATCGGTGTCGCGGCGGCGCGCGGCACGGCCGAGCCCGCAATGTCGATGCCGCGCACTGTCGAGCAGGCGCTGGCCGCGCAGCTGGCTGGTCTCGATGTGGCGTCTTTGCGCCGCGAATTCGCGAGTCAGGGTGCGTTCTTATATCTGCCGCAGTTCCTGGCGCCGGAACTCACCGCGCAGCTGGTCGCCGCCGTCGAGGCGACCGAAACTGCGGTAAACCGCAACTATCTGCCCGGTCACAAGCGTGGTGGCAGCGTCAGTCGCCATGCCATCGATCGGCTTGCGCCGTATGTGGCGCAGCTGTACCGCTCACCGGCGCTGATCGACTGGCTCGGGCAGCTGTCGGGCGAGCGGCTGCAGGTGTCGCCGCCGGAGGATCCGCACGCCTACGCGCTATATCTGTACACGCAACCCGGCGACCATATCGGCTGGCACTATGACACCTCTTACTACGCCGGCCGCCGCTACACGCTGCTGTTTGGCGTGGTCGATCAATCGTCGTGCCGGCTCGAATACCGCTTGCACACGCGCCAGCGCGAGCGGCCCGTGGTCGCCGGTGCTCTGCAGATTCCACCGGGAGGACTGGTGTTTTTCAATGGCGACAGCTTGCGCCATCGCATCACGCCGCTCGGCCAAGGCGAACGGCGCGTATCGCTGACGTTCGAATACGTGACCGACAGCCGCATGCATCGCGGCTGGCGCCTGATCTCCAACATGAAGGACGCCTTTGGATATTTCGGGTTCCGCCAGGTGTTCCGGCGGCGCCACCGGTCGGAGCGTCCATGACCCGCACGGCGAGCTGGCTGTTGTCGGCGGGTGCGCTGCTGTTCATCGGCGTGCTGCTGACGCAAGGCCTGCCGGCGGTGCTGGCGACGCTGGCATTGGCGGGCTGGGGACTGCTGCTGCTGGCGCTGTTTCACCTGCTGCCGCTGGGGCTCGACGCCGCGGCGATCCGCGTCTTGCTGCCCGCCAACGCGGCGCGCGGGTCAGCGCGCGCGGCGTTGCTGGCGCGCTGGGCCGGGGAGTCAGCCAACAGCCTGATGCCGGGCGGACAGATCGGCGGCCCGGTGCTGATGGTGCGCGATCTCGCGCACCACGGTATAGCGATGCCGCAGGCCGCCGCGGCGATCACGGTCAGCACCACGTTTCAAACCCTGGCGCAGATTTCATTTGCCCTGAGCGGCGTTGCGCTGCTGGGCGCGCGGGCGAGCCAGTCCGCGCTGCAGGCGATTCGCGCTCCACTGCTGACGATCAGCGGCGTACTGGCGCTGTGTCTGGCCGGTTTTTACCTGGCGCAGAGGCGTGGCTTGTTTCGCGGGCTGACTCGCGCCAGCGCGCGGCTGTTTCGCAACCGCGACTGGTCGGAACTGATGAACCACGCGGAAGCGATCGACCTTGCCGTGCGGCAGGTACACCGGCGCGCCGGTCGCGTGGCGGCCAGCTTCCTGCTGAGCCTGATCGGCTGGGTAGTGGGTACCGGCGAAGTCTATCTGCTGCTGTTGCTGCTGCGCTCGCCGGTCGGCTGGGCAGATGCATTGCTGCTGGAATCCCTGGGGCAGGCGATTCGCGGCGCGGCGTTCGCGATTCCCGGTGCACTCGGGGTGCAGGAGGCGGGTTACCTGATGCTCGCGCCGCTGGCCGGCCTGCCAGCGGAAACGGCCCTGGCCCTGTCGCTGGCGAAGCGCGCCCGCGAACTGCTGCTGGGCATTCCGGGCCTGCTGTACCTGCACCTGGCCGATCGGGTTTGGCGACGCCGCAGATTCGCCTGTGCCGGCGCCGGCGACTAAAAGGCTTAGGATCACTGATGCGCGCCATTATTCTTGCCGCCGGCCGCGGTGTACGGCTGCAACAATCCGATACCTGGCAATTGCCGAAATGCCTGCTGCAGTTCGGCGGCCTGAGCCTGCTCGAGCGGCACCTGCGATTGCTGCGGGGCGCCGGCGTCGAACAGATCGTGCTGGGGCTGGGTTACCGCCACCAGCTGGTCGAGGCGGAGCTAGATCGCCTGCGCTGGCAGCCGCGCCCGCAGATCGTGCTCAATCCGCAGTTCCAGCTCGGCAGCGTGCTGACCGTGCATTCGCTCGCCGATGCGATGACGCGCGGTGGCGACGTGCTGCTGATGGACGCCGACGTGCTGTATCACGAACGCATCATGAGGGCGCTGGTGGCGGGCGATGCGCCGGTCAACCGGGTACTGATCGATCGGGAATTCGAGGCCGGCGATGAGCCGGTCAAGGTATGCGTGCGCGACGGCGCGCCGATCGAGTTGCGCAAGCTGCTGCCACCGGAGCTGATCTACGACAGCATCGGCGAGTCGGTCGGCTTCTTCCGCTTCGATGAGGTCGCAGCGCGCCGTCTGGCGGCGATCGTGGCCGGTTATGCCGACAGCGGCCGCGGCCACATGCCGCACGAGGAGGCGGTGCGCGATCTGCTGCAGGAACGCAGCCACAAATTCGAAGTGACCGACGTCACCGGCAGTCCGTGGATCGAGATTGACTTTCCGAATGACGTGGTACGCGCGGCGCACGAGGTGCTGCCGCAACTTTAATGCCTGCCAGGATTGCAACAAGAGTCGCGTTGCAGCTGCTGTGGGGTGGCGCGGCCGGTCTGCTGGCCATGCTGCCGTGGTCGGACGCGGCGGCGCAGCTGGAGGGAACCGCGCCGGTAGATACGCAGGGCCCGGCGCCGGGTACCGGCCTGACGAGCTGGTTCAATCCATCGAGCGCGCCGTTCATTCCGGTACCGTCGATCGGTGTCGATCCGAACAGTGGCGTCACGCTAGGCATTCTTCCGGTGTGGATTCATACCGACGATCAGCACCAGATCACTCGCATCATCGCGCCCGATGTGCTGCACAATCCGGATTTCGGCTGGGGCGGCGATGCACGCATCTATGCCTATCCTTCCGAGGATCGGCAGTGGTCGGTGGTCGCGGGCATCATGCAGCGCGTGGAGCGCGGCATCGATGTCGAATACGACGATGGACGCTTGCGCGAGCGGCGCTGGTCGATCACCGGCAGCCTGATTTACGATCGCAACGGTAGCCCGCGCTTCTATGGCATCGGTAACAATTCGACGCCGAGCGAGCAGACCAACTACACCGACCAGCAGGAACTGGCGCAGCTGCAGGTCGGTCTGAACCTCAACCACGCCTGGCAACTGCAGTACACCGGACGCGCACGCGCGGTGGACGTCACGGCCGGCACGTTGAAAGACATCCCGTCGATCGAGCGCCGCTTCGCAAGGACGCTTGGCCTCGGCAACAACAGTGAGCTGCTGCACCGCCTGTCGATCGTCTATGACACGCGCGACGATCTGACGGTGCCGTCGCGGGGTATGAAATGGGTTGCCTATGCGGGCCTGGCGAGCCGATCCAGCATATTTGACTATTCACTGTACAGTGAGGCGGGCATCGACGGTCGCGTGTTCTGGCCGATCGCGACCGATACGGTGCTGGCCGCGCATACGGCGCTGCGCTATCTGCCGACTGCGCACCTGGTGCCGTTCTGGGCCCTGAGCAGCATCGGTGGCGATGTCTCCGTGATCGGAGGGGAACAGCCGCTGCGCGGTTTCGGCGAGGGACGCTTTTACGATCACGATTCGTTTTCTACGTCGCTCGAGCTGCGTCACCGGGCGTGGTCTTTCAATGCGGTCTCGACCCAGGTCGATCTGGAACTGGCGCCGTTCGTGGACGTCGGACGCGTGTTCGCCCGATCGGGCACCTTGCCGCTGACGCAGCTGCATTCGGTCGGCGGACTGGGAATTCGCGGCATCGCCCGCCCGTTCGTGGTGGGCTACGTGGATGTGGGTTACGGCAGTGAAGGCGTGGCGGTGTTCACCGGGATCAGCTATCCGTTCTGATGGTGATGCGGTTGACGCTTACCTTGACGACATCGGTGGTGTGCTGGCCTTCAGCGGTGTCGAAGTACTGGCGATCCACGGTGATGGCGCGACTGGCGCTCGGCGACACGCGATAGCTGACCAGTCTGGTTTCCGAGCGGGTGGTTCCGTCCTCGGTCTTCCACTCGACCCGATAGCGGATCACGCCGTTGCAACCCCTGCCGGCACTCTGTTGCGCATGGATGCCGAACACGATGCGAAACTCATCCTTGCTCAGGCGCATGACGAGCGGATCCTGGGTCAGCGACACCGCCGGCCCGGCGGCCGAGGCCACGCCGGCGGTGCCCAGGCCCAGCAGGGCGAGCGCGGGCAGTAAGCCGCTCGTCATCGAATGAGTTCGCATCGTGTCGGCTCCATTTCGAGTGGGGGGACTCGAGGCGGGAACGATAGCGGAGCGCCAGCGGTGCGACAAACGAGCAATTGTTGCGCGAGCAGAATTTGCGCTCATGTGCCGGCATACCAATCATCAAGCCCGCAGCTGTCGACTATTACAGTTTGACAGGCGGTTCGATCGTCCAGCTCGTTCAGAGCGAATCGAGCGCCGCGCGCAGTCCCGGCGCGTCGTCGAATTCAACGCGACGAACGATCTTTCCGCTCGCATCGGCGACCAGGATGGTCGGGACATTGGTCACACGGAAGGCACGGAACAGCGCGCCCGACTCATCCAGCGTGAGCGGGATGCGCACCTTGTAGTCGGCCTGATACTTGCGCA
>Ga0210394_10005364_pt1 | contig 14401 bp, 14 predicted proteins | sample IncBWC12MmetaG_FD_160121 | JGI IMG/M metagenome (GOLD analysis project Ga0210394, IMG submission 160121) | Forest soil microbial communities from Barre Woods Harvard Forest LTER site, Petersham, Massachusetts, United States - Inc-BW-C-12-M | ecosystem: Environmental > Terrestrial > Soil >...
CTATATGCGGGGGAGACCCTCTCGCCCGCGGAAAGCGTCCAAGTTGCTCAGTCAGCTCTCGTGGCCGAACGCGTGCTTAAGCGGATTCCCCGCCTTGATCCGGTCGTTGACATCCTGTCCAGGTTGGCGGCTGGCAGGATAACCGATGACTCGGCCCCCGAATCGATTGGTGCCGAGATACTGCGTGTCGTGTCGGCGTACGGGGCAGTGGAAAGAGGAACCGCGTCACGCGATACGGCGATTCATCTTCTGCGCGCGCAAGCGGGGCGATTCGATCCTGAGGTGCTAAAGGCGCTGACCGAACTGTTAGGTCTCGAGGACGGGAGTGATGAGACCATAGAAGTGCCGATCAGTAGAGTTTGCGTCGACATGATCGTCGCGGAGGATCTTCGCACGCGGACCGGCGTCCTGCTCGTAACGAAGGGCTACCAAGTCTCCGAAAGCTTCGTGGCCAGACTTGGGAATTTCAACCCCGATCTTTTGCCCACCGTGATCCGCATGCGCAAAATGCCTGCCTTGACACCCCTCCCCGCGGCCCCGTCTGCGCCGAGGTAGTAGAGCATTTGCCGGCGCACCACTTTCGTTCACCTTCTCGACACTTTCCTGACACCCTCTAGGGCAGCGCCTTTTCCCAGATCGCTCACCACCACCATGATCTAGCTTCGTTTCGCGTCGCACTTAGAACCGCTTGTAGAATCCCACCGACAGGCCGCGCGGCAGAATTTGAACTGAAATCGGCGTGGCGCGCGTGGTCGCCCAGTAGCCGACTGCGGAGCCCAACGCCCATCCGGCGATAACATCCGACTGCCAATGCGCCTGACTCTTCAACCGTGCCACGGCGTCGTACACCGGGAGGGCCTCCAGCGACCATATCCAAGGGGTTTGTCGCGCGTAGTTCGCGATAAAGGGAGTCACGAAGCTCGCTTGCAGAGTCACTTCGCCGCTCGGGAAGCTTTGGCAGCAGCCGCCTTTAAACCATTCATTGGGGTCGCCGCCCTGACTGGGACGGGCGCGCGCAAAGCCGCGTTTGAGTATCAACGCACCGATCCCGGAAATCGTCGACGCATCGAGCGTCTGCCAGAAGGTAGACCCAAGTTTGTCGTCGTTGCAAAGCCACCAGCTCCCCGCCACTTCGACCGCGACCACGCCATACTCGAGTCCGGTCTGATAGTTTCGCCCCCAGATGCCGTGCTGATCGAGCGGCAATTCATGATCGATTCCGAACAGTCCGCTGCCGCCGTACGCGCCGCTCGAGGCCAGCAAGAACACAAGCGCCAGGGATCTTCGTCGGCGTGCGGCGACCGCCCGCCATGGCAGGTACTTGCTCTTTGTGGACGACATGAACGCGATCCTCCCGCTTGACAGCATATTACTTTGCAGTACAAAGTAGATGCAACATCGAGAGCCACTCCTGTCTCCGCGTCGCGGCCCATGGGAGACTGTCCTACGGCAGACGCGTCGAACGGTGCAAAGATGCCAGGACCGATGATGAGATGCCTTCCTAATTTCGGCGGTGACGCTTGCGCCGGTCGCCCACCGCGGGCCAAGGTGCGTCGGTGACCGAAGGCACGGCCGTGACAAATGTCGCCGACACCGCCCTGTGGGTCGCCACTTTTCGCGGGACGGAGGCTGAAAGACCCGACGCAGCCTTCCACGATCCCCTGGCATCAATGCTGGCGGGGGAGCGAGGGCGGGCGATCGCGCGCACTATTCCACGCTCGGCCTCGGTGGCTTGGGCCATGGTGGTCCGCACGTCTGCAATCGATTGGCTGGTAAGCGAAGCCATCAGGATGGGGGTAGATACTGTTCTCAACCTCGGTGCGGGACTGGACACCCGGCCATACCGCATGAGCCTCCCGACACAGTTACGCTGGATTGAGATCGATTTTCCAAGCATCGTCGACTTGAAAGATTCGAAGCTGATTGCTCAGACACCTTCTTGCACTCTCGAGCGCGTCGGATTGGATTTGTTGAATCGCTCATCGCGCAACGAACTCTTTGCCCACTATGGCGCGCAATCGAGGAACACGCTGGTGATCGCCGAGGGCGTAATTCCGTATTTCTCGAACGGCGACGCCGCGGCCCTCGCCCAGGACCTCCTTGCCATTCACTCATTTCACTATTGGATCCTGGATTTTGACAACGCCGGGAAGCGCGGAATGCCGAAATCTTGGGCGAAACATCTGAAGGCCGCGCCCTTCCTGTTTCAAGTCGAGGACTGGTTCGAGTTTTTTAGGCAATGTGGCTGGCATCCGCACCAGGTGATCACCAGCGACGAGCAATCCGCGCGAATCAATAGGCCTTATCCCTATAATTTCCCCTTGGGCCTCGTCATGCACGCACTCCCCCGGTCCGTCAGTCGAAAAATTCTCAGCCTGAGTGGCGCGGTTTTACTGCGAAAACAGTAGAGCAAGGGCAATTCCGCCGCAAGAGAAACGCCTGTGTGACGGTGTTTGCAATTTTCGCCGACGCCGCACTTGCAAACTTCAATTGCCTGCGGAGTTTGTGGAAAATATGCGCATTGGGGTACCAATGTAGGCAACCTTTTCAGGAACGGGGTATGAAGTTTAGATTGACCGCCTTAGGGCTGCATCTGCTTGCGAGCGCCGTTGCCCTTACCCTCGTGTTTGGCACCCTGCACCTCGGATGGTATCGGTGGCCCGGCTGGTACTTGGCTGACGTCTCGAAGGTCGTCTTCGTGATGGCCGGCGTTGACCTTGGCGTCGGCCCCTTGCTCACCTTTGTGGTCGCCGGCGCCAGCAAGCCGCGGCGTGTGCTGGCGCGCGACATCGCGGTGATTGTTGCCATCCAAATTTTCGCTTTGATCTACGGCACGATGTCGCTCTGGAACGGACGGCCGCTGTACTACGCGTTTTCCGAGAACGTGCTGCAGATTGTGCAGGCATATGATATCGACCCCCACGAGTGGGCTCTCGCCCGCCGGCAGAAGTCGGAACTCGTGCCGCATTGGTACAGCTTGCCGCGGTGGATTTGGGCGCCGCTGCCGCAGGACTCAAACGAACGCGATCGGATCGTCGCGTCAGCGGTCGGAGGAGGCAACGACGTGATCTCCATGCCGCGATATTTTAAACGCTGGGAGCTGGGGTTGGGGACGCTTCGGACCCAGCTGAAAAAAGTCGACGATCTAGGCTACTTCTCCAGTGTCGAGAAGAAGGTACTCAAGGAGCGCATGCGGGCGGCGGGCCTGGCCACGGATCAGCCGAATTCGCTGCCGCTGACTGGACGCGGGCGACCCCTGCTCGCCGTGTTCGATCCGAGCAGCTTAAGGATTGCGGCAATCTTCAAGGGCGCCTAGAAATTTCGGCTGCATGCCGGCGCCCGCGCCGCAGCGCGCAGCCGTTGCTATCGCCGCGCCGGCAATACCCTACATACAATCACTGTAAACAAGTGCACTGTGCGAAGAGTTCGACCGATTGTGCGTCACGATCTCAAGACGATCTCGCGACAGAGCTCAGGACGGACGCAGATAAAATACCCGCGCACTACCCAGGCCCACCATCGCCCACTGAATCGCGGCGCACCATTTATCAAGTATCGCCTCGCGCCGCCGATCTTGCAGTGTGAGCGCGCATACTGTGGTCCATGCTGACGTGGAAAAGGATACTTCCATGAATCGCGCCTTGGCAGTGCCGCCCGTCCGAATTCTGGTGGTAGACGACTACTGCGTCGTACGCGAGGGGATAGCCGTTCTTCTTGAGCGCGACAAAGGCATGAAAATCGCGGGATCCGCGGCGAGCGGCGAGGAGGCAGTGCTCGCCGCACATCGCCTGAGGCCGGATGTCGTCATCATGGATCTGGTGTTACCGGCCCTCAACGGGATCGAAGCCACGCGTCGCATTCTCAGTGGCCTGCCGCGGACCCGCATTATTGCGCTCTCCGCCTGTCACACGTCGGAGCACGTCTATCGGGCGCTGCGTGCGGGCGCCTGTGGCTATGTCCTCAAATCGGCGGCGGGGGCCGAACTGCTCAGCGCGATCAAAACGGTAACCGCCGGCGGGCAATACATTAGCCCCGCCATTACCGCGCGGTTCGTTGACGGAGTGCTGGGCACTTTGACCCCGACAAGCCCGTTTGACCGCCTGAGCGTGCGTGAGCGTGACGTGTTGCGGCGTATCGTCGCCGGAGCGACGAGTTCCGACATTGCGCAGCACCTTTCATTGTCCCGTAAAACCGTGGACACCTACCGAGGCCGAATGATGGTGAAGCTGGGTGTCACCAATCGAGCGGAGCTGATTCGTTGCGCTTTGGAATACGAACTGCCGGTCGCGTGACGCACTCCGCATCTCCGCACAATCATACCGTGCACAGCGTTCATGGTCACGATGTGTCGCGTTTTTCCCTACATCATTCCACTACCGTCTCGCTACGCTGCCACTTGCATTCTTGTCGAAAGACCTGAGGAACGCGAAATGCGCTTCGAGCCCAACATTCAAACGGTCGCCCTCTCGACAGCGATCGGAGCCGTTCGAGTGCCCTGATGCACCCAACAGGTTTTCATCGCCGAGGGCGGCTGCCGTCTCAAGCGGGCATCGAGGTGCAGCCGGCCGCCAATGAGCCCTTGCCATTCGGGGCTCGCCTCGGCGATGCCATAGAGCGGCATGCACTCGGCATTCACTATCAGCCGCAGTTTGAACTCCACACCGGGCGCGGGTGCGGCGTCGAGGCACTGGCCCGCTGGACGCTCGCCACCGGTCAAATCATTGCGCCGTCGGTCTTTATTCCCTTCGCGGAGCGCGCCGGGATGATCCATGCCCTCGGCGCATGGGTGCTCAAATCCGCATGCGAAACGGCCTACGCATGGTGCGCTCGAGACGCGCAGCGCACGACCCTGTCCGTCAACGTTTCCGCGCTGCAAATCAACGAGGAATTCTGCAACGTCATTGGACGCACTCTGCAGGAGTCTGGTTTTCCGGCGAAGTACTTGGAATTGGAGATCACGGAAAGCGCACTCGTCGACAATACGGACGTCACGATCGAGTGCCTGAAACAATGGAAGCAGCTTGGCGTGCAAATTGCCGTGGACGATTTTGGGACAGGGTACTCGAGCTTGAATTATCTCTCCCGCCTGCCGGTGGATCGTTTGAAATTGGACCAATCCCTCGTTCACAGGATGACGCTGGACGCGAGAAGCGCGATCGTCATGCGATGGATCATCTCGCTGGGGGCGGATCTCGGCATGGACGTCATTGCGGAGGGCGTTGAGACCGAACAGCAATTCCAAATGCTCGAGGATCTAGGTTGCCCACGGGTACAGGGGTACTTGCTCGGGCGACCCATGCCGCCGAAACAGGCGCAGCTCGCGCTCAGAAAGGCGTGGGGTAACCGTCCCAGTCCGGTCTTCCGCCCGAGCGGAATCGCCGCGGGAGAAGCCCTTGTCCAATGATCGAAGCAGCGCGTTCTCAGTGCAATCGCGTGAGGGTTCCCACTACAACCTGTTGACGCAACGATTGGAAGCAAGCGGTGCATGCCGAGTACTCGTGGTTGACGACGATGCTCTTGTGCGCGCGCGGCTATCCGCGCTCCTCAACGCCTCTGGATACGACGTCGAGGCCGCTTCCACGGGCGAAGAAGCATTGCGTATTTTGGACCGGACGCATTGCCACATCGTGCTCACCGATTGGCAAATGCCCGATATGAATGGCCTGGCGCTGTGCCGCCACATTCGGCTCAGGCATCACGAGAGTTACATCTATGTGTTGATGCTGACCATTCGTGATACCGAGCACGACGTGATGACGGGACTCGCCGCGGGGGTAGATGCCTATGTGGTGAAGGGCGCCACGACCGCTAACCTTCTTGCGTGCTTGGCGATCGGACGACGCATCACGTATGAAAAGTCTCCTCTTCGCGCGACAAACCCCGGGAATCAAAGCTTTTCCCATACGGACCCGGTGACCGGGGCGCACAACCTGGGCTACCTTACGGAGCACTTGCCGCGCGAACTGGCTCGATCGCAGCGTCACGGGCACGCGCTGGCGATTCTCCACTGCGACATCGAGGGATTTGATCGGTTCAACCACCGGTTTGGTCATGAGGGCAATGAATTGTTGCGGGCTTTCGTTGCGGGCGCCAATGGCTGCATCCGAAAAGGGGACTGGCTGGCGCGGACCGCCGGCGCCGCATTCATGATTGTCCTGCCGGAGACGTCGGCCAAAGGTGCGCATTGTGCGGCGCACAAACTGCGCCAGCTCTTCGCGCAGCAGCCGCTGTCTACAGCGGCCGAGCCGATCGGTTTCACCGTGAGCGTCGGGGTGACCGCGGTGGACGCCAAACACGATGCGCAGAGCACCGCGAAAATCGAGGCGGTACTCCGCGCAGCAAATCGCGCAACGTGTGCCGGCGCGCGACTCGGCGATCAGCCCGACGCCGGCGCAATGGCTGGCACAACCGGGAGCGCTCGGACCGGAGGCAAGAGTGGACTCAATTGACATCGGCCCAACATCCGCCGCCTCCCGTCGCGGCTCTGCTTCACTGCTCGAGCATGACGAGATATTTCCCGATGCAAAGAGAGCGTCAATGAGCGAGGACGCGGACGATACGGCCCAGATTTTGAAGTTGGACCTGCCGATAGCGCCAACGGTCTTGATCGTGGACGACGACGAGCTGGTGTTGGCACGATTGCAGGAACTGGTGGCGGCGGCGGGCTACGGCGTGCGCACGGCCGCCAACGGTATCGAGGCGCTGAAGTCACTGGAGCAGTCCGCAGCCTCGGTCGTCGTCACCGATCTCAATATGCCGGGCATGGACGGTCTCGAGCTATGCCGTCGCATTCGCGCGCGCGTCTGGCCTGGATATGTCTATATCGTCCTGCTCACCGTCCGCGACGAGGAGAAGGATATCCTCGCGGGTCTCGACGCCGGCGCCGACGATTACGTATGCAAGCGCACCCCCGCCGCGCAGTTCACGGCGCGCTTGCGAATCGCGAAACGCGTTCTCGCACTGGAATATTCTCTGAAGAGCGCCTTGGAAAATAAACGCCAGTTGGCGATGACCGACGCATTGACGGGAGCCTACAACCGGCGTTATTTCACGCGGCACCTCGGCCGCGAGATCAAGCGTTCACAGCGCTTTGGGGGCGATGTGTCCCTGTTGCTGCTCGATATAGATCATTTCAAGCGGGTCAATGATACCTACGGGCACGTCGCCGGGGATGTTGTGCTGAAGACACTGACCAGGCAAATAGCCCAATGCTTTCAGCGTGCGACCGACTGGTGCGCCCGCCTGGGAGGAGAGGAGTTTGCCATAGTGCTGGAGGGCACCAATCTCGCGGAGGCCGGCATCTGTGCGGAAAAAATGCGTCAGGCAATCGAAAACGCCATCATCGATACCTCGGCGGGCGTTGTTCGAATCACCGTCAGCATAGGTGTCAGCGGGTTGGGGGGAATCGCCAGAAACTCGGCCACCGTGCAATCCCTGCTCGAACATGCGGATACGAACCTCTACGCCAGCAAGGCCGGGGGACGTAATCGCGTTACCTCGTCGAATCCAAACGATGCTCCAGTGGCGCCGCGTCGGCCGGCGAATCAACGGCCGAGTCATGTCAACACCCAAAATTCAGTCAGTTCTGTACGTTGACGACGATCCGGATATTTGCGCGGTCGTGCACGCAGCACTGGGCTGTGTCGCGGGCTTAAACGTGCATACCGCCGGTTCCGGCGAACAGGCGATCGATCTTGCGTACGAGTTGCGCCCCGATCTCATCCTCATGGACGTGATGATGCCCGGCCTCGACGGACCGTCCACGTTCAAATGCATGCGCGAGCACGCGCTGCTGGCAAATATTCCCGTCATCTTCCTGACAGCGAAAGACCGTCCTACGGAGGTCGCTCATCTCCTTCAGTTGGGCGCGATCGGTGTCATCGGCAAACCCTTTGATCCTCTCAAGCTCTGCGACGATTTGTTCTCTCTATGGGACAGTGCAGACGCGGCGCGCGAGATCGAGGATACCGGCGCCGCACAGTCTCAAGTGCGGGCGAAAGTCAGTTCGCTGGCGGACCGTTTTCTCGAGCGCACGGGGTGCGATGTCGTTCGTCTACGGGCAATCATTGTACGTGCACGCCATGAAGACCGATCGGTGCTCGAAGAAGCCCAGCGCATAGGGCACTCAATTCGTGGCGCCGGAGCCATGTTCGGCTTCCCCGAAGTAAGCGCGGTAGGCGGCACTATCGAACGGCTGGTCGAGGGAATCATGGTAAGCACCGCAGCCTGCGGCTCGGCGGGCGAATCAGCGGTGCTGCAACAATTGTCGGATTGCACCGCGCAACTCGCACAGGAGATCGAGGCGGCCGGGCCGCCGACACGCAGCGGCGCCGTAATGTTTGAGCAGCGGTGAGCCGGCTCGCAGCAGACCTTGCGCCTCCAATCATGCGTTTGATCGCTGCTCTCCTACCATGGTTGGCTTAGATGAAAAGGAAAGTTCAACCCATTCTGACGATGCAGTTCGGGTTCGGCGCCGCCCTCGCCGTTCTATTGGTCGTTGGCACGGTTGCCTATCGTTGTGTCGTCGCCTCCCATGAAAGCATGCGATGGACACGGCATACGTACGAGGTTCTGGAACATATCGCAGGCCTGCGCTCGGCGATGGAAAGCGCCGACAGTGGATACCGCGATTTTGCGTTGAGCGACGAGGAGGCATTTCTTCCATCAGCTCGCGCCGCTATACCGCGCCTGCAGCAGGAGCTGCCGACTCTGCGCGCGCTGACGATCGATAACCCCGAGCAGCAGCGCCGGATCGGCATCCTCGCAGGCTTGGCGCAACAAACGATCCTGCATGGCGACAGATTCGTTCGATTGCCCCAAACCAACGACCGTGAACCGGCGGCAGAGGTCATCCGAAAAGCACCGGGCGACTCGCTGCTGGAGAAGTTTCGCTCGGTCATTGGTGACATGGAGGGCGAAGAGCACCGGTTGTTGGTGGTGCGCAGCGCGGACGAAGAGCGGCGTTTTCGGCAAACCAAGGCGGTCGTCCTGCTGGCAAGTGCTGCGGGTTTATTGATGGCCGCGCTGGCCGGCTGGCTGGTGCGACGCAACCTCGTCGCGCGTAAACGCGCGGAGTCGGCTTTTCGCGATGGCGAAGAACGAAATCGACTTCTGCTAGAAGGCGTGCAGGATTATTCCATCTGCATGCTTGATCCGCAAGGCTTGGTCGTCGGCTGGAATGTCGGAGCCGAACGCATCAAGGGCTACAAAACGGATGAGATCGTAGGTCGACATTTTTCCCGCTTTTATCCGCAGGAGGAGATCGATCAAGGTCATCCCGAAGAGGAGCTGGGGATCGCCGCTGCAAACGGCCGATGCGAAGCAGAACACTGGCGCGTGCGTAAAGACGGGTCACGGTTTTGGGGCAACGTAGTCATAACGGCGGCACGCAATTCGTCGGGGGGCCTACTGGGTTTTTCCAAGATTACGCGCGACGTCACCGAACGCAAGGAAACGGAGGCGAAGTATCGCGGGCTATTGGAGGCGGCTCCAGATGCCATGGTGGTCGTAAATCAAATCGGAAGAATCGTACTGCTAAACCTTCAGGCAGAGAAGCAGTTCGGATACCGCAGCGACGAGCTCGTCGGACAGCAAGTCACGAGCATCATCCCGGAAGGCTTCGCGGAACGGCTGATCGCCGATGGTGCCCGAAGCGCGGTTGAGGCGTTGGCGCAGCAGATCGGCACGGGGATTGATCTCCAAGGGCGCCGCAAGGATGGCGGCGAATTTCCGATCGAGATCATGCTGAGCCCCCTGCAGAGCCCGGCAGGAATCCTGGTGACAGCGGCCATCCGCGACATCAGCGCGCGCAAAAGAGCCGAGGAGCACCTGGTCAAGACGATGGGGGAACTGAAACGCTCAAACGACGAACTGGGTCATTTTGCCTATGTCGCTTCGCACGATTTGCAGGAGCCGTTACGCATGGTGGCGAGTTACACGCAGCTCTTGGCCAAACGCTACCAAGGGCGGCTGGACAGCGACGCCGACGAGTTCATCGCCTATGCCGTCGATGGGTGCAACCGCATGCAGCAGATGATCCAAGATCTGCTGGCCTATTCGCGCGCCGGGACGGGCGGATTGGAGCTCCGAGAGATTTCCAGCGAGCTGGCCTTGCATGCGGCGCTGCTCAACTTACGAGCGGCCATCGAGGACAGCGGTGCGGTAGTGACCCACGATTCGCTGCCCGCCGTGACGACGGACGATTCGCAATTGTCGCAGGTATTTCAAAACCTCATCGGAAACGCCATCAAATACCGCGGTGCCGAAGTCCCTCGCATCCACGTTTCCGCCACGGCGGACGGTGGCAAGGAGCGGACCTTTTCCGTGCGCGACAATGGCTTAGGGATTGACCCTCAGTACTTTGACAAGATCTTCGTCCTATTTCAACGCTTGCACGGACGAGAGGAGTTCGCAGGCACCGGGATTGGCTTGGCCATTTGCAAGAAAATATTGGAGCGGCTGGGCGGGAGAATCTGGGTCGAGTCGCAGCTCAAACAGGGGTCGACCTTCCGCTTCGCCTTGCCGGAACAGGGAGTAGTGAAATGAGCGAATCAACGGGAACCCACCGCACCGTACCTATCGAAGTCCTGCTGGTTGAAGACAGTCCCGGTGACGTGCGGTTGACGCGGGAGGCATTGAAGGACGCCAAGGTCCATATCAGCCTGCACGTCGCCGCGGACGGGATCGAGGCAATGGCTTTTTTGGAGCGCGCGGGAACGCATGTCCACGCGCCTCGCCCGGACCTGATATTGCTGGATCTGAACCTTCCCAGAAAGGACGGCCGGGAAGTCCTCAAGGAAATCAAAGAGAGTCCGAACTTGAAGAGCATTCCGGTCGTCATCTTGACCACCTCGTCATCCGAAGCAGACGTATTGCAGAGCTATAACTTGCATGCGAACTGTTACATCAGTAAGCCTGTGGACCTTGATGGCTTCCTCAAAGTCGTTCATAGCATCGACAACTTCTGGCTGTCAGTGGTCAAGTTACCGCATGGCCCGCCCACGTGAAGAAGAAGGCGGCGCTCCAAATTCTTCTGGTAGAAGATAACTCGGCCGATGCTCGTCTACTTCGCGAGATGTTCAGAAAGGAGCGGCCGGGCAGTTTCCAACTGACCCATGTATCGAGCTTGAGCGAGGCCCTGGTGGTGCTGGCGAAGGGCGGAATCGACATCGTCTTGTTGGACCTGGGGTTGCCGGACGGGCACGGTCTCGATACCGTGCGGCGCGCGCACGCCATAGCGCCCGGAGTTCCGCTCATAGTGCTGACGGGCTTGGAAGATGAAGCCCTTGCCGCCGAAGCAATGAAAGAAGGCGCGCAAGATTATTTGATCAAGGGCGAAATACAGAATCGCGCCCTGCCGCGGGCTCTGCGCCATTCAATTGAACGCCAGCGCATGCAATCGGAAACCGATCTCATCCGCACGGATCAGATGCAGTTCAAGGATGAGTTCCTGTCGCATGTGTCGCACGAACTTCGTTCACCGCTGACCGCGATCCATCAATTCGTGACCATTCTCCTGGACGGTTTGGCCGGCGCGCTGGTGCTCGAGCAGCGCCAGTACCTGGAAATTGTCCTCAGAAACATCAAACAGCTCGATTCGATGATCAATGATTTACTCGATGTCACTCGCGTGCAGTCGGGTAAGTTGGTGATTGAGCCACAATATGCGTCGGCGTCCGATGCCATCGTCTACGTGGTCAACACGCTCCAGGGGGCAGCGAAAGCCAAAGGGATCTCTCTGAATATCGACATTGAACTCGGGTTGCCCATGGTGTGCGCCGATCCCACCCGCATTCGCCAAATTCTCGTCGTCCTGGTCGACAACGCCATCAAGTTCACACCGACGGGCGGCGCGGTGGAGATCAAGGCACGCATATTCGGCGACGATCCCAATCTCCTTGTCCTGGAAATCTCGGACACGGGATGCGGAATCAGCCCGGACTTGACCGAGCGGATTTTTGAACGCCTCTTCCAAGCACCGGATCCGGCGTGGGCCGGTCGCAAAGGGCTTGGCTTGGGCCTATACATCTGCAAAGAGCTGGTGACACTTCAGGGCGGGCGCATCTGGGCCAAAAGCGTACTAGGCCAAGGCACGGTCTTTTCCTTTACGTTGCCTGTTTTTTCCCTGCCTAAGCTGATGGCCCCGGCACTTCTGCAAGAAGGCCGCGGCGCCTATTCCATAACGCTCGTGACCACCGAATTGGGTTCTCGGACGGGTTGGCTTTCCGACGAAGTACGCGCGGAACACTGCCATCGCGTTCGCGATCTTCTGCGGCGGTGTCTGTATTCGGATGTGGACGTTTTATTGCCCAAGATGGGCTCCTCCGGAGCGGCAGAACTCTTCTTCATGGTGGTTGTGACCGACGCAGTTGGATCCGAGGCGATAGTCAAGCGGATTCGGGAACAATTCAATGGTCGCGAAGATGCCTTACATGCGGGATTGACCCTCTCGACTTCCAGTCGGTCACTGCAAGCGATCGAACGAAATGCAAACGAATCGTCGGATACTTTCCTGGAGAGGGCGGCCGAAAACATTCAAGCGATGATGAACGAGGAAATCTCCTCGAGGATGGTGGGACATGGGCAATAAGACAATCCTCATCGTCGATGACGATCCGGACATACGCGAAGGGATGCATGTGCGCCTCAAATATAACGGCTACGATACGCACTTCGCGACCGACGCACTCTCCTGTGTCGCTGTGGCACTCAAAGAGAAACCGGATTTGATCATCCTCGACCTCGGTCTTCCGGAGGGCGATGGTTTTCACGCGATCGAAGGGGTCAAAGGACACCCTACCTTGCGCATGATCCCGATTGTCGTTGTCTCGGCTCGCGATGCTCGCGCAAACCAAGAGCGTGCCATTCAAGCCGGAGCGACGGCGTATCTACAAAAACCGGTGGATAACGCTGAGTTCCTCGCGGTTATTCGAAAAGCCCTCGGCGAACTCGCGCCCGGAGAGAAACCGGGGGAAACGGCGGTAATCGCGTGACTTTACCGCATCCGTGCGTGGCCGCTCGAATAGTTGCCTGTGGTCATGGATAACTTGGACAAGGAAGCTCAATTGCTGAGGCAATTGGCGGAGATTCGGGAGAACTTCTTGCGCCGTACGCGAGCCGAACTACCTCGCCTCCGCGAGTTGCTTGGGCGCATAGAGGCGGGCGATTCCACGGGGCTTGCGCCACTGCAGATTTTTGCCCACAGAATCCGCGGTAGTGGAGCCACGTTCGATTTCGCCGCGATCAGTGAGAGCGCCGGACAGATCGATAGTCTGCTCGAGGCAATCATCGGCACCTCGGCCGCTTCGGTCGTCGAATCGCACGATCTGCGCAGCTTGGCGCAATGTGGTCGACGGCTCGAACTGGAGATCGGCGCCGCAACGACGCAAGGGTCTCGGGTTTATCGCTGACTTGCCGCCGGCACGCCAAATCAATTGAATGTGCGCTGCAGCGAGTTTTGAGCACCTCTTGTGGCCTTCCCCCTACATACAATCACCGTAAACAAGCGCACCGTGCGAGGAGTTCCAGGGTCGGCACGGTTTTCTCCCGAGTTGCTCCCACAGATTGTGCAGGAACGTGCTCACGGCTGATGGCCGCTAGGGATGCGCATGTCAGCGCGCGATCCGCAGATGCGGATCGGACCCGGTTCATGCAGGAGGCAGAGCATGTCGACAGCTAATTCCACGTCAGCGTTGTTGACTCGGATGCCGGAAGTTCCCGGCTTGCTGATTGGCGCCGGCCCATCATCCGTGACTCGCCTGTCGCTGATAGGCCAAATTCCGACGGATCCCCGATCTTGCGGCGCTCGATTCAGCGGGCTACCAGCAATCCCACGACCGGTGCCTCCGGCCAGTTTGCTGATTGAGTGGTGCAGCCTCCTATGAGAAACAGCATGAAACCGAAACCGCTCCGCTCGCCCGTCGCGAGAGTTACAGCCAAAACCCCCACCGGCATCCCCGGTTTCGACGCCATTACGAGCGGAGGTTTGCCGCGCGGCCGCAGCACACTGCTGGTGGGCGGGCCGGGTTCCGGTAAGACCCTTTTTGCGCTGCAGTTTCTGGTGCATGGCGCACAGAATTGCAAGGAACCGGGCATCTTTGTCGCCTTTGAGGAAAGCTCTAAGCGCCTCATGACGAATGTGGAGAGCTTCGGCTGGAGACTGGCGCAGTTGCGGCGAAGACAATTGTGTTTTGTCGACGCCCAACCGCTGCCGGATGTCATCCACTCGGGAGATTTCGATCTCGGCGGGATGCTGGCGGGGCTTGATCTCCAGACCCGGACCATGAAAGCACGGCGCATCGTATTCGATGCCCTGGACGTGGCCTTGGCGCTGCTGCCCGATGCCGCGGCAAAACGGCGCGAAGTCTACCGATTGCATGATTGGTTATTGGCGCGCGAACTG
>Ga0210394_10005365_pt1 | contig 14400 bp, 12 predicted proteins | sample IncBWC12MmetaG_FD_160121 | JGI IMG/M metagenome (GOLD analysis project Ga0210394, IMG submission 160121) | Forest soil microbial communities from Barre Woods Harvard Forest LTER site, Petersham, Massachusetts, United States - Inc-BW-C-12-M | ecosystem: Environmental > Terrestrial > Soil >...
GTCCACGGAATTTCGGGCGAACCGCGCCGCCTTGAAGGATCGCCGCCGCAGGCGGATACAGGCCCATCCCGGCCGCGCCCGCGGGCTCCCCGTCGACCATCGCGAGGAGCAGGTACCGGTTGCCCTGGGCCCGAAAGTTGAGGCGGCGGCGCTCCTGCATAGCAATCGATCCAGGCGAATCGACGGGCATGTCTGCTTCGAAGGCCTCGACCGCCGCGCCGTCCGCCAAGCGGAAGGTATCGAGGTCCGCGAGCGCGTCCCGGATCTCCAGCCCCTTGATCGGCGGAGATTCCACCGTGGCGTCGATTGACATCACCATCACCCGCGCCTCCGCGCCGTGCGGATCTGGCTGAACGCCGTGCTTCGCCAGGTGGTCGGCGAAGTCGGGTGGTTCGGCCTCCGGGTCAACAGTCCACATGAAAGCTAGGTGATGCGAGGCGAAAATCGCGCGCGCCTCGCGAATCACCTCGCCCGCGTCTGTTGCACTACATCTGATCCAACCGACGCTGTTCGGACCGGCAATCGGGAAGTCCGGCTGGATGCTGGCCTGATATCGCGGAGTGACCACGACCTCGATTCCGGGCGCCGCCTGCTGGCGGTGGTGATTGGCGAAGTCGATGAGCGCCTGCGATACTGCCGCCATGGCTGCATTGTCGCGCGCCCTCGCCCGCTGGGACCCGGTTAGGGTCGCCGTGGCCGCCCTGGGACTCGCGGTCCTCCTGCTGGTGGCGGCCTACGGGGTCAGCTTGACGGTCGCATCTTTAACCCCGGGCGCAGCCATCTCCCTGGTCGCTCTCGCCGGGATCGCGGGTTCCGGGCTCCTGTATGCTTGGCGCCTTGGAGCCGGCGGCATCGTCGACTAGCCGGTAGTTCCCCACTTAGCAACCACGGAGTGCCGATGGACTCCCTCCACGCGATTGGCTTCTACGTGTCCGCCGCGATCTCGGTCGGGGGCGGGATCATGGTGGCGTTCCTGCCCGGCCGCGGCGCGCGTGGTCTGGCCCTGGCGGTTTCCGGTCTGGGGATTGCCGGTCTCTACGCCGCGCTGTCCGCCGACTTGGCCGGGCTGGTCGCGCTCTTGTGTTATGCCGGCTGCGCGCTCTTGATCGCGGCGCCGCGATACCGCGTCGTGGACTCGCCGGTCGGGTTCGTCTGGCGGCAGGCGGGAGCGGTGGGGGCGGCGGCCCTGTTCGCGGTGCTGGCCTACGCGGCTTATCGGGGCGACTTCGTCTCAGCGACGTACAGGGGCGGCGAAATTGGCACGGCCGCGATCGGCCGGGTCCTGTTCGTGCATGACGCGCTGGCGACCGAGGCGGTGGGCGCGCTGGTGCTCGTTGCGCTCGTGGGCGCGACCGCCGCCTGGCGCGTGCGGGAACGTGGCCGGTGAGCCCTGGGCTCGTCGCCGTGCTATTCGTTGGCGTGGCGCTGGTCGCCGTGGGCGCGTTTGTCGCGACCTGGAAGAGGGATCTGTCGGCGGCGCTCGCGGGGCTTCCCCTGATCTTCGGCGGGGCGGGTGTGGCGTTCGCGGGCGCGGCCCGATTCTCGGCGGCGAGCGATCCTAAGATCTTCGGCCAGGAGGTCGCGGCCCTCCTCGCGGTCGCAGCGCTAGCGCTGGTCGCGCTGGGCGTCGGGATCGCAGGCCGGGGGACTTCGCGCTGAGCCTGCTCTTCGCCCTCTCGAACATCGCGGCCGCGGCGTCTGGCGCCGCTTCCGGATCTCGCCCGCCCACGGGGTTCTCGTTCAATCCCACAACCGCGCTTCCGTGGGCTGTGCCGTTGATCGTGATGGCGCCCCTCGCCGCGTTCCTCATCGCTTTGTCGAGCGTGCGCACCCGCCGGTCAGCGGCGAACCTCGCGATGTTCGGCGCAGTCGTGTCGCTGCTCGCAAGCCTGCTGGTGGGCTGGGGCCTCGCGAAGACGACAACGCCGTTTCTCGCGACCTACTCGTACATCAGCCTGCCGGTGGCTTTCACCGGACCGACGAACTTCCAGAACTTCGCCATCGATATCGTGCTGCGGGTCGACCACGTCGGCGTCGCGGCTCTCATCGTGGTGGAGCTCTGCGTCATCGGGGTCCTCGGGTGGCATCAGGTGATGGGCCGCGCGGAGCCCGGCGCGGCGCGGTTCAACGCGTTGATGAGCGTGCTCCTGTTCGGCGCCACCGGCGTGCTGGTCAGCTGGGACCTGGCCGAGCTCCTCGCGTTCTGGGGCCTGGCGGGCGCCGCGACGTACCTCCTGCTGGCGCACCGCTGGGGGATGGACGAGGCGGCGCTGCGCGCGCGAGTCGCGCTCGCGCTTCCATTCGTCACGGACCTGTCGCTGCTCTGCGGTGTCGCGTGGCTCTACTCCCGATACGGCGAGAACAACCTGTCCACGCTCCTGCCCATCCTGCACACGAACCCGGGTTGGACGGTGCGGTCTCTCGTGGTCGCGTCGATCTTGCTGTTTGTCGGAGCCGCCGGGCGCCTCGCGCTGTGGCCGCTGCACTCGTGGGTGACCCGCACCGCGGTGACCGCGCCGCCCGCCGCGTCGGCGGTCGCGCAGTCGGTGTGGTCGGTGCTCGCGATCGTCGTCCTGTACCGGTTGATGCCCATCGCAGTCGCCTCGAACGCGCAGACCGTGAAGGGTCTCCTGTACGGGTGCGGCGCGGCGGCGATCGCGGCCCCGCTTTTGGCGCTGGTCGGCAACGAACCGCGGCGCATCATCGCGCTCCTCGGGTCAGGCGCGACCGCAATAGGCGCGGCGGTCGTGGTTCACGGCTTTCAGGTGCAGTACTCGACTTTCGCCATCGCGGGAGTCGCGTGCGTGTTTGCGGTGGCGCTCGCCCGCGCGGGTGGGGTGCTGGCGATGTCGGCGATCGCCGCGGCGAAGCGGACGGACGACCTCACCGAGATGGGCGATGCGTGGAATCGAATGCGGGTGAGCGCGCTGGCCGTGCTGGTCGCCGCGATCGTGCTGGGTCTCAGCACGGTGGGTGCTCTAGCCTTTGGCGTGAGCTCGCGGTCCTACCTGGGGATCGCGATGGGTGAAGCGGTCCTCCTGATCGGCCTCGGCGGGGCCCGCGTTTTCCTCGGCGTTTCGATCGGGCCTCTCCGAAGGCGACGTGCCTTTGAGCCGGATCGCGTGCGCGAAGCTCCCTCGTCATCCCTCTCGTGGCCCTTCTGGCTCGCGGGTGGCGGCGCGCTGCTGGTGGTGGCGTCGTTCATCCACGGCTGGCTCGATTTCCTCGACGGCCAGAAGCATCCGAGCCCCACCGCAGGGTCCTACGCGCTCTGGGTCGTGGTCGTGCTCATAGGTTTCGCGCTTCCCGTGCTCGCGTACGTGCGAGACCAGGACGGCGCCCTGCACGTTTCGGCCTTTGCGGGCGTGTGGCTGAGGAGGCTCACCTACACGACGTCAAGCAGCTTCGAACGCTTCATCGTGGCGCCGGTGGCTGAGATCGTCGTGCGGTTCGGCGAGCGGTGGATCCCGGTTGGTGATGGGGAGGTTGGGGTCGCGCTCGACACGACGGGACGGCTTATGGCCTCGGGCGCCCGCCTTCCCGTCTTGCCGCTGGTGGTCCTGCTCGCGGTCATCCTCACGGTCGTGGTAGGCCTCGTCGCGCCGGGAGTATTCCGTTGATCTGGCAGTTCATCGCAGCTCAAAGCCCCAGCCCGACCCCGGCCCCCACTGTGCCGGGCGCCGGCATCTTCTCCACATCGCTTTTGCTCAGCATCACCGTCTGGGTGCCGGTCGTGGTGGCCATCGCCATCGCCACCATGCCGAACCCGCGTGGCCGCTACGACGCGTTGATCAAGCAGATCGCCTTCTTCACCAATCTCGGGCTGTTGTTCGTGCTCGGCATCGCCTACAACCAGTTCCAGTCCTTCCTCCCGACCCTGCAGTACGAGGAGAAGGTCACCTGGCTCCAGTCGGTCGGCGCGGTCTACCACCTCGGGGTGGACGGGCCGGGCATGACGATGCTTTTGCTTTCCGGCGGGATCGGCATCGTCTCCGTGCTGGCGTCGCTCGGGGTCCGCGAGCGGGTCCGCTCCTACTTCTGCCTCCTGCTGCTCGCCCAGGCGAGCGTCAACGGGGCGATTGTCGCGCGCGACATGTTTGTGCTCATCCTCTTCTGGGGTGCGTCGGCGGTTCCGCTCGCACTGCTCGTCCTTGGGTGGGGTGGGCAGCGGCGCCATCAGGCGACCTGGAGGCTTCTCGGCTACTGGGGCGTGGGCACGGCTGCGCTCATCCTTGGAACGATGGTGCTTTACTCCGCAGCGGGGGGCGCCAGCTTCGACATGGACGTCCTCTTGAAGGCGACCCTCAGCCCGCGTGTTCAACTCGCCGTGGGGAGCTTGATGGTCGTCGCCGCCGCGACCCGGCTCCCACTCTTCCCGCTCCACGGCTGGGCGCGCGACGTTTACTCGGAAGCCCCGGTCGGCGTGACAGTGATCGTCGCTGGAAGCGCCTCTCGCTTGGGCGCATACCTTCTCCTGCGCACGCTCGTAGCGGCCGAGCCCGTGGCCGCGCACCTGCTGGCCCCGCTGCTCGCAGCGCTCGCCGCCCTGACCGTGGGGTATGGCGCGCTGGTGGCGATGCGCCACCACGACATCCGGCAGGCGAGCGCGTACCTGGCCCTGATTCCGGGCGGCGTGACGGTGCTCGCGCTAGCGGCCCTGCAGCCGATCTCCATCGCCGGCGCTGTGCTCTCGCTTTTCGCCGGCGGCCTGGCGGCGGCGCTCATCGTCAGCGTCTGCGCGACGTTGTCGGAGCGGGCCCAGTCGCGCAGCCTGCACGTGCTCGCCGGCCTTGCCCCGCGCATGCCGATCCTGACGTGGCTAATGGTCCTCGCGGGTCTGGCGGTGCTCGGGGTGCCTCTGCTCGCGACCTTCACCTCTAACCTTCTGACGTTTTTCGGCTCGTTCAAGACCCAGCCGATCGGGGCCTTCGCGGTGGCCGCGGGCCTGGCCCTCGGCGCGATCGCTCTGGCTTCGTTGTGGCGGCGTGTGCTGTTCTCGGCGCCCAACCCCGACGCGCCTGGAGTGTCCGACGCCTCGCTTGGCGAGACGTGGTACCTGGGCTTGCTCGCGGGCGGCCTGCTGTGGGTCGGGTTGTTTCCGAGCGGCCCCAAGCTTCCGGGCACTGATTCACCGCTCTTCGACCAGGGTCTGGTCAACGTGCTGTCGGCCGGGATCAGCGACATCGCATCGCCCTACGTCCTGCCCACGCCGGGGCCCGGCCAGTGAAGTACCTGGTCCTGCTTCCTGAGGCGCTGGTCGTGGCGGCGGCGGTATTCGTGCTCATGTCCGGCCGGCTCGGCTGGCTTTCACCTGGCGCTCGGCGCTCCCTGCCGGCGCTGGTGGCGCTGGTCACGCTGGTCGCGCTGGGCACCGAGCTCTGGGCGGGCGCCACACTGGCGACGTACTTCGAGGGCGGGCTGGTGCAGGACCGCTTCGCGCTGTTCGCCAAGGCCGCCGTCCTGCTGGCCGCGACGATCGCCTTCGTCGTCGTGGACTGGACAGCCGAGGACTCACTGACGATCGGATTGGCCATGCCGCTCCTGGCGGTGTTTGGCGTGATGGTGGCGGCGTCGGCAGGAGACCTGGTCGCGCTTTGGGCGGGTCTCGAGGTCGCCGCCGCGGCGGCCGTGGTGATGGTCGCCCTTCGCCGCCCGGACCTCGCCCTGCGCCTGCTGGTCACCGGCGGGGTGGCGAGCGGGCTGCTCCTGATCGGGCTCGCGTTCCTCTACGCCTCGGCTGGCACGTCCAGCCTCTCGATGCTGCGCGTGGACTTTCTAGGCGGCGCTCCGACGATCGCCCTCGCGATCCCAGTCTTCCTGGTCATGAGCGGTCTGGCTGCGCGCGCGGCGCTCGCGCCCTTCCAGCTGGCGTCGATTCCCGCGAGCCTCGGCGCGTCTCCGCTCGGGGCCGGCTTGGTGCTCGGCCTGGTGGCGGCCGCTGCGGCGACCGTCGCGATCAAGCTGGTCGGCGCGCTCGCCCCGATCCCCGCCGTGTACTCGACCTACCTCGAGGTGATCGCCGCCTTCGCGATGGTTGCCGGCGGCGCGGCGGCGCTGGCTTCACACTCGCCACGGGTGCGCCTGGCGTACCTCGCCACCGGGCAGATCGGTTGGGTGGCAGCCGGCCTCGTCACGCACTACCGCAGCGGGCTGGCCGGATCGCTCTTCCTGCTCGGCGCGTTTGTCGTAGCCGCGACTTGCGGGCCGGCGGTGATGGGCCGGGCGGAAGGTGGAGAGCAGGCTCTGGCCGGGATGAGCGTGCTGCGTCCCGGCCGGGCAGCCGGCCTTTCGCTGGCGATGCTGTCGCTGGCCGGCGCCCCGCCGCTGGCGGGTTTCTTCGGGGAATTCGCCGTCGCGGCTTCGCTGGCCCAGAGCGGGCATTTCGCGCTGCTGACGCTAGGGGTGTTTGGGACAGCGCTGAGCCTGGCCGCAGTCGCGGGGACCATGCGCGTCATGTACATCCAGAGCCCCCCAGATGAGGCGCGCCGCACCACGCGGTTGCCGGTGCTGACCGGGTTGTCTTCGTTCGGGGCGGTGGCTTTCTGCGTTGTGATTGCCGTCGACGGGATCTTCTCGAGCCCGATCCTGGGCCTGGCCGATCAGGGAGCGGAGGCGCTCGGGCTCAAATAGAGCTCGGAGCACCTACCCGGCCGCACTCGCTTTGCGAGTGGGGCGACCTCCCGGCGAGCGGGGATACGAGTAGGTCGGTAAACTCCGCCCCAACGGTCGCTGCTTTCGTCGTAGTACACGTCCTGGAGGTCCCGCCTGGCCCTGCGTTCCCAAAAGCGCGCGCCCGCTGCGCGCCGCCGCCGCGTCCGCGCGCGCGCCCGCCCGCGCCGCCCCAGCAAGCGTCGCTCGCATTTCTGGCTGATGCGGCTCGCCCTGGTGAGCTTGATCGTGATCTCCTCGATGGGGCTCATCGGGACTGCGGGGACGATCGGCGTGGTCGACTACTTCGCGGGAGACCTGCCCTCGATCCAGGCAGTCCAGGCGGCCAACCTCACGCAGACGACGCGCATCCTGGATCGCAACGGCACCGTGATCGAGTCGCTGTACCACCAGAACCGAACGGTCGTGCCTTTGAACCAGATCAGCACAAAGCTGCAGGAGGCGACCATCGCTACGGAGGACCGGACGTTCTACTCGAACTCGGGCGTGGACTACCGCCGCCTGGCAATCGCCATCGGGTATGACCTCACCCACCGCTCCTCCACGCTGGGAGCCTCGACGATCACCGAGCAGGTCGTGAAGAACCTAGTCCTGGACTCGACGGACGCGCAGAACAGAACAGTCAGCCTCAAGTTTCGCGAGCTCCTGCTAGCCGAGGAGATGGAGCGGCGCTATTCGAAGCAGCAGATCCTCGAGCTTTACCTGAACACCATCGACTATGGAAACGGCGCGTACGGCGCAGAGGCGGCGGCGGAAACGTACTTCCAGGTGCACGCCAGCCAGCTCACGTGGGCGCAAGCGAGCTTTCTCGCCGGCCTGCCGCAAGCTCCGGCCGAATACGACCCGTTTGGAACCCCGGATCAGCTGGCCGCCGTGAAATGGCGGTGGCGTTCAGTGCTCGACGGGCTGGTGAGCGTTGGAGACCTGAGCGCGTCGGCCGCTAACTCGATCTACAGCGGCAATACGGTCACCACGATGATCGCCGCGCACAACAACCTTCCCGCAGCGCACAACCCGCTGACCGCGCACTTCGTCGACTACATCGAGGAGTACATCACCCAGCGTTACGGCGCGCAGGCGCTGTACGAGGGTGGGCTGCGCATCACGACGACGCTTGACCTGGCCACGCAGGCGATGGCGGACAAGTACGTCAAGTCAGGCGTCGCGGCGTACGCGAATCGCGGCGTCAACACAGGCGCGATGCTGGTCATGAATCCCGCGGATGGCGAGATCTTAGCGATGGTCGGAAGCGCCGACTACAACAATGCGGCGATTCGCGGCCAGATCAACCTGACCGGCATGGATCCCTTGGGGTGGCGCGGAGTCGGGTCGTCGTTCAAGCTGTACACGTACGCGGCCGCGCTGCAGGCCGGGCTCGTTACGGCGGCGTCCCTGCTGAACGACCAGAACGCAGTCATCGACGGCACGACCTTCAGCGACTGGGACGGCAAGCACGAAGGGTGGATCACGTTGCGCACCGCGCTCGCCCAGTCGCGCAACCTACCCGCCCTGTGGACGTACAGCCAGGAGGGAGGCGACCGCGTGGTCAGCCTGATGCACAACCTCGGGGTCACCGCCCCGATCCAGGATCCGGCCGGCGTGGCCACGACACTGGGCCCGAACGCGATGTCGATGGCGGAGCACCTTGCCGCCTATTCGGCGTTCGATAACGGCGGCTACCGGATCAGCCCGCACGCTGTCCTGAAGGTGACGGACGCGACGGGCAAAGTGCTCGAGTCGTTCGATCCCAACGCCGGGCGCACGCAGGTCATCAGCCCGGACCTCGGATACCTGATGACGGACCTGCTGCGCGGGCCGGTGAAGCTCTACCTGGGCGACCTCGGCGGAAAGCCGGTGGCGGGAAAGTCGGGCACGACCGAGGCCTACACCGGGTCGATCTTCATCGGCTACACACCGAACCTGGCGATCGCCGCATCGCTCATGCACATCGACGCCGGACCCACATGCAAGTCGGGCTTTGCTTACCTCGCGACCAACTTCGTGCCTTCGGGCTGGGAGTGCCCGACCTCGGTCCTGTTCGGCGAGAACGTCGGCATCACGGTGTGGAAGCCGTTCGTCGAGGAGTACTACAAGTCGCATCCGTGGCCGGCGATGTGGGTGCAGCCCGCCGGGGTGGTGACGCGCCAGGTGTGCACGTACGACGGCGGATACGTGACGAGCGGCGGAGTCAGCGAGCTGTTTTTGAAGGGGATCGGCGAGCCCAGCTACCCGTGCGGCGCGAACCCGCACCCGGGACAGGCGCCGTACGTACCGCCGCCGTCTCCCAGCCCGCCCGCCGCCCCGAGCCCGTCGCCGGGAGTGTCGCCACCCGCACACTAGGTTGGTCGTGAGGTTCAACCGGCTGGGCGCCGCCTGCGGCGTCGTTTACCTGGTGCTCGGTATGGCGTGGGTGTGGCTGGCACAGCCGCCGGCGCCAGCGTGGCTTTTGGTCCTGTGGTTCGTGGCTGTCGCCGCGGTTGAGGCGTTCATCCCGGGCGAGGCGAACCAGGTGACGCTCGCTCGGGCGCAGCTCGCCGCACCGGCCCTCGCGTACTCGGTGTCGCCGGGCCATCTCGGGCTGCTGGCCGTGGTGCTCGCGGTGGCCGGCTTGAGCGACCTCGTCGATGGCACCGTGGCCCGGCGCTTTGAGCGGCCCTCGACATTCGGTGGCGGGCTCGACCCGATCGTGGACGGAATTCTGCTGGGCGCGGTGGTGGTGGGGCTCTCTTTGAGCGGGAGCTTTCCGTTCTGGCTCGCGCTCGTGATCGTCGCGCGCTACTTCTTGCCGGCGGCGGGTGGGTTGGTGCTGATCTCGTTGCATCGCAGACCCGAGCTTCGCCACACCGTGACGGGACAGATCTCGACCTCGTTGATCATCGTGCTGGTCGGCGGCATCTGCCTGTTCCGCTTCTTCGGCCAGGACGCGACCAACGTGGTGATCGGTGCCGAGGTGGTGATCCCGATCGCGACGATCGCGACGTTTGTGCACCTAGCGTGGGTGGCGCGGCGTCCCGTTGTGGCCACCGAGCCCGGGTAAGATTGGGCGTGGTCGCGCTAAGTGGGGTGCTGGCGGTACCCTGAACCGGCAATCCGCCTTAGCCGGACCGAATTCCCGTGCTGAGGTCTGGGTTCTCACGCCTGGCCGCGGCGAACGGCGTTGAAGGTCGGGACCTGCGCAGCTCGGGTCTCCGAACCCCGTCAGGTCCGGAAGGAAGCAGCGGTAAGGAGAAACTCGAGGGTGCCGCAGTCATCCGGGCCGGAGCCGTGGACCGCGGTGCGAGCTGGGGGTCTTCGATCGAGGCGGGGGTGCGCGGCCATTTGAAATTGCATGCCTGAATACCAGAGCCTCTATCGCAAGTACCGCTCACAGACGTTCGGCGACCTGGTCGGGCAGGAGGCTGCCTCGCGAGCGCTGCAGGGCGCGATCATCAGCGCGCGCGTTGCGCACGCGTACTTGTTCAGCGGGAGCCGGGGGACAGGGAAGACGTCCGCCGCGCGGCTGCTCGCGAAAGCTCTCAACTGCACTGGTCGCGCGCGCGATTCCGCGGAGCCCTGCAACAAGTGCCAGTCGTGCGTCGAGATGACCGCCGGGTCCGCGCTCGACCTGATCGAGATCGACGCCGCGTCCAACCGCGGCATCGATGAGATTCGCGATTTGCGCGAGAAGGTGAACCTCGCCCCGGCGCTGGGGCCGTTCAAGGTCTACATCATCGACGAGGCCCACATGCTCACGGAGCCTGCCTTCAACGCGCTGTTGAAGACGCTCGAGGAGCCGCCGCCACACGTCGTGTTCATCCTGTGCACGACCGACGCCCAGAAGATCCCGCTGACGGTGATCGGGCGGTGCCAACAGTTCGTGTTCCGGCGTCATAGCGAGGAGCAGATCACCTCGCGCCTCACGCACATCGCATCGTCGGAGAATGTTGCCGTCGACGGCGAGGCGATGCAGCTGATCGCGCGCACGGCGCAGGGCTCGATGCGCGACGCGGTGGGGTTGATGGACCAGCTGGTGCCGCTGGCTTCCGGACCGATCACTCTCGAGTCGGCGCGCGCTTTGCTGGGGATCGCCGACCCGCGGCTGCTGGATTCACTGCTGGACGACGTGCTGGCGGGCCGCGCCGCCGAGGCGCTGGCGGAGCTTAGTCGCGTTTACGCCGCAGGAGCAGAGCTGCGCCAGGTGGTGCGGGGGTTGATGGAGGGGTGCCGCGACCGGTTGGTGGCGGCGCTCACCAAGCGGGACCAGGCGACCGCGCGGCGGCTGTCCAGTGTGCTGGACGCGCTGCTGCACCTCGACGGGGAAGTGCGCCGGCACGCGGAGCCGCGGTTTCTCGTCGAGGCGACCCTCGCGCGTTTGGCGGTGGAGCTGGGGACCGATTCTGTTCCCACCCCGTTGCCCGTTGGAGCGCCCCCACCCGCTGGTGACCTTCGGCCAACAGCGACCGCCCCGACGAGCGTGGAGGCCAAAGCAGTCGCGACGTCCCCGGCTGGCGGGGAGGTAAAACTAGACCCAGTGGCGGTTGTCACCGGGGACGTGGCTGGGTGGTCTGAGGTGCTCGAGAAGTTGAACCGCACGGTGCGCGCTGCTTATCTCGATGCGCAGCCTGAGGTCGATGGGACGCTGCTGGTCTTGTGGTTTCGGTATGGCTTTCATCACAAGAAGGCGCAGGAGCAGTCGACGCAGCTGATGCCGCATGTGCGCGCGTGGTTGGGTGACGGCGTGAAAGTGGACTTCCGGTTGAGGGAAGGCGATCCGGCGAAGGCCGCACCGAAGCCCAGCAGCCCGGAGGATGATCCATTCGTCCGCGAGGTGGTGCGGCGGTTCGACGGGCGCGTGACGCGGGTGAAGGAGGTGTCCGAATGAAGGACCCGATGAAGATGCTGCGCCAGGTCCAGCAGATGCAGGACAAGATGAGCAAGGTGCAGGCCGAGCTGGAGACTGACACGGTCGAGGCAACCGCGGGCGGCGGTGCGGTTCGGGTGGTGGCGAGCGGCACGCAGAAGCTCGTGTCGGTCACGATCGATCCCGAGGCCGCGTCGGACACCGAGATGCTTCAGGACCTAGTGGTCGCGGCGGTCAACGAGGCGATGGAGAAGTCGAAACAGCTCGCGGCCTCGAAGATGCAAGCGGTCGCGTCCGGCCTCGGCCTTCCGCCCGGCCTGTTGTAGCCGGCGATGCCGCAGCTGCCCGAGCCGCTGGAACGGCTCATCCAGGAGCTCTCGCGACTCCCGGGCATCGGGCCGAAGACGGCGCAGCGGCTTGCCTTCTATCTACTGCGCACGGACAGCCAGCGGGCCGCATCCCTCGCCCATGCGATCGAAGACGTCAAGGCGCGCATCGGCTACTGCGAACGCTGTTACAACATCGCCGAGGGGAGCCTCTGCTGGATCTGCCTTTCGCCCAGACGCGACGCCACGCTGCTGTGTGTGGTGGAGTCGGCACTCGACGTGCTGGCGATCGAGCGGACGTCGGAGTTCAGCGGCCTGTACTTCGTGCTGCAGGGAGTGATCTCGCCGATCGATGGGATCGGGCCGGAGCAGATCCACGTGCCACAGCTGCTCGACCGGGTGCGAGACGAAGGTGTGCTGGAGGTGATCGTCGCGACCGACGCGGACATCGAGGGCGAGGCGACGGCGCTGTATCTGCAGCGCGCGCTCGAGCCGTTGGGGACCAAGGTGACGCGGCCGGCGCACGGTCTGCCCGTGGGAGGCGATCTCGAGTACGCCGACGAGCTGACGTTGGCGCGCGCGATGTCCGGCCGGCGGGCCTTCTGATTTGTCGAGCCCCGGGCTTTCGGCTCGGCCGGCGCTCCTGTTCGACCTCGACGGCACACTTGTGGATAGCGTCTACCAGCACGTGCTCGCCTGGCGGGACGCGCTGCACGAGGAGGGGCTCGACTTGTCGGTGTGGCGGATTCACCGCCGCATCGGCATGAGCGGCGGACTGTTCCTGAAGGCGCTGGAGCGGGAGCTTGGCATGACTCTCGACGATGACCGGGCAGAGCGCTTGCGGCAGTCGCACGCTCGCGGGCTGCTGAGTCGGCTCGACCAGATCGGGCCGCTGCCCGGCGCGCGCGAGCTGCTCAGGACACTGTCCTCCATGCGGGTGCCGTGGGCGATCGCCACCAGCGGAGCCGAAAAAACGGCGCGGCCGACTTTGGTCATGCTCGACGTCCCGGAGGGCACTCCGGTCATCACGCGCGACCAGGTTGCCTACGCCAAACCGAACCCGGACCTGTTCCTGGCCGCCGCCGAGCGGCTGGGCGCACCGCCCGGGGACTGCTTTGTGGTCGGCGACAGCATCTGGGACCTGCTGGCCGCCCAGCGGGCCGGGGCTCTGGGAGTCGGGGTATTGTCCGGGGGGTACGGGAGGGAGGAGCTCGAAGAGGCGGGGGCGTACCGGGTGTACGAGGACCCGGCAGACCTCCTGGCGCACCTCGACGAGCTGGGGATCCGGGCCGGCTCTTAAGCCGCCTTGCAATGGCGGGCTGGAGACCGGTACAATTCGCGGGTTGTCCTGACGGAAGGCTTCGTGCGCCCAAAAAGCGCAGGGGGTTGTGAGGGTGACCAGCACTTTGACAACTGAAGAGTGGGAAAGACTCTGAGAGTCTTATGACTCAGGACGAGTGTCTTGGGTCCTCCGTTTTGGACGGAGAGTTTGATCCTGGCTCAGGGTTAACGCTGGCGGCGCGCATAACACATGCAAGTCGAGCGAGGGCTTATTTCTCGCAAGAGAGATAAGTTCCTAGCGGCGAACGGGTGAGTAACACGTGGGCAACCTTTCCTATCGCGGGGGATAACAGCGGGAAACCGCTGCTAATACCGCATGTCGTCACCGGTCTTATGGCTGGTGAAGAAAGCAGCAATGCACGATGGGGTGGGCCCGCGGCCTATCAGCTAGTCGGTGGGGTAACGGCCTACCGAGGCGATGACGGGTAGCTGGTCTGAGAGGACGGCCAGCCACACGGGGACTGAGACACGGCCCCGACTCCTACGGGAGGCAGCAGTGAGGAATCTTCCGCAATGGGCGAAAGCCTGACGGAGCGACGCCGCGTGTGCGATGAAGTCCTTCGGGATGTAAAGCACTGTCGGAGGGGAAGACAAAAAAGACGGTACCCTCCAAGAAAGCCCCGGCTAACTACGTGCCAGCAGCCGCGGTAATACGTAGGGGGCAAGCGTTATCCAGATTCACTGGGCGTAAAGCGCGTGTAGGCGGCTGGTTAGGTGTGATGTGAAATCCTCGGGCTCAACCCGAGAACTGCATTGCAAACCGGCCTGGCTAGAGTGCAGGAGAGGGAAGCGGAATTCCAGGTGTAGCGGTGAAATGCGTAGATATCTGGAGGAACACCAGTGGCGAAGGCGGCTTCCTGGCCTGCAACTGACGCTGAGACGCGAAAGCGTGGGGAGCGAACCGGATTAGATACCCGGGTAGTCCACGCCCTAAACGTTGTGAACTAGGTGTTGGTCGGATTGACCCGATCAGTGCCGCAGCTAACGCATTAAGTTCACCGCCTGGGGACTACGGCCGCAAGGTTAAAACTCAAAGGAATAGGCGGGGGCCCGCACAAGCAGCGGAGCGTGTGGTTTAATTCGAGGCAACGCGAAGAACCTTACCTGGGCTTGACATGCAGAGGAAATTTTCGTGAAAGCGAGAACCTCCCGCAAGGGACTTCTGCGCAGGTGGTGCATGGCTGTCGTCAGCTCGTGCCGTGAGGTGTTGGGTTAAGTACCGCA
>Ga0210394_10005366_pt1 | contig 14399 bp, 13 predicted proteins | sample IncBWC12MmetaG_FD_160121 | JGI IMG/M metagenome (GOLD analysis project Ga0210394, IMG submission 160121) | Forest soil microbial communities from Barre Woods Harvard Forest LTER site, Petersham, Massachusetts, United States - Inc-BW-C-12-M | ecosystem: Environmental > Terrestrial > Soil >...
CGTCGTCTATTCCTTCTGGCTTCCAGAACAATATGCCACTGAATGCCGGGTAAGCGCATTTGCATTCACCACCAACGTCGGCCGCTTCGCCGGCGCAGGCTTGACGTTCCTGGTAGGCGCGATGATCCGGCACTATGGAACGCTCGGCACCCCCGTCGCGTTGACATCGTTGGCATTTGTGGTTGGACTCCTGCTGTTGCCCTTTGGGGCTGAGACTCGAGGGAAGTCGCTGCCCGCATGAAAGCGATGGTCCTGCGAGCGCCTGGCGATCTCGCGCTCGCTGACGTCGCGCTTCCAGAAGTCCCTGCGGGTCATGTTCTAGTGCGGATCACGAACAGCGGGCTGTGTGGAACCGATTTGAAAATCTACAAAGGCACGATCCCTGCCCAGTATCCACTGATCATGGGCCACGAAATGGTGGGCGAATTGGTCGGGGGCGAGCGCGTGATCATCGATCCGGTGCTGTATTGCGGCACCTGCTTTCACTGCCGGATGGGACAAACCAACTTATGCCCCTCTGGCGGCTTGATCGGGCGCGAGACTAATGGGGGTTTCGCTGAATACGCCGCCGTGCCAGCAAGCCAAATTTTTCGGCTGCCGGCTTCCATCGACAGCAAGACTGCCCCGCTGATTCAAGTCGCCACAACGTGCCTGCATGCGCAGCGTCTGGCATCGGTGTCGCTGGGCGAATCGGTCGCGGTAATCGGCCTGGGCGTATCTGGCCAATTGCACGTGCAACTCGCCAAGGCCGGCGGGGCGGGGAAGGTGATCGGGATCAGCCGCAGCCGGTTCAAGAACGATCTCGCGAAGCAAATGGGCGCGGATGTCGTCATCGAATCGGGGCCTGGAACAGTGGCCAAGGTGTTGGACGAGACCGAGGGCCGCGGCGCCGACGTGGTGATTGAATCCACGGGCGTGATGACGCAGATCGCGGACGCGATCCGGATGGCCCGGTTTGGCGGGCGCATCCTGATGTTCGGCATCACCGGCGCGACCACCGGCGAGCTGCCGTTCTACGATCTCTATTTCAAGGAGCTTACGCTGATCAACAGCCGGGCCGCTACTGCTCAAGACTTTCCGGTGATGATCGACCTGGTGAATCGCTGCGTAGTTCGCCTGGAGCCTTTAATCACGCATCGGATGACTCTAGACGAACTCGGGACGGCCCTCGGCATGGTGGAAGATGGCGCCGAAAAGCGCCTGAAGATTATCCTGGATCATACGTGATCCCGCGGCTGGTCTGCCGTATGAGCCGTGGGCGCGGACTTGGTCAAAAAAAACGAGTGTCAGACAACGGAAAGGACGATCCGGTCACGTATTGCAAGCCGGCAGGCGCGCTGCGTCTGCTCACGTACCCGCCATATCGGAAAATCGTTCAGCTCCCGGGACTGATGGTGATTATGTCCGAACGCGACGTAATTTTCCGCCAAATCTTCACCGACGGGCGGCCGTTGCCGAAAGATCCCCAGCCGTCGTTTACGGGCTACTCGTCCGGACATTGGGACGGCGACACCTTGGTGGTTCAAACGATCGGTTTTCGCGACGGCATGTGGCTGGACCGCAGCGGCAGTCCCATGACGGACGCGCCAAACTGACCGAGCGTTTCCGGCGAGTGAATTTCGGGAATCTGGAGATCGAAATAACTCTGGACGATCCCAAGGCCTACACCGCGCCTTGGACAGTAACGCTCCACCAATTCATCGTCCTGAATACGGAGCTACTGGAATACTTCTGCCAGGAGAACGAGAAAGATCTGCTCCACCTGGTCGGCAAGTAGCCCCAAATGGCCATCCGGCTAAACCCCCATCCTATTGATCTATTAAGCAATTCTGCTAGCCTTAAGTAAGCGGGGCGTTAGGTGCCGGAAACCACATTCACGTTAAACGGTAAATCGACAACGGTGTCGTACGAATCAGGCATGGACTTTCTCGAAGTCCTGCGGGCGGAGTGTAATGTCGTTTCCACCAAGAACGGGTGCGCGCCTGAAGGCGCCTGCGGCTGCTGTGCGGTGCTGGTGGACGGTCAGCCGGTACTTGCGTGCTTGCGCAAGCCGGAACACATGGCAGGCCGCGACGTAGTCACCCTGGAAGGCGTCCCGGAAGACATGCGCCGCGTACTGGGCGAAGCATTCTTGCTCGAAGGCGCAGTGCAGTGCGGCTTTTGCATTCCCGGCATCGTGATTCGCGCTGCGGGGCTGCTCCAACACAACCGCACGCAAGATCGCCAGGAGGTCGCCAAGTCGCTGGACGCTCATCTGTGCCGATGCACCGGTTACGCGCGCATTATCGATGCCATTCAGACGGCAGGGGAAGCATGGCAGGATCATAAGCAACTCCCCAGTAAAGAGCCACGGCGGCATTCTTACTTTGGCGAAGATTTCGGTCTGACTCGGACGACCAAGAACGGGCATAAGGGCAATGGAATCGGCCAGTCGCCCTCGCGCTACCTCGGAATCGAGCAGGCTCTGGGCGAGAAGCCATTTGTGGATGACATGCGCGCCGACGGAATGCTGCACGCCGCGCCTTTGCTAAGCCCACACCCGCGCGCGAAGGTTCTGGCGATTGACGTCTCGGAAGCGCAGGCGATGCCAGGTGTAGAACGGATTCTCACGGCGTCCGACGTTCCCGGGAACCGCGGCACGGGGCTTGCGATTCCCGACTTGCCAATTTTCGTGGCGGTCGGCGAAACCACTTGTTGCGTCGGCGATATCCTGGCTCTCGTAGTCGCGGACACGGCTTTCCATGCGCGGCAGGCCGCGGCCAAGATCAGCGTCGATTATGAAGTTCTTCAGCCGGTGACGGATCCGTTCGCCGCGATGTTGCCAGATTCACCCCAGGTGCATGCGCCCGGCAATTTGCACGTGCATCCGAATTTGCTCGACACCACCGTATTTTCGCGCGGCGATGTGGATGCCGCTCTGGCAAGTTCCGTGCACATCATCGAGCAGACCTTCGCCACGCAGCCGGTGGACCCGGCTTTCCTAGAGCCCGAGGCGTGCCTGGCGATACCGCAGGGAAAAGGTCTCAAGGTGCACTCGCAGAGCCAGGGTTCGACGTTCGATCAAGCCCAGATCGCCCGCAGTTTGAACCTGCCCGCGGAAGATATCGAGATCGCACTGGCCTCGAGTGGCGGCTCGTTTGGCGCGAAAGAAGAATTGTCCATCCAGGTGCAGACGGCACTGGCGGCGCATCTGCTCCGACGCCCGGTGAAAACGGTTCTAACCAGGAAACAGTCCGCGCAGCTCCATCCTAAGCGCCATCCGATGACGCTCAGCTACACAGTGGGCGCGGACGCCGAAGGTCACTTACAGGCGGTGCGGGTCAAAATCGTGGGCGATGTGGGAGGCTACGCAGGCACCAGCGCAAAATGCGTGTTACGCGCTACGTGTCACTCCTGCGGCCCTTATAGCGTGCCGAATGTGGATGCCGAAGGCAAGGCCGTATTCACCAACAATCCCACCAGCGGCGCGATGCGTGGATTCGGAACCAACCAGGCGCACTTCGCAATGGAAGGCATCATGGACATTCTCGCGGAGCGCGTGGGTGTGGATGGCTGGGACATCCGTGAGCGGAACATCCTGAATCCCGGGGATGCCTTCGCCACCGGCCAGATCATGCGCGAGAGCGTCACGGGATTGCGGCGCAGTCTGGAAGCGGTCAAGGACATTTACAAGAACGCCAAGTACGCCGGTATCGGCTGCGGCATCAAGAGCACCGGCATCGGCAACGGCACCATCGATAGCGGACACGCCGCCATCCGCGTGTTGGAAGGCGGGCGTCTGGATGTCCAAACCGGCTACACGGAAATGGGCCAGGGGCTGTTCACCACCATCCGCCAGGCGGTGTGCGAGGAAACAGGCCTTTCCCCGGAGATCATGGATGTTCGCTGGGACAAGGCGCTGGGCGCAAAGTGCGGCGAAACCTGGGCGTCGCGCGCCACTACGCTGAGTTGCGCCGCTGCGCAGAGAGCCGCAGTCCAACTGGCGGAAGACCTGAAGCATTCGACCCTCGAACAACTCGTCGGGCGTGAATATACCGGCGACTACGTTTGTAATTTCACCACCAAGCCAGGTACTCCGGAAGCGCTCACGAACCCGACCACGCACATGACGTTCAGCTACGCCACGCAGGTTGTAATCCTGGACGACGACGGGCGCATCGAACGCGTGGTAGCGGCACACGACGTCGGCCGGGCCATCAATCCCAAGGGCTGCGCGGGACAAGTGGAAGGCGGAGTTCACATGGGATTGGGCTACGCGCTGTCGGAAAATTTCACCAGCACCAACGCCACGCCGGATTCACTGCTGCTCCGCGATTGCGGGATACTCAAGGCCAAGGACACGCCGAGAATCGACGTGATCCTGATCGAAGTTCCCGATGAAGTTGGCGGCTACGGCGCCAAGGGCGCGGGCGAAATCGGATTGGTCCCAACCGCGGGTGCGGTGGCTGGCGCACTGTACTCCTACGACAAAATCCGCCGCTTCAGCGTGCCGATGGACGATGCGCCCGCTGCCGCGCCCTCAGTACCGAGGTCGCGCCGCAAGACTCCGGTACTTGCGGGCGTCTAACCTACGCGGCTAGCGCCCCTGCCAAAGTAAAAACTACGCGACGTCTGATCGTCCCAGCCAGCGTTGCAATGCGCCACCGACCAGCGGTCCACTTTGCGGGGCTCCAGCACCGGTTTGCCGAGCGCGGGGCATGACAGGCAGTAAGTGGCCGCGTGTGTGCCAATCCAAATGAGGTTGCGATCCCATTCGACGAAAACATTCTCTGTCGACCCACGCCACCAGCTTTCGTAATTGTTGATTTCGCCCTCGTGGGGCGGGACAAAATAGCCGACTTCCTTCGGAGCCGTCGGATTGGAAAGATCGAAGACGCGTATCCCGGCGTTAAACCACGCGATCGCGATGATCTCCGGACGCGAGGCTCCGGGCGCCAGCCAGCATTGCGTGTTGTGCGAACCGAAACGGCCACGCGCGAAACAAAAATCGGAATACGGAGCGTCGGGCGGCGCTGCCGGCCGGGGAAAGAATCCGATGATCTTGGGATTATGCGGGTCCTTCACATCGACGACGTAGGGTGTGTGATAAACCTCCCGGCAATCGGCTTCGAGCGCTTCATGCGTTGCGACAATTAGATTCTGAAGCCGCGGGTGAGCCGCATCGGCAATCACTGGATAACAGGTGTGGAACGGAATGGTGCCAAGCGCGTTGAATTCGTACTGCACCTTTCCCGCCGGCTTGGGCTTGGTGATATCGCTCAAATCCATCACGTACATTCCGAACGCACCGAATCCGCCGTAACCGTACTTGCCGCCGTCCTCTACGCGTTTGGGCACGCTGAGCGCCCCATGATTGCCGGTCCAGGAGCTGCGGTCGCCGGCGAAGATGTATTTCTTGTACTCCGCCTCTTCGCCCAGACGCTGTCCTGGAACCCACCAACGCGAGACCTCCTTCACCTTGCCAGGATCGGACATATCGACGATCATGATCGCATTGCTGTAGGGCCGCTGGTGATTCTCCAGCCGCAACTGATCGTCCCAGCCGCAGTCCAGGTAGGCGTACTTTCCGCCATCGTAAAAGTTGTGGTGGGTGCCGTTGCCCTTCTCGCCGGTGTTGAATTCTTCGAGCAGCTCGGGCTTGGTCGGATCGGTGATGTCGTAATTGCGTATTCCGCGCAGGCCCTTAAAATTGACGGACCGGTCGCGCAACTCCTTGTCATATGCCCCGTTCGGAAACTCAGGCGTGGCCGACGTGAGCGGGGCAGCCGCGGTGCACATCATGATCCACTTCTTCAGATCCGTATTGAACACCACCGCGCCACTGCCCTTGACGACACCCTTATTGATCACTACAGGCTTCGTCGGATCGGTGACGTCGACGAATCCTCCGTTGGCGGGAAGCAGCCGCTGCTTGCCCTTGGCCCACATTGCCATCAATGGCTCGCCACCGCTGATAGTTGAGCCCGGCAGCGTGGCGTGGATCTCCATATTGTGGATGTACTGCTTCCGGTCGAGAAAATCGAGCGCACCTAGAGCCAGGCGAAAGGGCGGGCTGCCACCGTCGGGCGTGAGTCCGGTGACCTGAGCTCGCCCGGCAATGGACCCGGCAAGGCCCGCGGCTGCCGCGCCCAACAGAGATCTGCGGCTGAATTCCTTTACCATGGGATTTGCTCCTATCGAGCCGGCGGTGCTGGAGGCAGCTTTTCCGCCAACGGGGGTTGCGGACCAACCACGCTGGTTAGCGCGGCATAAGCGCACTCTTCATCCTGATTCGATCCGCCGACGCCGATAGCGCCGATCATCTCATCGCCGGCCATAATGGGAAGCCCGCCTGACGTCGGGAACACGCCAATGCTCGACCAGCGCAATTGCAGCGCAAGGTTGTTGGCGACCATGTTGGCTCGTGCGTGCGTGGAATCCCTGGTATAGAGCACGCTCTTGGCCTTCAGCAATGCGGTTTCGATATTGATGGGGACCTGGCCGTCCATCCGATGGGCATGCACGATCTGGCCTGTGGGGCTCAGAATGAACACGCTCACCGCAATCTTTTTCTCCTTGGCGAAGTTCACACAGGCCTGTGTGATCTTTTCAGCCGTGTCCGCGGAAATTTCGCTTTTTGATTTGGCCTTCTTGGCGTCGTCGCCCGAGACCACAAATTGTGCCGAAGCGGCGCCAGCCAGCAGGAATAGCGCCATCGCAAAAATGCTCGTTTGCCTCATGATGTTTCTCCTCTTAATGTTTTAACTACTGTCCGGCGATATACGCGGAGATCGCAATCAAATCGTCCTCATTCAAATGCGCGACTACCTTCTTCATTAGGGCCGACGACACGCTGTGATTCGTGCCGGTTTGAAACGCATACAATTGACGCGCGATGTAGGCGGGATGGAGCCCCGCCAGCCTGGGAACGTCGCCTAATCCTTCCAGCGAGTCGCCATGACAAATCCCGCAGGCGATGGTTTTATTGGCCCCGCCGGTCTTGACTAAAGCCGCGCCTTTCGCGACGCTGCCCACCGGAACGTACGCCACGAATCCCGAATGCGGATCGCGGCTGGTGGCCCGGGCTACATCCTGCGGAAGCTCGATGATGCGATTGCCCAGTGGCTCGGTGCCCCCGCCCGGCAACGGCAGACGCTGGCGCCCTTTCACGCTTATGTAGCTCTTGGGCACGGTATCGGCCTCCACCACTTTTACCCAGCCGCCCGGTTTGAGAGCTGCGAAATAATCCGCGGCCTGCCGAACATCGTCGTCTGACATCCCCTTGGCAATGGCGTTCATTCGCGCAGGATCGATACGTGCGCCACTTTTGAAGTCCGCCATGGTGCGAACAATGTATTCGGCGGAAAGGCCCGCTAAATCGGCTGATTCCTGATGGCCGTGTCCTGACATCAAGTGGCAAGAGCCACAAGCCAGGGCCGCGCCCTTGCCGTGCTGCACGATGGATGGCGCCGCTCCGGCCTCGTCTGGAAACCAAACCGGCGGGTTTGAAAGATCGTCGATTTGCGCCGCCGTGTATTCTTTGGCGCTGCCCGGTACGCGGATTGCTCCGGCCTCCTCGCTTGCCGGCGGCTGTTGCTTATCGGGCGCGAGAAACGCCCATCCGGGCCGGCCTGCGTCAGATTGCTGAGCCACCACTTGCAGCGCGAATGTTGCGGTCAAGGCAACAAACACAAGAATCTTCAACATGGACGCCTCCTTTGAGACGTGTTTCTTTAAACTGCCGTAGGTACTGGTTGCCCGACCTTGTGGGGAAGCACCTTCGCTACAATCGAGCGGAACTCGGCGTCAGTCAACAGGCGCTTGTGCTGCAGCGAGAATTCCTTGACGCCCGTCACCACCTGCATCGCCTCTTCTTCGGTGGCATCCACGCCGATGCCCTTCAGCGCGGCTTTGATCGAATCGATCCCGCTGCCTTTGCCGAGCACGACCTGCGCTGCGGGCTGCCCAACTAAGTCCCAATGGAACGGGAACAGCTGGGTCGGACGATCCTGCCCGCAGTTCTGCCACCAGCTCGCGATAATACCTGACTCAATCTGGAACAACTGTTCGCCGACCACCGGCCGGTTGCTCGCCACCTTGTGGCCTGAAAGCTGCTCCACCAAGCGCGCCAGTCCGTACAGTTTGTCGTACTTCAAACCCGTGTCGACTCCATACATCGTGAGCAGCGCCAGAGCGGTTTCTTCGATCGGCACGTTCCCGGCGCGTTCGCCCAACCCGAGGACGGTGGAATGGATCACTTCTACGCCCTCCGCGACAGCCATAATCGTATTCGCGATCCCCATTCCGAAATCCATATGGAAATGCGCTTCCAGGCGCTTGTTAACGCGCTTCTTCACTTCCCGCACCAGGTATTGCATGGCGTGCGGCGACACGACACCGAAAGTGTCCACCAGCGCCAGCGCGTCCATATGTCCTTCGTTAGCTACGCGCAGGATCAGATCAAGCACCCACTTCATGTCGGCGCGGCTGAAATCGATCGGGAAAAACACGATCTCCAGCCCCTGGGAGTGCGCATAGGCCGTCGACTCGATGGAGAGATCGATGGCTTTTTCGAGCGGCCACTTGTAGGCGTATTCAATGATGTGCGTGCTGGATGGCACTTCCATCACAATGCCGGACACGCCGCAATCGACGGCGCGCTTTACGTCGTCCACCATGCAGCGGGAGAAGGCAAAGATCTGAGGCCCAAGGTTCCGTTTAACGATTTCTTTGATCGCGGCGTTGTCGCTGGGCGACACCACCGGCATGCCGGCTTCGATGCGTTGAACGCCGGCTTCGGCTAGAGCTTCGGCGATCCGGATCTTGTCGTCCTTCGTGAAGATGACGCCAGTCTGCTGCTCGCCATCGCGCAGCGTAATGTCGTGAAACTTGATCTGCTTCGGAAAATGGAGCTGATCGCGCACCGCGCTTTCAAAGTTCCATGGACTCACGAACCATTGATCTGTCTTCCAGGGTTCTTGCGACATAATGAATATCTCCAAACTAGAATTTAAATCGCCTGAGCGGTCTTGAGCGCTTCCGGATTCACAGGATTGCGGGGCGCCTGCCCGCTCAGAATGCGAACCACCTCTTCGGCGGCTTTGGTCTGCAAATCGACTAGAGACTCTTCGGAATAGAAACTGGTGTGGGGCGTAACGATCACGTTATCCCGCCCGAAAAGCGGTGAACCGGACGGCGGTTCTTGCTCCATGACGTCTAAAGCTGCTCCCGCCAAATGTCCTTGCCCCAGCGCGCTCGCCAATGCTGCTTCATCAATGATGGGGCCGCGCGCGGTGTTGATCAGATAAGCCGTCGGCTTCATTCGCCGTAGAACATCGGCGTTGAACAAATGATGAGTGGCGGGCAGAAGCGGCGTATGGATCGATATATAGTCGGAAATCTTCAGCAATTCGTCGAACTCTACCCGTTCCACGCCCGCTCGCTCGGCCACTTGCTTCGAAACAAAAGGATCGTACGTCACAACCCGAATGCCGAACGCTTGAGCCTTGGGAGCCACCAACTGCGGTATCTGTCCGAACGCCACCAATCCCAGAACCGTCCCTCGCAATCGATGAATCGGAACCACCGCGCGCATTTCCCAATGCCCGGCGTGTGTGCGCGCATTCGACGACGGAATCTTTCGCACCAGCGCCAGCAGCAGCGCCATAGTGTGATCGGAAACTTCGTCCAGGCAATAATCGGGAACCCTCGTGACGACGATCCCCGCACTGGTCGCGGCCGGAATGTCGACATTGTCCACGCCGATACCGAATCGTCCGATGATGCGGCAGCGCTTCAGTTGCGCGATCATGTCGGCAGTCATTTTGGCGTAGGTAGTGAGCACCGCATCGGCATCGCGTGCCACTTCCAAAATCGCCTCGGGTTTGGCTTCTATGGCCACACGTACTTCGGCGCCGATCTTCGCCAGCACCGCGCGAGCTGGATCGAGATTGGGAAATACGGAATCAGTGACGGCAACAATTTTGGTCGGCATCTAATTCATCCAGCGCACTACGCCCGCGACTCCATCCACGGCCACTGTGGAACCGTTCGGAATACGCAGCGTAGCATCAAGCACTCCCAGCACCATCGGGATTCCGCGCTCGCGTGCCAGCGATGCCATGTGCGACGTGCTGCCGCCACGCTCAGCCACCACTCCGGCGACGCGAGTCAGGATGTGGCTCAACGCCGGTCCGGCGACCCTGGTCACCAAAACGTCTCCCGGGGACACCCGCGAAAGTTCGCACTCGCATTGCACCACGCATGCGCGGCCCTCGCCCCAACCCACGCCCGCGGCATGTCCATTCAATCGCGGACGATTCAACCAGGTTGCATCCGGTGTGGCGGCCACTTGCGTATGCAGCGGCCGGGCCTGGAGTAACTGGAATCCAGAATCATCCATTGCCCATTCGATTTCCACCGGCATGCCCATTAGGCCTTCCACGTCGCGCAAAAGCCTGCCGAGTTCCTTTGCTTGTTGCTCGTCAAGGCAGGGCTCGGTGACCATCGCGGCCGGAACCGTGTGGGTGTGTATGCAACCCACTTGATGATCCTTGCGCCCCGGCGTGATGCTTATGAGCGCACCATCGCGCGAGAGTTCATAGCGATCCGGCGTCACTTCGCCTTGCGCGATCGCGGAGCCCAATCCCCATGTTGCGCTCAGGATCATGCTGCCCTCTGCGCCTTCGCTGAGTCCACCGCCTGACGCGCGCGCGGAAACCAGCGGCTGGACCAGCACCCCCATCGCGGTGTCGGCGGGATCGATATTGTGCGTCGCCATGTAGCGTAAGGCGCGCGTGGCCCACAGGGCGCCCCAACAGGAGCGAATCGAAGTGATAAAATCCTCTTCGCTCTCGATTCCCAAGAAGCTCTCAAACTGACCCGCGAAGCTTGATCCGAAGCGATCCTCTACCAGCGCAGACGAACGTACCACGGTTAGCGCGCCGGTATTGGTTTTCAATTCCCGCCAAGCCACGAGTAAAGGATCAAGCACCTCCGCAGTAATCGGCTGATCCAACAACCCCAGCTTCATCATCAGCGCATGCCGGCGAGCTCGCGAGCTTTCCTCGGCCGAGAAGACGCCGCGCGCGTCAGCCTCCAAGCCCAGCGCCCGGATCTGCGTGCGATAAGCCTCCGCGTCCAAGCAGAAACCACCGGGGATCGGCAGTCCTGCCTGGCCGAGACGCGCAAGATTCGCCGCCTTCGGGCCAAACCGGATGGCGTCGGCGGCCTCTGGAGCACTCAGCGGGAGAACAAATTGATGCATTGCCTTGCTTATGTACCGGGCCGCTTGCCGTAATCGGAATAGCCCGGCATCGGATCCACCACCGTGATTTGTTCTACTGGGAAGTTGGAAACAATCTCGACGCTGTCCTTGTGGACGATGAGCATTTCCTCAATGCGCACACCCCACTGATACGGTTTACCATGCTGCGTCTCGAGCGCGAAGACCATGCCTTCCTTGATATCGATGGGATGATCCAGCGACCAAATGCGCGAGATCACCGGCTGGTCGTACTGCGCTAATCCGAGACCGTGGCCCCACAGATTCGCCGCCGCCTGATCTTCTTCCTCGTAGCCCCACGCTTCTTTCGCCGACGGCCACTTGGACGCGATGTCGCGCGTGGTGGCGCCCACTTTCACGGCTTTGATCGAGTCATACAGCCATTTCAACGCCAGCGCGTAATAGTCTTTTTGTTCCTGATTCGGCTCGCGGCCCACCATGTACGTCCGGTAGTAACACGATTTGTAACCGTTCCAGGTGAGCGCGGCCAGATCCATGAACACCATATCGCCCGGCTTGATAATGCGATCCGAGAAGTTGCGCCAGTTGGGCCAGGTGTTCAAGCCCGACGACACGATCACATCTTCCACATCTTCCATCCCAGGAATGTTGTAGAGGAATTCCATGATGTGAGCTGTGAGCTGGTTCTCGGTTAGACCCGGCTTCAGGAACTTCATGAATTCCCAGTGCGCGGCATCGCCGATCGCGCCCACGATGCGCATACACTCATGCTCGTCCTGGTTTTTGACGGCGCGCGCCTCCATCATGGCAGTCATGCCGTCGGCCCACTCGATCTTCGAATCCTGGAAAATCTTGATCATGTTGATGTCGATGAAATCGACACCCAGTTTCATCCCGTCCACTCCACGCTTCTTCATTTCCTGCTTGATCGCGTTGGTGAACTTTCCCACCTGTTGCGTGGACGCCGGCCCCGCCGCGCCCTTGATCCAGGCATAGGAATAGCGAATATTGTCTTTCGGAATCCAGGGCGAATGCTTCGCGATGTGCATCCCGATGTCGCCCTGCTCAAACAGCACGGGAGCGTCATCGCCGCACAGCAAAGCGTAACGGAGGCCCGGCTTCAAGCGATTCCAACCGGGAGTCAGAGTACTGGTTACGTAGCGGACGTTCTCGTCATACATCAACAGCATTGCGCCTAAGCCGTGCGCCTTCATCTTTTCGCGAGCGCGCTCCAGCCGATATTTGCGCAGGCGATCCCAATTGATGCGCTCCTGCCAATCCAATCCAACTGCACCGACGTTTGCCAATTCTTTCCTCCAGTTAGAGAGCCTACTTCATCAAACAGCACCCAGCCCTGTCAACGACTCGAAAGGGCTAGTTCTGAGCTTGCTTCAATTCAATCCTAATCAATCGGAAGGGTTTATCGCTCAGATTCTCGTCCTGATGAGCCGCGTCCGGAGGAACCCAGCGCACCGTCCCGGCCTTGTAGTGGCTCTCGCGCGAAGTGCCATCGGCGTGAAATTGGCGCATGTCCTGATCGGACAAATAGACCACTACGGCCCCGGTGGCCGGATGTTTGTGCATCTTCAATTTCTCGTGCGGATTCACGGTCAATTTGATCGCTCGGATCCATTCGTTCTCGGCCACTACCTGGTAATGCGCCGGGTCCACAGTCACCGCGTCTATACTCTCCTTGGGAAAGGGCTTCGAATTGGCGGCTGGCTTGGGCTCGATTTGGAGGGCCGCAAACTGCCCGCCCATGAGATTCTCCGATTTGTGGGTCGTGGGCGCCGACCACATCACGTCTCCGGCGTGATTTTGGAAGGTTTTCACCGCCCCATCGAAATACGTGAGGCGATTGTTCCGGTCGGTCAGAAAAACGATCACCGCTCCCGGAGCGGGATGCTGGTGCATCGGCATCGTCTCGTGCGGCCCCATGTGTTCCTGAAAAACGCGGACCCATTGGTTCTCCAGTTCTAAATGCGTATGCTGCGGATCCGCAACCAGAGGATCGGGCGCTTGCGCGGTTCCGGCCGATGTCCACAAAAATCCACAACCCAACAGCAAGAACGCTTTGTTATATCGACGAGGCATGAGAAGATTCTAGACCATGAGCACGCATGAAGAAAGGACGCAACCCAACCGGGCCGGCGTGATTGGGCTCGGAATCATGGGAAGCGCTTTCGCCCGGAATCTTGTCGCCGCGGGCGTTCGCACCTCGGGCTATGACTTGCTCCTCGCAAATGTGGATGTACTGAGCGCGCAAGGAGGCCATGGCTGTTCGTCGGCGCGCGCGGTGGCCGAGGAAGCTGATATCGTGATCACCTCGCTGCCTAACTCAGCCGCGCTCGAAAACGCGCTTTTCGGCGAACATGGCCTGGTCGCCGCTGGACGGTCCCTTCTTCTGGTTGTCGAGACCAGCACGCTTTCGCTCGAAGACAAAGAGCGTGCTCGCGCCCGGTTGGCAAGTGCGGGCATCGGCATGTTGGATGCCCCCATCAGCGGCACAGGTCCGCAAGCCCTCGCGAAGGACATCACCGTGTTCGCCAGCGGCGATCGGGCCGAATTCGATCGCGCGCGCAATATTCTCGCTCAATTCGCGCGTTCGGTCCGGTATGTCGGGCCCTTCGGCGCAGGCTCGAAGTTGAAATTCATCGCCAATCTTCTGGTCGCAGTCCACATCGCGGCCGCCGCCGAAGCAATCGTGCTCGGTGAGAAGGCCGGCCTCGATCCTTCCTTCCTGGTGGAAGTGCTTGTCGACAGTGCTGCTACTTCGCGCATGCTCGAAGTCCGCGGTTCGAGCATGGCGACCGGCAATTTCGCGACGCCGATGATGAAAGTCGACGTTTTTCAGAAAGACCTGGACATCATCGCTTCGTTCGCCAAGCAATCCAAATGTCCGCTGCCGTTGTTCAGCGCCAGCGTTCCTCTTTTCACCGCGGTCGCCGCGCAAGGCATGGGCCTCCAGGATACGGCAGCGGTTGTTTCGGTGTTACGACAACTGGCGGGCTCGCATGTATAATTCTGTCGTGGTTCGCAAAATCGGAACGATCGCATTTTGCCTGATCGCGCTTGCGGTTGCCGGCGCTCAGGCGCAGCCGGAACAAAAGCCCGCAATGTCCGAGCAGGCCTTCAAGAACGTCCGCGTGTTGAAGGGGATTCCGGTGGACCAGTT
>Ga0210394_10005368_pt1 | contig 14397 bp, 12 predicted proteins | sample IncBWC12MmetaG_FD_160121 | JGI IMG/M metagenome (GOLD analysis project Ga0210394, IMG submission 160121) | Forest soil microbial communities from Barre Woods Harvard Forest LTER site, Petersham, Massachusetts, United States - Inc-BW-C-12-M | ecosystem: Environmental > Terrestrial > Soil >...
CAGGGTCGCGATGGTGGCCTCCGGCGTTGGCAAGGCGGTGCTCGCCACCTATTCCGATGATGACGTCAATGCCATCATCTGCCGGCAGGGCATGCCGCGGCTGACTGAAAAGTCGATGGTGCGGCCGGGTGACCTCTTCCGGGAACTGGAAGCGACCCGGCGGCAGGGCTACGCCGTCGATGACGAGGAGGCGCGGATCGGGCTGCGATGTGTCGCAGCTGTCGTCTATGACGATTGCAGCGAGCCGCTGGCGGCGATCTCGGTGTCCGGAATGACGAGCCGCCTGACCGACGAGCGCTTGCCGGTGCTCGGCCGGGTCGTGCGCGAAGTTGCGACCGAATTGACGCTCGCGCTCGGCGGCGTGTTGCCCGACAAAGCGCAATGAAGCGATAGGCTTCTCGAATGGCGGTTTTCATTTTTTCGTTGATCTAAAGAATTGAAGCGCCACCGAAATTTCCGCACTGTGCCGCTTTGCGGGAAATAAAATCTCTTCCGTTGAGATGACTGGCCGCTCCGCCTGATGATCGCTCCATAGCCAACGATGGAGTGGATGCGACATGGCGAAGATGCGGGCAATCGATGCGGCGGTCCATGTTCTGGAAAAAGAAGGCGTGACGTTCGCCTTCGGCGTTCCCGGCGCCGCGATCAATCCTCTGTACTCGGCGTTGAAGAAGCGGGGATCGATCACCCACATTCTCGCGCGCCACGTCGAGGGCGCGTCCCATATGGCAGAAGGTTATACCCGCGCCAAGGCCGGCAATATCGGCGTCTGCATCGGCACGTCGGGGCCGGCCGGAACCGACATGATAACGGGTCTTTATTCGGCGATCGCCGATTCCATTCCGATCCTCTGCATCACAGGACAAGCGCCCCGTGCGCGCCTCTACAAGGAAGATTTTCAGGCCGTCGATATCGAATCGATTGCAAGGCCCGTGACGAAGTGGGCCGTCACCGTTCGTGAGCCTGCGCTGGTGCCGCGGGTATTCAGCCAGGCGTTCCACGTCATGCGATCCGGCCGTCCCGGTCCGGTGCTGATCGATCTGCCGCTCGACGTGCAGATGGCCGAGATCGAATTCGATATTGCGACCTACGAGCCGTTACCTGTCTACAAGCCTGCCGCCACGCGCAAGCAGATCGAGAAGGCGCTCGACATGCTCAATGCCGCGGAACGCCCGCTGATCGTGGCGGGCGGCGGCGTGATCAATGCCGATGCCTCCGATCTTCTGGTGAAGTTTGCCGAGATCGCCAACATCCCGGTCGTGCCGACGCTGATGGGCTGGGGCGCCATTCCCGATGACCATGTGCTGATGGCCGGGATGGTCGGCTTGCAAACCAGCCACCGCTACGGCAATGCGACTCTGCTTGAATCCGACTTCGTGCTTGGCATCGGCAACCGCTGGGCCAACAGGCATACCGGGTCGATCGATACCTACACCCGGGGTCGCACCTTCGTGCATGTCGATATCGAGCCCACTCAAATCGGCCGCGTCTTCAATCCCGATCTCGGCATCGTCTCCGATGCGAAGGCTGCGCTTGAGCTCTTCGTCGATGTTGCCATGGAATGGCGCAAGGCCGGCAAGCTGAAGGAGCGTCAGTCATGGCCGGCGGCGTGCCGGGACCGCAAGCGATCGATGCTGCGCAAGAGCCACTTCGACACCATTCCGATCAAGCCGCAGCGCGTCTATGAGGAGATGAGCAAGGCGTTCGGCCGCGACACCTGCTACGTCAGCGTCATCGGCCTCTCGCAGATCGCCGGCGCGCAATTCCTCAGCGTCTATCACCCGCGCAACTGGATCAATGCCGGGCAGGCGGGACCTCTGGGCTGGACGTTGCCTGCGGCGCTTGGCGTGCGCGCCGCCGATCCAACCCGCGAAATCGTGGCGCTCTCGGGTGACTATGATTTTCAATTTTTGATCGAAGAGCTCGCGGTCGGCGCGCAATTCAAGTTGCCTTACATTCATGTCGTCGTGAACAATTCATATCTCGGGCTGATCCGCCAGGCGCAGCGCGGGTTCGATATGGATTATCAGGTGCAGCTATCGTTCGAGAACATCAACGCGCCCGAGCTTGGGGTTTACGGCGTCGACCACGTCGCGGTCGCAACGGGTTTGGGTTGCAAGGCGATCCGCGTGACCGACCCCAACGATGCGCAGGCGGCGTTTGCGACCGCGCGCGAATTGATGAAAGAGCACCAGGTGCCGGTCGTTGTCGAATTTATCCTCGAGCGGGTCACCAATATCGCGATGGGCACCGAGATCGACAATATCGTCGAATTCGAAGAGGTTCTCGATTTGCCGCTCGATGGTGGGTCAGCGAGCCCGACGATAGAGCCTGCCGATCAGTTGCTTCCGGTATAGCGGTGATATGGGTGTCGGCCGTAATAGAGAACGGTCCCGTGACGGTGAGCAACGCATTTTCCCGGCGCCCTCGCTTCGCCGCCGCTTGCGTCTATGCTAAAGTCGCCCCGAGGCTGAGGCTGGCCCATTCTGCAATCTGGTCGTTGCGTATTCGTCATGAAATTCACTCGTTCTGTCGGCGCGTTCGAGTTTCCGCACACGGCGACGGCGTTGCTGCTTGCCGTCAACATCCTGGTCTATGCACTCACCTTGCAGCGCTCGGGGATGCCGACCCCGAGCGCGGACGTGTTGATGCGCTCGGGTGCCATCTACAGCGGCGCGCTGGCGCGCCACGAATACTGGCGGCTGGTCGCCTATGCCTTCCTGCATGCCAGCATGTTGCACATTGTCGGCAACATGGCGTGCCTGGTCTGGTGGGGCGGTCCGCTGGAGAAACGGATCGGCACCGCTTATTTCCTGCTGATCTACTTCGCCTCGGTGATCGCCGGGGCGCTCACCGGAATCCTTACCCAGTCGGGCTTCTACTTCAGCGTCGGAGCGTCCGCCGGCACCTCGGGCATTCTCGGTGCGCTGTTGTGCTTGAAGTTGCTCAGGCGGATCGATCTGCCTGCAAGCTTCTTCGTGATCAACCTCGGCCTTAACGTCGTCATCGCCTTCATGGGGCCGAGGGTCGACTGGCGCGCGCATCTCGGCGGCATCGTTGCCGGCATGGTGGTATGCGCGCTGCTCGATGCGTTTGAGGTCGCAGGACCGAAGTTGATGCGCTGCAAATTTCCCGAATTCGTCAAGCTGAACCTGGGCATCCTGTTCGCGGCCGCCGCGTGGTTGACGGATTTCTCGCTCCTCGCGATGCTAGTGGCGCTGGCGGTGCTGATCGTTGCGGTGAAAGGCATCGACATTGCCCTGTCGGCGCGGCGCGGGCTCGCCTGGACGGTCGCGATGCTGGCCGTGGGCAACGCACTGGTGGCGGCGGCTGTGACGGCCCTGACGTTACCGGCGACAAGCAGCAGGATTGTGTTGCCGGCGAACCTCGTGCCTTGGGCGGCCTCAGCGCTGAGAAGCTTGATTGAGATGGCCGCGTCGGCGCCCGTCGTCGCCGTGCTGATTGTGCTTGTGGTGGTGTTCGCTCTGACCCAGCTCGTCTACTGGCCGGAGCTGAAACGCGGCCTCGGCGACAGAGCCGGTTTCGCTGCTGCGGGTTTCCGCGCCGAACGCGGGCGACGAAAGGGACTGTAGGAGAAATCGCTCCTCGGCCGTTCACATAACGCGTTACAACGCCTCGCGCACACCGAGGCCAAGCATGAAGCGCTCCCGAATCTGCACGGGATCGCGACGGGTGGTTCCGGTGCCTGGCTTTTCGTCGATCCGCACCCCGATCAGCATCGGCTCGGTCGCCGCCAACGATAAGTCGATCAGACGCTCGAAATCCTCTTCATCCGCCGCCCAGGCGCTGTTGGTCAGGCCGCAACCCGCCGCGACCGCGATCAGGTCGCTCGCCGCCGCGGCCGGCGTCGGTTGCGCGCCGGTGATCTGATAGATGCCGTTGTCCATCACGATCAGGCTGAGGTTTTTCGGCTTGAGCGTCGCGATCGTCGACAGGCAACCCAGTTGCATCAACAGCGAGCCGTCACCTTCGAGCGCAAAGACGCGGCGGTTCGGCTGCGCCAGCGCGACGCCGAGCGCAATCGGGAACGCCAGCCCCATGCTGCCGAGCATGTAGAAATTCTGCGGGCGATGGCCGGCGGCCCAGAGATCGAAATTGGTGTTGCCGATGCCGCCGATGACGGCCTCTTCTTTTTTCAACTTGGCAACAAGCCGCGAGGTGAGATCGAAGCGGTTCATCACCTTGGTGTTGCGTGCTTGGGTATTTGCGGGCTGGCTCATGCGATCACTCATTTGTCGAACACCTTGCCGCCGGTGAGTAGCGGCGACAGAATCAGCGCGACCGGCGCCTGGGTCGTGATGGCCTGCTTGATCGATCGGTCGACGATGAATTCGAACTCGTCGAGTCGCGTCGCCGTATGATGTTCCATGGCAAGCGAGTCGAGGACCGGCCGCATGGTGCGGCAGACCAGCGATTGCCCATAGTTGAACTCGCCGAGCGTGCCGCGCTCGGATACGAACATGATCAGGGGAACCTGATAGGGGATGGCGAGCGAAGCCAGCACATTGGCCAGCGTCGCAAAGCCGGAGGTCTGCATCAGCACGGCGCCGCGCATCCCGCCCATCCAGGCCCCCGAAACAATCCCGACGGCCTCTTCCTCGCGCGCGGTCGGGAACGTTGTGAAAAACGGATCGGCGTGGATGTCCTTGATCAGGCGCGTCAGCACGCGGTCGGGAACATAGGGCACCAGGCGGATGTCGTTTCGCTTGAGCGTCTGCAACACGATCTCGTGCCAGGCCTTTTCGCCAAGGCCGGCCGGTGACATTTGTCCGTCCGCAGCCGCCATCGATTTCCTCCCTCTCCGCGCGTCACGGCGGTTGCCTGCTTCAAGGCGCCGAAACTTGACGCGAACCGCGGGATTGTCAACATGCCCCCTTCGTTGTCGTGATCTGCATTCGGCAACGAGGCGGCCGTAACACAGGCATGCCATAAGGCAAGAAAGTCGGGAGGACGGTTCTTGGGCGGCTCGTTCTTGAGCGTGTTGTGCTGGAGCAGGGGCTTGCGGACGGCGGTCTGCGCGGCGGCGATTTTGATGTCCGGCGGCGCGCTCGCCGAGACGCCATTTCCTTCCAGACCCGTCCATATCTTCGTGCCCTATGCGGCCGGCGGCGGCGTGGACATTCTCGCCCGCACCCTGGGGGAGGCCGTCTCCCGGCAGTGGGGCCAGTCGGTCGTCGTGGAAAACCGGCCGGGGGCTGGAGGCGTGGTGGCATCGCAGGCGCTGGTGACCTCGGCGCCCGACGGCTACACGCTGATCGTGGTGGCAAGCGGCCATGCCACCAATCCGTTTCTGTATCCGAAAATTCCCTACGACACCTTCAAGGACTTCACGCCGATTTCGCTGCTCGCGTCCTCACCCAATATTCTGGTGGTGCGCGCCGACTCCCCGTTCAAGACGCTTGCGGACGTGATTGCGCAAGCCAAGGCAAAGCCGGGAAGCCTTTCCTTCGGCCAATCCGGCAATGGCACCTCGACGCATTTGGCCGGCGAACTGCTCAAGAAGCTTGCCGGCTTCGACATGAGTGCGATTTCCTACAAGGGCGGCGCGCCCGCGATCAACGATCTCCTGGGCGGGCAGATTCCGATGTCCTTCAACAACGCCCCGGAAACGCTCGGCCAATTGGAAGCGGGGACGCTGCGTGCGCTCGCGGTGACGACGACGACGCGGTCGGCGTTTCTCCCCAACGTGCCGGCGATGGCGGAGACCGTGCCCGGCTACGACACCGAAGTCTGGTGGGCATTGCTCGGGCCGGCCGGCATGCCGCCTGAACTTGTGGCGAAGCTTTCCCGCGATTTCGTGGCCGCGTTGAACACCGACGCCGTGAAGGAACGCCTGGCCAAATTCGGTGCTTCGCCGATCGGGGGTTCGCCCGAAGCGCTCGATGCCAAGATTCATGCCGACTACGACAAATGGGGGGCCATCATCAAGGCCTCCGGTATTAGCGCCGAGTAATTGGATAACTGAGCTGAAAGTGGAATGATGTCCGTCAACAACAAGCGCGTGTTCTATGTCAAATATCTCGCCAACCAGATCTATGCCGATATCCTCAAGGCACGCCCCGATATCAGGCTCGACCGGCTCGAGAATGAAAGTCCGGAAGCAACCTCGGCTCCGATCCTTTCCGCCGCGCATGCCTACCAGGTCGGCGCCGCCCGGGACGAATTGGCGAGACATTTTCATGTTGATTCCGATTTGCTGCGCCGGGCGCCGAACCTCCTGATCGTTTCCAGCAATGGCGCAGGCTACGATCCCGTCGACGTCGATGCCTGCACGGCGGCCGGCGTGATCGTGGTCAATCAGTCCGGCGGCAATGCGCATTCGGTTGCCGAACATGCGCTGGCCATGCTGATTACGCTGTCGAAGCGGATCATTCAGGCCGATCGCGCGCTTCGGCGCGAGGCCAATGTCAACCGCAACGCGCTGATGGGCGCGGAAGTACAGGGCAAAACCATCGGCATCGTCGGCCTTGGCAATGTCGGCCGCCGCATCGCCGCGCTCTGCAAGGGCCTGCTTGCCATGAACGTGCTGGCCTACGATCCCTATCTCTCGGCGAGCGAAATGGCTGAGCGCGGGGCTGAGAAGGTGACGCTGGATGAGTTGCTCAGCCGCTCGGATTTCGTCTCGATTTCTTGTCCGCTCACCCGGGATAACCGGGGCATGATCGGCGCGCGCGAATTCGCGTTGATGCAAAAGCACGCCTATTTCATCACCACCGCGCGCGGCTTCATCCATGACGAGGTCGCGCTGGAGCAGGCACTGCGCGACAAGCGCATCGCGGGCGCAGGTCTGGACGTATGGGCCAAGGAGCCGCCGCCGCCCGATCACCCGCTATTGCAGTTCGATAACGTGCTGGCGAGCCCGCACACCGCGGGCGTGACCAAGGAGGCACGCGAGAACATGGCAAGGATTGCGGCCGAGCAGATGATCGACGCGCTCGACGGCAAGCGGCCGCCGCGCCTGGTCAACCCGGAAGTCTGGCCCGCCTACGTCAAGCGCTTCGAACGCGCTTTCGGATTTACGCCCGCGTAGCGGCCGTTGACGCCTGATCCTGGAAGAGAAGAATTTGTCCGTTACCTCTCCGTTCCCGCAATAAAACCGCTGCCGGGCCGGAACCGGGCGATGGCAATGTTGCTATTTTCACCGCCTCCTCGACACGTCGTTTAAGGCGGACCATTTTCCCTTTGGCGCCATGATCTTGAGAGGATTTTTTCCTCCGGCGCGGAAGGATTTTTGATGCATCGGGTTCATTCATTGCTGCGGTCGGCGCAGGAGCGCATCAGGCGCGGCATCGCGCAGTTCGTTGCGATCGCTGCCGCCAGCCTGCCGGCTGTCGGGGCTTAGCACGAAGCGCACTACCAAAATCCCACTCGGATCATCCTCCGACCACGATCAGGCCGCAGGGACGCTAAGGCGCTCGATGGTCTGAATGTGGCGGGCGAGCAGGCTGCAGGCTTGCTCGATATTGCGCGCGCGCAACGCCCCGAGAATCAGGCGATGGTCCTGATTGGACCGTGGCCGCCATCCCGAACTGTGCGCCATCGCAAATACAAGGCGCGAATTCGCGCGTTGCAATCCGTCGAGGCTGGCCAGAAGCCGCGGCATGCCGCATGGCGCCACCAGTGCCTGATGAAAGGCGCGATTGGCAGCCTCGAACTCTGCAAGCGTCTCGGCATTGTCGCCTTCGATCAGCGCCAATTCGATTCCGGCCAGATGGGCCAGCGTCAGTTTCGATGCGGCCTGGCGCAACGCGACCACTTCGAGCGCGGCGCGCATCTCGGCGATCTCTTTGACGGAGGTGGCGTCGAGCGGCGCGACCCGGACGCCGCGCCGGGGAAGACCGACCACAAGGTGCTCGGCCTCCAACTGCCGGAACGCTTCCCGAACTGGGACATGGCTTGAATTGAATTCGCGCGCGACGTGATCCTGGCGCAGCGGCGCGTCCGGTTGCAGAACACCCGAGATGATCCGTTCTGCAATGGCCTCGGCGATCCGTGCGGCGATCGTCGAGTTCTCGCCTGCATTCCTCATAGATTATCTACCGTAAAATTGGATGCAGTTTCCTTGGGCGTGGCGTATCGTAATCACTTCAGGAGAATTATAGATAGAATGTATCTTTATCTATAAAATAAACAAGGGCGGGCTCCATGTCGGACGGGATAGTCGAACAGGGGATTAGCGGCTCCACCATCGAGGTCATCCGGCACGACTGGAAACGCGCGGAAGCAGAAGTGCTCTACGGGCTTCCCTTTGCGGACCTGATGTTCCGCGCGCAAGGCATCCATCGCAGTCATTTCGATCCCAACCATATCGAGACCGCGAGCCTGCTCAGCATCAAGACCGGCGGGTGCCCGGAGGACTGCGGATATTGCTCGCAGAGCGCGCATTACGACACCGGACTGAAGGCGACCAAACTGATGGCGCAGGCGGATGTGGTCGCTACAGCGCAGCGCGCGCGCGACGCGGGCGCGAGCCGCTTCTGCATGGCGGCCGCCTGGCGCAATCCAAAGGATCGCGATCTTGACGAAGTCTGCGACATGGTGAGCGCGGTCAAACAGCTCGGCATGGAAACCTGTGTCACGCTCGGCATGCTGACCGCGCCACAGGCGGCGCGCTTGCAAAAAGCCGGGCTCGACTTCTACAACCACAATGTCGACACCTCGCCCGAGTTCTACGACAAGATCATCACCACGCGTACGCTGCAGGACCGCATCGATACGCTTACCGCTGTGCGCGACGCCGGGATCAAGGTCTGTTGCGGCGGCATCATCGGCATGGGCGAGGAGGTCGACGACCGGCTTGGCATGCTGGTGCTGCTCGCCAACCTGCCTGTTCATCCCGAGAGCGTGCCGATCAACCTGTGGAACGAGGTCGAGGGCGTGCCGGTCAACGACACCGCGGAGCGTCCCGATGCCATCGCATTGGCGCGGCTTGTCGCGGTCGCGCGCCTCATGATGCCGCGGAGCGTGGTGCGGCTGTCGGCGGGGCGGCAATACATGACCGACGAGCTTCAGGCGCTTTGCTTTCTGGCGGGCGCAAATTCGATCTTCATTGGGGACGTGCTTTTGACCACCAAAAATCCGCAAACCGCGCGCGATGCGAACTTGCTGGATCGGCTTGGCATCACCTCGCGTCTCAACCAGGCGCGGGCGTGAACACCGCTTCAATCTATGTTGCGGCCCTCGATGCGCTGAAGAACGACGACCGGTTGCGCAAGCTCACACCGCGCGCCGGCATCGACTTTTCATCCAACGACTATCTTGGGCTGGCCGGTGCCTCGCGGATGCGCAAGGCGATTTCGGCGGCCATTGCGGCCGGCACCCCGATCGGAGCCGGCGGCTCGCGGCTCTTACGCGGCAATTGCGCCGAGCACGAAAGCCTCGAAGCCGAGGCGGCGCGATTTTTCGGCGCGGAAGCCGCTGTCTTCTTTGCCAGCGGCTACGTTGCCAATTTCGCCATTCTGACGACGCTGCCGCAACGGGGCGATCTCTTGGTGCTGGATCAGCTCGTGCATGCAAGCATTCACGAAGGCGCGCGCGCCGGGCGCGCCGCCTTTCGCGAGAGCCGGCACAACGATCCGGACTCCGTTGAAACCCGCATTCGCGATTGGCGCGTGCAAGGCGGCACCGGGCGGATCTGGATCGTCGCCGAAAGCCTCTACAGCATGGACGGCGATTTCGCGCCGCTTGCAGCGCTGACGGCAATCGCCGACCGGCACGATGCGTTCCTGATGGTCGACGAAGCCCATGCCACCGGCGTCTATGGCGAGGAGGGGCGGGGACTTGCGGCGGCCTACGAGGGGCGCGAGAATCTCGTTGTCGTTCACACCTGCGGCAAGGCGCTCGGCGCGGCCGGCGCGCTGGTCACGACGACGAAAGTGTTGCGCGACTTCATCGTCAATCGCTGTCGCCCGTTCATTTTTTCGACCGCACCGTCCCCCTTGATGGCGGTCGCGGTGCAGGAGGCCTTGTCGATCCTGCGCGACGAACCGGAGCGGCAGCAGCGTTTGACGAGACTGATCGCGTTCGCGCATCGCCAGATCGGCGCGAGTAAAGGCTGGCGGCTTTCCGGTTCCCAGATCATGCCCTTTGTCGTCGGCGACAATGCCCGCGCGATGCGGCTTGCGGCTGCGATGCAAGCGCGCGGTTTCGATGTCAGGGGAATACGCCCGCCGACGGTACCACCCGGCACGGCGCGCTTGCGCATTTCGCTCACCAACAATGTCGGCGAAGACGACGTGCGCGCCATGCTCGATGCGCTCATTGAAGAGACCGCGGGTGAGGGCCGATGAGCCGGGGAATCGTGGTGGCCGGCACCGACACCGGGATCGGCAAGACCGTGTTTGCCGCCGGCCTGGCCGACCTGCTCGGCGCCAGCTACTGGAAGCCGATCCAGTCGGGGCTTGACGGCGAGACGGATTCGCAAGCCGTCGCGCGGCTGGGCGGCTTGTCCGGCGATCGCATTTTGCCCGAGCGCTACCGTTTGAAGACGCCGGTCTCGCCGCACCAGGCGGCTGCGATCGATGGCGCCCGCATCGATGCGGCGGCGCTCGATGTGCCCGACACCGGCGGCCGGCCGCTGGTGATCGAAGGAAGCGGCGGGCTGATGGTGCCGCTCGATCGCGCCACGCTCTATATCGACATATTCGCGCGCTGGCATCTTCCGGTCGTCCTGTGCGCGCGCACGGCGCTCGGCACCATCAACCATTCGCTGCTTTCCATCGAAGCCCTGCGGCTTCGCAAGATCGAGCCTCTCGGCATCGCCTTCATCGGCGAGGCCAATCCGGAAAGCGAGCGCGCGATTTGCGAGATCGGCGGCGTCCGACGGCTTGGCAGGCTGCCCAGGATCACGCCGTTGACCCAGGATACGCTGCGAGAAGCGTTCGTCACATCCTTCAAGCCAGGCGATTTCGGTTTGTGATGCGCGCCAAGGCCTCGCCGATCTGGCATCCCTTCACCCAGCACGCCCTTCAGGGCGAGATGGTCAAGATCGTGCGCGGCGAGGGGGCCTATCTCTTCACCGCCGATGGCCGGCGCATCATTGACGCGATCGCTTCATGGTGGGTGGTGACCCACGGCCATTGCCATCCGCACATCGTGCGCGCCATTCAGGAACAGGCCGAGCAACTCAACCAGATCATCTTCGCCGGTCACACCCACGAGCCCGCCGAGGCGGTGGCGGCTGCGATGTTGAAGCTCGCGCCGCCGGGACTTGACTACGTGTTCTTCTCCGACAGTGGCTCGACCAGCGTGGAGGTCGCGCTGAAGATGGCGCTCGGCTATTGGCACAATATCGGAAAGCCACGCACGCGCATCGTCGTGATGGAGCACTCCTATCACGGCGACACCATCGGGGCGATGTCGGTCGGCGCGCGCGGCGTTTTCAACGCAGCTTACGGCCCGCTTCTGTTCGACGTGACCACGGTGCCGTTTCCTCACCAAGGACAGGAGCAGGCGACGCTGGATGCGTTGGAGGCGGCCTGCCGCGACAAGCCCGCCGCGTTCATCGTCGAGCCATTAATCCTCGGTGCCGGCGGAATGGTGATGTACCCGGCGTGGGTGCTGAAGGAGATGAGGCGAATTTGCGAAGCCGCCGGCGTTTTGTTCATTGCCGATGAGGTCATGACCGGCTGGGGCCGCACGGGTACGTTGTTTGCCTGCGAGCAGGCCGAGGTGTCGCCGGACATCGCCTGTTATTCGAAAGGGCTCACCGGCGGGTCGCTCCCGTTGGCGGTGACGCTTTGCGGGCCTGAGATTTTCGACGCGCACTTCTCGCGCGATCGCAGCCGCACCTTCTTCCACTCAAGTTCCTATACGGCCAACCCGGTCGCGTGTGCGGCCGCCAGGGCCAACCTCGATCTGTGGCAAAATCCTTCCGTCGGCGCGCGTGTCGCCACTGTAGCCGCAATGCAGGAGAAGGCGTTAGCTCCCTTTCGCGCCGACGGGCGATTCAAGAATGTCCGCCGGACCGGCACGATCACCGCGCTCGAACTCGAGGCGCGCGATGCCGGCTATCTCGCCGGCATCGGTCCGAAGCTTCTTGCATTCTTTGCCACTCGAAACCTGCTGCTGCGCCCGCTCGGCAACACCATCTATGTGATGCCGCCTTATTGCGTTACGCAAGGCGATCTCGACGAGATCTATGCAGCCATCATGGAAGCAGCTAGCCTTAAATAGAGCTTCGCGCGGGGGCATTCATTTGCAGCAGCAGGCGGAAGGTCCGGCGATAGCGGCAGACGATGACGAACGCCGTCTCTATCGCAAGGTGATTTATCGGATCATCCCGTTCATCTTCATCTGCTACGTTCTGAACTACATCGATCGCGTCAATGTCAGTTTCGCCAAGTTGCAGTTTCAGGGCGATCTGGCCTTGAGCGATGCGAGCTATGGCCTGGGTGTAGGCCTGTTTTATATCGGCTACATCCTGTTCGAAGTGCCGAGCAATCTCGTCCTGCAAAAGATCGGCGCGCGCAAGACCATCACAAGGATCATGTGCCTGTGGGGCCTGATCTCGATGGCCATGGCTTTCGTTTCAAGCCCGTTGCAGTTCTATCTTGCGCGTATCCTGCTCGGCGCCGCCGAAGCGGGTTTTTTCCCGGGCGTCATTCTCTATCTCACGCTGTGGTTTCCGAACCGGATGCGCGGGCGGGTGATGTCGTACTTCGTCCTTGCCATTGCAGCGTCGGGCATCGTGGGAGGTCCCGTTTCCGGGGTGATCATGCAGCACCTCGGCGGCGTCCTCGGATTTGCGAATTGGCAATGGCTTTTCCTGATCGAGGGCATGCTGCCGGTGGCGATGGGGATTTTGGCCTTCTTCGTGCTGGATGACCGTCCGCGGGAGGCGAGCTGGCTGTCGGGGCGCGAGAAGGATTTGCTCATCGCCAACTTGTCGGTCGAAGGTCGGCCCGAAGGCCGATCCGGTGTCCAGGCCTTCCTGTCGGCGCTGCGCAAGCCGACGCTGTGGATCGCGACGTTCGGTTATTTCTCGGTGACGTGGGCCGGGATGGTTCTCAATTTCTGGGCGCCGACGATCATCCAGCGCGCAGGCGTAACGAACGTCCTGCATATCGGTCTGTTGTCGGCGGTCCCTTATGCGATCGGTGCGGCCGGCATGCTGGCGCTTTGTTATCATTCCGATCGCCGGCTGGAACGACACTGGCATTTCTTCGCCGCGGTCCTCGCGGGGGGTTGTGCGGCGATCGCCATTGCCTATGCCTCGCGGAATTCGACCCTTGCGATCGCCTGTCTGGCATTGCTGGCGGTCGGCTATTTGTCGGCCATTGCGCTGTTCTGGACCATTCCGCCGAGCTTCCTCTCTGAAAAGGAATCCGCAGGCTGCATTGCCCTCATCAGCAGCGCCGGTCAGATCGGAAGCCTGGTTGCCCCGGTGCTGTTCGGATATGTCTCCGACCGAACGGGAAATCTTACGCTCGGCGCCTGTCTTGTCGCCATCGTGCTGTTTGCGGGCGGAGGCGCGGTCGTAAGCCTAAAAGTTGTAGCGAAGCGATGAATCTACGCTGACTTGTCGAAACGAGCTGTTCAAGGATTTTTACTTATTAGGGGCTGTTTCATTAATTTGAGCTAACCATGATTTGCGTCCGGACCGCCCTGTTTGCGTCCGGGGTCGCTTCGGCCGCTTTCCTCGGCGATCAGGTGCTCAATGCTCGGTAATCTGCGAATTTCTCATAAGCTATTGGCGATGATAGGTGTTTCCGTTCTGGGCATCGCCGCAATGGCGGGCGTGGGCCTCTCGGCGCTGTGGGGCAATATGATGGAGGATCGCCAGCGCAAACTTCAGGACGTGGTCCTGCTGGCTCGCCAGGCGCTCGACCTCAATTATCAGGCCTCCCGTCAGGCCGGGCTTTCGGAGGCGGAGGCCGTCGAGCGGGGCAAGGTGCTGCTGCGCACATTCCGCTTCGGCAAGGACGACTATTTCTATGCCATCGACCCCCATGGTGTGGCGGTGGCGAATCCGAATCCCAAGGTTGAAGGCAAGAACCTCTACGACGCTGCGGATTCCGACGGCGTGCTTTTCGTGCGGCGGCAGCTCGAGATCGCCGCCAATGGCGGAGGCTTCCTGTCCTACCGCTTTCCTCGCGCGACCGGAGGCGATCCGCTGCCGAAAACTTCCTATGCCACCGAGTTCAAACCCTTCGGCTGGGTGATCGGCGGCGGCATCTACCTCGATGACGTCTATGCGATCTTCTGGAATCAGGTCCGAAACATGGCGATCATGGTCGCCGCCGCGCTGTTTTTGGTCGGCGGCCTGTTTCTCCTGCTCAGCCGCAACATCGTCAATCCGATCGACGCGATGACGATGGCGATGCGAAAAATCGCCGACGGGGACACCTCGACTTCGATTCCGGCGCTCGAGCGCGG
>Ga0210394_10005369_pt1 | contig 14395 bp, 10 predicted proteins | sample IncBWC12MmetaG_FD_160121 | JGI IMG/M metagenome (GOLD analysis project Ga0210394, IMG submission 160121) | Forest soil microbial communities from Barre Woods Harvard Forest LTER site, Petersham, Massachusetts, United States - Inc-BW-C-12-M | ecosystem: Environmental > Terrestrial > Soil >...
GCGCCGGCATAGCGCACCGTGGTGCTGGCCGTGTACCGCGATCGATAAGGACGCTGGTAGTAGGGTCCGATCAACGCGGCAACACCCCGATCGGGGTACCCGAGCACGTACTGCGATGCGCGCGGTACGCCGAGCGCATCGGCGGCGGCGTGCGCTTCGCGCAGGCGCTGCTTGCCGAGTCGTTGCATCGCCGCGCTGCCCGGCGACAGCGTGCGTTCGACCACGAGCGCGTCCAGCTCGAAACCGTCGCCGGCCGTGATCCAGACGATGCCGACGCTGGCGCCGGCGTTGAGCGTCTGCTGGATCAGACCCGCGCAGCAGAGGCTCTCATCGTCCGGGTGCGGCGCGATGACGAGTACCCGATCGTTCGCGCCCGGAACCGCCATGAGGGGCAGCGCCGCGTCGGCCGGCCGTGCCGTCCATAGCGCCAGCGTCAGCAGCGCTACGATCGGCACCCGCGGCATGCCGGCTTACAACAGCGGAACGAGCAGCAGCGCGACGATGTTGATGATCTTGATCAGCGGGTTGATCGCCGGCCCCGCGGTGTCCTTGTAGGGATCACCGACCGTATCGCCGGTCACGGCGGCCTTGTGCGCCTCCGATCCCTTGCCGCCGAAGTGACCTTCTTCGATGTATTTCTTGGCGTTGTCCCAGGCGCCGCCGCCGGTGCACATCGAGATCGCGACGAATAGGCCCGTGACGATGGTACCGATCAGCAGGCCGCCGAGTGCCTTGGGGCCCGCACCCGGACCCATGAGTGCCGAGATGCCGAACACCACCACGACCGGTACCAGGATAGGCAGCAGCGACGGCACGATCATTTCCCTGATCGCCGCGCGCGTCAGCAGGTCGACCGCGCGTGAGTAGTCGGGCTTGGCGGTGCCTTGCATGATGCCGGGGATTTCGCGGAACTGGCGCCGGACCTCGGTAACCACGGAGCCGGCCGCACGTCCGACCGCTTCCATCGCCATGGCGCCGAACAGATAAGGCACCAGGCCACCGATGAACAGGCCAATGATCACGGCCGGATCGGACAACGAGAAGTCGACCATCGCGCGGCCGCTCGCGGCCATGTGGAACGAGAGGTTGTGGGTGTAATCGGCGAACAGGACCAGCGCGGCGAGACCTGCCGAGCCGATCGCATAGCCCTTGGTGACCGCCTTGGTGGTGTTGCCGACCGCATCGAGCGGATCGGTGATGTTGCGCACCGCCTTGGGCAGATCGGCCATCTCGGCGATGCCGCCGGCGTTGTCGGTGATCGGTCCATAGGCATCGAGCGCCACGACCATGCCGGTCATCGACAACATCGCGGTGGCGGCGACGGCGATCCCATACACGCCTGCGAGGCTGAACGAACCCCAGATCGCCAGGCATACCGCCAGCACCGGCAGTGCCGTGGATTTCATGCTGACGCCGAGCCCGGCGATGATGTTGGTGGCATGGCCGGTCTGCGACGCTGCGGCAACGCCGCGCACCGGCGCGTATTCGGTGGCGGTGTAATACTCGGTGATGATGATCATTGCCGCTGTGAGAGCGAGGCCGATCAGTGCGCAGCCAAACAACGGATTGAGCTCGTCGGGCAGCAGTGAGCGGGTGATGAACCAGAACGCCACCGCCGAAATCACTCCCGAGACGGCGACTCCCTTGTAGAGCGCGTTCATGATCTTGCCGCCTTCGCTGACACGCACAAAGAAGGTGCCGATGATCGAGGAGACGATCGAGGCCGATCCAAGTGCCAGCGGGTAGACCAGCGCCGCGATGCCCGCCTGCCGCATCAACAGGCCACCGAGCAGCATCGTGGCGACGATCGTGACCGCGTAGGTCTCGAACAAGTCGGCCGCCATGCCGGCGCAGTCGCCCACGTTGTCACCGACGTTGTCAGCGATGACAGCCGGGTTGCGCGGATCGTCCTCGGGAATGCCAGCCTCGACCTTGCCCACGAGGTCGGCGCCGACGTCGGCTCCCTTGGTGAAGATGCCGCCGCCGAGGCGCGCAAAGATCGAGATCAGCGAGCCGCCGAACGCGAGACCCACCAGCGAGTGCAATGCCACATCGTCGCCGACCGAGGATCGCAGCACCGTGAAGTAGCCGGTGACGCCGAGCAGCCCCAGGCCGACGACCAGCATGCCGGTGATGGCCCCGCCGCGGAATGCCACCGACAGCGCGGCATTGAGGCCGCTACGGGCCGCCTCGGCCGTGCGTACATTGGCGCGCACCGAGATGTTCATGCCGATGTAGCCCGCCAGCCCCGACAGGATGGCGCCGATTGCAAAGCCGCCCGCCGTGGCCCAGCCGAGCGCGAACCCGAGCACTACGAACAGCACCACCCCGACGGTTGCGATCGCGGTGTACTGGCGATTGAGGTAGGCCTTGGCCCCGGTCTGGATCGCCGCCGCGATCTGCTGCATGCGCGCGTCGCCGGCCGGCAGCGCAAGAATCGAGCGTACCGACACCGCGCCGTAGAGTACGGCGACTACGCCGGCGGCAATGGCCACCCAGAGCCAGTTCGTGGCACCCATTCAATCTCCTCAACGTCGATAAGACGGCGTATTAAGTCTAGTTTGAGTGTGCCGGGCTTGGTTGTTTTCCCCGGCAGAAATGGCCGCGAAATATAGCATATGCGGGCTCTGAACGCCGGGGTCCGAGCGCTTGCGGTCAGACCTTGAATGTGGTCTTGAGCCGGCGCCGCACGGCGACGCCACGCAGGCGCACGTAAGCCGGCAATCCGTCGCGATAGGGCGGGGCATCTTCGCCGCCGATCAGCGGCTCGAGGTAGCGGCGGCAGGCCGCCGTGATGCCGAAGCCATCCTCGGTGATGAAGTGGCGCGGCACCTTCTTCTCGACGTTGGCGACCTCGCTGATCGGTACCGGCACGAGCTTCCAGCGATAGGGTTTGGAGGACAGACGCTTGATTGCCGGCATGACCGCATTCATGCCCGCCAGCGCGTATTCGACCGCGGCCTTGCCGACCGCGTAGGCCTGCTCGACGTCGGTTTTCGAAGCCACGTGCCGCGCCGAGCGCTGCAGGTAATCGGCAACGGCCCAGTGGTATTTGTAGCCGTGAGCCTCGCGCACCATGTTGGCAACCACCGGGCCGACACCGCCGAGCTGCGTGTGCCCGAAGGCATCGGTGGTGCCCGATTCGGCCAGGAACTTGCCATCCGCATAGCGCGCACCCTCGGACACCACGATGACGCAGTAGCCATAGGAGCTCACGCACTGTTGCACGCGTTCGAGAAACTTCGGTTTATCGAAGGCGATCTCCGGAAACAGGATGATGTGCGGCGGCTCCGAGGCCTTGCGGCCCGCGAGGCCACCCGCGGCGGCGATCCAGCCCGCATGCCGTCCCATGACCTCGAGCACGAACACCTTGGTCGAGGTGCGCGCCATCGAAGCGACATCGAGACCAGCCTCGAGCGTTGAGACCGCGATGTACTTGGCCACCGAGCCGAAACCCGGACAGCAATCGGTGATCGGCAGATCGTTGTCGACGGTCTTCGGAATGCCGACGCACAGCACCGGGCAATTCAGGGTGCTCCCGATCTGCGAGATCTTCCAGGCGGTGTCCATGGAATCGTTGCCGCCGTTGTAGAAGAAGTAACCGATGTCGTGTGCGCGGAACACATCGATGAGCCGCTGGTACTCGGCACGGTTCTGCTCCAGGCTCTTGAGCTTGAAGCGCGCCGAGCCGAAGGCGCCGGCCGGCGTGTAGCGCAGGCCGCGAATGCTGGCCGCGCTCTCGCGCGACAGATCGATCAGATTCTCGGTCAGCGCGCCGATGATGCCGTCGCGGCCGGCGTAGATGTTGCCGATGCGGTCGCGGTGCTTGCGCGCCGTCTCGATCACGCCGCAGGCGGAGGCGTTGATCACCGCCGAGACACCGCCTGACTGGGCGTAGAGCGCGTTGCACGGGGCAACCTTGCTGGTTTTCCTCTTCATCCTGCATCCTTGGGGTGCGCGTTCTGCAGCGCCGCGCGAGCATACCTTGTTTGACCTGACGGGCGCCGATAGGTACTGTTTTGCGGATGCGTATCGTTCTCATGGGGGCACCAGGTTCCGGCAAGGGCACCCAATCCCAGCGGCTGGTGCAGCGTTTCGGAATTCCGCAGATCTCCACGGGCGATCTGCTGCGCGGCGCGGTTGCCCGCGGGACCGACTACGGCAAGCGAGCCAAGGCCGCCATGGATTCGGGTCAACTGGTGGTCGATGAGATCGTGCTCGGCATCATCCGCGAGCGCCTCGCCGAACGGGATGCCGCCCGCGGCTTCATCCTCGATGGCTTCCCGCGCAACCTCGCGCAGGCGCAGGCACTACAGAAGATGCTGACCGGGATCGGCGCGGCGCTCGATGCCGTGGTGCTGTTCGAAGTCGACTACGACGAGATCATCAAGCGCATCTCGGGTCGGCGCAGCTGTCCGCAGTGCGCGCGCGTGTTCAACTCGCCCGCGTCGGCGCCCGGCGATGCGCCCCGATGCGATCAATGTGCCGATCATCCGCGGCTGGCGCAGCGTCCGGACGATGAGGAGTCGACGGTGCGGCGCCGGCTCGAAGTCTACGAGCGTGAAACCCGCCCGCTGGCGCAGTTCTATGCCGCGGCCGGTCTGCTGCGCACGATCGATGCCGATGCACCGGTGGAAGAGGTTACGGCGCGATTGATCGGCGCGCTGTCGTCCGTGGCGGCGCCCGCGGTCTCCTGCAGCGCTCCCAAAACGTAGGTCAGCTTAGAGCGCGCCGAGCAGGCGCTCGCCGATCACTTCGCGCCGCCAACCCTTGAGCACGCTGCCATCACGGGCACCCGAGACCAACTGCTCCATCTCGCGACGCGTCGCCAGAATCTCGGGCGCCATGCCCAGTTCGCGTCCGATCTGCTGTACCAGCTGCGACAGCTTGCGAACCGCAGCGGTGGTTTCCGGGTCGGGCCGCTGGCGCTGCGGCAGCGGGGCGAGCCTCGCCGGCAGCCGAGCGTCCTCTATGATCGCGATGATCTGCGGTCCGCTGTGATTGACAATGCCCTCGGGCAGCTCGGTGGCCGCCGCGAGCTCCGCGAGCGTGCGCGGGGCGCGCATGATGATGTCGCGCAACGCCGCATCCGGCAGAATCCAGTTGCGCGGCCGATCGGCGCTGATCGCTCGCTGCTCGCGCCAGGCGCTGATCGCCGACGCCAGCCGCTGGCGTTCCGGATCGAGCTCGTTGAAGCCCTTGAAGCGGCGCCAGGCCTGCTTCGGATCGGCGTCGAAAGAGCCGATCGAATCGAGCTCGGCCATCTCCTGCTGGAACCATTGCCAGCGTCCGAGCTGCTGCAGTCGCGATTGCAGCCGTGCGCGCAGCGGCAGCAGATAACGCACATCGTCGAGCGCGTATTCGAGCTGCGCCGCGCTGAGCGGCCGGCGGGACCAATCCGTGCGGGTCTCCGCTTTGTGCAGCGTCGTCGATAGCAGCCGCTGCACCAGTTCGCCGTAACCGATCTGAGCCGGCAGCCCGATCAGCGCCGCCGCCACCTGGGTATCGAACAGCCCGACCACCGGACCGGTGGCGGGCCACATGACTTCCAGATCCTGGCGCGCGGCGTGCAGCACTTTTCCCGGCAGCGGCTCATTGAGCGCGCGGCGCAGCGGACTCAAGTCGCGCAGCGCCAGTGTGTCGATGCAGTACGCGCGCTCACCGACACTGAGCTGCAGCAGGCACAGCTGTGCGAAATAGGTGCGCTCGCGCAGGAATTCGGTATCGAGCCCGATCGACTCGACGTCGGCCAGTTGCCGGCAGATCTGCGCGAGGCCCGCGCTATCGTTGATAATCTCGGGGTTCGCCTGGCTCATCGCTGGCGGGATCTTACTGTACAGTCTCGCAACGCATGCATATTCATATCCTCGGTATCTGCGGCACCTTCATGGGCGGCATCGCCGCGCTGGCGCGCGCCGCCGGCCATCGCGTCACCGGCTCGGATCGCGACGTCTATCCGCCCATGAGCAGCCAGCTCGGGGCGCTCGGCATCCAATTGGTCGAGGGATACGGGGTCGAGCAGCTCGATCTGCAGCCGGACATGATCGTGATCGGCAACGTCATGTCGCGCGGCATGCCGGTGGTCGAGGCCGTGCTCGATCGCGGGCTGCCGTACACCTCCGGCCCCGAATGGCTGGCGTCGGCGGTGTTGCACGATCGCTGGGTGCTGGCGGTCGCAGGCACGCACGGCAAGACCTCGACCAGCAGCATGCTGGCCTGGATCCTCGAGGACGCGGGATTGGCGCCCGGGTTTCTGATCGGTGGCATTCCGCGCAATTTCGATCACAGCGCGCGGCTCGGCGCCGCGCCGTTCTTCGTCATCGAGGCCGACGAGTACGACACGGCGTTCTTCGACAAGCGCGCCAAGTTCGTGCACTACCGGCCGCGGACGCTGATTCTCAACAACCTCGAGTACGACCACGCCGACATCTATCCGGACCTGGCGGCGATCGAGCGCCAGTTCCAGCACCTGTTGCGCATCGTGCCCGGTGGCGGCCGCATCGTCTGCGGTACCGACGCCAGCCTTGAGCGCGTGCTGGCCGCGGGTTGCTGGACTCCGGTCGAGCGCTTCGCACGCGAAGGCCATGCAGCGGCCCCCGGCAGCGGCATTCACTGGAGTGCCGTGGCGCCCGCGGATGGCGACTACTCGGGCTTCGAGGTGCTGTTCGAGGGCCGCAGCCAGGGAACCGTGAGCTGGAGCTCGATCGGCGCCCACAATGCCGAAAACGCTTTGGCCGCGCTGGCAGCGGCGCGCCACGTCGGGGTGCCGATCGCGAGCGCCATCGCCGCATTGAACCGCTTCCTCGGCGTTGCGCGCCGCATGCAGCTGCGCGGCACGGCCGCCGGCGTGCACGTTTACGACGATTTTGCGCACCACCCGACCGCGATCCACACGACCATCGATGGGCTGCGTCGCCGCGTCGGCCACGATCGCATCATCGCGGTGCTCGAGCCCCGCTCGCACACCATGCGCTTAGGGGTGCATCAGCAAAGCCTGGCCCAGTCACTGACCGGGGCGGATGAAATATGGCTCTACGCGCCGCCGTCGATCGGCTGGGACGTGCGCGGCGCGATGGCACCGCTCGGCGCACGTGCCCACGTCATGACGGACTTCGAGCAATTGCTCGCGGGGTTGTCGCACGATCTCAAGCGCGGCGATCACGCGCTGATCATGAGCAACGGCGGCTTTGGTGGCCTGCATGGTCGGCTGCTCGAGCTCTTGAGCCAGCGCGGCGGCGCGGATTGATGCTCGACATCGCCCTGTTTCCGCTCAACACCGTACTGTTTCCGGGCGGCCTGCTGCCGCTGCGGATCTTCGAAGCCCGCTACGTCGACATGGTGGGACGCTGCATGCGTGCCGACGATGTGTTCGGCGTCGTGCTGGTGCTCGGAGGCAGCGATACCGATCGCGAGGTCAAGACCGCGAGCATTGGCACCAGCGCCCGTATCGTCGATTTCCAGACACTCGAGGATGGGTTGCTCGGAATATTGTGTCGCGGGGAGCGACGCTTCCGCGTGCTGGCGCGCCGTCTGCAGGATGATGGACTCAACTGTGCCTCGGTCGAATGGATGCCGGCGGTGGAGCGGGCGGTGGTCGCGGCGGAATACCAACCACTGGTGCCGCTGCTGCGCCGGGCGCTGGCGCAGCTCACGACCATCGGCCGGTTCATCGAGCCAGATTACGAAGACGCGTCCTGGGTAGGGCATCGACTTGCCGAGCTGTTACCGCTCGATCAGAGCCTGCAGCAGCAACTGCTCGAAATCGACGACCCGAATACACGCCTGAGCCTGCTGGCGCCGCTGATCGAAGTGCGTCAGTGAGCCGCGGCGCGATTGGCCGTATCCGCTTTACTGTCGACCCACAGCACCTCGGTGTCGCTGGTGCCGTCCGCACGCAGCGTCAGGCGGCGATAGGCCGGCGGACGGGCATCCACCGCGAAATGATCCGACCGCGGCAGGAACTGGGCTCCGGTCGAGGGCGTCGCGAGCAGGCGGACACCGCGGCGGCGCTCGTCGAAGCACTGGTGCACGTGGCCCCAGCTGATCAAGCGGACCTGCGCGTGCGCATCGAGCACCTCGAACAGCGATGCGGCATTGTCGATGCCCACCGCGTCCAGCCAGCGGCTCGCCATCGAGACCGGGTGATGATGCACACAGATCATGGCGAAGCGATCGCTGTCGGCCAGCGCCGAATCGAGCCGCTGCAGCTCCGCATCACTCAAGTGCCCGCCGGCTCGGCCCGGTACGCAGCTGTCGAGCAGGATGATGCGCCAGGCGCCGATATCGACCTGGCCTCCGACCTGGAACGGGGGAGCGCTAAGCGCGCGGCGCAGTAAGGCCGGATCGTCATGGTTCCCCGGTACGCAATAGACCGGCTTGCCGACCGCGCTGAGCTCGCGCGCGAAGTGCGCATAGCCCTCGGGCTCGTCGTTGACGATGTCGCCGCTGCAGACGATCGCATCGGCATCGAATCTGCGCGCCGCAACTTCGGCGAGCACACGTTGCAGCGAGGCCAGCGTATTCACGCCGCGCAGCTCGCCGTCCGGATCGGCGAACAAGTGGGGATCTGATAGCTGCAGCAGTCGGACGTCGCGATCCATGTGGTGATTTTACCCGCCCGTTCTCGTGCACCCAGTGATGCGCTTCAAGCGTTGCCGAATCGCGCTTCCGCGCCAGGGTGACGCAGCGCTCAATCAAGAGAATTCGCGCAACGAGATGTTAAACAGAGAGATGTTAAACGCAATCGGGCTCGCGAACCGAATGTCGGAATTCGCCGACAGGCACGCGGACCTGCAGTCCGCGTGCCCGGGCTCAACGCGTCGGGGATCAGTAGCGGTAGTGATCGCTCTTGTACGGGCCGGTACGCTCGACGCCGATGTAGTGTGCTTGGCTGTCGGTAAGCTCGGTGAGCTGCGCAGCCAGCTTCTTGAGCTGCAACCGTGCCACTTTCTCATCCAGATGCTTCGGCAGCACGTACACGCCGACCGGGTACTGGGCAGTGTTGGTGAACAGCTCGATCTGCGCCAGGGTCTGATTGGCGAATGAGGAGCTCATCACATAGCTCGGATGACCGGTGCCGCAGCCGAGATTCACCAGCCGGCCCTCGGCCAGCAGGATGATGCGGCGGCCGTCCGGAAAGATCACGTGATCGACCTGCGGCTTGATGTTCTCCCAGCGATACTGCTTGAGCGCGGCGATGTCGATTTCGTTGTCGAAGTGCCCGATGTTGCACACGATCGCATTGTTCTTCATGCGCTTCATGTGCTCGTGCGTGATGACGTGGAAGTTGCCCGTGGCGGTGACGAAGATATCGCCGTGCTCGGCCGCGTAGTCCATCGTGACCACGCGATAGCCCTCCATCGCCGCCTGCAGCGCGCAGATCGGATCGATTTCCGTGACCCAGACCTGTGCCGAGAGCGCTCGCAGCGCCTGCGCCGAGCCCTTGCCGACATCGCCGTAGCCGGCCACGACCGCGATCTTGCCGGCCACCATGACGTCGGTGGCGCGCTTGATGCCGTCGACCAGCGATTCGCGGCAGCCATAAAGATTGTCGAACTTGCTCTTGGTGACCGAATCGTTGACGTTGATGGCCGGGAAGGCCAGCTGGCCGTCCTTCGCCATCTGATACAGGCGCTTGACGCCGGTCGTGGTCTCCTCCGACACCCCGCGTACCGCCTGCAGACGCGCGGAGTACCAGTGCGGATCGCGTTTGAGCATGGCGCGGATGCTGTCGAACAGCGCCACTTCCTCCTCGCTGCCGGGCTTGGCCAAGAGCGCGGCATCGGCTTCGGCCCGGGCGCCGAGGTGCAGCAGCAGCGTCGCGTCGCCGCCGTCGTCGAGGATCAGGTTAGCGTGCGCGCCGTTGGGCCATTCGAAGATGCGATGCGTGAATTCCCAGTACTCGACCAGCGATTCACCCTTGTAGGCGAACACCGAAGTGCCCCGCGCGGCGATGGCCGACGCGGCGTGGTCCTGGGTCGAGAACACGTTGCACGAGGCCCAGCGCAGTTCGGCACCGAGCGCCTGCAGGGTCTCGATCAGCACCGCGGTCTGGATGGTCATGTGCAGCGAGCCGGCGATGCGCGCGCCGCGCAACGGCTGCGTGGGGGCGAATTCCTCTCGGATCGCCATCAGGCCGGGCATTTCGGTCTCGGCGATCGCGATCTCCTTGCGGCCCCAGTCGGCGAGCGCAAGGTCGGCGACGCGGAAATCCTCGCTCGGTGTCTTGACGGAAACGGGACGGGCAGTGGCAGTCATGGTGGCTCCAATTCCTTAGCTCTAAGGTTTGCGAGCGCCGTTGACTTAAGCTCCGGCGGCTGAGCCTGGCAGGTCGTTGGCGGTCTCGAATCCCGCCTCCTGTCGCAGCGCTCCTCAGTCACCAGGCTGCCGCGCATGGCGGCAGCGTCAATGCAATTCTACGTCAAATCAGGCCGCCCGACTGCGCCCGCGGCGGCGTACGCCGGCCGCCAGCGCCTCGGCCTTGTCGATGCGCTCCCAGGTGAATTCCGGCTCCTCGCGCCCGAAATGACCATAGGCCGCCGTCTTCTGATAGATCGGGCGCGCCAGGTCGAGCATCTCGCGCAGGCCATACGGGGTCAGATCGAAATTCCGGCGCACCAAGGCCGTCAGCTCCTCGCGCGAGAGCTCGCTGGTGCCGAACGAGTCGACCATGATCGAGGTCGGCTCGGCCACGCCGATGGCATACGAAACCTGCACCTCGCAGCGCGCCGCAAGCCCGGCGGCAACGATATTCTTGGCGACGTAGCGCGCGGCGTACGCCGCCGAACGGTCGACTTTGGACGGATCCTTGCCGGAGAAGGCGCCACCGCCGTGGCGCGCGAAGCCGCCATAGGTGTCGACGATGATTTTGCGTCCGGTCAGGCCGCAATCACCGACCGGGCCGCCGACCACGAAGCGGCCGGTCGGGTTGATGTGGTAGCGCGTACGCCGGTCGAGCCATTTCTTTGGTAGCACCGGCTTGATGATTTCTTCCATGACCGCTTCGCGCAGCTTGGAAGTGGAGATGTCTTCACTGTGCTGCGTCGAGAGCACCACGGCCTCGATGCCGACGGGTTTGTCATTCTCATAGCGCAGCGTGACCTGGCTCTTGGCGTCCGGCCGCAGCCACGGGAGCTTGCCGCGGCGCCGCACTTCCGACTGCCGCTTGACCAGGCGATGCGCCAGTGTGATCGGAGCCGGCATCAGCACGTCGGTTTCATCAGTAGCGTAGCCGAACATCAGGCCCTGATCGCCCGCCCCCTGCTTGCGCTTGTCGGTGCGATCCACGCCCATGGCGATATCCGGCGACTGCTTGCCGATGATATTGATGACGCCGCAGCTGGCGCCGTCGAAGCCCATGTCGGAATGGTTGTAGCCGATCTGCAGCACGGTTTCCCGCACCAGCTTTTCCAGATCGATCCAGGCGCTGGTAGTGACCTCGCCGGCCACGATCACGACGCCGGTCTTGATGAGCGTCTCGCAGGCCACGCGGCCCAAGGGGTCGTCCCGCAGGATGGCGTCGAGGACCGCATCGGAAATCTGATCGGCGATCTTGTCCGGATGACCTTCTGAGACCGATTCGGACGTAAACAGATAGTGGTTGCTCATCTAGGGTGCGGGGGTTGCGACAAGTGGAGGCGCAGTATAACCGAAGGTTTTCGGCGCCGGCCCGCTTCGCGGCCACTGCAGCGGCATGATGTTTCAGAATTGCGACCGAAGGCGCGAAATATCATGCGCGGCGCAGGCCACGGCACAATCGGCGCAGTCGCAAACGCAGCTGTCTTGAGTGCCGCGCGCATTGCCGCCGGGCGGCCGGCTGGTAGACAATGCCCGGCCGCAATGGCCGCGGCCTGGAGAGATCCGTAATGCCCACCCGCCGAGAGCTCGCCAACGTCATCCGCGTCCTCGCGATGGACGCGGTCCAGCAGGCCAATTCGGGTCACCCCGGCGCCCCCATGGGAATGGCCGATATCGCCGAAGTGCTGTGGCGCGACGTCATGAAATACAACCCGGGCAATCCCCACTGGTGGGACCGGGATCGGTTCGTGCTCTCGAACGGCCACGCCTCGATGCTGCTCTATGCGCTGCTGTACTTGACCGGCTACCCGCTCAAGTTGGATGAGTTGCAGCATTTTCGCCAGCTCGGCAGCCGCACGGCGGGCCATCCCGAGCACGAGCTCGAGATCGGCATCGAGACCACCACCGGCCCGCTGGGGCAGGGGCTCGCGAACGGCGTCGGCATGGCGCTGGCGGAGAAAATCCTCGCGGCGCATTTCAATCGTCCGGGGCTGCCGATCATCGATCACCACACCTGGGTGTTCTGCGGCGACGGCTGTCTCATGGAAGGTGTCTCGCACGAGGTCTGTTCGCTGGCCGGAACGCTCAAGCTCGGCAAGCTGATCGTGTTCTACGACGACAACGGCATTTCGATCGACGGCAAGGTCAAGGGCTGGTTCGCCGACAACACGCCCGAGCGCTTCGAGGCCTACGGCTGGCACGTGCAGAGCGTCGACGGTCAGGACGGCGAGGCCGTGGCACAGGCGACGGGCAACGCCAAGGACGAATCCGATCGGCCCTCGATCATCTGCTGCAAGACCGTGATCGGCTGGGGTGCGCCGACCAAGGCCGGCACCAAGGCCACGCACGGCGAGCCGCTCGGAGCGGAAGAAGTCGCAGGCGCACGGCAGCAGCTCGGCTGGAAGGAGCCGCCCTTCGTCGTGCCGCCCGAGCTCTTGAAGGCGTGGAATCACGGCGAGGCCGGGCGCGCGGCCGAGGATGACTGGAAGCAGTTGTTTGCCCGCTATCGCAGCGCGCACCCGGATCTCGCCGCAGAGCTCGAGCGGCGTATGAATGGCAAGCTGCCGGCCGATTGGAGCGAGACGCGCAAGGCTGCGTTGAGCATGGCGCAGGCGGTCACGGGATCGCAGGCCACGCGCGTGTCCTCGCAGGCGGCGCTGAATGCCATCGGCATCAAGCTGCCCGAGCTGCTGGGCGGCTCGGCGGATCTGACCGGTTCGAACAACACGCTGCAGAAGATCTCGCGCGGCATCGAGCCGACCGACGCCTCCGGCAACTACGTCTACTACGGTGTGCGCGAGTTCGGCATGACCGCGTCCATGAGCGGCATCGCCCTGCATGGCGGTCTGATCCCCTACGGCGGCACGTTCCTGACGTTTTCCGACTACGCGCGCAACGGCGTGCGCATGGCATCGCTGATGCGCCAGCGCGTGCTGCTGGTCTACACGCACGATTCCATCGGCTTGGGCGAGGACGGTCCGACACACCAGCCGATCGAGCACCTCAACAGCCTGCGCCTGATTCCCAACCTGACGCTGTGGCGGCCGGCCGATGCGCTCGAGAGCACGGTGTCCTGGTGCGAAGCGATCGAGCACACCGCGGGACCGAGTGCACTGATTTTCACACGCCAGGGTTTGCCGCAGCTGCCGCGTACACCCGCGGCGCTGGCTGCGGTCGGGCGCGGCGGCTACGTGCTTGCCGATTGCGACGGCCTTCCCGAGTGCATCGTGATCGCGACCGGCTCGGAAGTCGCGATCGCACTCGATGGGGTCAAGGCCGCCGCCGCGCAGGGCAAGCGGGTGCGGCTCGTCTCCATGCCATCGACCGAACGCTTCGATGCGCAGGATGCGGCCTATCGCGATTCGGTGCTGCCGCCCGCGGTGCGCGCGCGCGTCGCGATCGAGGCCGGGTCGACCGGACTCTGGTGGCGCTATGTGGGTGACCGCGGTCGCGTGATCGGCATCGATCATTATGGCGCTTCGGGCAAGGCGCCCGAGCTCTACAAGAAGTTCGGCATCACCGCCGAGCATGTGCAGCAGGAAATACTCGATTCGATAAAAGGGACTGCTAAATGACGCTGAAAGTGGGGATCAACGGTTACGGCCGCATCGGCCGCAATGTGCTGCGCGCACTGTACGAAGGCAACAAGCGCGGGCAGCTGCAGATCGTCGCCATCAACGATCTCGGCGACGCCAAGATCAACGCGCACCTGACGCGTCACGACACCGTGCACGGTCCGTTCAGGGGCGAGGTCAAGGTCGACGGCGATTCCCTCGTCGTCAACGGCGATCGCATCAAGGTGCTGTCGGAACGCGACCCGGCCAAGCTGCCCTGGGGCAGCCTCGGCGTCGAGACCGTGCTCGAATGCACCGGGCTCTTCACTGCCAAGGCCAAGGCTGTCAAGCATCTCGAGGGCGGCGCCAAGCGCGTGGTCATCTCGGCGCCGGGCGGCGATGATGTCGATGCCACGGTGTGCTTCGGCGTCAACCATGGCGTCCTCAAGGCGAGTCATACCGTCATCTCCAACGCCTCGTGCACCACCAATTGCCTGGCGCCCGTGGCCAAGGCGCTGCACGACGCGGTGGGCATCAGCTCCGGC